>Ga0210408_10001811_pt1 | contig 21633 bp, 19 predicted proteins | sample IncBWH4MmetaG_FD_155471 | JGI IMG/M metagenome (GOLD analysis project Ga0210408, IMG submission 155471) | Forest soil microbial communities from Barre Woods Harvard Forest LTER site, Petersham, Massachusetts, United States - Inc-BW-H-4-M | ecosystem: Environmental > Terrestrial > Soil >...
AAAAGCCTGGCCAGCGCGGTGCGAACTCTTATGTATGGCACGCGCAACCAGTTCCTTGCCGGTACCGGTTTCGCCCGTAATCAGCACCGTAGAGTCGGTAGGAGCGACCTTCATAATGCTGGAAAGCACACTTTTCAACGCGGGCGAGGAGCCCACGATCTCCTCAAACATGAAGACTTGATCGATTTGCTCTCGCAACGCGACGTTCTCTTGCCTCGTTCTTTCCTCCGCCTGTTTGCGATCGTCGATGTCGGTACTGGTTGCATACCAGCGGCTGACCTCTCCTCGTTCGTCCAGCAGCGGCTTATATTGGACCAAGAACCAACGGAACTGACCATCTTTCCGGCGGATTCGTCGTTCGTACTCGAATGGGACCTGTCGCGAGATCGCCGCTTCGCGTTCGTCGCGCAATCTCTCCGAATCCTCCGGATGAAAGACCGGATGAAAGCACTCCAACCGGAGCTCTTCTTTCGTCAGGCCGGTGTACTCCTGTACTGCCTGATTCGAATACAGAAAGTTTCCGTCGGTCCCAACAGCCGTGATGAGCTGAGGTATTAGATCGATGATTGTTCGAAGTTCAGCTTCGGATTTGACTATTTTTTCGAAAGCCTTCCGTAATTCATCCTCAGCGCGTTTGCGCTCATCGATATCCGTCACCAAGTTATACCAACGGATAATGCGACCTTCGGCGTCACGCTGCGGACGACCGCGTGCGTGGAACCAACGGTACACGCCATCGACTCCACGGCTACGATGCTCAAGATCTATCGGCTCTCCAGTTTCGATCGCGCGCCTCCAGGCGTCGATCACATGAGGAAGGTCATCCGGATGAAGGGTCTCGTTGGCCGCCCAATTCTTCATTTCCTCAGCCGTCTTGCCCGTATATTCCAAGACTTGACGGTTCTGCAATTCGACCTCGCCTGCCGCATTCAAGATAGACACAAACCCAGGAATGCCGTCGACGATCAGACGCAGGCTCTGCTCGTTTGCGCGGACGGGCTTCTTGGCGGGTTTCCGCTCTCCAAGATCAGTGTTTGTTCCGGACGCTAGTTTTTTCGCAGGTAATAGGGATTCCGCCTGGGCTACGATTGTGGTATTCAACGCTTCTTTGGATTCAGAACCGGCCGGGTGCGCCACGCCCTCAGCGAGACTCGGTTGTACCTTGTGGTCTGGCTTGAGTCGCGATTGCGCGGAGCTCATAACGTTCTCCATCCTGCGTCCGGGCTTACGAGCGGTTCGTCGTCAGGATACGCTTCCAGAACGGCGCGTGCCATATGTGCAGGCAATCTTATTCGATGATCATCCTGCGATTCTAGATACGCACGAGTACCCCTCCCGAACGGACGGCATCGCTGAACACCTGGATGCGTGACCGCAGGCCTCGTGGAGGATCGGAGTGTCCAGCCTATCAAACTCGTTAAACAGAATGCCGCGCATTAAATGCCGCGCTCTGTGTCCGCAGTTGGCGTTAAATCGCGATTACACTCACGGCAGCAGTTTTTTGACGTTCCTTGTGGGTGGTCGGCAAGCCGGAAGTTACGATTCTCCTAGTGCTAACTTCCGGTTGGCCCGTCATCCGGGCCAAATCGCGGGAATTGGCGTGATTCTGTACTACCAAGGGGCCCTTACTCCCTTCTTGAGCATTTCAATGGCTTTCCCTAATCTCTTCAATCGTGTTTCTTCCTTCTTGGCGTCGGTAATCCAGCGGCAGTACTCCTTGCGGTGGGTGTAACTCAGTTCCTTGAAGACTGGAACCAGGCCCTCTTTCTTCATCAAGTTTTCAAATTGAGCAGGCACTTCGACGGTTCTTACCTTTTCGTCTTTCCAAACAACGACTTCAACAGTGTCGCCCGGGCCTTTCCCAGTTTGTTCGCGTATGGCTTTAGGCATCCCTAGCGAGTGAAGGGGATGGCCGTACTTGATAAGTGAAACCGTATAAAGCAGACCGTCGAAAGTCGCCTTTACAGGCACCTTTCCTTTGGTGGCGAATTCCTTCCCGGTATCGTACGGAAAAAGCACATAAGCCCCTCCGCCATCGCCTGCTTCAATTTTCGCTTTGAATTTGTATTTCTTCATTTGCTTTGCCAGTCTTCTCAGGCTGCGGCACTTCTGTATGCGATCGACTACGCATGCAGTTGAATGACGGTCTTAATCTAAAACCTTAAAGCTTGTTAGGATACCTTCATGCTAGCGGTCGTGGTGGTTTATCTCGGTCTGATTGCCACATTTCTTGCTGGCGTATCCCTTCTGCGGCCTCTTACTTTTCTTGCGATTCGCTCCCGCCGACAAGCCGTGCTGATTCTGGCATTGGGTTTCATAGTAGTTGTGATAGGTGAATCTCTACCGGCCAAGGAGATACGCGTCGCCACGCCACGCACACAGCTGGACCAGTTTGCGCCCCTGTACCAGTTTAGTGAGTTCCACTCCATCCGGATTTCAGCGTCGAAAACGCAGGTGTATCGCGCCCTTAAGTTAGTGACGGCTGACAAGATTGCCTTTTTCCGTACGCTCACGTGGCTGCGGCGCTTCGGCCGCCCTGGACCAGAAAGTATCCTCAACCCGCCCCCGCACGTGCCGCTTCTCGATGTTGCCAGCAAAACATCATTTCTTGTTCTGGCCGACGAGCCGGACAGCGAGATTGTTCTGGGAACCCTAGTGGCTGCGCCGCGCGGCTGGCGCCCCAGCGGCAAGCCAACTCCTGATGGCTTCAAGGCGCTCTTTGTGACTACCAATACCCCCGGCTTCGCTCCTGCTGCGATGAACTTCCGCATTGAGGACGCGGGGCCCGCCGCGTGCACGCTGACGACTGAGACTCGCGTCTATGCCACCGACGCCTCAACTCGCCGCCGCTTTGCTCTCTATTGGAGGGTGATCTATCCAGGAAGCGCGTTGATCCGCCGCATGTGGCTGCGCGCCATCGCTCACAGGGCTGAGGCGCGATAGAGGAAAAACGATTCGAGCCACTGCGCGATGACTTCCGGATGGTTTGCATCCGCTGAGTTGAGGTTGTTCAGCACTGCGGTCTCGGCGTGTTCCAAATCTGGCAAACGTAGGACAGATTTGGTGCTACTGCGTCTTCTTCTGGAACTCGGCTTCTGCTTCGTGACCGGTGGCCGCCATCATGTTGGCGGAATCGCTCCCATTAGAATGCCGACCGCCTTCTTTAGCGCCACACTGCCAGGCGTCACGCCCTTATAGTGCCCAAGGCGGACGATGGCGAGTGCATGCGAGGGAATCATCAGCACGGTCTGTCCGCCCACGCCCAACATGTAGAAGGCTTCTTTCGGAGCCGGGAATGCGCTGTCGCCATTCAGCCAGAAGAGACCGCCATAGATCGGTCGACCATCGGCCTTCCACGCCGGCGCGAGGGTGCTCACGAACTTCACGTAGCCTTCGGGCAAGATGCGCTCGCCGTTCCACACACCGTCTTGCAGATAGAGGTTCGCGATGCGGGCCCAGTCGCGCCCCGATCCAAGTTCGTAGCCATGGGTGAGGAAGTTCCCGTAGGGATCAGTGTCCAGCACCATCGTGCGGATGCCGATCTTGTCGAACAGGGCTCGCTGCGGGAACGAATGATAGTCCTCTTTGCGCTTGTCGATGGCGAGGCGGATCAGGTAGTTGATGAGCACGGGATCGGTGTTCCGGTAGCGTCCAACGGTGTTGGGCGGCCACTGCAGTGGACGCGTCGCCGCATACTTGAAGGAGTCCACGCTGCCCGTGTACAGGTAGAAATGGTCGGGGTACGAGCCCTTCTCGTCGTAGTCCGGATCCTGTGGCGCGATGATACGGAGCCCGCTCGACATGTGAAGGATGTCCATGATTCGGATCTTCGCGCGCGGATCGCCCGGGGTCTGCCATTCAGGAATTGGGGCGGGCTGCTCCAGTGTGTAGACGCCCTGCTGCATCAGGATCCCCATCAACGTGCCGCTCAGGCTCTTCCCCATCGACCAACTCTCGAGCGGTGTGGTCGGCGTGATGTGCTCGCCGTACCGCTCGGCGATGATCTGCCCTTTGTAGGTGACGACGAACGCCGCGGTCATCCCGGCGGGATCGAAGGCCGCGTCCACCGCCTCCCGCACCTTGGCCATGTCCACGTTCGCGGGCGGCCCGCCCGCAGGCATTAGATCGCCCATCGGCCAGGGCTGCGTCTTCGGATCCGACAGGGCGCTTTTCACGATAGAGGGCTTGAAGAACACGTCAGTCCTGCCGATTGGAAGCGTGATGCACCCCTGGCTGCCGACCTGCTTCGCAACCCGGACCGTTCCGTTGGGCATCGTCACTTCGACGGTACGCTTTTCGCGGTCGATCTTCGGCGTGCCGAGCTTGGCACGCTCCGCGTACGGCGCCGTGAAGTAGCCGACATTCTCTGCGGCAAACGCGGGATCGAGTCCCGTGACGAAGACCGCGGAGCACATGATCTTGGCGTAGCCAGAGGCGTAGTGCTCCAGCGGATCGCCCGGAGGTGGCACGTACGGAGTGTTGAGCTCAACCGATTTTGCGCGCGCGATGAGCGCGTCGCGGCTCGAAACCGTCGCCTCCAGCGGCGGGGTGCCAGTCTTCAATGCGGGTTTCTCGTCCTGTTGTCCGAAGCCGACCGTGCAGGCTGTCAGCGCGAGTGCCGTTGCGATTGTGTGGATTCTCATCTGTTATCTCCTACTGCGCGGGGCGAGACTCGCGCTCCCATGGCATGACAAAGGAGGCAAAACGGCGATTCAAGTTTCGCGCGAACATCATACCCCCACTCGTGAGGCCTGGTTGACGTATGACGCGCCACACGTAAAAGTGAATGAATTCAGCATTTCGGTTTGAGCCCCAGCGGGAACCTCGGAGACCTTTCGATGGCGGAAGGAGTGGTCCTTCAGCTCCGGGACCTTCTGCCTAGAGCAAGGATTCATTCAATCGTTCCGCTGAGCGTTAGGACGGCAATTTGGGATGTTCCCGGAGTCATCAGGCAGGCCCCCTACACGGTCTGGCCATTCGCAGCAGGGGCGCTTTCACAAGTACCGTTTTTTCGGCATGACTCGGACTTCGGACTGGGCACTGCTTCCTTACTTACGATGAGCGGCTTGGGTCGTTTGCTTCGCGCCGGGTCACTCTCGCTTTACCTTGAAGACACCGCTCAAACCACGATCAGGAAACTCGCGCAGTTCTGCCAGCAGTTCGATGCGTTGCATATCGCAGGCGGAGGTAATCTGACGGATACGTTTCCCCGCGAGCTCTTTAAAAAGTGCTGCTTGATACATGCCTTTGCCGAGCAGCGCAAACCTATTGTTCTCACCGGCCAGCAACTCGGGCCGTTCAGGTCGCGGCTGCTTCGCAAGGCCTTGGGAAGGGCGTTGCGAAAGGCCAATTTTGTAGGTGTGCGAGATATGGGCGAATCCTTGACCTTCTGTTCAAACGCGCATCTGGACCAAGGGTCTTTTGCTTTCATGGGTGTTGATTCACTCGGACTCCCTCCAGCGGATGATTCGAGCGTTCGTGAGTTGCTCGAACAACATGGTCTGAGAGCGAATCAATTCCTCGCACTGAATTTACGATTTACCTCGTACGCATTGAAAGATCCGAGTTGCTTTCAAACATTCGGGTCGCTTGTAGATAATCTCGCGACTTTTTTGGGAATGCCTGTTCTGGTCGTGCCGATTCAACTCACCGGTTGGGACAGCGACGTTGTATCCGGCCAGAAGATTGCAGGCGCGTCCTCGGCGCCCATCTCAGTGATGCACGGAAGCGGCCTTACGGCTCCCCTGGTAAAGGGAATCCTCGAAAAGGCCTTTGGCGCGATCGGGGTATCGCACCATTTTTGTACCTACGCTCTGAGCCAAGGGGTCCCTGCGGTATGTATTTACGAAGGCGACTATTACAAGCAAAAGGCGCGAGCACTCGCTGCTTCCTGGGGCGACAGCAGGCTTGCTCTCCCGCTAAGGCGATTAGAGCTAGCGACGGCGGCGAAGGACATTGCGTGCATTTTGAAGGATGAAACGTTGAGAGCACATCTTGTCTCGCTTTCAAAAACCGCCACCCAGAGGTGGCGCGAGTTACTTCATCAGAAAGTGATGGCTGCATACGGGCCGCCCAAACTTGAACCGGAAAGGCGAGATTCCGCCGGAGAGAGTCGAACTCCCGACTTTCCGGTTCGCAGCTAGCGGTGTTCAGTATCAAAACAAATCCTTTGGTACGGCATGCCCTCCGAGAGGTAGGGACTCTAGAATAAGCACTTACGAGGGGCAGATTCGCCGCCCATTTGATACAACCTAAGACAGGATTTTAAAGCTCAGACTGATCGAAATAAGTCGGAGAGCGAGATTTTAAGGGCCCTAGCAAGCTTCTCGATGTTGACCAGTGCGAGGTTGCGCTCGGCGCGTTCGATCCCGCCAACGTAAGTCCGGTCGAGTCCGCAGAGGCCGGCAAACTCCTCCTGCGACACCCCTACTAGCTTGTGACGCCGCTTGCGGATGCAGGAAGCCTGATTTTGGTGATTAACTTTAATGTGGTAACCCTCGAGCGATAAAGCGTTAGCTGTCCCAACACATAGCGGTCCAGAAGCTCCGTGAGAGCATCTAGCTCGCGGCGCACACCTGGCTGTTCCTCATGACGTCGAATGTTGTTCAGCAAAGTGTCGGTATCGCAATATATTTTCATGGCCACTTCCACAGCGACGGAGACTCTTTATATGCGAGCGTGGCTTCAACTTCGGGACTTCTCAAGAGCTCTGTAAGATTTGCCCGACAATCAAGCCGCCAGTGGCAGGCTGAAAGCGAACGCACGCGTGGTGCGATCCGGTCCCCGGAATCGAACTGGCTGCACTCACCCCAGATCCCAGGTGGCTTGATTGAGGTGGCTGCCCATAAACCAGCCGTTGATCAAGTAACGGTCCTGGACTATTTCTCTTTCAACGAACCGCCGCCAATCTATCGTGCAGCGCCTGTTCCCGCTGATGCGGGTCACCGGCCAGCGTCCGCTCTTCCGGCGTCAGGTCTGAGAGAAAGCGGAAGCCTCTGACGCAGTCGGCACAAATTCTAGCGCGGTCAATCCTCGCATCGCGCCCCACGAGGTCGCGCAGGTCGTCCCAATCGAACTCTGCGCCACGCTCAAATTTTTCCATCAGGTGAGCGGGGTCGAAGGTATCCCGAGCCTGCCAGAGCTTAAGCACCACGAGCCTGCGGATGCGCGGCTGATCGAGTGGCCTTGTTGCAAACATTCCAAGGTCATAAATATCGCGCGCCTTGTTGCGCTGATGACAGGCGCGGATTTTTTCGGCAAGAATTTCGGGAAGCGCCAGACAGCCGATTTCGGCAGGAGTGAAAGGCAGAAGATCAAAGTAACTTTGTTCCAGTTGCCGCAGACGGGCCGGCGTCAGCGTCGGTGTTTCGCGCCGGCTGATTTGAAGTTTTATTTCGAGACGCTCCCATCTTGAGCAGCAAACAGGTCAACGACATTCTGTCCGACTTCCCATGAAGTATCTCCTTGACGTCAATGCTCTCGTGGCGTTGGGTTTCCTCCAGCATGAATTCCACGAGCGAGTTGCGGCCTGGGTGCGCACTCGGGCCTCAAAAGGTGCTCTGGAATTGGCAACTTGCTCGATTACAGAACTTGTCTTCGTCCGGGTCCTCGCACAGGCACCGCATTACGGATTCACCGTAGCCCATGCACGCACCCTGCTGCTCCGCCTTAAGACGGGAAATTCCTTGAAATTTACATTTATCACGGACGATCAGGATGTCTCGCATCTTCCCGCTTGGGTCAAAACCGCGAAACAAACAACCGATGGTCATCTTGTGCGACTCGCCAAAGCCGAGGGCGCAATCCTCGCCACGTTGGACCGAAGCTTAGCAGGAGCATTCCTAATCCCTGCTCAAAGATGAAGTCATCGCCATGATGGCTGCGCACCGATGGCTTGCCGTTCGGACATGCGATGCCCTTTGATACCCTGGTTGGTGCTTTTCTAGAACCGGTGGGCGGGGCCGATCAGGTGCCAGTGGACGGAGAACCACGTAAGAAAAAGGCAAGCGGCTGCAACGAGAGAGAATTTGACTTTGGAAATGGTGCGGAGCTCGGAGCGGAGCCAGATGCGCCATCCGGCGAGGATGGCGAAGATGCTCAGAAAAATCGCTGCTCCGGTCACCAGATTCATCAGCACAAAGTATTTATCGAGGGCGCGAGTCGGAAGCATCGTCTCGCTGTCCAGCCGAGCCATCAGGATGGCGGTTCCGACGACCAGAATGATCCACGCAAAAGCCGATAGCCGCGGACCCGCGGTCAGCCGCAGCGTGCCGGGTTGTTCTTTCAGACGCGTGCGCTTCGACAAGAAGATCCGCCGGCCCAGGCGGAGCAAGGAAGCCGCAACCACCATCCCCAGAATCGCGAGGCTGCAGATCAAAACCGGTAAAATCCAGTTGCTGTTTTCATACCACGAAACGCGTTCGAACTGCACACCCGGGAAGTTCACTGCAATACGCGCGATTTTTCCCGAGCTGTCGCGAATGGTGAACATCAGCCTTTGATCGTTCTCGTCCTGCCACAAATCCTTGCCGATGGGTTTCCATTTCCGGACGTGTCCGCGCAGGTCCTTGAAGTCATCCACCTTAAGGACGCCGTCCTTGTCCACCTTGGCATCACTCTGGCCGATGAGGTTTCCCAAACTCAGCTTGGTAGTCTGGGCGCGGCGCGTGGCCTCATAAGCGCCCTCGATGGCTTTCAGTTCTTCGAGAGGAATAGTCTGAAAATCGGGCTTCTGCGAAGAGGGATAATAGCGATCCGCGAATGAGGTTACGATCTCCGCGCGCGTCTTGTTCGCCGAGCCTGCGGAATTGTAAGAAATGAACAGGACCAGATTCTCTTTGGGTTCGATCAGAAACATGCTGTGAAAAGCGATGAGGTCTCCATCGTGCCCGATGAAATGCAGCCCATTGCCCCAGGTCTGATAGAAGCCCATGCACATCGGAGGCAGAGCTGGGGAAGCCACGAACTGCTTCGTCCACATGGCTTCTAAGGTTTCCGGTTTCAGAATACGGCGGCCTTCCAGTTCGCCGCCATTCAGGAGGGCCAGGGCGAACCGGCCCATATCCGACGCGGTTGACGAGACTCCGCCGGCCGGGGCAGGGCTAAAAATCTCAAATCCGACTGCCGGCTTTTCCGTATCGCTCCTATATCCATCGGACGCGAACGGGGAAAGTCCTTCCGCCAGCGGCTGATCAAAACTCGAATGTTTCATCCCAAGCGGCTGAAAAATATGTTCCGCAACGTACTGCTCAAACGGCTCCCCGCTCGCGCGCTGCACGATGTAGCCGCCGAGCCCAACCCCGTAGTTCGAATAAGCGGGCACTTCGCCCGGCGGAAAGATCCGATGCGGCTGGTTTTCGATCAAGTACTGCCGCAGTGGAATGGCCTTCTTGGGGTCGGTGAGAAGAATGTCGCGCACCTCCTCCTCGAAGCCGCCGGTATGGGTCATCAGATTTCGCAGCGTGATGGGTTTGCCGAAAGCTGGAGCGATCTGAAAATCGAGATAGGTGTTCACGTCGGCATCGAGATCGAGCTTGCCTTGCTCCATAAGCTGCATGACCGAAATCCATGTGAACAGCTTGGAAATGGAAGCCAGGCGGAACATGGTGGTCTCCGAATCAACCGGCTTTTTCTTCGTGACATCGGCGAAGCCGTAGCTCTTCCTTAGCAGCTCTTTTCCATCTTTCATCACTAGCACAGTCGCTCCGGCCACGTCACTGCGCTCCAATTGCAACGGAATGATGCCGTCGAAAAATGCTTCGAGGTCCGCTTTTTCAAGCTGGTGAGGAGCGACGGAGGGGAGAGCCGCCGAAAGGTTCGCGGCGGCAGGAGCTGGCGCAGTTGCTTGCGCGACGACGGATTGCGGAGATTGTGCCAGCGCAGAAACCGAAATGCACATCGCCATCAACGTAAGCACGCCTCGCAACCGGATCATGAACCCTCCATCACTCTGAAAATGCGGCTCCGAGTCTCTTGGATATCCGGGAGTTGTGCAATCGAAAATTTGTCACCGCATTCAGTTCCAGAGCCGGGCGATGCCAATGCTGGAACGCCGCGAATCGTGGATGGCACTGCGAATCGTTTGGCAAGGCTTCAGGGTGTGGATGGCTTCGTTGCGGCCGGAGGAGGCGGCGGCGCGAACTTGGAATCGTCCACAGGTACATGGTCACAAAAGGATTAAGGATCGATCGCAGACCGGAAACGAGATCAGCTGCTGATCTCGCCGCGCTTCGCCAGCGCGGTAATGCGGTCCGCGGCGCGGAAGGCAAGCGCTTCAATGGTCATGGTGGGCTGGCCGCGCCCGGAGGTAACCAGGCTGCTGCCATCACACAGAAAAAGATTCTTAACGTCATGGGTGCAGTGATCGGAATTGATCACCGAAGTCTTCGGATCATTCCCCATCCGGCACGTGCCGAGCAGGTGCACGGCGAACTGCTGCTCCTGCGCCGGAAAGCCCCATTTCTTTTGCGCTCCGGCAGCCTCAAACAATTCATGGGCGCGCAGGAACATCCAATTCCCGAGCTTGAGATCGTCCGGATGGTCCTTGTAAGTCAAGCGTAGTGCCGGCAAACCCCATGCGTCCTTTAACTCTGGGTCGAGCGAGAAGCTGTTGTTTTCAAGTGGCAACGACGTGCCATGGCAGAAAATCTCCATGGTGCGGGTGAAATCCGACGCCAGCGCGGCCTTGAACTCCTTGCCCCAGCGTGGCGTGTCGGGAGGCAGACCACCGAAAGCGAAACCGATAGGCGTGAAGTCGAAACGCGCGTCCAATCCCCCGCCGCCGTAGAAGCCAACTTTCTGGGGGTCGAGTTCGTAGAAATCATGGAGCACGCGGCTGACGGCATAGCCTTTGTAGTCGTTCAGCGGATGCTCGAATTGACCCGTAACCACGCCGCCACTATTGAGCATGAGGTACTTGCCGACGATGCCGCTGGAATTCGCGAGGCCGTTGGGGAATTGTTTGTTGGCAGAAAGCAACAACAACCGCGGAGTCTCCGCCCCGTTGGCGCAAACGACGACCGCCTTGGCCTTCTGCAGATGCGTGTTGCGCTTCTCGTCGAAGTAGACCGCGCCGACTGCCCTGCCGTTAGCATCCGTCTCGATGCGATGTACGTACGAATTGGGGCGAATCTCGCAACGGCCAGTTTTCTCCGCCATTCGAATGGCGGAAGCAAGCGAGCTGGATTTGGCGCCCACTTCGCAGCCGAACGCGAGGCAAAAACCACAATTGATGCAGGCGCTGCGTCCAGGCCGCGCCTGCGAAAGGATCGCCATCGGCGCGGGGAACGGATGCCAGCCCATCTTCCGCGCTGCGCGTTCAAAAATTACGCCGGAAGATTTCACTGGCAAAGGGGGCATGGGATAAGGTTTCGAACGCGGTGGATCAAAAGGGCTGGCGCCGGCGAGGCCAGATACGCCAATTTCCCATTCCACTTTCGTGTAGTACGGCTCGAGCTCCGCATAGGTAATCGGCCAATCCGTGAAGCCGGTCCCCGCGATAGGGCCAATCTTGCTGCGCTCAATAAAATCGATTTCATGGAAACGCCAGAAATTCGCGGTGAAGTGAACGCTGGTCCCTCCGACGCACCGGCCGTAAACCAACGCCCGCTGAGGCTTGGCTTTTTCCTCTGGTGTCTTACGAAAAGTGTTCGGCTGCAGCTTCGGGTGGTTGGTGAGTTTATCCTGGCCCAGGATTTCAACTTCGTTGTGCGTGAAATCCGCTTCCGTCAGATACGGGCCCTGCTCTAGAACAACAACGCGAAATCCATTGGTGGAAAGTTCCTTGGCAAGAATTCCGCCTGCTGCGCCCGAACCGATAATGACAAAGTCGACCTCGTCCGTTGTCTTGTATTTAGGCTGATCGACCGTCATTTCTTTTCCGCCTCTTTCGGCATCAGTTGCCAGCCTGGATAGTCTTTATCGTAGTAGCCAAACGGCGGCTGAAACATATGTTCGTTGTCGCGGCCAATCACCTTCCAACCTGCTCCGCTATTATTCCCGCCGTATTCGGGATCAATCAGGAATCCCGCAATGGTATGTTGCCGCAATGTTTCGAAGAAGTTCTGCGCCCCGGGGCGAGCGCGGAATGGCCGCCGCGCCGTTGTGGCATGTTCATCGAAGGAATGCAGAACTTCATCCTGTTGTTCCGGTGTTGCTGCGGAGAATCTCAGGATGGATGGGAAAAGTTCGTTCACTCGAGCCTGCATTTCCGGCAGGCCTTCCCGATAAGTCTTCTGGTCGTCGACGGCGAAGGTCGCAAGTCCGCGGTCGATGAAATATACCACCCCGGCCTCGCGCGCCCCCGGCGTGCTATCGGCAGGAATGATGCGTGCCGAGATGGCCTCGATTTCAATGGCCTGCTCTGCTGTGAAAAATTCGAGCTTGGGCGGCTTCGCTGCTTGCGCCGCTTCATGCGCGTGTCTTGCGGCAGAAAAAAGTGCAGGCCAGTTTGCCGACACCCACGCGGCGCTGATGCCAGTCCCCGCTCGCAACAGGAAGTTGCGACGGCTAAGTTCGTTGATCATCTTTGATAAATTTTCCTTAAGCTGGCCGACTGTAGGCTGATGGCGACGCGCCGTCAAGAAGAAATGACAGATGCGAACGATTCGAATGCTGCATGGCGGCCAATTTGTCCCATCGCCCTGTTGTCCCATCGCCCTGTTTGCGAGGCGCGGCAGCGCTAGTGTAGGATGCCGCAGAATTGGGGGAGCTTCAACTTTTCGCGAAAATGGCCGCGTTTTGAGACACTACTAAGGCTATGGCTACGTTCACAGGGATGATCGGAACCGGGAGCAAGTGGTTGCTCGACAGGATTGTCGGCGCAGTCGCCGCCACGGGGATCAATCCCAACGTTCTGACATTCCTCGGGCTGGTGGTGAATTTCATCGCCGCAGCTTTTTTTGCTGTGGGTAGTTTCTTCACAGGGGCCCTGATTATTCTATTTGCCGGCTTCCTCGACATGCTGGATGGCCAGGTTGCGCGGAGGCAGAACCGTGTCACCGCGTTCGGCGCGTTCTACGATTCCACGCTGGACCGCTACGCGGACATGGCCTTGTACATGGGTTTGCTTGTGTATTACTCCGTAAGCGGGCGTACGGCGTACGTTGTGCTCGCTGCAGTCGCCACAGCGGGTTCGGTCATGGTCAGTTACGCGCGCGCGCGCGCCGAATCGCTGATCCCGTTGTGCAAAGTGGGATTCATGGAACGGCCCGAGCGTCTGGTGCTCCTGATCATCGGCGGGTTAGTCAACCGCATGGGGCCTGCGCTTTGGGTGATTGCGGTGGTTTCCACAATTACCGTCATCCATCGCATCGTTTATACTTGGCAGGAGACGCGCGCCGGACGCACCCTTCCCGGAATCAAGCTGTCGCTCTAATCCTCACGCTGTCCGAAGCGGACAACATAACTTCACCGTCCCCCGCTTCAAGGAATAGTCTCCGGTGCGGCATTGTTGGCTGTTTGGGGCATTCCCTGCTCACGTTCCAACGTTTCTTTGACTGGCGCGGCGATAATTTCACGAACTCGCTCGCGCAGCGCGGGGACATCTTCTTTGGCGAGCCCCTTGGTCTCAATGGTGTCGTGCAGGTATACGGTGATTCTTGCCGGCCAGAGCATCCAGTGACCTGTACGGTGATGATGGAAGGATCCCACCAGGCTGACCGGCACGATGGGAATTCCAAGTTGTTGCGCGACGCGGAAACCGCCGTCCTGGAATTGATCCACATGGCCGTCGCGCGTGCGCTTGGCTTCGGGAAAAATGATCAGGCTGGTGCCGCCGTCGACAGCGTCCTGCGTCAAGCGCCACATGCGCTTCAGGTCCGACGGGCGACGAACATCTGGAACGGGCACATTTCCGAAGCGCTTCATCAACCAGCCGTAAGCCGGAATTTTGAAATGCGATTCCAGCTCCCATCCTCGGACAAACTGCGGAACGGCGCAGTACAGCATAAAAGGATCGAAAAGATTCACGTGATTCGACATGAAAAAGGACGTCCGGTTGGGATCAAATCCCGGCAAACGGCGAACCTCGACCTGCGCGCCCGACAGAAATGCGATGCGGCGGCAGAGGCCGCGTTGCAGCCAATCGTGCTTGCGTGGATCCAGAAAAATCCCGAGAAAAACGAGCACGGGGACAACAATGAAAAAATGCAGGCCGCTGAGGACCCACAGGGCCGCGCTGCGGAATACCAGCCACGCCCGTTTCATATATAGATTTCCACGGCGGCAGGAAGAATATCGAGGGAACGGCATTCGACCGTGGCAACTTCTCCGTCAATCATGACGTCGACCGCCGTCGTCGAGCTGAACTCGACGTGCCGAACGGCCCGGCGCGAAGCGAGCGGATGGGTAATGTGCGTCCCATCGTAGAGTCGCGGCAGGTTGCGCAACAAGCCGAGCCTTCCGATGGGGCCCCAGCGGACAAATTCGATGAGCCCGTCGGTCGCGTCCGCGTGCGGCGCGATGAGCATTGTGCCGCCCGTGTATTTGCTGTTGCTGAACGTCAGAAACAGAGAGCGCCGCTCATCCCACTCCTGGTCGTCGTCGCAGCGCAGCGCGAAGGACCGCCGCCGCAATTGCACCACGCGGACAAAAACTCCCAGCAGATAACCAAGGTGGCCGAACGGCTTGAACACGCGATTGGTCAGCGCCGCGACGTCGGCGGTGAAGCCGACACTCAACAGATTGAAAGAATAGATCTCACCAGCAGAATGTGTCAGCCGAATCAGGTCCACGGCGCGTTTGCGATTCTCGATTAATGCATTCAGTGAGGCTTCCGCGCCGTCCTTCGAAAAGTCACGCAGGAAAGAATTGCCAGTGCCGAGCGGAAGGAATCCGAGCGCGATGCGTTGAACCGGCCCGCGGCCGGCAAAAACACCGTTGAGAATTTCGTGGGCTGTGCCGTCGCCGCCCACGGCAAGAAAACGCCGGTAACCCTGATCGTAGGCCTCCCGCGCAAGCTGAACGGCATGTCCTTGGCCAGTGGATGCGATAACGTCAATCTTCAAACCCTTCTCGCGAAGCCGCGCGAGGGCTGGTCCGGCAAGCTTCGCCGAGCGGCCGCCACCGGCGGCGGGGTTGACTACGGCAAAGAAGCGATTCGATTGCGTCTCGAACGATTTTAGTATGTTGACCCCTGTTCAACAAAAATATTTTCCGCCGTTTTCACAAAGGCAGAATCGCAGTGGAGTTGTCCAAAATCGCTAGCCGCTCCGCCAGAACATTTCTTTTTATCTTCAGGGAAGCCGTACGGGGAAAGTCCTCGTCCAGAAGGATTACCCCGTGGATGCGCTTGTAGTTTAGCAGGCGATTGTTGCGCGCGTTGATATCCGCGCGCAGTTGATCGCTGAATTGCTGTCCCTGCTCGAGATGGAGCACGAGCACAAGTTTTTCCCCAACCATCGAGCGCTTTGGCCAAATGTAGTTGGCGGCAAAAACGCAGAATTCTTTCACCGGAAGGCTTTCGAACGCGGCCTCAATATCCTCGGGATAAATGTTCTTCCCTTCCTCGGTGACAATCATATTTTTCTTGCGGCCGCTCAGTTGCAAGTGGCCCGCTTCGTCGAATCGGCCGAGATCTCCGGTCATCAGCCACCCCCCGACGATAGCTTCGCCCGTGAGTTCTGGATCATTCAAGTAACCCGCCATAACGGTTTTGCTGCGCACAGAAATCTCACCGACGCCATCGGGTGCGGGATTCACAATACGCACTTCCATCCCCGGCAGCGGTTTGCCAACGGTGTCGGCACGAAAGGGCTTTAGATCATTCACGGTAATGGCGGTGCCTGCTTCGGTGAGCCCATAGCCGTTCGCGACCGGAATTCCGAGATCGTAGAAAAATTGCAGCGTTTGCGGTTCCGTGAATGCGCCACCCACGATGATGGTGCGAAGCTCACCGCCAAAGGCTTCATGAACTTGCTTCAGCAATCGCCTGCTGATCCCCGGCCGCGGCCGTCCTTTTGTCAAAGCCTTGTTGATGCCGAGGAGTGCATTGAAAATCCTTCGCTTGCCCGCCGGCAACGCATCAAAACGCGCCTGCAAACCTTTCTGCAAATTCTTCAGCACAAGCGGCACAAGGCTCACGTAGGTAATTTTGTATTTCGGGAACGCCTCGCGCACGTATTCGGGACGCAATGTGCGCAAATGTACGACTGTAGCGCCGCATGTAAACGGCCCGAAAAAACCAACCATGAAATCGATCGCGTGGTTCGTCGGCAGGATGCTCAGGTAACGCACGCCCGGCCAGAACGGATAGATCGAAGTCAGCGCCACGCACTGTTCCAGATAATTTTCGTGCGTCATCATGCAGCCCTTCGGCCGGCCTCCTGTCCCGGACGAGTACACGATGCAAGCCGTGTCCTTGCGTTGGCGCGGCTTGAAGACCTGCTCGCCCTCTCCGCGAAACTCTTCCCATCGCCTCGCGCCAGCAAGGTCGGCATTCGCCGGAGCTTCCGTCACGAGAACTGTTCGGACGTTCGCCGCCGCACGTCCTGCAGCCGCGCAGAGCTGCCGCCAGATCGGATACTCCGTGATGAGCGCGCTTGCGCCGGAGTGTTTGAGCAGTTGCCAATGCTCTTCGGGAGTGAGCTTGTAATCCAGCGGAACGAGTACTCCACCCGAAAAGAAAATCGAATAAGCCGTGATCAGCCACTTGGATTGATTCGTCATGATGAGGCTGGCTCGATCGCCCGCGGAAAATCCGGATTCCTGCAAAGCTTTGGCGAGTGGGTGCGCTCGTTCCTTAAAGTCGCGATACGTTAGCCGCTCCTTCTCGCGCTCGCGGTCCGCTTCGATCAGACACACTTCATTCGCAAATTCTTCCAGCGAATCCTTCAGCGCTTCGCCGATGGATTGATATTTGGAAAGGTCCAGCATTACAAGCGGGACTGAATCCGCTCCGCCAGCGTCTTGAAGTCGCTGACGCCCTGGACTTCGTAGTCCGGCAGCTCAATGCCGAAATAGTTTTCGATGCGCGAAAGCATCTCTAGCGTCTGCAGGCTGTCAATGCCCAGCTTCTTGAAGAAATCGTCCTCGGGCGCAAGAGTGCCCGCAGCCAGCTGAAAGTGCTGGGCCGCAAGGCTGATGACTTCCTGCGTCGTTTGTTCCAGTGTGCGCATGGAAAGCTAAATCTATCACTGCGGGACGACCAAGAACAAATCCGAAACTCCCCGCAAATTACCTGACACTGACACGACCGGCTGCGTGCCTCACTCCGCGAAGTTCACACTCGATGCTCGCTTCGGAACTCTTGATTCGTCTGGAGAACCTCATCCACAGTCAGCGGAAGCGCATCGACCGGGATGTTGACTGGTGCCCCCACCAGACCGATATTCATCCGCATCAGTTTTGCTTTGACTCCTCCCACTCTCGCCAGAAAGTCGTCGGGAGACTTGACCGCGATGGAAACAAAACTTTGCTGTTGTATCGATCCCGCAAAAATCCGCTCGATTTCTTCCCAGCGCACGAGCCCCGCGCTGACTGCAGAACCCTGGTCTACGATCCCCTCCAGGCACAGGACCAGCGCAGGCCGTCTTGCAATCAACCGATACGCGGCATAGCACAGGCAAGCACTAAAGAAAGGAACCCCCAAGTGGGAACCAGCCATAACCCTCCACCCGGGAATTCCCGAGGCCTCGCCGCCGAATCCCAGCCACAACCCAAGCAAAACGAAAAACAGTGAAGCAAACCCCGGGAGCACGAGCCGTCCACGGCTTGGATAGATCTCGACTTTGTTCGGTGCGCCGGGAGAAGTGCTTTGCTCTGAATTCATCCCCTTCACGGTAAATACGGCATCACGTCGTTCGACTCGACGAATTTCTCGAGTGCCTCCATCACTGTGGGGCGAGTAAACAGCTCGCAAAAGAGATCCATCTCGCGGCGCAGCTCATCGTGCGGAATGGGCTTGATGAATTTCTTGGCGGCGGCGCGCGTCACCGCGTCGTACTTGGTGATTTGCGCGGCGGTCGATCGCGCGATTCGAAGCGCTTCGCCTTCACCCGCAAGTTGCGCCACCAGGCCCACGGCATGTGCGCGCGTCGCGTTGACCGTCCGTCCTGTAAAAAGCAAATCCCGTACAAAAGCATTCCCAAGATCTCGTTTCAAGCGCGGGATGCCCCCGAAGCCGGGAATGAATCCCAAGCGCAGCTCAGGAAATGCAAATCGCGCCATTTTGTCCGCGATGATCATGTCGCAGGCCAGGGCCAACTCGAGTCCCCCGCCCAGACACGCGCCATGAACGGCGGCGATGGTGACAAATGGCGCCGCATCGATCGCATTCATGACGGCGTGGATGCGTTCGAGAAAAGCACGTACCCCCGCAGGACGATCCTTCGCAGCAACCGCTACAGCAGTCGCATAGAGCTCGCGCAAATCCCCGCCCGCCGAAAAAACGGCATTCCGCGCACTCGCAATAATGCAAACCGAGGTCTCCGGCGCCAAAACTTCGAACGCGCCAACGAATTTTTCGAGCTCCACCAGCATCGCCGTCCCGATTTCATTGGCTGGCGCATGGTCGAGCGTCAGCTCAACTACGCTGTCGCGCCATTCCCAACGCAGCGTTTTGCCCGTGAAACTCTTCATGCGTGTTGCCCGCTGACGCTTTCGCGGGCTCCTTTGGCCTCGTACATGGCCTTGATTTCGGAATCATAGCGCGCATCGATAGCGCCGCGCCGAAGTTTGCCATTCGCGGTGAGCAGCCCATTCTCAACGGTAAACGCTTCTGGAATCACCGTAAAATTCCGAATCTGGCGGTAATGCGGCAGCTCCGGATTCACTCTATCCAATACGGCTTGAATAGCCGCAGGGGCGACTGCCCCCGTGACCAGCGCGCAAAGATAGCCGCGTCCATTTCCAACAATCACCACTTGCTGCGCCGCCGGAAGAAGCTGCGCGATTTTCTCCTCGATGGGCTCCGGCGCAATGTTGTGCCCCGAATTCAGAATGATCAGGTTCTTGATGCGCCCGCTGATCCGCCAATTCCCTCGCACGTTTACTTCACCCTGATCGCCGGTATGAAACCAGCCATCCTGCAAAACGCGCGCCGTTTCTTCCGGCCGGCTCCAATAGCCTGGAAAAATATGCGGTCCACGCACAACGATCTCTTCGTTCTCCGCGATCTTCATCTCAATGCCGGTAATCACGGTACCGACGTACCCGGGCTCGACCGGCACGCGCGGATCGTCCAGCGTGCAAATTCCCGTGGTCTCCGTAAGGCCGTATCCTTGCAACACCGGAATGCCCAGCATTAGGAAAAATTGCTGCGTCTCCGGCGCAAGCGGCGCCGAGCCGCAAATCAATGTTCGCAAATTGGGGCCAAAGCGTTCTTTGATTTTCCCAAAAATAAGCATTCGCCCGAGGCCAAGCCAAAAGGCATCCGCAGCCCGTCCCCGGCCCACATGCTGCCGCTGCCACGCTTCGCGGGCCCTCGAGAAGAGCGAGCGGATGACCGCGGGACGCTTTGCAATTGCTTCTTCTACTCCACGCCGCACCCGTTCCAGCAGCGTCGGCACATTCAGAAAATAATGAGGCGAAGCCAGGCGGATCTCGTCGGCAAGCTTGTTCAGATCGGTGGAGAGCGTGAGAATACTTTCACGCGTGAGATACGTGAGCAGCACAATCCAGGAAGCCGCAAAATTGAATGGAAGATAGTGGAAGACGCGGTCCGGCCCATGCGTCTCTCCCATCAATTGATCCAACCGCTCCGTCGTGCAGGAAATCATATGCGTAACATTTCCGACATTGAGGCAAACACCTTTTGGCTCGCCTGACGTTCCGGAGGTGTAAATGATGGTGACGATGTCCGAATCCTGCCGCGGGTTGGGAACATCGGGAAGCGGCTGCGGTGAAGCAGGCTGCTCCATCACTTCATCTAATGGAAGGCAGCGAGGAGCCTCTGGCCAAGCCTGGGCAATGCTCTCCCCAAGCGCCGCATCACTGACGAACAGCAACTGCGGTTGGCAATCCTTCATCATCGCGGCAAGCTCAGCCGGCGCCTGGCGCGAATACAGCGGCACGACGATCGCCCCCTCGGCTATCAGCGCCAGATCAAACGCCGCCCACCGCGCGGAATTCGCCGCCAACAGCGCGCAGCGGTCTCCCGGCTGAAGCCCCGCGCGCCTCAGATAGGCCCGCACGTGCTGTACTTGTTCCAGCAGTTCCCTGCCCGTCAGGCTGACGAATTGCTCCCCGTGAATTTCGCGCAGAACAACGCGGCCATCCGCGCGCTTGAGCTGGGCAAAAACATTTTCCAGAAAATTGGCCATGAAGAATCAGCGCGCCGCCGCAAGTGTGGCTGGCGAAGAATCATAGCGCTCAGCGAGTTGCACCAGATTCTTACTGAGCGGCGGAAGATAGTCCTCCCACGTAAGCACACCGTTACGCAACGGGAAATCAGGGTAGGTCCGGCGCATCGCGTCTTCGAGAAACGTCCCCATGCGCGCCATGACTTTCAGATTGCGCACCACCGTTCGGCCGATGCCTTCGCGGACGGATTCGGCATCCGCAACCAGCGTCTCCATGATTTGCAGAAGCTTCGGCTCCAGGTCAGGATCATCCACCGTCAGGAAAAGATGTTGATGTCCGCGCTCGCGCATCAGGTTGCGGATGCGTTCGTCCATGGTGACGCCGGCCGATGCCACCAGACTCGGCATGCAGGTGACGATGCCGTGATAACGCGATGAAACCATATAAGTAGACGCGCGCAGGATCGAAACAAGCTGGAACATGTCGTATTCATCGGAAGTAAAAATCGGCGTGCCGGGAATTTGCGCCGCGATATCGCGGCAGGCCGCCGCATCCAGACGCTCCATCGCCACAAGAATGGGAAACACGCGATGTCGTTGTAAAAATGCCTGCATCGCCTTCGTGAAACCGTTGATGTAGTGGCGATATTTCCGGTCCATCTCCGCGCCGGATTCGAAAAAGTAAACCGTGCGGTACTGGCTGTCTTTGTATGCGCCGGTGGTTACGCGCGCAAGATATTTGGCAATCGAAGCTTTCACCGGCCAGACGAATGGATGAATCGGACAGAGCACAAGAATCGGCGTCTTTTCATCCCAGCCCGCCTCGCGCAGCACTTTGCGGGCGTATTCCGGAGGATGCGGCTCAAACGTCCAGGCCGTATCCGTGCCCAGCTCCGTCGGGATTCCCAGCGAACTCAAGAGTGTTTGTGATTCCACATTGCGTGTTATGACCAGCGAATCATGCACGTACCGCGCGCACATCCTTTGAATCAGGCCGTCCATGTGGCCCGCTTCTCCGCCGTAGGCGAGAGAAAACTTATTCTCCGCCGAAGCCAAACCCAGCGAGCCGATCATCATTGTCGTCAACGCATTGGCAAACTTGCTTTTGAACATCGAGCCTTCGCAGGCGATGACCCCGTGATTCTGCCTCACCTCGCGGAACAGAAACGGCGGATAAACATCGGGCAGATACACCTGCCGGGTTCCTTCAAAGTATCCTTTTGTGCGGTCAAAGCTCTGCGTCATCACGCTGAAATCAACGTGCTCGGCCCCCAGGACATGCCGGATTTGCCGCAGCATCTCCTGCACGCGCACATCGCTCCCCGTGTTGCGCGTGCCGTTGTAGCCCGCGAACAGCAGCTTCAGTTTTTCGCCCGGCGTCCAGCGCTCGCCGAGG
>Ga0210408_10001812_pt1 | contig 21628 bp, 16 predicted proteins | sample IncBWH4MmetaG_FD_155471 | JGI IMG/M metagenome (GOLD analysis project Ga0210408, IMG submission 155471) | Forest soil microbial communities from Barre Woods Harvard Forest LTER site, Petersham, Massachusetts, United States - Inc-BW-H-4-M | ecosystem: Environmental > Terrestrial > Soil >...
ACTTTTGCATCCACCACATTGTCTTCATTGATTCGCCGCTTGCCGCCAGTCCAGTATCTTCAACTGGACGGTGCGCCGGCCTTCGTAGTGGTTGAGCTGCGGCGCGAACGCCAGGTCGAATCGGCCCACCGGCAGGGATTCGTTACCTCCGCCCCACCAAACCGCCTCGTGCGTGGTCGTGCCGTCGGTAACCCACATTTTGACATGCTGTTTCGCGGCGCCGATGCGTTGCAGCGGTCGCTGGTGCCCCACGGCCCGGGTCCAGAAATGGGCGGCCGGATTGCCTTGCCCCACCGGCTTCAATTGTCCGAGCTGCATCATGCATTCCAATGTCATCTCCTCCAAACCGACCTCGGCGTCCAACCGCAGCGGGGGTTGCAGGGCCTCGGCTTTAAGCGTGCGGCGCGCCAGTTCATTGAAACGTTCCCGAAAGGCATCGAGCTTCCCCGCCTGGAGCGTCAACCCGGCCGCCATCGCATGGCCACCGTGACTGACCAGCAAATCTCCGCAGTCTCGCAACGCGGCCGCCAGGTCAAACCCGGCAATGCTCCGCCCCGAACCGCGCCAATGGCTGCCATCGCCCCCCACGATGATGGTCGGACGATAAAATCGCTGCAGGACGCGCGCGGCGACAATCCCTACGACCCCGATATGCCAGGGTTCCTGGCCCTCAACGATGACGAAATCGTTCTCGGGCTTGAATTTTGCCGCGACCGTCGCGAGGACTTCCGCAACAATGCCTCGTTCGATTTGCTGGCGCTCGCGGTTGCGCGCGTCCAAGGCTTGCGCGATCGGCGTCGCTTCGGCCTCATCGCGGGCCAGCAGCAAACGCAACGCCTCTTCGGCTGTCTCCAACCGGCCCGCGGCATTGAGGCGGGGCGCCAGTTGGAAGCCGACCTCGTAACCCCCCAGCGGGCTGGGACACCGGGCCACTTTCTTCAGCGCGACCAGCCCAGGCCGCCGGGTGGCGTTCAACCGCTCCAGTCCGGCCGTGACCAGGATGCGGTTTTCGCCCGTCAAGGGCACCAGGTCAGCAATCGTTCCAAGGGCAACCAAATCGAGCAACGGACGGAGATCGAATTCGGTCGCGCCCGGCAGCCCCGTTTCGCGCCCGCGCTTGACCAGCGCATGGGCAAGTTTAAAAGCGACTCCAACGGAACACAGTTCCGTGAACTCTGCGTTGTTTGCCAGTTGCGGGTTGACCAGCACCTTGGCGGCCGGCGGCGGCGAGGAGACCTGGTGGTGGTCCAGCACCAGCACATCGACCCCGCGCTGGCCCAGCCAGGCAATCGAGTCCACGGTGGTCGAACCGCAATCAACCGCGAGCAGGAGCGTGACCGGGAATTTTTTCAGGCAATTCTCCACCGCCTCGAGGCTCAGACCGTAACCTTCGTCCAAACGATGCGGCAGATAGTAATCCACCTGCCAGCCGAGAGCGCGCAGGAATTCCAGCAGGAGCGCCGTCGAGGTTACGCCGTCGACGTCGTAATCGCCGAAGATGACCAGAGCTTCCTTGCGCTCACGGGCCACTAACAGCCGTTGGACAGCGGACGCCATGTTCGGCAGCAGGAAAGGATCGGCCAGGTGTTTAAGCCGCGGCTGAAGGAACCCTCTGACGGCTGCTGGTTCGCTCAAGCTGCGGTTTAGAAGACATTGAGCCAGCAGGGGTGGAAGCCGGAGTTGATAGGCCAACCGTCCGGCCAGCAGCGGTTGCGCCGGCGCCAATGACCAGCGAAATCTCATATGTGCCGAAAAAAGGACTGAACCACGGCCTCACTTCTAGTCGGAAATTCAAAAACCCGAAAGGCAAAATCACCGGCGCCGGCAATTTCCGCCGATTACGAATCTGAACTATCGTCTGGCCTGTGCTTGGCTTTCTCTTCGTTGACAGGCCCGGAGCCAGGTCGCTGAAGGTCAGCCTTAGGGCCCCCACCACGTTTGCTCGGGCCCCCCGACTTTTTCTCGCGATAGCCCACAATTACGGAGAGGATCATTGAACTCAGGATAATGCCGGCGACGACCATTAGGGACATAGAGATTGGAATATCAACCTGGAAGAATAACGGCTTCCCTTGGTCGGGCGGATCCAGCAGCATCTTGACTCCAATAAAGACCAGCACGACCGAGAGGCCGACTTTCAAATACCGGAAGTAGCCGATCGCATCAGCCAGCACAAAATAAAGCGTGCGCAATCCCAGAATGGCGAAAACATTCGAGGTGAACACGATGAAAGGTTTCGTGGTCACCGCGAAGATTGCCGGGATCGAATCCACGGCGAAAACCAGGTCGGTCGTTTCGACCATCAGCAACACCAGGGCCAGCGGTGTCAGGGCCATTTTGCCTTGCCAACGCGTGGTGAACTTTTGCCCTTCCAGGTGCGGTGTTACCGGGTAGAACTTCCGCGCCCAGCGGATGACCCGGTTCTTCTCGGGTTCGACTTCGGTCTCCACGAAGAGGGTCTTGATCCCTGTGTAAATAAGGAACAACCCGCAGATAAACAGCACCCAATGCAGCCGATAGACCAGAGCTACACCGGTGCCAATCATCAGTCCGCGCATAATCAAAGCTCCCAGGATGCCCCAGAATAAAACGCGATGCTGGTGTTCGGCGGGCACGCGAAAATGGGCGAAGATGAGCGCCATCACGAAGACATTGTCCATCGACAGGGAAATCTCGATAAGATAGCCGGTGAGGAATTCCAGGCTCTCCTTTTGGCCACGGATGGTTTTCAGCCAAAAGGCGAAAACCATCGCCAGGCAAAACCATACAATCGTCCAGGACAGGGCCTCGCGGAAAGTCACGACATGAGCGCGCCGATGGAAGAGGCCCAGGTCGAGCGACAGGAAAATCAACACGCAGGAGATGAAACCGATCCAATGCCACGGCGTAATCTCAACAAGGGCAAGCATCGACTAAGACCCAAGCCTCTAAATTCCAAACCCCAGGAAAGTTCCAAAACCCAAATTCCAATCGGCGGCTCCCGGTCGCGCCGATGACGGAGGCTTTGCCAGGATGTCTCTTCGCGAACGCATTTCGCCTGGAGCTCGGAGCTTTGCGATTGAAGTTTCTCTGGTGCCTGGTGCTTGGAATTCGATGCTTTTCTTTGCTGTCGCCCGCTGTTCCATTAAATCAAGTTCGCGCCGGGGCCGGGGCCGCGGCCGTCTGGGCCTGTACTGGCCCGCCGCCAATATGCGGTCGCTGTCCCTTGTGCCACCAAAGCACGAGCGCGCTGGCGATGTAAATGCTTGAATAGGTGCCGGTGATGATGCCGATTAAGAACGTAAACGCAAAGTCGTTGATTTCCCCGCCGCCAAAAATAAAGAGCGAGAAGGTCGCCAGAAATACCGTGCCCGAGGTGATTATCGTCCGGCTCAGTGTCTGATTCAGCGCCTGGTTCATCACTTCCTTGAACGTGCCGCGAATGCCCAGTTTGAGGTCTTCCCGAATCCGGTCGAAGATGACGATGGTGTCGTTGGTCGAAAAACCGATGATCGTCAGGATGGCCGCCACCGTCGTCGCGCTGAATTCGCGGCCGGACAGGTAGTAAATTCCCACCGTCATCAACACGTCATGGATGACGGCCAGCACCGCTCCGACGGCAAACGAGAACTCATAGCGGAACGCCACATAAACCAATATGCCGAACAGAGAAAGCAGCGAGGCGACAATCGCCGAATTCCGGATGTCCTTGCCAACCGTGGGACCGACCGTGTCCTGGCCCAGCAACTGGAAATGGCCCGACTCGAGATGTACGACGGCATTCTTGACGGTGTCTCCGGTTTCGGGAAGCGAATCGACGCGCAACGTCTCGCGGCCGCTGGTCAGGTCCCTTTGATATTGAATCAGGGCATCCTTGACGTTGACTCGATTGAGCGCCGCACGGACCGTTTCCTCCGGCACTTTCTGTTCAAAGGAGAATTTGCTGGTGGCGCCGCCGATAAAATCCCGTCCGAAGGCGCTCTTGCCGCGATGAACTCCATAGCCCACGCCGATGGCAATGATTACCCACGACGTCACGAAGGCGGGGACCGCCAGCCTCATGAAGTTGAGCTTCCAGGTCGCGGGAATCAGATGAAGCATCTTGACCGACTTGAGCCAGCCGCGGTCCAGGAGCCAGTCAAATATCATGCGGGTGACCACCAGCGCCGTAAAGAGGCTGGCCGCTACACCAATGGTAAGCGCCACACCGAACCCGCGGATCGAACCGGTGCCCATCTTAATTAGAATTATCGAGGCAATCAGCGTGGTGACGTGGGAGTCGAAGATCGTGCCAAAGGCGCGGCTATAGCCAGCCGCGATCGCCCCGCGCAACGATTTGCCCTTGCCGGATTCCTCGCGGATGCGCTCATAAATCAGCACGTTGGCATCGACGGCCATGCCGACGGTCAGCACAATGCCGGCGATGCCGGGCAACGTCAGGGTGGTCCCCACCGAACACATGACGCCCAGGAGAATAATGATATTGGCGATGAGCGCGACGTTGGCCACTGCACCGGCCACCATGTAATAGACCAGCATGAACGCCGAGACCAGCAGCGTGCCGTAAACCGCCGCTCGAATGCCGCTGCGAATGGCATCTTTGCCCAGCGTGGGAGCCACCTGCTGTGACGCAATCACATTGAGCCGGGCTTTGAGAGGATTCTCCAGAATGTTGGCCAATTGATGGGCCTCCTTCACGTCAAATTGGCCGGTGATCTGGCCGCGGCCGGTTTCGATTGGCTGCTGGATGACCGGGGCGGAGTAGAGCTCGCCGTCCAGGATGATCGCCAGCCGGTGTTTGACGTTTTCGCGGGTAATTTCGGCGAATTTAGCAGTGCCTTCATCATTGAGCGTAAAATCGATTTCCGGCTCGCCCATGTTGCTGCGCACTACCATCGCGCTTTTGATGCCGCTGCCGGTCATCTCGGCGCGCTTTTTGACCTCGACGCGCTCGACCTGCTCGCGGCCGTCGCGGCCCTTGAATTTACGCGTCAGCATCTCGCACCCCGGTTTGATTTCGTGTTTGTCGATATCCTGTTCGCTGTCAGGGTCCACCAACCGGAACTCCAGGAAGGCGGCTTTCTGGATAGTCTCTTTGGCCAGCTCCTGATCCGCGGCGGACAAACCGGGCAATTGTACCAGAATCGAATCCTGACCTTGGGGCTGAATCACCGGCTCGGCGACGCCAAATTTATCGACGCGTTTGCGCAACACCTCGACCGCCTGGCCGAGGGCCTCGCTCGCATCGGTGGCGTTGGTCAGCCCGCTGGTATTCATCTGCACCAGGAACGAGGTGCCACCTTGCAGGTCGATACCCAGCCGAATGCGGCCGGCCGCCTCGCGTTGCAGCCGGTTCAGAATGTAAGTGGTCGGATGCGACTCGTTTCTCGCCTCGAAAAACGGGAAGTAGCGGATGACGTCGTTCGTGCCGATCGCCTCGACCAGGTTGTCATAGGATTTCTCAGGCACGGCTTTGTCCAGAGTCAGGGCTTTCTGGACAATCGCGTTGAAATTGGTGTCGTGGTTGAGCGCCCGTTCACGAAAATGCAGCACCAGGTTCTGGGGCTGGGGGGGGTAGAGTTCGTACACCGACCACAACAGCACCAGAACGACAACGACAAACCTCCAAACATTATTTCGATTCATGAGAGAGCAACCTAAAATTCTTACGTTTCACTGGGTTCGCCACTGCGTTCGGTCACCTCCGCAATCGCGGCCTTGGTGATTTCAAATTTCGAATCCGCCGATCGGATCGACAGGGTCTTTTCCTTGACCGTCACTACCACGGCAACCACTCCGCCGGTCGTAATGATTTTGTCGCCTGCATGGATGCTCTTGAGCATATCGGCCTGTTGCCGCTGCTTTTTCTGCTGGGGGCGGATGAGAATGAAATAAAACACCACGATCAACAGGACCAGGGGCACCATGTTCAACCAGGCCGGAGCCTGGGATTGCCCGGACTGCTGAGGAGGCATTAGCGCCAGCATTGAGTTGAGGATAGGCGGACTCATATCAACAAATGAGCCGATAAAGGTATGGATGGAAGCACCTTTGGCAAGCTAAACATTGGCCAAACATCAAGGAAAATCCCTTCCTTTCCCCTCGCCAAGTCTCTATCCTCAAAGCCGGAATAGCCCGATCGTTCGATGACGAGTTTCTCCAGCTTAAGGGCCAGGTTGGTGGGAACGGTCTTTTTGGCAGTCGCCCCGGCCTGGGTGGTGATGTACTTCATTGCCAAGAAGACTGATGCGGAGTTTCCCTGGACAGCGTTTATCGTAGGCCTCCTGGCACTCGGGGCCGCCTGGTTTGGCGGGGAACGCTTCATCCTTCGTCAAGTCCGCATGCTTTACAAAGCGGCCCGTCAACTGGCCGCCGGAGATCTGACCAGCCGAACGGGCCTGGCCCATGAAACCGGTGAACTGGGCGATTTGGCGCGGACCTTTGACGCGATGGCGGTGTCTCTCGAACAACGCGTCCGCGAACGAGAGCAGGCAGAAAAGACACTCCTGACTCGCTCCTTCCAGCAAATCGTCGTCAGTGCCCTGGGTCAGTTTGCCCTGGTAAGCAACAACTTCTCAGCCCTCTTGAACCAGGCGGTCATGCTGGTCGCCCAAACTTTGGAAGTTGAGTATTGCAATATCATGGAGTTGCAACCGGGCGGCCGGAGCCTGCTACTGCGCGCGGGGGTCGGTTGGAAACCCGGCAATGTCGGGGTGGCGACGGTTCCAGCGGATGCCACCACCCAAACCGGATATACCCTCACGGCCGGCGAACCAGTGGTCGTGGACAATCTGGCCGAGGAAACACGGTTCCATGGGTCACATTTGCTGATGGACCACGGAGTGGTCAGCGGTATCACCGTGGCCGTTTCCGGCCAGGGCCAGGCCTTCGGCGTCCTGGGCGCCCACACCACGCACCGTCGACAGTTCACCGAAGACGAAGTCCATTTTCTGCTGGCGGTAGCCACCGTCGTGGCGATGGCCGCAGCGCGCAAGCGCGCCGAAGCAGAAATGGAAAAACTCGCCGCTTTTGCCCAGCTTAATCCCAACCCGGCGATGGAACTGACCGAGGGAGGGAGGCTGACCTACGCGAATGATGCCGCCGTCCAGCTCGCCGCGTCGGTAGGCCAGCCCAGCCCGCGGGCGATTCTGCCGCCCAACATCGGCACTCTGGTCCAGACCTGCTTGGCTCAGCCGCCAACCAAATTGAACCTCCAAACTCAGGCGCAAGGCCGCACTCTTTCCTGGTCTTTCCATCCGGTGCCGGCCAGTCGTGTGGTCCACGCGTATGTCGATGATATCACCGATCGTTTGAGCCTCGAGGCCCAGTTGCGGCAGTCCCAGAAAATGGAATCGGTCGGGCAGTTGGCCGCGGGTGTGGCCCATGATTTTAACAATATGCTGACCATCATTCAGGGACATGCGGGCATGTTGCTGGCCAAGTCGGCCCAAAAATCCGATTTGCTGGATTCGGCGCAGGCGATTTATTTTGCCGCGGAGCGGGCAGCCAACCTGACGCGCCAATTGCTGATGTTCAGCCGCAAAAACGTCATGCAACCCAAGCCCCTGGACTTGGGCGAGGTCGTCTCGCACATGAGCAAGATGCTCCAGCGCCTGCTGGGAGAAACTGTTACTCTCGAGTTTCAACCACCTGCAGAAATCCCGCTGGTCCAGGGGGACATCGGTATGGTCGAGCAGGTCATTATGAACCTGGCGGTCAATGCGCGGGACGCCATGCCTAAAGGCGGCCAGCTTTCCATCAGCGCCAACCCGGCCCGGATCGACCTCGCCTATGTCCAAACCCATCCCGAAGCGCGCCCCGGCGGCTTTGTTTGTTTGCAGGTCACCGATACCGGTTGCGGGATGGAGACGCAGACAATGGCCCGCATTTTCGAGCCCTTTTTTACTACCAAAGAAGTCGGTAAAGGCACGGGCTTAGGCCTGGCGACGGTGTATGGCATCGTCAAACAGCACGAAGGCTGGATCGAAGTCGCCAGCGAAGTTGGCAAAGGCACAACCTTCAGCGTTTTCTTCCCCGCCAGCACTGAACTGGTGGAAGCCAAACCGCCGGAAGCGGCCCCTGCTGCGGAAGTGCGCGGCGGCAAAGAAACCATTCTCATCGTCGAAGACGAACCGGTCCTGCGGGATATGGCGCACCTGATTTTACAAGAGTGCGGTTACAATATTCTGGAGGCCGGATCGGGCCCGGAGGCGCTGAACCTTTGGGACCGCCATCGAGAAACCATCGACCTGGTACTCACAGATATGGTCATGCCCGAAGGGGTTTCCGGTATGGAGCTGGCCCAACGGCTACTGGCAACAAAACCCCAGCTCAGGGTCGTGTTCGCCAGCGGTTACAGCATGGATGAAATCGACCCTGCCTTCGTCAATAATGGCCGAGCTGCTTTTCTGCAGAAACCCTATACGCACGTCACCCTGGCCAAGGCGGTAAGAGAGTGCCTGGATAAGTAGGAGGTGGAAAACGACGAGACGGGCAGACCAATTCGGCCCTCCGCCTTTTTTCAGGCGCTTTTGAGCCGCTCCCAGCCGCGCGACAGCGCTTCGGAAAGGGACCACCGGCTAACCAGCTCTTCCCTCGCAGGCTCTTCGGCCAATTCGGAGATTCCCAACAACCGGCACACCTCGCTTTTGAGCTGTTCGCGGTTGAGAGGCAGCCTCAAAACGCTATCGCTCCCGGCCTCCCACAGGGACGCATCCTCATCTTCAGAGGCCGAGAGGGCGATGACGGCTGTCCCGCAACGATTCTTAATGGTACGGAGTGCGTCCACCGCGTCCTCGATTGCAACGCGGGACCCGCGCCGGCTGGGAGCCGGAAGGAGGTTGTCCGGAGAAACAATAATTAAATGGAAACCGGGCGAGCAGCCTTGGCGGGAAAACTCGTCCGCCCGGGTGGCCCTGGTGCATGCAATCGCAGCTTGATTGTAGCAAACATCCAGAACCAGCGCTTCGATAAGATTATTAAGACGCCGCTCAGACACGCCCAACAGTAAATTGACAGTTCGCATATTGCTTTCGGACCTGAAATAGCACGCGGGTTGCCAGTATCAGGAATGAGAACTTCTGACATAAGCAATTAGTTAATAGGCGGTTGCGATTAACGCGGTTGCGGAATGTGGGGAGTCTTTGGAAAAAGGACTGTCGACCAGCGCTATCCCGGCAGTGGAACCGTCCGGTGTGCGGTAAAACTCATTTCTTCGTCACTTGCGCTGTCGAGGCATTCCCGAACGAATTGCGCGAGTTTGCCAATCGAGTAGGGCTTAGGCAGGAAGTTGCGGCCTTTCAACAACGAACCCTCACTGCCCGCCATCCCTGGGCTGTAGCCGCTGGTATAAATAACTTTGAGACGAGGCGATTGACCCAGGAGCTGTTCCGCCAATTCGTTGCCCATGATTCCCCCGGGCATTACCATGTCCGTCAGCAGCAAGTCAATCGGGCGGTCAGCTCGTTGCCACAATTCGAGAGCCTGTGGGCCGGATGCCGCTTCCAGCACGGTGTAACCCTGGATTCTTAGAACACTAACGACCATTTCGCGCAGGGCATCCTCGTCTTCAGCCACAAGAACCGTTTCGCGGCCAGTCCGCAGACCGGTGTCGACGACCGGGTCCGTTCTCTCTGCCGCTTCTTTGCTCGCTGGAAAATAAAGCCGGAAAGTGGTGCCCTGGTTTGGCTGACTTTCGACCACCAGCCAGCCTTGGTGGGCTCGAACGATGCCGAAAACCGTGGACAAGCCCAAACCGGTGCCTTTTCCAACAGGCTTGGTGGTAAAGAACGGTTCAAAGATCCGGCTGAGGATCGGCGTATCCATTCCCGCGCCGGTATCGGTGAACGTCAAACAGACGAACTCGCCGTCGCGTCGTTGGGGGTCCATGGGAGTCGGTGCGCGGTGGATGGTCTGGAGAGACGTGGAAATGGAAACGCGTCCGCCGTCGGGCATGGCATCGCGCGCGTTGACGGCGAGATTCATCACAATCTGGTCGAGCATGCTCGCATCCGCATAAATGGCCGGAATCGAGGGTTGAGGACGGAGGTCAATTTGCACATGCTCGCCCACGAGCCGTTCGAGCATTTTGATGGCGTTGCTCAGGGTCTCGTTGAGATCCAAATGCCGGAATTGCATGACCTGTTTGCGGCTGAACATGAGCAGTTGTCGTATGAGGGTCGCGGCGCGAACAGCTGCCTTCGAGATTTGCTCCAGCGATTTCGACGACGGCTTGCCATCCGCCAAAGAGCGCTCCATCAAACCTGCGTGCCCTTGGATCACCGTAAGGATGTTGTTGAAATCGTGAGCGACGCCAGCAGCCAATTGGCCGATGGCCTCCATCTTTTGGGCCTGGCGTAATTGCCGCTCCAATAAGGCACGTTCCGCGACGTCCTGGGCCAGCAACAGCATGTGGGGCTCGGTGGCGAATGCCAAGGGGGAACAGGATACCAGCACCTCATGCAAGGTGCCGGCTTGGGTGCGGATACTAGCCTCCTGATCGCGCACAGTATCTTTGCGCAATAAACTCTCAACCCACTCGTCCGCCAGATGAGGTTTTTCCCACAGGAAGAGTTCGGCTGGAGTGCGACCGATCATTTCCTCACGTTTGCACCCGGCGATTTCGGCCAGACATTGATTTACATCCACGAAGCGCTGGTCGGACAAGCTCTGGATGCCGCTGGGAAGGGGACTTTCGTGAAACGCTTTGGAGAAGCACTCCTCAGACTGCGTCAGTGACTTGTTGGCCTTTTGCAAATCCCGGGTGCGTTCCTCAACCATGCGCTCCAGCTCGGCGAGTTTTAGCCGTGCCTGATGGCTGAGCAGCCACTTTTTGGTCAACGCATGCGCGAGTTGTTGCACTTCGACATTGTCGAAGGGCTTTTTGAGGATGACAAGGCTGTCGGGTTGGTCGAGCCGGGCGCGCATGTCGTCCCACGAGTAGTCCGAGTACGCGGTACAGATCACGATTTGGAGGTGCGGACTCACCCGCCAGAGACGGGTTGCCGTTTCGACGCCATCCCAGCCCGGCGGCATCCGGACGTCCAAAAAGGCCATCGCAAACGGGCGACCCTCGGCGACTGACTGGCTGGTCAACTCCAAAGCCTGGTGGCCTTGGAAAGCCGAAACGAGTTCAAAGTCGTCCGTCGGGGCTGTCTTGGGAGTTTTGTCGAATAATGCCGCCTTAAGGTCCTGGACTTCGGATTTGCCCTGCCTCTTCGGGCAGAGGATTTTCCGGAAGTCCTCGTGGATTGCCGGATTGTCGTCCACGATGAGAATGCGGTGGTTGGGATTGAGCATTGACGTATTCAGGGTTGCGTCAATTGGGCACCGTGGCCATGGGCTTTGAGTCGGCACATGGTTGAATGTCCGCGGTTGGCGCGACTGGGAGTTCCAAGGTGAAAGTGGCCCCCTGGCCCGGACCTTCGCTATGGACGCTCAGGGAGCCGTTCATCTGGCGCGCAGCCAGCGCTCCGCTGTGCAAACCAAACCCATGGCCATCCTTCTTGGTCGTGAATCCGTGGCCGAAAATCCGAGTGAGGTTTTCCGAAGCGATGCCAACACCGTTGTCCCGCACCGTGATGACGACATTCCCTCCCTCGACCCGGCCAACGTGGATTTCGAGGCGCTTTTCTGCCGGGGCCTGTTCCTCCATGGCGTATTTGGCGTTGCGCAAGAGATTGACGAGAATCTGCAATACTTTGTGGCGATCGACGAACGCAGGTGGCACGTCTTCATCGAATTGCTGTATAACTCGGATGCCATGGCGTTCGAAGGCCGCGGCATTCATGCGCAGCGCATCCTGGACAAGGGCCGTCGGCGGCACTGGCTCCAACACGCCAAAGACTTTCGCGTACGTTTGCTGCATCGCCACGATCTCCTTGATGTGCTCAATGTGTTGAACCATGGCGGCCATCTCGGACACAAGGTCATCCCGCTCTGCGACGAGGAGTTTAGAAGCCTTGGCGAGATATTCGGGGAGTAGTTTGCCCTTGGGATCATTGGTGAGAAACTGCCCGAGCTGGCCGTTCTTGCCCTCCAGCATCGCCGCGGCGGACTGAATGTCGTCGACCTCGGATTGGCGAAGCCGGTCACACACGACGGTGGCGGACACGCTCACGCTGTTGAGCACGTTGCCGACATTGTGCAGGACGCCGGTTGCGACCTCCGCCATTCCGGCCTGGCGTGAAACTTGGAGCAATTGATTGTGGGTTTCCTCGAGTTTAGTTTGCGTTTCGATGCGCTCGTGAATTTCCCGTTCCAGATCGTGTGTCCGCTCGCGGACCCGCTGCTCGATGCTCTCGTTCATGGCCTCAAGCCTGGCCTGCCGTTCGGCAACCTGGCGCATGTCGCGCCGGCTTTGCTGGATGGAAACAACCAAAAAGACATCTTCAAAAATTACCCAGCCGGCGTGCTCAAGCCAGCGCCAGGAACTGGGCGTGAGCACGCCGAAGACAGATTGCGGCAAGAAGATTCCACGCAATAAATGATCCAGGGCCACAACCACGGTTGCTGACACCAGCACGCGCCAATCCCGATAAAACGCCAGAAACGCCAGCGAACCAAATACGTGAAAATGCGTTTCAATGCGGCCCCCAGTCAAATGGATGAGCAAGGCTGAGGTCAGCATTTGCGCCACGGCGATGGTGTGACGGGTAAATGCCTGCCCGGGGCGTTTGAACGCCAGAAAAATGGGGAAGCCACTGATCGCACCGCCCAGGAAAATAGCAGCCCACACGTGCACGTGCGTCTGACTGGTAGCGCCGATCCAGGTCCTGGGAGAGATCCATAAGGCAGCCGCTATCCCGCCCACCCATTGAAACAACATCAACCACGCAAACATGCGATCGGTCCGTAGATGAATTTGGTCTTGCGACTCTCCAAAGAGCGTTATCGTTCGCTCGTTCTCGGAGATTTCGATGGGGTCGTCGGAACTTAAGGTTTGCATAAAACGTCTCCTTTCTGGCATTGGGCCTCGAAAAGACCGCACCCAAAGACCGGAGTTTTGACTTGATTTGAATGTCCCTCCCGCAACAATTCCTTCAGGGCGGTGCACCCGGGATTGTCCCCAGCGTGGCCTCGGGCAAAAGTGATCCCTCCTTGAAATAGCAGATTTCCAGCCGGGTCATAGAGTAGCGTCTGGCCCGAAGTCTCGGCGTGGAAGCGGCGAGCTTCGATTCCGGCATTGTCCGTGCAAACAGATGCACCAGGGATGGAAGATGCCTTGCGCCACAGCTCGGTCTTCTCCCAATCTGCGGTGGTACCCTGCGGTTTGAGAAATACCACGTGAGCACTGAGCCCGCCCGGAACCTGAGCGAGCAATCGCTCCAACTCGCCAAGGCTGGCCCGAGTGCACGGACAATGCGGATGCGCGAACATGACCAGGGTCGGTCGGTTGCAATCAAACAGGATTTGACTATCCTTCGGCCAGGTTATGGGAGCTGGCCCGCCGGTGCCCGGAGTACTTGAGTAGCGGGTCATGAGGATTGTCGCACCGACAACTACTGCCAGCCAGAGCACGAGTGCAATTCCTGTCCCAATGGGTGTTTTGCGCTGAACCCGCGCTGGAGTTGGCGCGGCGCCAATGAAGTCGAAGGAGGTTGTTGTTTCGGACGGTTTCAAACTGATTTCCTCTCAACCCGGCAAGATATGTTCGTTTTGCGACAAAGGCGGCGTTGGTATTAACGGAATTGGAAGGATTGGATTCTTTTCGCCGACGAGGGGCGGCCTTGAATCCATCAAAGCCTTAGCTACGCCGTTCAGCAGTTGTTCGATGCCGTACGGCTTGCTCAATCTTGCAATGTGTGGGAGGTCTGTCCGTGAAACCTGTTCCGTCTCATTCTTAGTGGCACTGGCCAGGATGACCGGGAGATTGGGGGCGAGCTTTCTGATAGCGCGGATGGCGCTCATTCCGTCAAGGAGAGGCATATCGCAATCGCAGACCAGCAGGCTAATCTTATCTTTATGCGCCTCGAACCGGGCGAGCGCTTCCAGCCCGTTGGCGGCTACCAGCACGGTGTAACCATAATTCTCGAGGGTGGTCTTGGCCAATTCGAGGACCATTTGTTCATCGTCCGCAAGCAGGATGATTTCGCCATGGCCGACCGGCAACGGCGTCTCTTTCGGTTCGGGCGAACTCGATTCCGTGGAGGGAATTGCCGGCAGAAAAATCTTGAATTCCGTACCTTTGCCCACCTGCGTCTGGAGCTCGATGAAGCCTTTGTGCCGTTTCACAAGGTTGACGACGGTGGACAGCCCGAGGCCTGTCCCCCGGTCAGGCGCCTTGGTGGTGAAAAATGGTTCGAAGATTCGCGCGCGAACCTCTGGCGGGATGCCCGTCCCGGTATCCGCGACGGTGAGCAGCACGCAGGGGCCGGGGTGAGAATCCGGATGGGCCACCTGATCTGCGGCGGATAAAGTCAGGTTTTTGGCGGTGAGCGTCAATTGGCCTCCGGCTGGCATGGCGTCACGCGCGTTGACGCACAAGTTCATCAGCACCTGGTGCAATTCCGTGGAGTCGCCTTCGACATTCCACAAATCTTTTTCGGCGCGGCAATGCACGGTGATTACTTTCGGAAACGTGTCTTTGGCAATCTTCGCCATTTCCGCGATGAGGTGACGCAAGGGGACCGAACCGATTTGACCGCGGGTTCCCCGGGCAAAGCTGAGGATTTGCTTAACCATTTCCGAGCAGCGCTGTCCGCTACTGGTAATCAAGTCCAGGAGTTTTCCCCGCTCGGTCCTGTCTTCCCCATTCTCACGCAGCATCTGCGAACCCATCAGTACGGGAACAAGAGCGTTGTTCAGGTCATGCGCAATGCCGCCGGCGAGCGCTCCAATGCTTTCCATCCGCTGGGAGCGGAGAAACTGTTGCTCCAACTTCTCCTTCTCCCGCTCCTGTTCCTGTATTTCCTTCTCAGCGCGCTGCCGCTCGGCGATCTCGTGTCGCAGGGCCTGGTTGGTCTCGACCAACTGAGCTGTGCGCTCTTCCACGCTCTCGGCCATTTGGTTGAGAGCGCACCCGAGTTGAATTAATTCCAACGAGCCTTGCATACCCGCGGAGCGCGCGCTTAAATCGCCCGCAGCGAGACGGTTGGCCGCTGCGGCCAGGGCGTTGACCGGCTGAAGGAAGAAATGCTTTGCGTAAAATCCGACCACGAGCCACATCGCGAAGGCAACCACGCCGAGAGCGATGAAGTTACGAAACAAGGCTTCATCAGCTTGAGCAAATAGAACCGTTAACGGAACGTCGACGCTGACAAAGAGACTGGGAGTTTGACCGTTGGTGAGCGTCGTCACGGCGTACAACCGAGGAACTTTGTCGGCGTCTTTCATTTCCAAAACGCCTCCCTTTCCCGCTAGAATCTTCCTAACCGCGGGGACATCACGAAGGGAGGTGCCCACCCATTTTTCAGGGTCAGGAGTCCGCGCCAACACGTTGCCACTCTGGTCCATCACGGTAACTGCGCCTCCCGCCGGCACCTGGATAGCGGCTATGGCTTCTGACAACCTGGAGAGTTTCAGTGAAGCAAACAAAACACGTCTCAGCTTTCCCTGTTCGTCAATAACCGGATAGCCGAAATCCACCACGCGCTGCCCCGAGAGCCGGCCAATCTGGAAATCCCCGATCGAGAATCTCCCGGTTTGCAGGACGCGTCTGAAATAGGAGCGGTCCCCAAGATACATGGGCACGCTCGTCGGGTTTGCGTTGCAAAAGGCCATTCCATTAGTTTCAATCAGCCCGAAGGTGGCATAATCGGGCAACAGCCTTCCCAGGTTAGACAGATGTGTCTCAGCAAGGGATTGGTTAGTGGCCAGCAGAAGGAAGGGAAATTGTGTGAGTGTGGCTAACAACTGTTGGGCATTCTTGATGAAATCCTCTTGTTTGGAAGCCGCCAGCTTAGAAATCGCTGATGCCCCTTCGCGAACCCGGGCCTTTTCAATCCGCCGTTGTGCAAGATTTCCATATAGCGCTATCCCGAGCGCGGGGATGACAATGAAAAAGATCAGAACTAATAAGCGGGCGCGAAAGCTCGGAAGAAATGAGGCCAGCCATGTGGCGCAGCGCGTCACCGCGCCCCCCATTTTCAGATGCGATTTAGAAGTTGTCGTCGTCACTCGAATCCCGTGTTCGCACGGGATTTGCAGCAGGAATCCTGCCAACGAGGCGGACGGCTGCGCGTCACAGCCCCGATGGCGTGGCATCACGGCAAAGGAAAAAGGCGCATCTCAAACCCGACCAGGAGGGCCTTCTGTCACGCTGTCTATCCTTTGAAGCTTCTCATCTTCCGCTCGCAGCGGCTTTGAATCACCTTCGCAACAGCCGCCGTAACAGGATGATCGGTTGTGACCGTTGGCAGCTTTGCTACAACCGCTTCTGCCAACTCCAATACTCGACGCTTCATCATGGGCTTTGCCAGGCCGGCCTCCTCAGCCAGGCGTTCGAAGTTGGCTGGCACAATGCGTTCAGAAAGGTACTCGCCGCCAAGCTTCATCGACATCTTCGGGGAAAGCTCCGGATAGTAAACTGTGCTGATCAAATCGTAGAGTGGTGCAAGACGGGTTTGCAGTCCGGAACTGATCTCCCCGCGGTAAATGAGCGAGAAATTCTTACCGTGTGCGTCATTGTTTCCAATCAGCCAATTGAAGATCACCGCGTCGAGCAACGCCTGCAGGTCAATGACCGGGGTGGAAGACGCCGCACGGACCAGCTCAAAACACTGTTTGATGGAGGGCCCGCCCTCGGCTTGATACTTGTGTTCTGGCACTATCCCTAGCGCCTGGCAAAAATCCTCCTGGTGTTCGCGTCTGAGGCGCTCTGGGCCTTCTGGCGACTGCGTGTTCAAGGCGCGGTCATACCGCTGCACCAGGAGATAATCGATGCTTTCGATCTTTCCGATCTCGATGTTCGCCGTATTTAAATCCACTGCCTGAGCCAAGCGCATGCACAGGGCTTCGTTAAATACCACACCTTCAAACCGCTCGATGGACGGCTTAAGAATGTGGGTGCTGGGCGCTCCATTCAGCGGAAGGGAAATCTGACCGCCCGAAACATGCACGGCAATCTTGTCCTGCGCTCCTGCCAGGGAAAGCCGGATGCCCTCCTCGCCGGCCAGGAGCGGACGCCGGGGCAATTTCTTGATAATATCCGCCAACTCTGGCGGGCTAAGCGGGCGGTATGCATTCTCACGCTCCGGAAGGCTCGTTCCTTCCGCTATGAACGTCACGGCACCGGCACACTCACCGCCAATCCGCTCCAGCATGGCGAAGTCATTTCTCGCGCTGATTCCCAGATTGCGAGCAATGATCTCCCGTTTGCTTTCATCGGGCAAAACGCCGGCAAAGAATCCTCGGCAATCATCGCGGGTAAAATGCTTTTTAGTAAGCGGCAGTGACTGCGACAGCGGAACAGCCGTGGCATTGGTTAACCAGCTCTCGACGTAATCAAAGACCATGTGGCCATGGTCATTCTGAACGAGCTTACCAATTAGGTGCCGGTGCAGGTAAACATCTAGCGTCCGTGGCATGATTTAAACCCCTTCTTTAGCGGTTTGACCCGGGTTCTTGGCCGTCGCGGGCGGGGTTAGCTTTATCGTGATGCCCAGCGTATTGAGGACGGTGAGGACTTTGCTGAGCTGGCAAGTGGGTTTCCCCTTTTCCAGCTCGATAATGAACCGCAAGCCTGTGCCGGACGTCATGGCCAGGTCCTTTTGCGTCACCGCAAGGCTCTTGCGTGTGGCTTTGACCAGTTCCCCGATCTGATTGGCCGTTATTTTCATAGCGTTATCTCCATGTTACCGAACGGGAACATTACGGCCAAAAACCGTTCAAAGCAAGGTTATTATTCCCGATCGGGAACTAATCGGCTTTCGAGCATGGAAAAGGCAAGAAAACTTCCCTGTCGGGAACATGTTACCAAGTACCAACTTTTTTTCTGAACGGGATCTGCTCTTTCCTAACATTTCGCCAAATCGCACTTACCAGGTTTATTTTGCGATTACATCCACAACATTTTGTGGAGGCGGCCGTTCCAATCGACCGCCCATGGCTCCATCACGCAAGAGCAAGCCCGCTTCTTTTGGGCTCAGGCTGCCGGATGCCAGCCGGCGTCGGCCCAGAGCGAGCCGCTCACCGCTGCATTGGAAATCATGAAACAGATTGCATCGGCAATTTCTTCGGGTTGGATGAGCCGACGCAGTTGCGTCCGGGGGATGATATGTTCGTTGATAAACTCTTCGCCCAGCGCCCGGACCATTGGCGTGTCGGTATAACCCGGATGGATCACTCCGCAGCGGATGCCGTGAAAGACCGCTTCCATCATCAAGGTGGCTGCCGCGCCCTCCAGCCCCGCCTTGGTCGCCGCATACGCAATTTGTCCTTTGTTCCCGCGGGAGGAGACCGAGCCGATGAAGATGACCGCCCCTTGCAATGGCTCGGTCGGTTCCCATCGTTTAAGTCCCTGGCGGGCCCGGGCTTCGGCGATGCCCGCGACCATTTCCAGCGCCCAATAAACCGGGGCGACGAGGTTCACTTCCACGACTTGGCGAAAGGTCTCCACGGGATAAATGGAGATTTGCTTGGTTTGCTTGTCCACCTTCACCGCCAGCGTATCACGGGTGATTCCCGCAGCCGGCACGCAGATATTTACCCGCCCATGCTTCTCGGCCATCTCCCGATACACGCGGCGGCGAAACTCGGCCTCCGTCGCATCGCCGCTATAGCCCCAGGCGATCGTGCTGCCGGCCAATTCATTGATCGCCTTGGCGATCTGCTGCACGGCGTCGCTCCGGTCCACCAGTGCCAACCCTGCCGCTTTGCGCTTGGCCAGCTCCAGCGCCAGCGCCCGGCCAATACCCCCAGCCGCTCCCGTGATGACTGCTGCCGACCCTTTGATGTTCATGGCGTGCCTTTCATTACCCGTGGATTTAGCCAATCATCCGCCGTAGTTGTTGCAACAATTCTTATTGTGCGTCTGCACAATATGCAAGCAATATCGAATGGAGCGTGAAGTTGTCAAGCGGCGCTTTTGAGCCAGTCTCCGGCCGGACGCCTGAAACCAAATCCGCCCGACTCATAGCGACATTTCTGCTCGCCAGTTACGCCCGCGGCGGGATTTGACTTGCCTTGTGCGACTGCGGAACCTACCCTCTCACTATGCCTGTGACATCTGAGGCTCATGCGAAGAAACTGGAGATAAAGAAGTACCCCAACCGCCGGTATTACGATGCGACCCACAGCCGGCACTTGACGCTCGATGAAATCCAGTCGCTGGTCCAACAGGGCTACGACTTGCGGGTCACCGACGCTCGGACCTCTCGCGACATCACGGCCCAGGTGCTGACGCAAATCATCCTCGAATTGGATACGCCCAAGCTGGATTCACTGCCCGTCCCGTTGCTGGTCCGGATCATCCGCATGAACGATCAGTTGGTGAAGGATTTCATTGAAAAATACTTCAACCAGGCCCTCAAATCCTTTCTGGATTACCAACAACAGATTGAAGAACAAATCCGCCGCACCCACGGCCTGCCTTCGATGTTTCCCTCGATGTCGGCGTGGACCAAGGCCATGCTGGAGCCCTTCGCGAGCGCATTTTCCGGCCAGACTAGCGAGTCTTCCGGCACGGGAACCCCGGGTCAGCCCCCAGGCAACCCTGTCGAACTACAACGGTTGGTCAGCGACCTCCAGGACCAGATAGCCGAGCTCAAGCGCAATCGGGCTCCTAAGAAAACCGCCTGGAAACGCCGCAAAGGCGCCGCCTGAGACGGATTGAACAGTAAGCAAACGAAGTAAACGAAGGAGGAATGGGGCTGAGCAGCGGTTTCGTGCAGAATCGGCGACCTTTTTCAATGGTGAGCGGTCTCCGCCGTTCAACAACGCTCCCTCGGTAGTCAAGAAAGCCTTCGTTCGCCTCGTTGCCTTCTGTGAGCAGAATCCGGCGAAAAACCGAGTCTAAAAAAAGTTGTGCAAATGCAAAACTATTTGTTGACACCCCCATTCTCATAGAGTTAACTGGAAGAATAGAAAAGGGCGCTTCATGGTGAAGGCCCCCCGAACCGCCAAATGACCAGAGTCCGCAAACAAGAGGTCGAAGGGGCCAAAGCCCTTCGCGGAACTCGATTGTGCGGCCGCAGCAGGGCGGAGACATCAACAAATCCGGATCAAGAAAGGAAGACATAACATGAAGGCAAACGCAACCCGAGAGGGTAATTACATGAAAGATAACACCAAACCGTTGGCGGATATGGCTGACACGGCAATGAAGAACTATGAGCAAGCGGTACGGACCAGCCTCAAGTTCCAGGAGGAAGCCGGCAAATGGTGGAGTTCGATGCTCAACCAGGCCACCTTCGCCCAGGACATGCAAAAGCGGTTTAACAATGTGACCGGCATGGCCAATACGTTGATGCCGCTGGCTCAACGGCGGATGGAAGAAGTGATGAGCCTGGTGGAAAAGAACGGTCGGACCAGCGCCGAACTCATGAAGAAAGCCGTCGATGCCGCTCAAACACCCGTCATCGCTGAAAGCCAGGCCAAATGGACGGAGTTTTGGACTTCCTCGATGGGGGCGGCGCGGTCCAATGCCGAGGCGCTGGCACAGATCAGCACCAGGACCTTCGATTCCTGGATCGATTTCATCCAGAAAAACACCGAGGTGACCGAAATCCGCGTCCCGAAAACGGCCTGATCGGAACAACAACCCTGCAACTCACACTAAGAGACAAAGGAAACCCATGAATATGGTCAATGGAGTCTATCTGGCCGGGGGCGTGCGCACCGCCATCGGCACATTCTGCGGCGCGTTTGAATCCATGCCCGCGCCCGCGCTGGGCAGCACGGTGGTCAAAGCCGCGTTGGCGCGGGCGGGGGTGCCCGCCGACCAGGTTGATGAAGTCATCTTCGGCAATGTCGTTAGCGCGGGCCTGGGCCAGAACGTCGCCCGCCAGGTCGCCATCGGCGCCGGCTTAAGCCCCGGGGTCGGCGCGACCTCGGTCAACAAGGTTTGCGGCTCTGGTCTGAAAGCCGTCATGCTGGCCGCCCAGGCCATCAAATGCGGCGAGGCCTCAACCATCATCGCGGGGGGGGCGGAAAATATGTCCCGCGCGCCTTACCTGCTGGACCGGGCGCGCAGCGGCTACCGGATGGGCAATGGGGAGGTAATCGACTCGATGATCCGGGATGGCTTGTGGGACGTGTACAAGAACGTGCATATGGGCATCTGCGGGGACCGCTGCGCGGAAAAGTACGGTTTCACTCGCCAGCAGCAGGACGAGTTTGCGGTAGCGAGCTTCAAACGCGCGCTCGAAGCGATGAAGACAGGCATCTTTGCCAGGGAAATCGAACCGGTGCCGGTCAAGGCCGGCAAAGAGACGGTGAGTGTGACCGAAGATGAAAACCCGAAGAAGTTTAACGAGGATAAGCTTCGCAAGCTGCGCCCGGCCTTCGGAGAGAAAGGCACTGTGACGGCCGGGAACGCCTCCAGCATTAATGACGGGGCGGCCGCGCTGGTCGTGCTTTCGACGGAGAAAGTCAAATCGCTCGGGATCAAACCTCAGGCCAAAATCCTCGGTTGCGCCAGTTTCTCGCGGGAGCCGGAATGGTTCACCCTGGCGCCGATTGGGGCGATCGACAAGCTGCTCAAGATGCTCTC
>Ga0210408_10001813_pt1 | contig 21627 bp, 14 predicted proteins | sample IncBWH4MmetaG_FD_155471 | JGI IMG/M metagenome (GOLD analysis project Ga0210408, IMG submission 155471) | Forest soil microbial communities from Barre Woods Harvard Forest LTER site, Petersham, Massachusetts, United States - Inc-BW-H-4-M | ecosystem: Environmental > Terrestrial > Soil >...
CCGCCGAAAGAGTTGGTGACGCGGACCGAATATAAGCCACTGTCGAGGACCGTTGGGTTGGCAATCGCGAAAGAGGTTGAGGTCGCCCCAGGGATGTCCTTGCCGTTGAGGCGCCATTGATAGGAAAGAGCGGGTGTGCCATTGGCCGCGACCGTGAAAGTCACCGGAGACCCGGCGAAAGAACTCTTGCCCAGGGGTTGGCTGATAATGAAGGGCAGCGTGACGCCAGGCACGTAACCCACCTGATCGACCCAACCGGCGTCACTCCCGGCGCTTTTGGCAGCATCCTTGGTGTAGGTCCATTGGAAAGTTTGAGAACCGGAGGGCAGGAATATGGTTTGCTGATTCCAGTCCACCTCACCGGAGATTTGGCGCGAATCGACCAGACCGCCACCAGAGGCGACGAAACTCAAAATATCGGCATTGGTTTGCGAGGAGACCTTCCACCAGAAAGTGAGTTTGCCGGGACCGTTGGTGGTGGTGTTCAGGACAGTTTGTTGATTGTCTTGAATGAAGTAACTCTTGGCTGAGGCCACGCCATCGTGAGAGACGTTGGTCTGCCCATACCAGGGAGAGGTGATATCTGAGCTCCACAAAAGGTTGCTGTTATTGAGCGCGAACGGCAACGGCACAGTCGGAATGACGGTGAGGATGGCGGCACTGCTGGTGACTGACCCGCCACGATTGGTAACCGTAACGGAATAAGTGCCGGCATCGGTCACCTGAGCGGCGGCAATCGAGAAAGCGCTGTCAGTGGCGCCCGAAATGCTGACGCCATTAAAGCGCCACTGGTATTGGAACGGTGGCGTGCCGAGGGTGGTAACGCTAAAACCTGCCGGCAGGCCGGCGAGAACGGTCAGATTTGTGGGCGTGGGCCCGGCGGTTATGGCGGGGGCTTGCCACGGCAAGAGATTACCCCACCAAGTGCTCCAATCATGGAGAGCGGCGGACCTGGCCCACTCGTGAGTAACCCAGAAGGTTTGATCGACCGGATCGGCTGAGACACTGCCAAAGTCACCCCACCGATCGCTATTGGAGAACGTGGGGCTGACCTTCAGAACACCAGACGGCTCAAATGCAGCTTCACTCATTAGCTGTACCGTGTACATTATGGTCGGATAGGTAGTGCTTGCGGCAGACTCCGTGTACACCATGCATACATCGCCAAAACTATTGCCCCCAATCGACGGCTGATAGGTCCAAATGCCTGGGCCACCGTCAACGCTGCCGGATTGCGCCAACGTTGGCTGACTCGCCGGGAAGCTCGAGACATCGACTTTGTAGTAGTAAACCGATGAGCGGCCTGAATGACCAGCCGCGGTATGGCAAAACCAGATGGCCCGGCTATTCCAGAAGGCGTTGCCTTGCGTGCGGCCATCCAAGGTGTCAACGGTGAGGCTGGTGCCCGGTTGGGGAGCGCCGCTGAATGGGGGCGTGCCGCCGTTATCTGGGATGGTGACCAGGGCTGATTTCAGCGTTCCTGCGCCGAGCGGGTCCGTCAATGCCCAGACCCGCACGCTGGTGTTGTCGCGATTCGGGAAAGTTTCCCCAAAATAAGCGACATTGCCCGGGTCACTGGCGCCGATCACTGTGCAAGGCTGCAAAGTGAAAGCGCCCGCCTGGCCTCCCGGAGGATAGATGAATAAGTAATTTGTCCCGCCGCTCAAGAGAGCGGATTTGTCCAATACTGTGATCTGGGCATCGCCGGTTAAAAACCCTGAGAAATCGTACATATTCACGGTGACATACACGGCCTGACCGTCAAAACCGAACCCGGGGTAATCCCCCCAAAACGCAGTGCCATTGACGGTGCGGGTATTCTCGATTTGATAGAAGTACCAGTCTGCGGCGGTGCCGGAGGCGGGATTCGAAGATTTCGACACGGCAATATGGAGAAAGGATTGTTGATTGACGTTATCGGATTCGAGCGCGACCATATAGAACCGCCCGGCGGTGGGGTCGTAGAGCGCGTGGGGATCAAAGACAAAACTATTCGCGGGAATGGAAAAGAAAGTGGAGAATTGAGTTGGCCCCCAGATGGGCTGGCCGGTCTTACTCCAGTAGGCAACTCGCGTGTTCACAACCTGGAAGACCCCGTTTGGCCCTGCCGCTCCATGTGGATCAGGGGGGCGAAGGAAGCTGCCGGAGATTTGGTGTATTCCTTCCCAGGAACCAATTACGGTGGGCAGTTGGGGTGCTTGTGCATAGGCGGGCTGCGATAAAGCAGCAGCAGCAAGAAAGAGAGCACGAAAACCTGTGAGAAATGAGGGCTGAGCAGGACTTGCGCCGGACGAACCGATTAACCCCAATTGGAATCTTGACATAAAAGATGCTTTTCCGAATCCGCAGAGCCGAGAAACGGATCGATAACTCTGCGTGCTGTTTCAGTTTAAGAACCTCTTTTCGGCAGAATCAAGCATAATTGAGCGAAGAATCCCCAGAAAGCCGATACCACTGGAACCGCGCGCTTTGGATTCTGCCGATTCGGGGCAGAAGAAGCTACCACTGGCGCACGCGGTAAAAGCGTTGCGGGCCGGTGGCCGCAGAGTCGAGCAAGAATTGCAGTGCGCCATTGCCTCGGACGGCGGCGGCAGGACTCCAGCCTGTCGCAGAGAACGAAGTCTTGTATTCCAGGGTATAGTTCTTGCCGGCAAAGGTGCGCACCGCGACGCTGAACTGGTTGGCGTTCCGAACCGGCCGGAGAATCTGGGGTGCAGCGAATCGATTGCCTTGCAGGATTACTGTATGGGAATTACCGGCAGCGATGGCGACCACGTTCGATAGGCCGGACGGGAAACCAATCTGGCCGTTCTGGTCGCTACCCCAACCGATTACCGTGGTGTCTGCCTTAAGCGCTACGCTGTGATTGCCACCGCCCGCTACCGCGACGGCATTGGCGAGGTCCCCCGGCGGTTGGGATTGACCGGCTGAGTTATCGCCCCAGCCGACGACTGTGCCATCCGCTTTGACCGCCAGGCTGTGTTTCTCGCCCGCCCCAATCGCGACGGCATTGGTCAAGGAGACCGGCACGTTGCACTGACCGAAGCTGTTGTCGCCCCAGGCTGCGACAGTGCCGTTGGCACGCAAGATCAGGCTGTGCCGGCCACCTCCCGCAATCGCCACGCAGTTGGTCAGACCGGGCGGCACGCTGCACTGTCCCGAGTTGTTGTCGCCCCAGGCAACTACCGTTCCATCCGCGCGCAAGGCGAGGCTGTGACGCGTGCCGGCAGCGACCGCAATTACATTCGACAGTCCCGCCGGGGCGTCGGTCTGTCCGTAATTGTTGGCGCCCCAGCCAATTACGGTTCCATTGAATGTGAGCGCGAGGCTATGATACCCGCCAGCGGCGACGGTCAGGACGGCGCCCAGCCCTCCCGGCACATTGCATTGGCCATAGTCGTCCTGGCCGGAAGCTGAGACCGCGTCGTCATTGCCGAGAACCAGGCTATGCCAGGCTCCCGCCGCGATGCCAAGCGCATTAGTCAGGAACGCCACTGGAAGCGGGGCGATGGGCAAAGCGTTGTAAGCGACCAAAGCAAAATCCTGATCGAGCGGGAAGCTATTATTCGGCACGCCGTCGGAATTGATGTTTGCGGCAGTCACCTGGACCGTGAACGTTCCTGAAATTCCAGCGGGCAAAAATACGCTTTCGACGTTGTTCTGGGCATCGGCGGTGCCGCCCGCCACCGAGTAAGGCCCGCTGAAGACGTTGCCTTTATAGATGGTGGTGCCCACCGAAACGGTCAAATCGAGATCATTATTGTAGGCGTCGCCGCTCGTGCTCCCTGGCGCGTCGGTCCAGGCCAGAGTGATTCGCACCGGTTTGGTTGGGTCGGCAACGTTGTTGGTAAAAGTGCGGGTTTGTCCGCTGGCGGTAAAGAGGTCCTGGGGCAGTTCGTCGCGCAGAACGCGCGGGAGGCCATCGAAGGCGGCCCCGAGGTTCATCTCTCCCATCCCCTGGTGGTCCGACCAGAGGGTATCGTTGGCGTTGGCGCCGGTCAGGTAGCGAGCTGAGTTCATCAGGTAAGCCTTGGTCATCGCGGGGCTGGGTGGTCCGGCGAAACTATTCATGAAATATTGGCGCAACAAGGCGCAGCCGCCGGCCACGCACGGTGAGGAATGGCTGGTGCCCGAGGAGAGCCCGAAGAACTGTTGCCCGTTGGGGTAGAAGTAGCTGGCCGGCCCGCCACAGAGCCCGTTGCCCGTAAAGCAAGAATCCACCGTGCCATCCGGCCCGGGATTGGGGGCTTGCGGCAAGCCTCCGATGATGTGGGTGCCGGGGGCCACCAGGTCCGGCTTGTGACGGCCATCGGCGCAAGGTCCGCCGCCCGACGAAGAAACAAGATCGTTTGCGTTATCGGCGTCGGCGTCCGAGAAACCACACCAATCAGAACCGCCAATGGGTTGCACATTTTCACTGGCCCCTACCGTTATCACATTCTTGGCGGTGCCAGGCGAGACGATGGTTCCGGTTCCGCCATCGTTGCCTGCCGCAAAGAGCAGGACCATTTCCTGATCGCCTGCCGCAGGAAAAGGGGCTCCGGCGGGTTGCGCGTCGCGGACCAGGCTGTCGTACTCCTGGGCATCCGCGTCATAAATGGCGCCAACGCTGGTGCCCCAACTGTTATTGCTGATCCGCGCGCCACTTTGGTATGCCCGCGATTGCAAGTCGGTGTAATCGGGAGAAGTCCAAGCATCAGGGTCGAAAACGACCGAAGATCCCAGTCTCACAAAAGGGCAGACTCCCAACCCATAGTGATAGCCCGCGTTATCCGTGTGTGGAAATCCCGATAAATCATCGTAACCGCCAATCAGATGAGAGTTCAACGTGCCGTGGCCGTCGCAGCCGGTGAGGGTGCTGCCCGGATTATTGGGCGTGCCCTCCAGCCGAGCATAAGCGACACGGCTGGTGTTGGCGGTGTCGCCTTGCAGGTGAAGTGCGGGGTGGTTGGGTGTGGTGGTTCCGTTATCAATCCCGCTATCGGTGACATCAACCACGAAGCCTGAATTGGTAAACTGGGCCTGGTTAAACCCCTTGCTCTCCAGCCAGGTCAAATAGCCAGGGCCGGTGGGCACCGCGCCGCTGAGGTTTCCGGCCACGATCTGATCCTGGCGCTCGTCGAGTTTCCTGGGCGGGAAGCAGGGCTGGATGGAGACCACATCGGGCCGGGCGGCAATTACATCGAGATTCTCGGGGGCCAGGCGGACCACTACATCGAGATAATTCAGGACCCGGTGTTGCTTCTTGATCGGCTCGAGTTGGTACTGCTTCAGGAGGTCCAGTGTCGCCGGATTGGCCTCGGCATCTGCCGCAAGCTGCACCGCGAACATCTCGGTTCCAATCCTCCGCGGAATGCCCTTGGCATCCATCAGTTGCGCAGCGGGATGAATTTTATATTTGTCCAGATACGGTGCTTCCCACTGGATATAGGCGTTGGCCGCCGCCATTCCGTGGAGCCTCACAAGGCTGGGAGCATCACCACAAACCAGGTAACAGTTCTCCGGGATATAGGTAACCATCTGGATTCCTGTCTTGAGCAGTTCCTCGCGCCAGGCCGCTTGCACCGGCCCTGAGAATTGGACCAGGTGCAACCGTTTACCAGGGAAAGAGCCGACACTCTGCTGGAGCGCCTGCGCCTTGGGTGTGCGCGTATCCAGTCTGCCCGTGTTCAGATGAATAAAATGGTATCCATCGCGGACTTCCACTTCCGGCCGCACCGCCAGATCGGGGCTGATTTGAGGCACCTCATAAAGCTGGTAACCGCCATAGTCGCCTATGAGTCTTCCGCCTTGGGCGATGATCCGCCCTGCCAGCGCGGGATCCTGAACCTGGACCTTGTGATGCGCCGCCGGGAGCGCGGGCGAGGCTACGCGGTCGGCCACTGCAGCAATACCCCCAAAACGCATCAGCAGCGCGAAAAAAATTGTGAGCAAAATCAGCCGCCGAGAATGCGCCCGAAGCCCGCCTGGCAGCGACCAATGAACCTTTAACATCGTGGTGTTGAAACCCGCTAGGAGAAAGCGCCCGTTCTCCGTGCGTATCATTAATTAACCACAGTTTTGGTGTTGAAATCAAATTAAATTTGAACCCAAGATTGCGCATTGAACCGATCCTTGACACAATCCTCACCGTGCTGTTTATGAGAAAAAGTGTCGGAATTTGTTGGCTGTTGCTGCTCGCTGCCTCGGCCGGGGCCGGAGACTGGAAACTGGTGTGGTCGGATGAGTTTGATAAGCCCGGCCTGCCTGACCCGGACAAGTGGAACTACGAACAGGGCTTCATCCGTAATAACGAGGAACAACTTTATACCAAAGGACGCGCCGAGAATGCGCGGGTAGAAAATGGGATGCTTATTATCGAGGCTCGCAAAGAGCGGTTTAAGAACCCGGGATTTAATCCCAAGGAAAAGGGGGCCGGCTGGATTCGGCGAAACCGTGAGTCCGCCGAGTACACCTCAGCCAGCCTGACGACGAGCGGCAAAGCCAGTTGGACCTATGGCCGGATCGAGGTCCGGGCCAAGTTGCCTTCCGGGCGGGGCGTCTGGCCCGCGATCTGGATGCTAGGGACCAACACCCCCTCAGTGGGTTGGCCCACCGGCGGCGAAATCGACATCATGGAATTTGTCGGCTTCGACCCGGGAGTCATCCACGCCAACATACACGTGAAGAAATACAATCACATTCACAATAACGGCAAAGGCAGCCAGATCACCATTCCGGATGCCTCGGAGGCTTTCCACGTTTATGCCCTCGAATGGGACGCGCAGCACCTGGATTTCTTCGTTGATGACAAAAAGTATTTCACCTACACCAACGAGCAGACGGGCGCCGACGCCTGGCCGTTTGACAAGGGCCAGTACTTGATCCTTAATCTGGCTATCGGCGGGTCCTGGGGCGGGTCGCAGGGAATTGACGAGAAAATCTTTCCGCAGAAGTACTCTATTGATTACGTGAGGGTTTACCAAAAAAACAGATGAAAAAAACATTGGCTTCCGGTCTCGGAGCGCTTGCGCTGGTCGCCTTCAGTGGTCAGCCTGCTTCCGCTTGGGACTATGAAGGCCATCGGTTGGTGAACGAACTGGCGCTGGCCTCGTTGCCGACGAATTTTCCTGCTTTCGTCAAATCGCCGGTCGCCGCGGAGCGCATCGCTTTTCTGGCCGGTGAACCGGACCGCTGGCGCAACGCGCAGGACCTTCCCCTGCGGCACTGCAATGGGCCGGAGCATTACATCGATCTGGAAGAACTGGCTGTGTACGGCCTCAAGCCCGAGCTGCTGCCGGTTTTTCGCTACGAGTTTGTGGCGCAACTCGCGCTGGTCCGCAAGGCGCACCCGGAAAAATTCCCCGAAGTGAACGCGGCCCGCAATGAAGACCACACGCGGGAGTTAGTCGGGCTATTACCCTGGACCATCGCGGAGAATTATTCCAAATTAAAGTCCGGCTTTTCCTATCTGAAGGCATATCAGGATAACGGCGGCACGCCCGACGAAATCGCCAACGCCCAGGCCAACCTGGTTTATGTCATGGGCGTGATGGGCCATTATGTGGGCGACGCCTCCCAGCCGCTGCACACCACCATTCATCATCATGGCTGGGTGGGTGAGAATCCGCATAATTATTCGAGCAGCACCCGCATTCATAGCTGGATTGACGGCGGTTACTTCTTCAAGGTGGGCGGAGCGAATCTGAAGGAAATGGAAAGCAAGTTGCGCCTCGCCCAACTTGTGAGCCTAAACGGCCGGTCAGCTAAACCCGAAGAAATGTTCCAGGCGGCTCTGACCTTTCTGATCGAGCAGAACAAGCTGGTGGAGCCGCTTTATCAAATGGAAAAGGACGGCCGGCTTTCGGGTGAGGGCGACAAGGGACTGGAAGGCAAGGCCTTTCTGGAAGCTCAGTTGCTCAAATCCGGGCAATTGCTCGGAGATATCTGGTATTCGGCCTGGCAGCAGGCCCCGCCCGATACCTTCCTCATCGGGCAGCTTGCGCGGCGGAAGCACGAGCCGGCCGAAAGCGCCGAGAAGAAATAGGTCGTGCCAACGAGGAGTCGCCCACGAATGTCGCGAATTAACGCGGATCTCTGCCGGTGATAAGCTCAGAGGACTCCGCTCCTCTCAAGAGAGAGGAGGTTATACTCGCGGGTTTCGTATTTGCCCGACTTGCGCGAATGCCATTTGAGGACACCTTGAAAGGAGGATTTTGAAATTCTATGAAAACTCCGGGTTTGGCCTCAGGTCGCAGGAGTCGGGCAGCACGGTCGGCCAAGGTGCGGCCGGCCCGGTACACGCGGCGGTTTCCAATCGGAGCGGAGCTAGCCCCGCGTGGCGGTGCCCATTTCCGCGTATGGGCGCCAAAGTCCAGTTCCGTGGCCCTGCAACTCAGCCCCACGACGAAGTTTCAAGAGGGCGCGGTGGAAAGAATCGAACTGGAAGCTGAGCAGCAGGGTTATTTCAGCGCCTATGTCGCCGAGGCCCGGGCGGGGATGTTTTACAGGTACGCGGTCGGGACCGGTTTATTTCCTGACCCGGTGTCGCGATTTCAGCCCGAGGGCCCGCACGGTCCGTCGCAGCTCATCGGGGCGGATGAGTTTCCCTGGCAGGATCAGGGTTGGGGCGGGGTGCCGCGGGCCGGGCAGGTGATTTACGAGATGCACGTGGGCACTTTTACCCGCGCGGGCACTTGGGCGGCCGCGCAGGAACAGTTGTCCGAACTGGCGCAAATGGGCATCACACTCGTCGAAGTGATGCCGGTCGCCGAGTTCCCGGGACGGTTCGGCTGGGGTTATGACGGGGTGGCTTTGTTCGCTCCCACGCGCCTGTACGGAACACCGGACGATTTCCGGAAGTTTGTAGATGAAGCTCACCGGCTTGGCCTGGGGGTGATTCTGGACGTAGTCTATAACCATCTGGGCCCGGATGGGAATTACCTCAAGCATTTTTCCGAAGACTATTTCACCGGGCGCCATCAAAATGAGTGGGGCCAGGCGCTCAATTTTGACGGCCCCAACAGCCGGCCGGTGCGCGAGTTCTTCAGCACCAACGCCGCCTATTGGATTTCTGAATTTCATCTCGACGGCCTGCGGCTGGATGCAACGCAACAGATGTTCGACGCCTCGCCGCAACACGTCCTGGTCGAGATCGCGCAGGCCGCGCGCTCCGCCGCCAAAAGCAGAACGATTTATCTCGTGGCCGAAAACGAAGCCCAGCACGCCAGGCTGGTTCGACCGGCCGAGGCTGGCGGTTACGGCCTGGACGCGTTGTGGAACGACGATTTGCACCACAGCGCCACGGTCGCGTTGACTGGACGCAACGAGGCCTATTACAGCGATTACCGGGGCACGCCCCAGGAATTCATCTCCGCGATGAAATGGGGATTTCTTTACCAGGGCCAATGGTTCTCCTGGCAAAACAAACGGCGCGGCATGCCTGCGTTCGACCTGGCGTCCGAGCAATTCGTGATTTTTCTCGAAAACCACGATCAGGTGGCTAATTCCCAGCGCGGTTTGCGTCTGCACCAGTTGACCAGCCCGCGGCGGCTCAGGGCACTAACGGCGCTGCTTTTGCTCTCGCCACCAACGCCGATGCTCTTCCAGGGACAGGAATTCGGCGCCACATCACCCTTTCTCTATTTTGCCGACCACAATCCCAACCTCGCCCGACTCGTTGCCCAGGGCCGGGCAGCTTTCCTCAGGCAGTTCGGCCCGATCGCGTGCCCGGAGGTTGAGCCTTATCTTTCCAGCCCGGAAAGTGAGGAAACGTTCCGGCGCTGCAAATTGGATTTGTCCGAGCGGGAAAAACACGCGGAGCTGTACCGGATGCACCGGGAGTTGCTGGCGATGCGTCGTGACGACCCGGTGTTCGCGCGGCCTCGCGCACGGGGCCTGGACGGGGCGGTGCTGGGGCCCGAGGTGTTCGTACTGCGGTTTTTTGGGCGCAAGGGTGACGACCGTCTGCTGCTGGTAAACCTCGGGCTGGACCTGCACCTGCACCCGCTCCCTGAGCCGTTGCTGGCGCCGCTCGAAGGCTGCCGTTGGGCGTTGAAATGGTCCAGTGAGGCACCCGCCTACGGCGGCTGCGGCACCGCCCCGCTCGAAAAGGAGGGCCATTGGTATGTGCCGGGACCGTCCGCAGTGGTAATGGCGCCGGAAGGGCAGAATCGTTACACGTGAGGGTTTAGTCCTTGGCGATTGCCAATCGGCCCGCTGAGTTGTTAACTCTGCTCCGATGAACTGCCTGCCGATCGTGGGCCGCGAACTGCGGGTGGCCGCTCGCAAACGCAGCACTTTTTGGCTGCGCGTGGCGGCTGCTGTCACCGGGTTGCTGCTTGGGAGCGGCTGCCTTGCACTAAGCTCTGCGCAAGGCACCAGCACAGCCCAGATGGGCAGCGTCCTGTTTTACGTTCTGACCTGGACCTGTCTGGTCGCGAGCCTCTCCGCCGGGCTATTCTTCACCTCGGATTCTTTGAGCGAGGAAAAACGCGAGGGCACTTTGGGTTTGCTCTTCCTGACAGAGTTGCGGGGCTATGACGTCGCGCTAGGCAAACTGCTGGCAACTTCGCTCCGGGGTTTTTATGCGCTATTGGCGGTTTTGCCGATTGTGGCGATAACCCAGTTGATGGGCGGCATCACCGGCGCGCAGTACTGGAGAAGTTCGCTGGCACTGGTGAATGCCTTGTTCTTTTCACTCGCGGCGGGGATGTTCATTTCGGCGCTGAGCCGCGATTCGCAGAAGGCGCTGGCGGGAACTTTGTTTGTGATGCTTCTCCTGGCCTTGGGCGGGCCGGTGGCGGACGGAATCATTGCTGGCGTAAAGAAGCGCGGCTTCCTGCCTGTATGGAGCCTGTCCAGCCCGGCCTACGTGTTCACGGCTGCAGGCGTCTGGGGCCGCTCCCCCTACTGGAAAGCGTTCGCGCTAACGCAATTGCTTGGCTGGGCAATGCTGGCGCTGGCCTGCGGGCTGGTTCCGCACACCTGGCAGGAAAGAAAGGGGGCAGGCGCTCGGACCAGCCGCGGCTGGGCCTATTCCTGGAAATACGGCGGGGCGCGGCGGCGGCAACGACTGCGCCGCAGACTGCTCGAGCGGCGGCCGTTGGCCTGGCTGGCCTGCCGCGAGCGCTGGCAGTCCTTGGGCCTGTGGGCCGTGGCGATTCTTATCGCCGGCGGTTTCGTTACGGGGCTGCTCCTCCGGCCGCACCAAGGAGTTTGGATTTTCTGGAATTATGTGGGAGGACTCTTCGTTCTGATTCTCTACCTATGGGCGGCTTCACAGGCCTGTCGATTTTTGGTGGAGGCGCGGCGGAGCGGGCTGCTCGAGTTACTCCTGGTGGCGCCGGTCACCGAAAAGGAGATTGTGGGCGGCCAATGGCGGGCGTTGGTGAGGATGTTCGGACTTCCGGTGCTGCTGCTGCTCAGCGCGCATGTGGCAGCCGCGACGCTCTCCCAGCTTTCGTTTCAGCGGATAGCCGCCCAGACTGCAACAGTGACGACCGCGGCGATGACTAACCAAAGCGGAACCATCTCCAATCAAGCCTATGCCACTTCGTTCACGGTTTCGGTCGGTCCGGGGACGAATTCTGCGCGTGCGGGAACAAATGCCGCAGTGGCGCGGCCCGGTTTCCGGGTGGCAAGCACCGCGCAGCAGGCGGGTATGGCCGCGGCAGGCGCGGCGGCGGCGGGCCTGAGTTCGGGCGGCAACCTGCTGGCCCTCGGTTGGTTCGGCATGTGGATGGGCCTGACCTCGAGGAGCGCGAACCTCGCCACTTTGAAAACTATCCTTTTTGTTCAAGTCATACCCTGGTTTGTGATCGCCTTCGGGAGTACCATGGTGCTGGGTATAGTGATGGCGCGTCTTTTTTCCGGCTCGACTCAACCCACCATGTGGTTTGCGTGGTGGCCGCTGTTGAGCGGTGCGCTGGGCGCCACCGCGGCGCTGGCCAAGGACATCGGGTTTATTGCCTGGTCCCGGAAGAAGCTGCTTTTGTCACTGCGCGAACAAGCAGGGCGAGACCTGGGCCACCCTCGGTTTGCGGCGCCGCTGCCTTTGCCCGCACCGCCGCCCATTCCACCAGTGATAACCGTGCCAAATTGAATTTTAAGAATTTCGGCGCTTGGATGACTTCGGATGACCTCGGCGCGGTGCTGCTCGCGACTCATTGGGAATGGCCACAGGCAAGGGGACGATGGAAGGCATTCATCTATTTCTCTATTTCCGGAATGGCATCAAGCCGAAGTGGAGTACGAGCCAGACCGGCACGGCGAACAGCGCAATGGCGCCGAGCGCGTCCCAGGTCCAGGGCAACGCATGGGCCTGCATCGGGTATATGGCGATCATAAAATAGTTGGCGAACCGAGTGTAGCCCAGAAACGAGCACCCTGGGGGATAGCGCCGCCGCAGCCCGCTAAACAAGGCCAGCGCGCCGAGCGCCAGCACCACGATGGTGACCACGAAGGAAATCGGCCAGGCGCGCGGTTGGCCTGCCGGGGGGACCGTGTGGGCAGAGATTTGGTAAAGATAGAGCCATTGGGTGCCGGCCCACAGGAAACTGAATCCGGTCTGAATCGCCGTGCGGAAGTTAGCCTTCGCGGAGGTCAGCTCGTTGAGCAACAAAGCGAAATAGAGTGGCACAATTCCCCAGACCAGCGACAGGTGCTCAAACGGTGTGCGCAACAACAGGACGAAAACGCTCCAGTAATCGTGGCTCATGAGCGCGGGCGAGAGGCTTCAGTTAAGCGGTTTGAGGCCAGGGTCGGACGGAGCCGCGTCCCTGCTCTTATAGACCTGGAGCCATTGATCCGAGCGAGGATTCGACGGATGCGACCAGGAATATTCCGTGTGGCCATCGGGGAAGATGTCCACCAGTGCCACCGGTTCCAAGTGTTCTCGGTTGAACTCAATGAACAGCTTCAGGATCGAGGGGTCCGACTGAGGGTGCGAGAGCCACGAAGCGCGCTGGAAAACAAAAACAACATACTCGGGTCGGTTTAGGGTTATTTCGCTGATCATGTCCTGCTGCATGGCTTTGGCATACGGCTGCGGTTCCGTCAATGGATACGTATATATATAACCGGTGGCGGAGCGGCGGTGGCTGTAAAAGTATAACTGCGGTTCCGAGCCCATCACCGCGATGCGCGCGCCCGGTCCGCAATGCGCTCGCAAGTACCGCCCAATCTCCACCGACTCCGGGAACGGATTGAGCCCGTAAAGCTGCCGGGATACCGCCTTGGGTGCGAGGAAAAAGAAAACGTCCCGCGCGCTGTAAAGTGACCAGCCTGCGGCCAGCAGAAAAATCCAAATCGGGGAAACCTTCGCCCATGACGGCCATGGCTGCCTCTCTGCCAGCCTGGCTCCGGCGTGCGTAAAAATGCCCGACAACAATCCTATAACCGGAAACAGCAGCAGAAAATAGTGACCGCGAAAGTAGCCGCTGGGACAAACCCCAATGAAAGAGAAAATCAACAACCCAACCACAAAAGGCAGCCATTGCCGCAACGAGCGGTCCCACCACAGCAACATCAGACCGGCGGCTGCCAGCGCCCACAATCCCGGCGTCGCCTTTAGGATTCTCCCGCCGTGGTAAACCAGCCAGTGCGCTCCTAGTCCGACGGTGTTCACCCTCACATAGGCCCTGCTATACCGGATCGTCCAAAGCCAGAACCGCCCGAATACACCAGCCGCCGCCAATAGCGCGCCGGTTGTTACGAGCGGCAGCAAACCCCCGACAGCCAGAAAGACCAGACGGTTGCCTGCTCGCAGCCAGTTGCGGTCGGGCCCGGAAAGTTCCTGCCACAAGACCCACGCCGCCGCGAACAGGCCAAACGCAGCTCCCGCCTGCTTCATCAGTGCCGCCAGACCCAGCAGCACACCAGCAATAAAAACGCGCGAGGGACGCGTGTGCCCATCCAAATTCTGCAGCAGAAGAATCCCGGCCAAGGCCGGGAGCAGGACAAAATGTGTCGCATGGGCGGCCAGACCAAAACTGTGAGGTGTGATGGAAAGAAGAGCGAAGGTTGCAGCGGCAACAGCCCCGGCACTGGGCCCGCCGATTCGCCTGGTCAATAGAAAGACCAGCGCCGCGTTGCCCAGGGTGACCAGCAACAGCCCGAAATGAATGCCGCTGCTCGTCTGGCCGAAAACCGCCATCAGCACCGCATAGGCGGCAAACGTGCCCGGCCACTTCATGCTGTAGAACGCCTCATAGGGCGGAACCCCTTGCAGCAGGAGTTGGCCTGCATAGGCATATTCGCCCTCGTCCCTCTCCAAGGGCAGGTCGAGCAACCGAAGGCGAATCCCAATAACGACTGCCACAACCAGAAGCAAGAGGAGAACCAACGTGAGTGGGAGGGGAGCCACCAGACCGGTTTCCTTTGGTGCGGACTGACTTGGACTGCTGGGGGCCAGCGCGGAATTGAGCTTAGCCGCCTTGCTGGAACGGTTGCTCATCAAAACAACGAGCCAAATACCGGCGGGATCTTGCGCGCCGAGTGAGTGAGTCGCTGGCTCAGCTCGACCAGCCAGTCTTCGACCTGGCGAGGGTGTTTTAATTCACGGCGTGGCATCTGTCGCCATTTTACGGCAGACCTGCGTGGCTGTCAGCCGGCAATTACGCCAGATGCCATCAAGACTTGAGAGTCACAACCGTCAAGCCGGGCAGCGGTTCACTTGCCTGGAGTTTCATCCTCTGCGGCCATTTTCGGAGCAGCGAAGGTTCCCAAATGAATGTCGCCGGAGCTTGCCCGCAAAATCAACGCCGGGCCGCCACCGTTGATTTTGCCATGCAAGGCGCCAGGGTGGTGGTCGCCTTCGACGGTGACCGTCACCGGCAAATCGGCTATCACGCGGCCGCCGCTGGTTTTGGCGTCCAGGTCCAGCGCAGCGGACTGCGGCAGGTCCACATTGATGCCGCCACCCGCCACCTCTAACCGGCACCCGTCCTTAGGCTGACCGGCAAAGCGGACGCGGATGGTCCCGCTCGAAGTCTCGGCGGCGACCACGTCCCGAGCTTCTCCGACCTTGATGTCGCCGCCTGAGTTCCGGGCCTCCACCTTGCCTTTGGCCAATCCCAGCACGATTGAACCGCTGGTGGTGCGGATTTCGCAGTCCCGGGCAGCCTCTTCGATACTAACATCGCCGCCGGCGTTCCTGGCTTGCAGGTTCCCATTCACCGCTTTGATTCGAATCGAGCCGCTCGAAGTCTGCGCCGTGACCTTGGCGCCCGCGATTCCGATGCTGATGTTTCCGCCGGCATCTTTCGCTTCGACGTCACCTCTGGCTGCCTGGATAGCAATGGAGCCGCTGGTCGTCTCGGCGGCCACGCTGCCCGTGGCTTCGCCAATTTCAATGGTGCCACCCGCGTCCTTGACCTTTACCCGTTTGCCTTTCACTACTCCCAGGTGAATCGAGCCGCTGGTTGTCTGCGCCTCGACGTCGCCGGAAACCGAGTCCGCCTTGATATCGCCCCCGGCATTGCTGGCTTCGAGGTTGCCGTTTACCACCCCCAACGTTATCGAACCGCTCGTGGTCCTTACCGAGACATCATTCCCAGTCTGCGTGATCCGAATGTTGCCGCCGGCGTTTAGAGCTTCCACCTTGCCCTTCACCTTCCCCAGGCTGATCGAGCCGCTGGTGGTATGGGCTGTGAGGCTGCCGCCTGCTTCCGCGACGGAGATATTGCCGCCCGCATCGACGGCTTTCACGTTCCCGGTCACACTTTGCAGATTGATCGAGCCACTTGTCGTGTGCGCGCTGGCCTGGCCGTCCAGGTCATCGACCTGAATGTTGCCGCCTGCAGTCTTGAGCTCGACGTCAAACTTGCGCGGGATGCTCACCTGGTAACGCACATCGAGGTTCGCCCGACCGAGACTCCAGAACCCGGACCGCTCCTTCCTGTTCCTGGCCACGACCGAGACGGTGTTTCCGTCCTGGGCAAGCGTCACCTCATGGTTATTGAGCAACTCGTCTGCCTGCGCTTTGCTTCCGCCTTTTACTTTGCGAAACACACGCACCTCGGCTTTTTCGCTCCCGTCGGTTGCCACCTCGATTGACCCCCGATCTGCCTGGATGTCAAGCTTGCCCCCGGAGGTGACGGAAAAGGATTTATCAAGGTTTTGTTCGTAATCTGCAGCAAAACCGGTTCGGAGGAATAGCGCGACCGTGGCCAGCCGGCAGGCAAGGTGCAAATATTGTGGTTTCGTGTTCATAGCGGAAACGATGGTTTCACCGGTTCGGTTAACCCTGCCAAAAGCAACCGCACTGGGTCAACCCAGTCCAGCATCCAGTTTCGACGCCGGAGCCCCGCATCCAGTATCGCTGCCGGCCCACCTGGAAGACACGCCAGGCTGAAGAAAGTTTCGTTGTTCGTCGAGAAATTGCTCACGCCGTTCTGGGCTTCACCGGATCGGAAACGACGATAATCAGCGTGCAAATGGGCCCGAAAAACAGGGAGGCAAACCACCACGCCAGACCGCTCCTTCCCTTGCTCTGTGCCAATCCCGCATTAATCAGTGAAAGGGTGAACCACCCAACCGCGTATTGGCCCGTGTTTTCAATGGCTGTCATACCTATTGGCTGTTGAAATAGTGCGAACCTTAACCTTCTGACTTGTGACTATAACTTCCGGCTGGTAACGGTCCATTACAAATCACGGCATACAAATCACGGTCGGGGTTGGAATCGTCGCGCCTCCGTTCGTCGGTCCATATCACAGTCCGGTCTCAGTGCTCCTGTACAAATTCTTTCTTAATAAAAACTTGGTCCCGCTAAGAAGACTTCCACCCCCGGCCACTCTATATTTTCCTCATGATATTTTGAAAAAGATGGCCGCCCGATGGCAAATTCCGCGTCTGACGTTCCTACTATAATATATATACTACATTGCAGTGATTATGCACCGCTCATTGCCCTCAGGAAGCTCGGGCCGATCAAAGGATTTCAAGGGATTTCAAAGCATTTCAAAGGAATTCAAGGATAAATTTCGCGCTCCGGCACTCCACCACTTTATCATCCCATGAAAGTCATGATGGACGACGAAACTCAACCAACTGGGGTTCTGGTGAGCACAAATAAGAGCATGCACGCCATTTTTCGATTGTCGCCGTCTCGCCGACGATAACGGAAAGCCCTTGGCGACCGAATCCGGTCGGTCTTCAGGGATTTGCGAATCAGGATTTCCGAATCAACTTGCCTTGTACCCGATTTCGAGCAAAGTATTTGCCCGATGGAGCGTGTGGAAGGGTGGCTGAGTGGTTAAAGGCACCTGACTCGAAATTGTAAACCTACCGTTTTTGCCCGTTTTTCCCTGCTTTTCCCTCTTTGTCTCGACTTGTCCGAAACGTCAAAACTGCGTCCCAGCCGTGCTATCTTGAAATGCTTTTCACGTCTCGATTATCTCCTCTTTCCGCAAATTATCTCAATAACCATCGACCAGTATCAAAAGGCAGTATCAAAATTTTGCCGCCGCCCCGAACGACGAACGCCCGCGCGCGGGAAAAACCGCTCCGCCGCCGTTGCCTCGCTTCGCCTGAAGCCAGCTACCGAAAACGCCGCGAAGCCTGGAACCCAACGGAACCAAGCCAGGACCTAATTAATTGCGCGCGACTTCCCGCGTCGCTTGGCGCTTCGCCGCCTCCCAAAAATCAGTCCAGCACCCCAGCCCAAGCCCGTGCCCCTCTCAACCATTCCCTGCGCCCTTCTGCCGCCCGCCGGCAGCGTTGGCTTAGCCCGAAGCTCGTCCGAGCCCCTCCGCAACCGCTTGGACCCCAGCCCCAGCCCCTTTGGCCGGCGCACAAATCCGAGCCCCAGCTCGCCCGGCACCGCTGCCCGCCCGGTAGGTCTCCACCCCAGGGACAAGGGTAGTGGTACAGTTTGAAAATCCGTGCCGGCCTTCGCTCTTGACTCTGGTCGGGGCAGGCGCAAGGTTGCGCCATGCGAAAGCTTAAGCAGTCAAGCAAACCGAAAGACCTAAACGAAACCGCATTCAGTGTGGTGCAGCAATCCACGGGTGACGCGCAACCGATACCAACTAAGAACCCTGCCGCCGTTGCCTTGGGCAGGCTTGGAGGATTGAAAGGCGGCAAGGCTAGGGCGGAAAATCTCTCTGCCCGCAGGAGAAAAGAGATTGCTACGCGGGCCGCAGAGGCACGCTGGAGAAAAAAGCGCGATTAATCAGCGGGCACCATGACTAAAGAATTATCGTTTTGGTCTGGTGCCTGCTGTTGTTCTTCTAGCGCCGCCGCCGCCGCGTTTCGTGCCGCCGAGATTTCCTCTTTGAAAAGTTCCTCTACCGCTGCCTTTTCGCTTTCAAACCCCTTCATTCTCGCTCGCTTTTGACGGGCATTGGAAGTTTTTGTTCTCATGGTGTTGGAGTTGCTGTTGGCGTTGTCCCGGTCGCGGATGGCGGGGCAATGCTTGCGTGAATTGGTGGATTTATCACTGGGGTTACGGGGGTGACTGGCTTAAAAAGCTTAATGTGGTCCGATTCGTCCTCTCCTAACTGGAAAGTCAAATCCCTAATTTCATTCATGACTTTTGCGGTTTGTGAATCTGCCAATTTTGCGGGCAGACCTATATCTGTCATTTCTTCGTGGTCAATAACAAAATCATGAGAAGGATAATCCTTAACCAGCCTTCGGACGACTTGAGTCGCTTTATCTTTCGGCCAATTCATAAACCTCGTTAGTATAATGATACCATATTTCTCTCCCACGTCCAACGCTCTGGCGTATTCCCCTATCTTTTTTGGGTCAAGTTGAGCATATAGCGTGCCGCTTGTTTCCCCCGCAAATCTGGTAGCAAGCTCAAATACGTCTCTCAGTTTCATGTTATGCCGTCGTATCATTCGGGCGGCAATCTCAAGTGTCTGGAGAGTATGCAGTTGAATCTGCTCAAGGGCCTTAAATCCATTTAATGCGGAACTAAACTTGGAGCTACTGCCCTCCTGCTCCTCTCGAATTTGGCTATCGAGCGGCCCAAGCTCGGTAACTTCGGTGACAATTAGCTCGTCGGCACCGAGACACATGAGAGTTCCAGCGCTCTTTGCGTAAACCGGAATGAGAAAGAAGACCCTCGTGCCGTGTTTTCTCAGAACCTTTGTGAGAAGATAAGCAGCGTCCGGATCACCACCGGGTGTCTGTAAAACTACGTCCATCTCATTGAATACAGACCCGCTTAAGGCATCGCACGTGCTGATAACGTCGACTCGCTGAATGGTCTGTAATAATAACAGTAGCAGGGGACGTTTTCTGAGCTTAACGAGTTCCTCGCACTTCTCATAGATTTCCTGGGACATGGTTTGGTATTTTGGATCAAACTCTCCACAAAAGTCCAGAAAATTTATTGTCAACAAGGCTTGAACGCTCAAGCATATTGTATCCATGAACAAATTGAGCACCGAAGAAAAGATTCGGGTAGTTACCTGCTTGGTCGAGGGCAACTCGCTCCGCTCACCCTGCCCGTTGACCGGGCCACGCACCGACGATATTTTGCGAGCATGAAACTGCGAAGGGCTGCTTTGCTCAACCCATGACGGCCCCGCGATCACTGACCAATCGGGAATTCGAGCAGAACGGTTTTCAGCTTGTTCCGGCTGTTCTCACGGCCTCGGAGGTAATCGGCTTGATTGGCTTGCTGGGCGAAGCGGCCAAGGCCGGTCGGCGCGCCTTGCTCAACGCACCCGTTCAATTGCTGGCGTCATCGGACCGCCTCCTCGATCTTGTGCGGCCTTACCTGTCGGTCGAGGCTCGTCCGGTAAGAGCAATCTACTTCGATAAAAATCCCGACGTGAATTGGCTCGTCACCTGGCACCAGGACCTCACGTTGGCCGTTCGCGCGCGCTTCGACCTGCCAAGTTTCGGGCCGTGGAGCCTCAAGGACGGTGTCCATCACGTTCAGGCTCCGCCCGAATTCCTTGAACAAATGATAGCGATCCGGCTGCACCTGGACGATTGCGACGAGGACAACGGGGCGCTTCGCGTTCTGCCGGATACTCACCGTCTTGGTCGGCTTCTCGTCGAGCGCATTCAAGAGTTGCGCAAGACCTGCCCTGAATTCATCTGCCGCGCTTCTGCTGGTGACGCCCTGCTCATGCGGCCCCTGCTGCTTCACGCGTCCAGCCGCTCTCGGACCAATCGCCACCGCCGCGTGCTGCATATCGAGTATGCGGGCTTCGATCTGCCGGAGCCGCTGGAATGGTTTGAAACTGATTGACCCAGAGGCTTTACCCGCCCGTTGACCGGGCCGACTGCAACCAAGAGCCTATTTCGCTTTTTCGATCTCCCCCCGCACCTCGGCCCGCCGCCGAAATGCATGACACCTGCGGGGCCATTGGTGTCATCATTCTAACGAGTGTTTCAACCGAAAATTCTTCCAAAACACCGCAAAAACCTCGGGAAATGGCCCGGGGAATTACCCGCGAATAAGCTGCCGCTAGGTTCCAACAACATTCGCTAGCTGGTCGGTGTCATAAGGGAGTAAAAAAGAGGACAGCAGGGCAACCTGTTTAATGGTCTTGCCAAGACTGCCATTGACGGCACAGCGGACCAACGTTAGCGCGTTACAGGCTGCCCTGCTTTTCAATTTTTGTCCTGCGCGTAGGAAAAGTCAATCTGGTCGTTTTCGGGGTAGTCGAACATCGAACAGTTTGGCCAGAGCAATTTACGGATGTCCAAATCCGAGACAAAAACCGCCCCAGTTTGATACTGGAGCGGTCCGGTTTAAGTATGATGCCGCGTTGCTGGAAACTTACTTAGCACGTAGCATACCAGCTTTGCACATTTTTGCTTGCCTTGCGCTCACCTCAGGTCCAATCTGGCCGTGGCTACGGTGAGCTGAGCCTCAACACAATTGGTAATTGTGTAGCCCCGGGGTTCGGCCCGCCGTGGCCCGATCAACTTTACCATGGGCCTTCCAGGACCGGAATGGGATCGCATAGCGAGGGAGAGTTTCAGCGAGAGAATCGCCGGCAATCAGCGGAGGGCCAAGCGCGCGCATGAACGCGCGTGGCTGGTCCTTTGCACTGTGTTGTTGTTGGCATTTGCGGCAGCGGTGACGTGGTATGGGCGGGGGCTTTACCGGCACGCCATCGACATTGCTAACAGTCGCGATGAAAACGTTCACATTCGGTGAATTGCCACTGGGCACGCCATTTCTATTCCGAGGCCGTCGATTTACCAAGACCGCAAGGAACATGGCGGAAGACGAGGAGCGCTACCCCTTTGTTTTCCTGAATGTCGTTCCTGCCCAGGTGGACGAAGCAGCAGAAGAGTCGTCGGGCGAGGAGGAGAACCCGTCGTGAGCCGGGGCCATTAATCTCGGGTTGGAAAGCAATGTGGTTTTGAGCGAAAAAGAAAATCTCGCGCCGGAGGATAAACGTGCGAAAATCGCGTCATGTCCCTCCGAGCGATTGACAAATGGCACCTTGACGCCGCCGAAGGCTGGCTTGGTTTAGGGGACTGGTCGGAAGCGATCAAGGAATTGGAAAAACTTCCGCCGCAGGCCCGATTGCATCCTGACGCTCTTTGCGCGCGTTACATGGCTTTTTGCACGGCAAAGAAATGGGACTTAGCCACGAAGGATGCCAGGAACCTGTGTCGGATCGCGCCGCACGAGGTAGGAGGTTTCATCGCTCTGGCCTCTGCGCT
>Ga0210408_10001815_pt1 | contig 21622 bp, 15 predicted proteins | sample IncBWH4MmetaG_FD_155471 | JGI IMG/M metagenome (GOLD analysis project Ga0210408, IMG submission 155471) | Forest soil microbial communities from Barre Woods Harvard Forest LTER site, Petersham, Massachusetts, United States - Inc-BW-H-4-M | ecosystem: Environmental > Terrestrial > Soil >...
GGACGACAGGGGGTAGTCTTACACCTGCCGAGGAGCATCGCGCCTGGATACGCCGCGGCGCTGAGTTATGCAGGTAGGCACTCCCGGCTCGCTCGGAGATGCAGCGCCGCCTCGAAGTGGCGTCAAGCTGGGGGCGTGGACCTTGCTGGCGTTTTCGCTGCCGTATATCTCGTCAGTCTTCCTGTACGTGCCCCGGAACGTCGTCCAGGGAATCTACGCCAAGTACTTCGGTCTATCGCTCACTACCATCGCCGGGATTGTTCTGTTCGCGCGCGCGTTCGATGCAGTCATCGACCCGATGTGCGGATATCTCTCCGATCGCTACCGAGCCCGCACAGGAACCCGCAAGCCTTTGCTGGTTGTCGGCGGCGTGATCTATTGCGTGGGCGCGTATCTGCTCTATTCCCCTCCGTTTGGGGTGACCGCGACGCAATTCCTTGGCGCCTACGTGGTGTTCTACGTAGGTTGGTCGACGCTCGAGATTTCCTACCTGGCCTGGGGCGGCGAGTTAGCCGCCACTTCGCTCGGAAAGACCCGGGTGTTCACCTACCGCATCGGGCTCGGCTACCTCGGTCCGCTGCTGTTCTACGCGGTACCGCAGCTGCCGTTCTTTTCCACTGCCGATGTCACCCCGCAGACGCTGCACTGGGCGGTCATTGCGGGCGGGGCCATGATGTTGCCGTTCCTCTACATTGCCACGACGCGCGTGCCAGACGGACATGCCACGGGCGAGGTGACGGAGACACCGTCGCAAGGGACGGGGCGCAGTATTCGCTTGTGGCTGCAGCTGCTGATCAAGAACCGTCCCTTCGTGCTGCTGCTGGCGGGTTTCATGAGTATCAGCGTCGGCACAGAGATGTGGTACGCGTTGATTTTCACCTATGTGGACGCGTATCTCGGCCTTGGCGCGCAGTTCGCACGGATGTTCATGCTGGCATTCGTCGTTGGCAGCGCGTGCACGCCGGTTTGGTACAGGCTGATCGCGTGGCTCGGCAGAAAGGTCGCCTGGATCATGGCTCTTTCGCTGCTGACCGCCTCTTTTATTCTCACCGGCAGCTTGCAGCCGGGCGAGACGACCTTTGCTGAGCTCGCGACACTGAAGATCCTCAATACGGCGGGGAATGTGGGAACCGGAATTCTGGCCGTTTCCTGGTTGGCCGACATCGTTGACTACGGGACCTGGAAGTCCGGTGTCAGCCGCGGCGCCAGCTATTTTGCCATGCTGACTTTCAGCGTGAAAGCCAATGCCGCCTTGGCGAGCTCCGCAGCCTTCGCGCTCGCCGCCTGGTTCGGTGTGAACGCCGCGGCCAGGGCGCAAACCGAGCGCGCGATCTTCGGCGTGCATTTGACCATAGTCTGGTTGCCGATCGCATTCCTGCTCATGTCCTTGGTCTTCATCATGATGATTCCGATCGATGCCCGTAGACACGACATCATCCTCCGCCGTCTGCAGGCGCGCGAAAGTAGAGCGAGGCGCCAGAGCGCCGGCGGAGGGCCGGCACCGTCTGCCGCGAGCGCACATCCCGATCACGGCGTGCGCGTTCGTACCCGAGGAGTCTGATAGAGATGAAGATCTTCGCCGCCGGTATAGCGACTGAGACAAACACGTTTTGTCCGATTCCCACAGGACTCGAAGACTTCATGGTGCAGCGTGGCAAGGACGTGTCGGTAAGCAATGACCGCCATCGAAGCTTCGACCTTGCAGAGATCTGGGGAACACCAGCCCAAGCGCGCGGAGATACCTTCATTTTCAGCCTGATGGCCTGGGCGCAGCCGTCCGGAACCACGGTCAGGTCGGCGTACGAGGCCCTGCGCGATGAGATGCTGCACGACCTGCGAGCCGCGCTGCCGGTCGACGTAGTGCTGTTGATGCTGCATGGCGCGATGTTGGCGCAAGGCTATGACGATTGCGAGGAAGACATGTTGCGCCGTGTCCGGGAGGTCGTGGGTCCGCAAGCCGTGATTGGCGCGGAGCTCGATCTGCATTGCCATCTTTCGCCGTCCATGCTCGCGCCTGCCGATATTGTCGTGACCTACAAGGAGTATCCGCATGTCGATGTCAACGAACGTGCCAGGGATTTGTTCGAGCTGTCCATCCGTGCGAAGCTCGGCGAGATTCGCCCAACGATGGCGCTATTCGATTGCCGGATGATGGGCTCATATCCCACTTCCCGCCAGCCGCTGCGAGGCTTCGTGGATGCCATGACGGACGCCGAGCGCCGCTCGGGTGTGTTGTCGATCTCGTTTGGACACGGTTTTCGCTCGGGTGATGTAGCGCACGGCGGGGCGAAGATGTTGGTAATCACGGACAACGATCCAGCCTTGGCGCAGCAAATCGCGCGCGAGTTCGGCTTACGTGTGTATACGATGCGGCGCGACATCAGCTTTGGCTCGCTTGCGTTGCCCATGGAAGCAGCCCTGTCTCAGGCGCTGGGAGCGCACAGAACGCCTGTTGTGGTGGCAGACCAGTCCGACAATCCCGGCGGCGGTGCGCCCGGTGACGCCACCTTCGCACTGCGCTGGCTGCTGGACCACAAGGCCTCGGATGTGGCAATGGCCATCTTCTATGACCCGGAGGTCGTCCGTATTGCCAAAAGAGCCGGCGCAGGAGCACGGCTCCCGGTCAGGTTGGGGGGCAAGATGGGACCCTCCTCCGGCGATCCCGTGGATGTCGAAGCTATTGTGATTTCGATCGTCGAGAACTACATGCACGCACTGCCGCAGCAGACCGGAGCACCGGTGCTGTATCCAGTTGGCGATGTCGTCGCTCTGCGCTGCGGTGGTATCGATATTGTCGTGGGCAGCGAGCGTACTCAATGCTTCAGTCCATCGATCTTTACCGACCTCGGCATCGATCCGGCGCACAAGCGTGTCTTGATTCCCAAGTCCGCCCAGCACTTCTACGGCGCGTTTGCTTCCATCGCCGCAGAGGTGATCTACATGGCCGCCCCCGGAGCCATCCCACCCGATCCACGGGCAATTCCCTATCGTCGATTGGACATCAGCCGTTTGTATCCTTGGGTTGAGGATCCACTCGCGAGTGGTGACTCGGCGATGAGCGTCAATCCGGAGAGAACGTGATGCCGGTGACAATCGCGGATGTCGTGCATGCAAAGCGGCGAATCCATCCTTATTTGCGTACCACGCCTCTCGTCGCCTCTTCACTGCTGAATGACTGGCTCGGACATGAGGTGCTTTTCAAAGCCGAGTGTCTGCAGCGCGCAGGGGCATTCAAGGCGCGCGGCGCTTGCAACTTCGTGCGCTGCTTGCTCGAGCAGGGGCATCGGCCCAAGCGCATCGTGGCGACCAGTTCCGGCAACCATGCGCAAGCGATCGCATGGGCCTCGAGGCTGTTTGGAATAAGCGCGACGGTCTATATGGCTCGCAACGTCTCATCGCTCAAAGCCCGGGCCACTGCATCCTATGGCGCCGAAGTCGTGCTCTGCGACACGCGCGCTGAAGCGGAGGCGGGGGCCCGTGAAGCCTCCCAGCAATACCAGACGTGGTGGGCGCCACCCTTCGATCACGATTGGATCATTGCAGGCCAGGGTACGGCGGTGCTGGAGTCACTTCTTGAAACAGGTGAGGTGGACGCGGTGTTTGCGCCGTGCGGTGGCGGAGGCCTGTTGGCGGGGTCGTTGGTGGCAACCCGCGCGCTGTCTCCGAGTGCGCTCGTTCTGGGTGTTGAGCCGGCCAACGCGAACGACGCCACGGAGTCAGTGCGAACTGGGGCCATCCAGACCTTGGGCACGACGCCGGACACGTTGGCTGACGGGGTCATGACTCCGCGGGTCGGGGACATCACTTTCGAATACCTGAAGCAATTGGACGGGTTTCTCACGGTCGATGAGGAGAGCATTCGCTATTGGACGCAATGGCTCAATCATCTGCTGAAAATGCGCGTTGAACCAAGCAGCGCCCTCGCCATGGGCGCTGTGACGCAATGGTTGCGGCGCCAGGGCGGCCGTAAGAGAGTGTTGGTCATTTTGTCGGGTGGCAACATCGATCAGGAGAAGATGCTGAAGATCTGGCAGATCGACTGTCTTACACAAGTTCCGTCCCTGGATAAATAAACCGTAGGTGACCATTGGCCCGCGTGGTGTGGCCCGCACAATGTCAAGCTCGTCGAATGAATCAAACATAAGCTCCATGTCCGCTCTGGAGCAGGCCGGCCGGGGCAACCCGCCCGAGTTCAAGCGCATGCCGCAGCCGCATCTGCGTCTGCGACTGGCTATGCGCGATGGCATAAGACTCGACACCTGGGTGTGGCTGCCGGAAAGGCCGCAGGAGCGGATTCCGGCTATCCTCATGCGCACACCGTACCGGGAGGAGGTCTTGGGGTGGGCGCGGTCGTATGATCCCCTGCGCTTCTGCGATGCAGGTTATGCCCTGGTCTATCAGCTCATCCGCGGCACGGGGGCCTCTGAAGGCGAGTTCATTCGCAACAGCCGGCAGGAAGCCAACGATGGCTACGACACCATCGAGTGGATCGCCACACAAAGTTGGTGCGACGGCGCCGTGGGCATGAACGGTTCGTCCTACCTCGCGATGACACAGCTATGGGCCGCTAGTGGGCGGCCACCACATCTGCGCTGCATTATTCCATCCTCACCGACCCTCGGGCCGTTTTCGCGACGCGGCCGGGTCGCGGCGGATTGCGGCGCGCCGTACAGAGGAGGCGCATTCCAGCGGATGTGGGCGATCAACTGGCTGAATCTGATTTCAGTGGACTCCCTGCGGGAATTGCGGGGTGGGTTCATTGCAACCATGCCTATCCTGTCGCATCCAGATTGGTTGCGCCGCATGACTTCCCGGCCGCTCATCGACGCTGCCGACGATGTGCTGAGAACGGACCGCCTCAGGCAATATCGCGAAGCGGCCTCCCATCCGACCTTTGACGATTGGTGGCGCGCCCGCAGCCTGCAGGAGGAAGACTGGGCGAAAATCGAAGTGCCTGCCTTCATCATGAGCGGCAACTTCGATGCTGCTGTGAGCGATGTGCTCATCGAGTGGCGGGCCCTGGAGGAAAACGCACCGCAACGGGTCGAGCGTCATTTGCTGATCGGGCCGTGGGACCATGGCCTGGTGCCCGCTGATCGCTACGGGCCTCACGATCTCGGTCCAAATGCGGTCCGTGACCTGTTCGCGCTGCGGCTGGCGTTCTTCGACAAGCATCTCAAAGGAACGAAGATGGGCCTCGATCTCGCGAAACGCGTAACCCTGTTCATCACGGGCTCGAACGAGTGGCACAGCCTCGATCGGTTTCCACCCACAGAGATTTCGGTGGTACCTCTCTACCTCCACAGCGGCGGTGCGGCAAATTCGGCGCGGGGAGACGGACGACTGAGCTGGGAGGCGCCGGCGCATGCTGAGCCGTCTGATAGCTTCGTCAGCGATCCAACACTGCCCTTCGTTCCAGCGCTCGCGAGCGCCGATGCGGCATTGATGTTCGATCTGCGCGAGTCCGAACGGTGCCATGAACGGCTGGTGTATAGCATGGAGGCGCTTGAACAGCCGCTCACGCTTCTCGGTGAGCCTGAGGTTGTCCTGCACCTTGCTGCGGATGCTCCGGACTGCGATGTCGTCGTCTGGCTGGCGGAACATCGGTGCGACGGCAAAACCATCGAGCTTGCCTCAGGCATGTTACGCCTTCGCTATCGCGAGGGGTTCGACCAAGAGGTGCTGTTGGCACCCGGAGTGCCCGTCAAAGTGAGAATCCCTATGAGTTATGTCGCGCACCGCATGAATCCCGCCTCCATTCTTCGACTGATGGTCGGCGCAGACCATTTTCCGCATATCGATCCCAACCCCAATACCGGCGAGCCGATTGCTACGGCAATCGAAATGCGTGTGTCTGTGGAAACGATATTCCACGATGTCGAGCGCCCTTCGGCGGTGCTCTTGCCACGGCTACCGAACGGGTAGCGCGGCACTCCAAGCTAAAAGTCATCCTGACTCACCCGCTCCTCTACCCAACGTGACCCGAGCTTTCCGGTGGAAGCAAATGAAAAGAGATATTCGCGATACAAGCCTCTATCAAGAAGCAGTGGCGCTTTTCGACTCACTGCGCCGACCTGGCACAGGCCAGATCAGCGACGCGGCGGAAGTACATGTCTCGCCCGATGGCAAACGCGCCGTCTTCGCGGGGACCATCGTGGACGGACTGGAAGGCATGCCGCCGACGCGAATCTGTTTGACCGACTTGACCATCGGCGACACGCGAGTACTCACGTTCGGACCGAATGTCGATCGGCTACCAAAGTTCGCGCCGGATGGTCGACATATCGCCTTTTTATCCGATCGTCGGAAGGAAGGTGATTTTCAACTTTATTTCCTCGATCCGATAAGCGGAGCTGCGAGGCCGGCGCCGCATGTAGACGGCTGGGTGGAGTCCTTGCACTGGTCGCCAGATGGCACGCGAATCTTGCTCGGCGTGGCCGGTCACGGGGCCGACATCTCTGGCGGGCAGGGCGCGGTCACTAGCAAGCAAGTTACGGCACCATCGCCGTCCTGGATGCCGACGGTCGAAGCGGGAGACGAAACGCATCGCGGGCGCTCCGCCTGGGTATATGAGGTGGCGTCCGATCATGCGCGACGGGTTTCCCCACCCGACAGCAATGTCTGGGAAGCGTCGTGGTGTGGCCATGACGGGATTGCAGCGGTGGTTTCATCGGGCGCGGGCGAGGGACTGTGGTACACCGCCCGGCTGGTACTCATTGACGTTCATACCGGCGGCAGCCGTGAAGTGTTTCGACCTCAAGATCAGCTGGGCTGGCCAACGGCGTCCCCGTCGGGCGAACATATCGCGGTCGTCGAAGCGCTATGCAGCGATCGCGGCATCGTGGCCGGTGATTTGCGTCTAATCGATACCGCATCTGGAACAGTGCGGCGTGTCGACACTCATGGCGTGGACATCACGTATACCGAATGGCGTTCGAACACCAAGCTGCTGTTGGCCGGCCACCGCGGGTTCGAGACAGCGGTGGGTCTTTGCGATGCAGCCTCGGGAAGCTTTGTCCAATTGTGGAGTAGCCGCGAAATCACCACAGGTGGGCGCTACATCAGCGTATCGGGATTCAACGAAACAGGCGATTGCGTGCTCGTGGGGGAGGGCTTCAGGCGCGCGCCGGAAATCGGCGTGATTCGTAATGGTGAGTACCTGTCTGTCAAATCGTTCGACCTCGACAATGCCGGTCAGGTCAACGCCATCGAATCGGTGGAACGCATTAACTGGAAGGCTCGCGACGGACTCGAAATACAAGGTTGGTTGTTGACGCCCGCGGAAAGAGGGCGGCCTCATCCGCTCGTCATGAACGTACACGGAGGACCCGTCTGGCATTCGCGTCCCACATGGCTGGGCCGGAATGTGTTCGTCTTGATGTTGCTCAGGCGCGGCTACGCGGTGTTCTATCCGAATCCCCGCGGTAGCGCAGGTCGCGGACCGGACTTCGCACGTCGCGTGTATGGGGATCTGGGAGGTGCCGATGCGCAGGACCTGCTTTCTGGGCTGGATTCACTCGTGCAATCGGGAATGGCCGATGCGCAGCGCTTGGGCGTGACCGGACGCAGCTACGGCGGCTTCATGACTTCGTGGCTGGTGACCCAAGACTCGCGCTTCGGTGCGGCCGTCGCAACGGCTGCGCACACCAACCAGGTCACCGAGCATTTGATCTCCAATATCCCGCACTTCATGGCCATGATGACCCAGGACAAATGGAACAATGCCGGCGGGAAGTATTTCGATCGCAGCCCCATCATGCATGCTCACAAGGCAAAGACCCCGACGCTGAATATTTGCGGTGCTCTGGACCGCTGTACTCCTCCAGAGGAGGCCGTGCAGTTCCACAACGCCCTGCGAGAGAGCGGCGTCAAATCGGTGTTGGTCACATATCCGGAAGAAGGGCACGGGATCCGCAAATTACCCGCGGTTATCGACTATGCTGCACGCGTTGTAGCTTGGTTCGAGGAACATATCCCGCCACGGAGTGACAATGCTGCGACGGACATTTGACTCGGCAATGGCCTCCTGGCAACCGTCTGCCGCTGCAACGACGTCGGACGTTGATCCTGACGAGACGGCCGAATGGCTCGATGCGCTTGACGGCCTGGTCGAGCTGCATGGCAAAGCCCGCGCGCAGTACGTTTTGGACCGACTTGCGGACCGCGCCCGGGTGCAAGGCGTGCAGTCTGCGAGGGGCCGGATCAGTCCGTACCAGAACACCATTCCGGTCGCGCAACAACCGCCGTATCCGGGCAATCTCGAGCTCGAAGAGCGACTGCTGGCCACGATTCGCTGGAACGCGCTTGCGATGGTCGCGCGCGCGAACCAGGCTTCCGCAGAGCTCGGCGGGCATATTGCCAGCTATGCTTCCGCGGCCGATCTGTTTGAGGTTGGCTTCAACCACTTCTTCAAGGCCGAAAGCCATCCGGAGGGAATGGATCTGGTGTACTTCCAGCCGCATTCATCGCCTGGGGTGTATGCGCGCGCGTTTCTGGAGGGTTTTCTCGATGAGGGGCATCTCAGGCATTACCGCCGGGAGATCGGCGGGCATGGGCTCTGTTCCTACCCGCATCCGTGGCTGATGCCGAATTTCTGGCAATTTCCGACTGGCTCGATGGGCATCGGTCCGATCAATGCAATTCTGCAGGCTCGCTTCATGCGCTACTTGCAGGACCGCGGCCTGGTTCAGACTCAACAGCGCCGTGTCTGGGGATTCTTCGGCGATGGCGAAATGGACGAGCCCGAATCGACCGGGGCGCTGGCGCTCGCGGCACGCGAGCGGCTCGACAACCTGACCTTCGTGATCAACTGCAACTTGCAGCGACTGGATGGCCCCGTTCGTGGCAACAGTCGGATCATCGACGAGCTCGAGGCTCTGTTTATCGGAGCCGGCTGGAACGTGATTAAAGTGTTGTGGGGCTCCGATTGGGACCTGCTATTCGCTCGCGATGCACAGGGCGAGCTGGTGCGCGCGTTCGCCAAAACCGTGGATGGGCAGTTCCAGACGTTCTCTGCGAATGATGGAGCCTACAATCGAGAACGATTCTTCGCACAGACACCGGAGTTGGCGTCCTTGGTCGCCAATATGACGGATGACGAGATCGACCGTCTGAAACGAGGAGGTCACGATTCTCGCAAGCTGTATGCTGCATACGCTGCGGCGGTCGCGCACAAAGGTCGACCTACCGTCATCCTGGCCAAGACCATGAAGGGCTATGGAATGGGCAGCGTCGGGCAGGGCCGGATGACGAGCCATCAACAGAAGAAGTTGGAACTCGATAGTTTGAAGGAATTCCGTGATCGCTTTCGCCTGCCGCTTTCCGATGAGCAGGTCGAACATCTCGAGTTCTACCGGCCAGCCGCGATAAGCGCGGAGCTACAGTACCTGTGCGCGCGGCGCGAGGCCTTGGGTGGCTACCTTCCGCGCCGCCGAATGAAGTCGTCGCAGATTCTGAGCGTCCCCGCGCTGGAGAGCTTCGCCAAGTTTGCCTTGGAGAGCGAAAACAAGGAGATGTCGACGACGATGGCGCTGGTGCGCATGCTAGGCGGACTTCTCAGGGATAAGAGTCTCGGCCCGCGCGTTGTTCCCATCGTGGCTGACGAGGCGCGCACGTTCGGCATGGCCGCACTATTTCGGCAGATCGGAATCTACTCGCCCATCGGTCAGATGTATGAGCCCGAGGACCGGAGCTCGATGCTGTATTATCGCGAAGCGAGGTCAGGTCAGATCCTGGAAGAGGGAATTTCCGAGGCGGCGGCAATCTCCTCCTGGATCTCGGCAGCTACGGCTTACAGCGTCCACGATTTCCCGATGCTGCCGTTCTACGTCTTTTACTCCATGTTCGGGTTTCAGCGGGTTGGGGACCTGATCTGGGCCGCGGCCGATCAGCGCGCTCGCGGCTTCCTTATGGGCGCAACCGCGGGCCGCACGACCTTGGGCGGCGAGGGACTACAACATCAGGACGGCAGCAGTCACCTTCAATTCGCTACCGTGCCAAACTGCCGGGCTTATGATCCGGCCTTTGCGTATGAGCTTGCTGTGATCATTCAGCACGGAATGCGGGAGATGCTCGAAGAGCAGGAAGACCGTTTGTACTACATTACTTTGATGAACGCGAATTACGCTCAGCCATCAATGCCTGGCGACGAGGGGGTGCGTGAAGGGATTCTCAAAGGCATCTATCGGCTGTCAGGCCCTGAGCCGGCAAAATCACAACTGCAGCTGCTGGGCTCCGGCGCGATCATCACGGAAGTGTTGGCCGCTCGGGAACTCTTGAAGAAGGACTGGGGCATCGAAGCTGCAGTTTGGAGCGTTACAAGCTATGTGGAGCTGCATCGCGATGGCATTGAATGCGAGCGCTGGACCCGGCTGCATCCCGAGTCGGATACGCCGCTGGCCTTCGTCACACAGGCGCTTGCGACGTTTGAAGGGCCGGTCGTTGCCGCGAGCGACTACGTTCGGGCCGTACCGGAGTTGATACGCGCCTTCGTACCGCGGCGCTATGTCACTCTGGGCACCGATGGGTTCGGGCGCAGCGACACAAGGGCCGCATTGCGGGCTTTTTTCGAGGTGGATGCCGCATCAATCGTCATTGCTGCACTCAAGGCGCTCGCGGACGACAAGCTCATCGGAGCCAACCGCGTCGCCGAGGCCGTTGAGAGGTACGGCCGGGTTGCCGGAGCCGGCGCACCCTGGACACGTTAGAGAAATGAGCGAGACAGTATGAGAATGATCGATACCAAATCCGCCCCGCGTCCGGCTGGGCATTACTCCCAGGCTGTCGTGCATGCGGGCCTTGTTTTTGTTGCCGGCCAGGTGCCCAGAAACGCGGGCACCGAAGGAGCGTGTTTGAGCTCTGTAATAGAACAGACCCGACTGGTACTCAAGAACCTTGACGCAATCCTGGAGGCAGCCAATAGTGGCAGGGAACACGTGATCAAGATCACCGTCTATCTGGTCGATGTTGGCGATTGGGGCCAAGTGGACGAAATCCTCAAAAGGTTCTTCGGTGAGCATCGACCCGCGCGCACGATAGTGCCTGTGCCGACACTTAGGCATAACTACCGCATCGAGGTGGACGCACTAGCCGCCGAGAAGCCAAGCGCCTGCCGTTCCGGGTAGCGGGACACAATGACGCATAGTCAGGTCACGCTGGATTTCGCGGGCGCCCTCGGAAAGAGCGCTCCGTGCTGCCGTGGGCGGGATTCGGACCCGGCGCTAATTCCTTCCGGGCCGTCAGAGGCGAATGGTACGGCAGCCATGCTCGTCGCTGGGCGGACAGCTATTCGGACCTCATCATTCGACGCTTCGAGCGCGATATCTTTCCTTTCGTTGCTCACCATGGTGCGGCACAAAGTCATCAAAGATTTGACTGCATTTGCGCGGAAGAGCATATCAGGAGCGCCGGTGGAGGAAGGACGCAATGTTTACGGAAGTCACTCAATTGCAGGTCAGTGGCCACAATGCGGCTCGGTACACGGCGAACGTAACATACAACAATGTAATTAAGCTCACCTACGTCACGACCTTCATTGAGGGCCGCGATCTGGTTGTGATTGTTTACGCTTGGGCCGGCACAACCAACACGCAACAGCAGATGACTCTGCTTGAGGGGCTGGCCGACACTGTGTTGGGAATCTCTTAGACGACCGCATCGCCGTTATCGAGGGGCAGCCTCACAAGGGACCGGTATTGATCTCTACGTCGAACTGCGGCATTTGGGCCCAGTGGCTGCCTGGTGCGGATGACATTGTCGCTTCGACCACGCGGTATTGAATGCCTGCCTTCTGGAATGCTCTCTCAATCACCAGGGTAGGTTGACCCGCAGCCAACCCACGTGTCACATTGCGTGTGTGACGGTATTCAATTTCAAGCTTCTGCGTGGCGCACCGATTTTCGATCAGGTCGTGTTTGCCTCGATCGGGTCGATGCTGCGAGGAGAATATCGGGCGGGCCAGGCTTTTCCGTCTGTCCGGACAATCGCGTCGGATCTCAAGATTCACCCGAACACGGCGCACAAGGTGATCCAGTTTCTGATCGAGGAGAAATGGCTGGAGACACGCCCCGGGATCGGCACCGTGGTGGCTGACAGACCCAAGACGAAAAGCGAGGAATGGCGCCGCTTGCTCCGCAATGACATGGAACGATTGCTCGCCAAGGCGCGTAGCCTCGACGTTGGCCTGCCGGACCTTGTGGACGAGTTGAACAAACAATGGAGCAGGCTGGACCAAGTCAGGAGGACTCAATAGCCGTGATCATCCAAAGCGAGGCACTCAACAAGTCTTTTCGACGTCACGACGCGCTGCGCGGAATTTCTCTCGCAGTCCCCGAGGGCAGCATCTACGCGCTGATCGGCGCCAATGGCGCCGGCAAGACCACGACCATCAAAACGCTGTTGAACATTCTGGCGCCGACGAGCGGCCGATCCACGGTGCTGGGAGTCGATTCCCGCCGGCTCTCTCCACGAGAGTTTTCGCAAATCGGATACGTTTCCGAGAACCAGGAGCTGCCGCAGCGGCTCACCGTGGGCGCGTATCTCGATTACCTGCGTCCGTTCTATTCGACCTGGGACAGATCGCTCGAAGGCGCGCTCGTCGCGGAGTTTCAGCTTCCACTTGACAGGAAAATCCGTGACCTTTCGCATGGCATGCGGATGAAGGCGAGTCTGGCCTGCGCGTTGTGCTATCGGCCAAAGCTGCTCGTCTTGGATGAGCCGTTCAGCGGCCTTGACCCGCTCGTGCGCGACGAATTGATGGAGCGATTGCTGCAACAAGCCGATGAGATGACCGTGTTCCTGTCGTCGCACGAACTCGACGAAATCGAAGGAAGCACGACCTATGTGGGGTACTTGGAGAACGGGCGTCTTCTCTTTCAAGAATCGATGGCCGATCTTTCGAATCGAGTTCGCGAGGTTCGGGTCACCTTGGGGCATGACGCACGGGTTCCGCCGGGGTCGCCCGGGAACTGGATCAACTTCAGCGTCACCGGCAACGTGCTGAGCTTTGTCGACGTAGGCTACGAGCCGGGTGCACTGCAAGCGTCCTTGAAATCGCTTCTCGAGGATATTCGGGAGGTGGAGACGCAGCCCGCTGCTTTGCGTTCGATTTTCACGGCGCTCGCCCGTTCGGGCCGAAGCCGGGAGACCGCGCCATGATTTGGCATATCTTCAAGAAAGACCTGCGCTTGCTCTGGCCGATGGCCGCAATCGTCTCCGCGGTGCATGTGCTGAATGCGGTCCTCTTGATCGACGGTGGTGGATTTGCACGCTCATCGACAGAACAACTGAGTGAATACGGGTGGGTTTCGAACAACGCTTTGCCGGGTGTCTCGTTGCTGGGCCTCGTGATATTGGTCATCGCCGCCATTCAGCAGGACCGCTTGCCCGGAACGACGCAGGATTGGTTGACGAGACCCATTCCGCGCGGCCAATTGTTTGCCGCCAAGGGGTTGTTCATCGTGTTGGCGGGGCTCTTGCCGATTCTATTGGCAGATCTGGCCATGGGCATGGCCGAGCATTTCAGCGTCGCGGACGTGATTGCCGCGAGCCTGACGCGAAGTGCGGTAATGCTTTGCCTCGTCTGCATTCCCGCCGTGCTGATTGGAGTCGTGACGAGATCATTGACCGAGGCGCTGGTGTTTACGGTCGCCATCATCGTTTTGCTAATCCTCGAATTGATTGCAGCCCTGCAGAGCCGGGCGTTGTCGCCGTTGATGCAATCGGGGTACCCATGGACCATCGTTCCCCTCGTCATTCTTTTGAATATCGGCGCACTGTCGTGCCTGTTGCCGCTGCAAATTCGCTGGCGGAGCGGCAATCGAGTCCGCTGGATTCTAGCCGCCTATGTTTGCGTCCTGCCGGCGGTTTTTTTCTTGCCCTGGGGTGCGGCGTTTCAAATCGACCGGGCATTCGGATCCCAGGACGCTTTGTCGCCGGAAGCGATCAGCCTCGATGCGACCCGTCAAGTAAGTTTCACACCCACGGTTGATTACGGCTCGCCTCAGAAGACGCCGACGTCGGTGCTGGTGCGCGTTCCCATTGCCGTAGTCGACCAGCGTGCCGGGAATCCAGTCTTTGTCGATCGGGTTACGTTCCGTGCGCGGAGCGCGGCGGGAGGCGGATTTTCGTATGAGGATATTTCCAACGTGACTCAACCTGGATATTTGTTGGGTCGATCTGTCGATACCCCTAAGCGGTCAGAGGTATTTGTGTCGATTCCCATCGATACGTTCACGGCAATGCGTGCAGGTCATGCGCGGATCGAGGTTGATGTCTTCGCAACGAAGTTTCGGCTCGCGGCGGAAAAATCGATGAATTCACTGGTGGGCGGATCGTTGGACGATCATGGACGATGTTACGAGCGCACCGACAGTCGTTTGCCGAGCAAATCTATTTATTGCGTATCGCCGCGGCCGGTAGGGAACTGCTTCGAGATATATGACCCGGCGCGACGTAGCCGGAGACAGTCCTTCATTTCCTTTTACAGTTGCAGCCGTTCCTATGCCCCGTGGCCGCTGCCCTTATGGCGCGATCCCTATTATTCCGTCGTGTTGGGGTCCGTCGACCTTTGGCGGCGCATGGCGGGCGTGGAAGCAGGGTCCGGCAATTCCGATGAAAGCAAACTCATCGTTGCCGATTATGTTCTCGACGTCCACTTCACCCGGAACATTGAATTTCAGATTGATGGCGCGGTCGAGAGGCCGGCGAATGCCCGAAGGTCGGTTGATGGCGTCGGTCCTGCGGCGCGATTCGCTTCTCCGACCGGAATGGTGGCCGATAGGCACGGAAATTTGTTCGTAGTCGACCAAATGGACAATGTGATACGCAAGGTGACGCCGGCGGGTGAAGTCAGCACGTTTGCCGGTGCCGCGCAGGAGAAGGGCCGAAACGATGGACCTGGTCAGGACGCCCGATTCAACAGGCCGCAGGGGATTGCGATCGACAGCGCCGATGATTTATTTGTGGCGGATACGGGCAATGGTGTGATTCGCAAGATCACCCCCGCAGGCGCGGTCAGCACGATTGTCGTCAGCGATAGCACCCAGAGAGACGAGGCGCCCGTCCGGTTCAAATCTCCGACAGGCATCGTGTCGACATCCGACGGCACACTTTACGTGATCGACCACATTCAAATGGAAGGTGGCGCCGCGGGTTCGGTAGTGCGCAAGATCGCTCCGAATGGGGTTGTGAGCAACCTCGCCGGTCCCGGCGATCGTGATGATGGCGTCGGTGGAATTGAAGCTGTGATCATCGAGTCTCAATCCAACCATGATTGACGGAGTGCGTTGCGCCACTCGTGTGACTTTGCCCTTCGAATGGAGCATTTGAGCCGCTTGAGGGCCTGTGCTATGTTATTTGTTCGGCGGAACCGAGCGCTGCATCAAGCGGCGCAGTCGCAAGTAGAAAAATCAAATCCGGTGACGCCGGCACATAGCATGCCTATGCGGCGCCGAACATTGATGGAGAAATCATGTTCACGCAACTGATAGACCCGCTTGGCAACCTGACGCTCACGTGCCTGGTGGCGATGATTCCCGTTGTTGCTCTGCTGGTCATGCTCGCGGTATTCCGCTTGCCCGCCTGGTTGGCGACGATATTCGGCTCGATCATCACATTCGCGCTCGCCCTGTGGGTCTGGAAAATGCCCATCGGCGACGGCGCCCATGCCTACGTCTATGGCGCGGCGACCGGCGTGTGGAATGTCGACTGGATTACGGTCTGGGGCATGGTGCTGTTCAACACCCTGGGGGTAAGCGGCGTATTCGAGAATTTCCGCCGCTGGCTGATCGCTCAGGGCAGCATGGACGTACGCGTGCAGACGATGCTGTTCGCGTGGGCATTTGGAGCGCTGCTTGAAGGCCTGGTCGGCTTCGGATATCCGTGGGCGGTGGTCGCGCCCATCCTGATTTCGCTCGGCATTTCCGACCTCAATGCCATCCGCGTCGCGGCGATTGCCAACAATGCGCCGGTGTCCTACGGCGCACTCGGCGCACCCGTCATCGCGCTGGCCGCCGTTACCGGCTATCCACTTCTGGCACTGTCCGCCTCGGTCGGCACCGTGGTCGCCGTGCTCGCGCTGCTGCCGCCGTGGGTACTCTTGTACCTGGTGTCAGGCAAGGAAGGAATGAAGGGTGGCTGGCCGCTCGCCGTGGTCGGATCGCTCGGCTACATTGCGGGTCAGTATCCGGTTGCCGTCCATCTGGGGCCCTATCTGCCCGACGTTACCGGCGCCATCGCTTGCTTCATCGCGTTGATCGCATTGCTCAAAGTCTGGCAACCCAAAACCGTTTTAGGTTATGGCGGCGTGCCGGTCGATGCGGCCATGGCGAAGCAGACGCAAGGACATGGACTCAAGCCTGCGGAAGTGCTGCAGGCCTGGATGCCGTTCATCGTGCTGTTGATTGTGGTCGCGGCCTGGACCGGCCCGTGGTCGCCGCTGCCGAAAGTGACTTGGTTCAGCGCCAAGGCGGTCGCCTGCTCGTCGCTGGCGGCTGCCTGCGATGCGGCAAAGCCCGACGTCAGCGCAGTCTTCAGATTCGCCCCGTACATTGGAGGCACCGCGATTCTGGCGTCATGGCTCCTCGTTGCGGTCCTGCTGCTGGCGACAGGCAGGCTCAAAGGCTCGCAAATCGGCGAAGTATTCCGCCGTACCTTCCATCAGATGTGGGGTGCATGTCTGGTCGGCGTGTTCATCTTTGGGCTGGCCTACGTCTTTAATTATTCCGGCATGGCGGCGTCGCTCGCGAAAGGCTTCTCGAGCCTGGGCACCGCTTTCATCATTGTCTGCCCGATCCTTGGCTTCATCGGCGTCGCGCTGTCAGGATCGAATACCTCAACCAACGCCATGTTCGGCAAATTCCAGGCGCTCGTCGGCGTGCAGCTCGGCATGCCGCCGCTGCTGTTGCCCACGCTCAATTCCATCGGCGCGGAAATCGGCAAACCCGTGGCTCCGCAAACCGCGAGCGTCGGCGTCTCGACCAGCAAGTTCGTGCGCAAGGAAGGCGATGTCATCCGCCACAACATGGGCTGGACACTCATTCTCCTCGCCTATCTGATCTTGATTGCCGTCGGGTTCTACCTGGTGAATCCCGCGGTGATGATGGTGGTGAAATAGGCGGCCGCACCGAAAGCGTCGGCACGAGTTAGGCCCGGTCAGTGTGCGCCAGGAGGTGCCCGCTGAGCGGGGGACAAGGTGCATAATAACCGCAAATGAACACCTCATTGCGGTCCGACCCGCCGGCCGACACCCTTCGAGAACAGCGCCAAGCGGAGGTGGTGGCCGCGCTCACGGCGGTACTGCCCCGCGGCGCAATTCTCTTTCGGCATGAAGACACTGCGCCGTATGAGTGCGATGCGCTGACCGCCTATCGGACCTCGCCCATGGTGGTGGTGCTTCCGGAAACCGAATCCCAGGTCGCATTGATACTCAAGCTCTGTCATCGGATGGGTGTGCCCATCATCGCGCGCGGTGCAGGCACGGGATTATCGGGCGGCGCCACTCCGCACGCTCGGGGCGTGATTCTGTCGCTCGCCAAATTCAATAAAATCCTCAAGATCGATCCCAAGGCGTGCACGGCGGTCGTGCAGTGCGGCGTGCGCAACGTGGCCATTAGCGAGGCGGCGGCTCCCCACGGCTTGTACTATGCCCCCGACCCCAGCAGTCAAATCGCCTGCACCATCGGCGGCAATGTGGCCGAGAATTCCGGCGGCATCCACTGTTTGAAGTACGGTCTGACCCTGCACAATGTGCTGCGGGTCCGCGGCTTCATGGTGGACGGTGAGCCGGTGGAGTTTGGTTCGGAGGCGCTCGATGCCGCGGGCCTCGATCTTATCTCGGTGGTCGTGGGCAGCGAGGGCATGCTGGCCGTGACCACGGAGGTCACCGTGAGACTGACTCCCAAGCCGCAGCTGGCCCGCTGCATCATGGCGAGCTTCGACGACATCGAATCAGCCGGCGCCGCCGTGGCCAGCGTGATCGCGCGCGGCATCATCCCCGCGGGTCTTGAACTCATGGACAAGGCCATGACCGCTGCCGTGGAGGCCTTCGTGCATGCCGACTACGACCTCGACGCCGCGGCGATTCTATTATGCGAAAGCGACGGCACGCCCGAGGAGGTGGCCGACGAAATAGCGCGAATGGAGGAGGTGCTCAAGGCGGCGGGGGCATCGCGAATCGAGGTCAGCCGCGACGAGGCGCAGCGCTTGAAGTTTTGGAGCGGCCGCAAGAACGCCTTTCCCGCGTCCGGCGGCATCAGTCCGGACTACATGTGCATGGATTCCACCATACCGCGCAAACGGCTGGCGGAGATGCTGGGGGCGATCCAGCAAATGCAGAGCACCTACGGCCTGCGTTGCGTCAATGTCTTTCATGCCGGCGACGGCAACCTGCACCCTCTATCCTGTTTGGACGGGGACGACCCGGACGAGATTCGCCGCTGCGAGCTGTTCGGCGCCGATATCCTCGAGACCAGCGTGCGGTTCGGAGGAACCGTCACCGGCGAGCACGGCGTCGGGGTCGAGAAATTAAACTCCATGTGCGTCCAGTTTGCGCCGGCCGAGCGCGCGCAATTCCTGGCGGTCAAGCAGGCATTCGATCCGCTCGAGCTGTTGAACCCCGGGAAGGTGATCCCGACCCTGCATCGGTGCGCCGAGTACGGCAAGATGCACGTGCGCCGCGGCATGCTGCCGTTTGCCGATTTGCCGAGGTTTTGATGGACGCCCAAGATCCCGTGCTCGCGCGCTTGGTCGACCAAGTCCTTGCCGCGCGCGATCATCGCTCGGCGCTGGACATTCGCGGCGGCGGCACCAAGGATTTCTACGGTGAACCCGCCACGGGTGAACCGCTGAAGGTGGCGGGCCTTGCGGGCATCAGTTCTTATGAGCCCAGCGAACTGGTCGTGACGGCACGCGCCGGCACGCTGCTCGCGGATTTGGAGGCCGCACTCGCGGAATGCGGTCAGTGCCTGCCGTTCGAGCCGCCGCGTTTTTCTCCGGGCGGCACCGTGGGGGGCATGGTGGCGGCAGGTCTGGCGGGACCGGCGCGCGCGTCCATCGGATCGGTGCGCGACCATGTGCTCGGCGTGACGCTGCTCAACGGACGCGGTGAGGTGCTGACATTCGGCGGGCAGGTGGCCAAGAATGTAGCGGGCTACGATGTATCGCGGCTGATGGCGGGATCTTTGGGCATCCTGGGCGTCATCTGCGAAGTGTCGCTCAAGGTGTTGCCGATCAGCCGGGCCACCAGGACTCTGTGCTTCGAGTGGGATGAGAGCCGCGCCCTCGAACAGCTCAATCTGTGGGCGTCGCAGCCCTTGGCCGTGAACGCCAGTGCCTGGCACGAGGGACGGCTGTATGTGCGCCTGGCGGGCGCGGCTGCCGCTGTGACTGCGGCCGGCAACAAGCTGGGCGGCGCCGCGCTCGCGCCTGAGGCGGCGGGACTCTGGTGGATGAGCCTGCGCGATCATGGGCAAGAATTCTTTGCATTGAGCCCCGCCGACCTGGCCCGCGGAGAGAGGCTCTGGCGCCTATCCGTGCCGGCGACCGCCGCGCCCCTTAAGTTGCCGGGCCGGCAGTTCATCGAATGGAACGGCGCCGAGCGCTGGTGGCGCACCGCCGCCGACGCCCGAGAACTGCGCGCGGCCGCTGCAAAGGCGGGCGGACATGCGACCTTGATTCGGGGCGCCGACAAATCCAGCGGAGTGTTTGCGCCCCTGAGCGATGTTCTGCTGCGCATTCACCAGGGGCTGAAGCGCGCCTTCGATCCGGCGCGCGTGTTTAACCCCGGGCGTTTGTACGCCGGACTCTGAACGCCATGCAAACGCATTTGAGTCCTGAATTCGAGGGCACCCCGGACGGCGACGAGGCTCGGGCCATCCTGCGCAAATGCGTGCACTGCGGCTTCTGCAATGCGACCTGTCCGACGTATCAATTGCTGGGCGATGAACTCGATGGCCCGCGCGGACGCATTTATTTGATCAAGCAGGTGCTCGAGGGCGGGGACGTCACGCGCAGCACCCAGCAGCATCTGGATCGCTGCTTGACCTGTTTGAATTGCCAAACCACCTGTCCGAGTGGAGTCGAGTACGGCCATCTGGTCGACATCGGACGGAAGATCGTCGACGCACGGGTGGAGCGTCCTGGGCCGGAGCGCGCGGTGCGCTGGCTGCTCAAGGAGGGACTCACCTCGCCGCTGTTTGCTCCGGCAATGCGGTTGGGCCGGGCGATGCGGCCGCTGCTGCCCGCGGCACTCCAAAAAAATGTGCCGCCGCGTTCGAGTGAACGCGCCGGGCATCGCCAGGCCGGTGGTCGCCCCACCCGCGAGCATCGACGCAAAGTGCTCATGCCGCGGGGCTGCGTGCAACCGTCGATGATGCCCAATATCGACCGCGCCGCCGCGCGCGTGCTGGATGCCGCGGGCATCGAGATCCTGCATGCCGGCGGCGCCGGGTGCTGCGGCGCTGTGCGCACACATCTCAGTGATCACGAGGGCGGACTCCACGATATGCGCCGCAACATCGACGCCTGGCTGCCGATTGCGGCTGCGCAAGAGGTGGAGGCGATTGTCATGTCCGCATCGGCCTGCAGTCTCGCGGTCAAGGAGTACGGGCATGCGTTGTCGGGCGACGTCGGGTATGCCGAGAAGGCGGCGCGAATCAGTGGGCTGGCGCGCGATTTGAGCGAATTGCTGCCGGAGTTGGCGGCCGCTCTGAAGGACAAAATCCAGCGCGGTGCGGTGGGGCGGCTGGTCTTTCATTCGCCCTGCACGCTGCAGCACGGCCAGCGCTTGCGCGACGGAATTGAAACGCAGTTCCGAGCTCTGGGATTCGACGTGCAGGTCGCGGGCAGCGAAAGCCATTTCTGCTGCGGTTCCGCAGGCACCTATTCGGTGCTGCAGCCGGACCTCGCTCTGGCGTTGCGCGACCGCAAGCTCGAGAACCTCGCCAAGCTGGAACCGCAGCTCATCGTGTCGGCCAACGTGGGCTGCATTCAACACCTGCAGTCCGGCACGGTCACGCCGGTGAAGCATTGGATCGAGGTGCTGGACGATGCTCTGTTGCCGATGACCGCCACACCGGTCTGACGCGGGAACGACAATGTGTCTGGTGCTCATTGCCTGGCGCGCCGATCCGGACTATCCCTGTGTGCTGGCGGCGAACCGCGACGAGTTCCACGCGCGTCCCACGGTGCGTGCCGAGTGGTGGCGGGACCATCCGCGAATCCTCGCAGGCAGGGACCTCACGGCCGGAGGGACCTGGCTAGGGCTGACGCGCTCAGGAAGGTTTGCCGCGCTCACGAACTACCGCGACCCGGATCTACGGCTGAGGGAAGCGCCCGGCATCACCGCCCCAAGCCGCGGCCTGCTCGTGACCTCCCTGCTCGAGTCGGGCGCCTCAGTCGCGGAAGGCCTGACTTATCTTCGCGAGGTGAGCGCGAACTACAATGCCTTCAACGTGATCTTCTCCGATGGCCGGCGGCTCGGCATCTATGAAAGTGTGCTCAAGAAGGGCCGCGAGCTGGAACCCGGCATCTATGGGCTGTCGAACCACTTGCTCGACACGCCCTGGCCCAAGGTTCAAACCGCCAAAAATCGACTGCAAGCGGCGCTCTCGGGATTGACCGACAC
>Ga0210408_10001816_pt1 | contig 21614 bp, 15 predicted proteins | sample IncBWH4MmetaG_FD_155471 | JGI IMG/M metagenome (GOLD analysis project Ga0210408, IMG submission 155471) | Forest soil microbial communities from Barre Woods Harvard Forest LTER site, Petersham, Massachusetts, United States - Inc-BW-H-4-M | ecosystem: Environmental > Terrestrial > Soil >...
AAGTTTTTGCCGCCGGAAATCCGCAGCGACGTGGTGGCGTTGGATGATCTCAGGCGCGAGACGGCCCGCAGTCATAAGCTCACCCATGCTAACATCGTCCGCATCCACGACCTGCACGAAGAAGACGGCGGCCTGGCCTTCATCGCGATGGAGTACGTCGATGGCCCGACGCTTTCCTCCCTGGGTGTCGAGCAACCCGGTCGGGTGCTGGCTTGGGACCAGCTCAAGCCCCTGGTCCAGCAGCTCTGCGCCGCGCTGGATTATGCGCACAGCGAGAAAGTCATCCACCGCGACCTCAAGCCGAGCAATATCATGGTCGATTCCAAGGGCCGGTTGAAGCTGGCGGACTTTGGCATCGCGGCCACGGTCAGCGATTCGGTCAGCCGAGTCTCAGGGCGCCACGCCACCAGCGGTACCCTGCCCTATATGAGCCCGCAGCAGGTGGCCGGCAAACGGCCACAAGTGAGCGATGACATTTATGCGCTCGGAGCAACGCTCTATGAGTTGCTGTCGGGCAAGCCGCCTTTCTACACCGGTGATATTACGCATCAAGTATTGCATGAGCCGCCGGAGCCGCTTGACGAGCGCATGGCAGGCCTGGAAATTCAGAACCCTGTCCCGCCGGATGTGGCAGCGATCGTCATGGCTTGCCTGGCCAAGGAGCCGGCGCAACGCCCGCAGAGCGCCCGGGCTGTAGCGGAGTGGATTGGACTGGAGACCGACAGCAAGCCCACGGTTGAAAGTCTGGGCGCGGCGATGTTTCCTCAGTCTAATGCCGGCGCCGGTGGCGGCGCGGCGGACGCGCAGCAAGCGGAGGCGGCTGTGCCCGCAGCCCGCGCGAGAAATCTGGCGCTGGTGGCAAATGGGGTCGTAGCCGTATTGCTCTTGGCGAGCGCAGGCATCTGGTATTTCACGAGGGATCGCAGCGCGGAAAAAGGCCGTCTGCCGCCCACGCAGCCCGCGGATTCAACCGCCGGAGTCCAGCGGCGTACGGCCGGCCCACCAACCACTTTGCCGGCGCGCGATGGTTTGGTCCTCTATTTCAGCTTCGATCAACCGCCGGAAAACGGCGTGGTCCGTGACGAGAGCGGCTTGGGCAATGACGGACATGTGGTCGGCGCTCAGTGGACGCCGCAAGGCCGGCGCGCCGGAGCGTTTCAGTTCGACCCCACCAACAGTTACATCCGGGTGCCAAACAATGATTCGTTGAACCCGTCCCGGATTACGCTGGCCGCGTGGATAAAAACCTCCCGCGGCGGCCAACTTTGGCGTCGCATCTTTGACAAGGACTGCAGTAACGGTATTGCGCTGAGTGTGCGTGGAGAATTTACACCTGGACAGCACCGTCAGGGTAAGCTTGCACTGGAGGTCGGTGTCGGGAGCGGTCCGGGTAGAGGAGAAGCCGAGGTGGATAGCGATGGCCCGGTGAACGACGGCCTCTGGCATCATGTCGTCACGACCTGCGACGGTGACGAGGCGCGGTGCTACGTGGACGGCAAGCTTCAGGCGAGCGTCGCGCACTGGCAGAGCGCCTTGCCCCGGAATTCCTTCGACCTGACCATCGGGATCAACCTCGCGAACCCCAATCCAAGATTCGACGACATCGGTACCTCCTTCGATGGCGTAATGGACGAAGTCATGATCTTCAACCGCGCTCTCTCGGCCGATGAAGTCCGCCAGTTGTATGGGGCATTCGCCGGGCCTGCCTCCGACCAACCGGCAGTTGGAGCGGTCGGGTCCATCTCAGGCGTGGACTTGCGAGTGGTTGATTTTGCCGGGCAAACGCACGCGGGCAGTGCCGATGGGCCTGGCGCCGACGCGCAGTTTCGTTTCCCTTGCAGCATCGCCACGGATGAGACCGGTACTATCTATGTCACCAGTGATAACACGATTCGCAAGATCACTCCGGCAGCAAAGGTCAGCACCATCGCCGGCTTAGCCGGGGAAGCCGGAGCTAACGATGGCCCCTCCGGCACGGCCCGGTTCAACTCGCCTAACGCTGTCGGCGTCAATCGAGCGGGCATTCTCTACGTGGCCGATTCGGGCAACCACACCATCCGCACGATCACCCCCAGCGGACGCGACTGGGTCGTAAGCACCTTCGCAGGCCTGGCTGGCAGCCCCGGAAGTGCCGATGGTCTGGGCAGTGCCGCCCGGTTCTCCAATCCCAAGGGCTTGGCGGTTGACCACGCGGGCAACCTCTATGTCGCGGATTCGGACAATAATGCGATCCGCAGAATCACCGCGACCGGCCAGGTCAGCACTTTGGCGGGCATGCCCGGCCGGAGTGGCAGCGCCGACGGTCCCGGAAACGCGGCTCGGTTTAACTCACCCCGCGCGGTGGCGGTGGACACCGCCGGAAACGTCCTTGTGGCCGACTGGGCTAATTTCACGGTGCGCAAAGTGACCCCCGCCGGCGTGGTCAGCACCTTCGCCGGGTTGGCCGGCAAAAGCGGCAGCGCTGATGGCCCGGCCCTCCTCGCGCGTTTTAATTCGCCGCGCGGCCTGGCCGTGGACAACGCCGGGAATATTTACGTGGCCGATTTTCATAACTCGACCATCAGAAGAATTACTCCGTCCGGCGCGGTAAGCACGCTGGCCGGCCTGGCGGGAAGATCCGGGAGCCTGCCCGGCACCGGGTCCAGCGCGCGGCTTTTTCAGCCTTGCGGCGTGGTGGTCAACGGCTCAGCAGATCTCTTTTACATCGCCGATACCGGCAACCACCTTATTCGCAAGGGACTTCCTGGCGGAGCCCAACTCAACCCAGCCAACGACGCAGCCGCGCTCTCCCACTGAGACCACTGGGTTGCCGGGGCGCTGTGGGCGATCGTCTACGATTCGAGGTGATCCGCTGACCGTTCGTGCGGCTTTGCCTGGCCCCTTCTTCTTTCCCAACCTTCCCCAGTACGCTATACTAGGCATAGAAATCCCCGGAATGTCTGATTCGAGTCCATTACAACCTGGCCGAACGGTTGGCGCCGGCAGGTTCACCCTCGTCCGGACGCTGGGTCGCGGCGGCATGGGCGAAGTCTGGCTGGCGCAGGATGAACGTCTGCTCGAACCGGTCGCGCTGAAATTCCTGCCGCCGGAAATCCGCAGCGACGTGGCGGCGTTGGATGATCTCAGGCGCGAAACCGCCCGGAGCCATAAGCTCACCCATTCGAACATCGTCCGCATCCACGACCTGCACGAAGAAGACGGCGGCCTGGCGTTCATCGCGATGGAGTACGTCGATGGGCCGACTCTCTCCTCGCTGCGCGTCGATCAACAAGGTCGTGTGTTGGCCTGGGACCAGATCAAGCCGCTGGTGGAGCAACTGTGCGCGGCACTCGATTACGCCCATGGCGAGAAGGTCATCCACCGCGACCTCAAGCCGGGCAATATCATGGTTGATTCCAAAGGCCGGTTGAAGCTGGCTGACTTTGGCATCGCGGCGACAGTGAGCGATTCGGTCAGCCGGGTCTCGGGCCGCCAGGCGACCAGCGGCACGCTGCCTTACATGAGTCCGCAACAGTTGGCGGGCAAGCGGCCCCAGGTCACGGATGATATTTACGCGCTAGGGGCAACGCTCTATGAACTGCTGTCGGGCAAGCCGCCTTTCTACACCGGGGATATTACACACCAGGTATTGCACGAGCCGCCTGAGCCGCTGGAGGAGAGAATGGCCGGTTTAGAAGTTCAAAACCTTGTTCCGCCGGATGTGGCCGCAATTGTCATGGCTTGCCTGGCCAAGGAGCCGGCGCAGCGCCCCCAGAGCGCACGGGCCGTGGCTGAATGGATTGGGCTGGAGGTCGTTCGGAAGCCATCGATGGAAAGCTTGGCCGAAGCGATGTTTCCCAAGTCGGATGCCACCCGAGGTGACGCTGAGGTTGAAGTGCCTGCCTCGGAGGCACCCGGTCCGACCGCCGTGGGAAGGCGGCTGGCGCTCGTCGGGGGTGGAGTTGTCGCTGCCATACTCCTGACAGGCGCAGGCGTCTGGTATTTCGTCAAGCATCGTGCTGGCAGTACGCCACAGCCTACGGAGAGCCTTGAGGTGAACGTCAAGCTTCAACCCCCCGCCGCAAGCGCAGCTTCATCCCCTCCCATAGTAAGCTCTGCCCCGAGCCTCCCACCAGACGACTCGGAAGACGGCTTCGTCTCTCTGTTCAATGGCCGCGATTTGTCTGGCTGGAAAGGCGATAGCAAGGCTTGGTCGGTGCGGGATGGAGCCATCGTTGGGAAGGTCGAGGGCGCGGTGCGGGGTGACCACTTGCTGACTTGGACCGGCGGAGAGCTTGGGGATTTTGAGTTGCGGTTCGCCATTAAACAACCGCCAGACCAGTTTGTCCAAGGCATGGCGGGCATCCGGTTTCTGGCAAAACTCGACGCCGAAGGAGAACTGGCTGGCTACAATGTGGACCTTTACACCTTGCCGGGCAACCATTGTGAATTGAGGGAGGTCGGCCTTGCCACCCAGGGCTCCGCGGCACGCGGCGTGTTGGCCAAGGCCGGTCAGCGGACCGTCGCACGGGCTTCCAGCAAGGCCGAGGAAATTTCGGTGGTGGGCCGCGTCGCGACCACCAGCAAAGAGTTGGAAGCCGATTTTAAAAAAGCAGATTGGAACGAAGTGACCATTCGGGCACAGACCAACCGCATTTGCTGTTGGGTCAATGGGCACCTTATGCTGGATTGCACCGACGACAACCCGGTGAAACGACACGCTTTGGGATCGCTCGCGTTGAAACTTTTCCTGAACCGCGGCCCTGCCGTGACCGCCCAGGTCAGAGAACTCCGGCTCAAACGACTGACGGCCCGCCCCGCACGGGAGCTAGCCAGCGCAGGCAGCGGCCGAGCCAGAGACGCGGGAGATTCAATGCCTGATTTTACCTCGCTCAAATACGGCCTCTACATCCACTTCGACATCTCCACATTCGCCGGCTACATCGGGGCCAAAGACCTGGGCAAGGTTCCGGCAGAACGATTCGCCCCGAGCGCGCTGGACGTGCGGGGCTGGGCCCGCACGGCCAAGGAAGCGGGTATGACCTTTGCCGTACTAACCGCCAAGCACGAGGCGGGCTTTTGCCTCTGGCCGGCCAAAGATTACGATTACAGCGTCGCCAGCAGTCCGGTGAAGACCGACATTGTCGCGGATTTCATCGCCGCCTGCAAAGACGAGGGCATTGTGCCGGGGGTGCATTACTCAATCCCCGATGCACATAATGAAGGGGCTGTCCGATTCAACGGCCCCGTGGGTCAGGTCTATTTCAACCTCATCAAGAAGCATATCACGGACCTGCACTCGAGGCACCCCGAGCTCGGGCTTCAGGTCTTCGACGGAGGGACCAGGTTCTCGCCCGACCAGTTCAAGGAGCTTTGCCAAATCATTAAACGGTTTAACCCGCAATGCGTCATCATGGGAACCGACGACCATGAGTTCGGGCCAGCTTATGATTGTGCGACTGTTAACGAGGGTTGGCTATGGTCTCCGAATGCTCGCATCCTCCCGGCGAACCAACTTTACAACAAATACGCTGCGTGCAGGGCCCAAAGCCAGAGCTTCCTCCTCAACGTCGGGCCCGACACAGCGGGCCGCATTCCTGACTCCGGCGTCGCCGTGTTGATGGAAATGAAAAAGCTGATTGGCGGGCAGGCCAGCTCCGCCCAACGCTGAGCGCTGGCGCTGCGCGTAGCTGAGGGCAAGCAGTTGTTGCAGGAGTATCGACAACAAAGGAATTTTGATTTTCGTTTCTGCGTGTTTCTGCGCATTCCGTCGACTTTCTGCTGTTCACAACTCGCGAGCTGTGATATGGTGGGACTAGAAATCCCGAGATGTCCGAATCAGGTGCACTGCAGTCTGGCCAAAGAGTGGGCGCCGACCGCTTCACTTTGGTCCGCCCTCTCGGCCGCGGCGGCATGGGGGAGGTCTGGCTGGCGCAGGACGAGAGGCTGCACGAGCCGGTCGCGCTGAAGTTTCTGCCGCCGGAGGTCCGTGCCGATCCTGTCGCGCTGGATGATTTGCGGCGCGAGACGGCGCGCAGCCACAGGCTCTCTCATCCTAATATCGTTCGCATTCACGACCTCCACGAAGAAGCTGGCAGGCATGCCTTTGTCGCAATGGAATTTGTCGATGGGCCGACCCTCTCGGTCCTGCGCCTGGAACAACCCGGTCGCGTCCTGGCCTGGGACCAGCTCAAACCACTGGTGGAGCAACTCTGCGCCGCACTGGACTATGCGCATAACGAAAAAATCATCCATCGCGACCTCAAGCCGGGCAATATCATGGTTGATTCCAAGGGCCGGTTGAAACTGGCGGACTTTGGCATCGCGGCCACAGTGAGCGATTCGGTCAGCCGGGTCTCGGGCCGGCAGGCCACGAGCGGGACTTTGCCTTACATGAGTCCGCAACAATTGGCGGGCAAACATCCGCAAGTTGTGGACGACATTTACGCTTTGGGCGCGACCGTCTATGAGTTGCTCACGAGCAAACCTCCATTTTTCACCGGGGACATCACGCACCAGGTCCTGAACGAACCCGCGGAGCCGCTCGCCGCGCGCTTGGCCGCCCTGGGGTTGGAGAGCGAGGTTCCCGCCGACGTTGCCGCCCTGGTAATGGCCTGCCTCGCTAAAGACCCGGCGCAGCGTCCTCAAAGTGCGCAGGCCGTGGCGGAGTGGGTTGGGTTGGAAATTGTCAGAAAGCCTTCGACTGAACGCTTGGCAGAGGCGATGTTCGGGCGGGCCGACGAGGAATCGCTGTCTGCTGCAACGGCTGGCAGGACGGATATTTCCCCGGCGGGCATTAGAGCCCAAACCAGGGTTTTGAGGGTGAGCGCTGCAATCGCCGCGCTGGCGTTTCTGGCTGTGGGCGCCTGGTATTTTGGCCATCGCCGTGGTTCGAGTTTCGCGGCGCCGATGCTCCCTGCACACATACCCTCAGCCACCACAACCGAACCCCTGATTCCAGATTCGGTTGCGCCCACAGCCCCTGCTTCCATTGCCCTGCTGTCTTCTGAAGCAGTGAATCCGGGCGGCAGCCCAGTACCGGCCCAGAATTTGACCTCCGGGCCGCGCTGGACCAACACTCTGGGCATGGTGTTTGTACCGGTGCCGGGCACCAAAACCTCATTCAGCATCTGGCATACGCGGGTGCAGGATTTTGAGGCGTTTGTCAAAGCCACAAGTTATGACGCCACCAAAGGAATGTGGTCCTTGAGCCACGGTTGGAAACCGCGGGGGGACACATGGAAAAACCCCGGATTCGTCCAAGGGCCGATGCATCCGGTTTGCGGAGTCAATTGGGGTGATGCTCAGGCCTTTTGCGCGTGGCTGACAAACAAGGACCGGAAGGAAGGCAAAATAACTTCCGCGCAAAGCTACCGGCTGCCCACGGATGCCGAATGGAGCGTGGCTGTGGGGGATGACCTATATCCCTGGGGAAACCAATGGCCGCCACCAACGGAAGCCGGAAACTATGCCGGCGATTTTGCAACGAAGGGCTGGCACAAGGAAACTGAGGCGCGCACCTCGCCGGTGGGCAGTTTCATGGCCAACCGATTTGGGCTTTACGACATGGGCGGAAACCTCGACCAGTGGTGCGAGGACTGGTACCGGGAAGAGTTGAACAGCGAAGAAATTCGAAAGAAAATTCCTGCTTGGGCCAGTTGGGGGGCGGGTCAGAAGACCCGGGTGTTGCGCGGCGGGAGTTGGTACGTCGGTGGTCCCGATTATTTGTTGTCCTCGCGCCGCGGCGACGCCCCTCCTGGCAGTCGTAATGACTATATCGGATTCCGTTGTGTGTTGGCACCGGGTGGCGGTGCGCGCTGAGGCCGCTTCGTTTTACGTTTCGTTCCTGGCTCATAGATCGTTGAGGCAGCGCGAGGGCCTTGACCGTCAACGCGCATACGAAAAAGACCCGCAACGGCAGCCGGTCTGCATTGCCAATCGGAGCCAGGGGTGTAAGATGCCGGGAATTCAGAATCCTATGCCTATCCAGATCACCACTTCTTTCCAAGGCACGGAAGCAGTAATGGTCTTCAACTCGCAGAAGGTCGCCATTGGGCGCCTTTCTGATACCGACAAGCCTGACCTGGACCTCTCAGTGGACAGTTGCGTTTCGCGTCAACACGCCGTTCTCGAGGTCAAAAATGGGGTCGTTTGGCTGACCGACCTGGGCAGCCGGTTTGGCACGCAAGTCAATGGCCGGGAAATCCGCGGCCAGGGTGAATGGCGGCTCTTCCCGGAAGACACCTTCCTCGTGGGCGAAACCAGCGTGCGCGTGCTCGTGCTCTCCGCCAACAAGCCTGCCCCGGTGCCCGCAAGCCCTCGGCCACTTGTCGTTCCCCCTTCGCCTGGCACCCCCCCGTTGCCGAGCCCTCACAAACCTGCGACGCCGACTCCACTCCCAGCAGCAGCACCAGCACCCGCGCCGGCTGCGGACCTGCGCATCGTCCACATGATGGATACCGACCAGGCCCTGAACGAGGCGGGTGCGCAAGACCTGCCGTCCGCCGAGCGCCGGCTCAAAATGCTGCTCGATTTGCCACGGCAGTTTGGCGCGCAGACCGGCCAGACTGAACTTCTGCAAACCGTGATGAATCGCGTGGTCGAAGTGGTCCCGGCGGCCCGCCGGGGCGCCCTGTTGCTAAGCAACCCTCAAGACAACTCACTCCTCCTCAAGGCCTATGTCTCGGCCGACGAACCCGCCGTTAGTGAGACGCTGGCCCGCCGGGCCATTGCCGAAAAGCGCGGCTTCATCTGGCGCTCTACCCAGGGGGGCGATCCCACGATGAGCATACGAGAGTTCCATATCCTCAGCGGCATGTATGCGCCCTTGCAGTGGCACGACGAAGTCTTCGGTGTGATTTGCGTTGATACCCCGGCAGCGGCGGACGCTTTCGAGGAAGACGATCTCCAATTTCTGATTGCCATCGGCCTCTACGCTGGCATGGCCCTGGCCGAACAGCGCTACCTTGCCGACCTCAAGAAGAAGGACAAGCTGACCGACCGGCTGCTGGCCAATTTCTCCCCTAAAGTACGCGCGATGCTGATTGAGCAGGCTAACGCCGGCAAACTCCGCCCGGGCGGCGCCAAATCCGAGGTCAGCGTCCTTTTCTGCGATATCAGCGGCTTCACCGAACGCGCCGCTCGGATGGACGCCCACGATGTCGTCGATATGCTCAACCATTATTTCCAACCGATCATCGAAAAGATTTTTTCCTACGATGGCACAGTGGATAAATTCGTCGGTGACGCAGTTCTGGCGGTGTTTGGCTGCCCCCAACCTGACCGGGAGCAGCATCTAAAGGCCGCCAAGGCCGCGCTGGCCATCCAGCAGGTCGTCCAGGCCACCACCCAACTGCGCGCCGCCCGGGGCGACGAGACTTGCCAGGTGCGCGTCGGGCTCCACAGCGGCGAGGTCTTCCAGGGTTTTGTCGGCAGTAATGAGCGCCTGGAGTTCACCGTCATCGGTGACGCGGTCAACCGGGCTCACCGTTATTGCGATGCGGCCGGCGATGGAGAGATTCTGATTAGCCCGGAGGTCTTCCAGCGGGTTTACAACGTCGTCAAGGCCGACAAGACCAAAATCCAGACCAAGGAGGGCGAGCTGGAAGCCTATCGGTTAAACGGACTTCGGAGCTGACGCGGAAATCCTACCTGAACGACACGAAGCGTCGGCGCAATGCCGGGTCCGGGTTGGACGGATCATATTGAATGCTGCAAATCCAATGCGGCTCCCGTTGGCCCGTGTAGCTAATCGTGTGGTGGAAAAAATTGGTTTTATCTTTCACCACCGTTCGCACCGTGAACCCGGTCGGGTCGGGGTCTCCATGCAGGTTGTAATGGACGACGATCACCTTATAAAGTCCCGGCGGGGCGCCGCCCTCCGGCCAGTAAATATTCTCGACCGGCTTGTCCGTGAAGGGCGCATTGACATTCCGGTCCACGTCGAGTTCACCGCCGGTGGCTTCAGACTTTCTATGGTTGTAGCAAATCTCAATTCCTCTCGGATCAACGCAGTGCAGGTCTAAATCATTCCGGTTTCCCCAGAACAGGGAAAATTGAATGTCGCCGCCTTTGGCGTTGGCCTCCCCTAACCGCTGCGCCAGAGCGGCGGCATTGGGGCTGTTGGTGAGCGGTGGGGCGCTGTCATCATCCGGCAGGGCGGCGATCACTTTAAAGGACTGGTTCGTCGGAGGGGTTTCCTCAACAGGAAAACCATTTGCACCGGCTCTCGGAACCCCGCCGGTATTGGCGGCGGCCACTGTGCCGTCGAGGGCATTCGTCGCGGCCGGCTCGCCGGTTTGTTGTCCTGGAAAGGTTCCGCTGCGGCCCGGACCGCCGCCTGGGTCTGGCGACAGACTTTCCCCCAGGCGAGCCCCGAGCGGACCGAAGACATTGGTCTTGATCGAAGGACCATAGGCACCCAATTGCTCCGGACGCTTCATCAGGCGCCAGAACAGCAGCAGGACCACCAAAATGGCCAGCCCGATGACGGCGTCTTTCTGAAACCGATGGAGAGAGCGGTTACTCACTTACTATCCGGCCGGGGCACGAAATGGTAGGTCCCGTGGTTTTCATCGGCGATTTGGCGCATGACCGGTTCGCCATCGCGGCTGTAAAAGCCGATAGTATGGATCTGGGCTTTGAGGACCTCGTTCGCATCGCGAATCGTCCTGGCTACACTTGGAGAAAACTGGCCATCGGAGAGCAGCCAAACCGTATCCGGAGTGAAATGAAGCCCGCGCAGCAAGGCCTTGGTCGGGTCCGAACCGTACGCGTGGCCGACCGATTGAATCCAGTTAGTCATGGCACGGACATTCTCCGGTGTGGCCGGCATCGGTCCCGCCGTGGGCATTTCCTGATAAGGGAAGAAGACAACGTAAAAGGATTTGTTCGTGCCTAGGCCTTCGAGGGCACTGACCAGCACGCGCCGCGCCGCCTTGGATTTCTCATCCTGCCTCATGCTGAGCGAGCGGTCCAGCACAAACACAATGTTAGTACCGCGCCCGGGATCGAACGGACCAGCGCTCTTCGAATCCTGGTCATTCGGTTTCGTATCCTTGGCGGAGTCATCTGATTTGGGTTCGTCGGGTTTTGGGCTTCCGTCCGGCGGCGTGGAGGGCGTCTCATTCTTCGCCATCTGGAGCAAGTCGTCGGTCTTCTCTTTGGATACCCCATCCGGCGTCGCATCGGCCGGGTTGCCGGAAGAATCGGCTTTGGCAGCCCCTGAGGGTGAACTGCCGGAAGGCGTCCCAACGGCTGAACCGGGCGCGCGTTGCGCCGCTTGCGAACCGGTTCCCGACCCGGGAACCCCGCCTGCCACACCGGGAGTCGAAGAGCTCGAAGCACTCGGAGGACCTCCCGGTGGACCACCGCTTGGGGCTCGCGACACACCGCCGTCGTTGGCGGTCGGAGAAGCGCTGCCTGCCAACCCCGCACCCGCCCCGGAACCTGGCACGGATCCAGGGCCAGGCGCACCACTAGTCGAACCGGGCGTTGTACCAGCTCCTGGGGGAAGGCTGCCGCCGGATGATTGCCCTTGCGGTCCAGCGCCGGCTCCACCGCTTCCAGAACCAGGACCGCCCAGGGTTCCAGCAACCCCGCTGCTGGTCCCCCCTGAACCCGGTCCGCCGCCGCCGATCCCACCGGTGCCCGCTCCCCCAGCGCCGGTTCCGCCCGGAGCTGGCGTTCCAATCCCACCTGTGCCGGTACCGGTTATTCCTCCCGCTCCGATACTCCCATTGCCGCTGCCGTTCACGCCTGCTCCAGGTATTCCGGTTCCTCCAGTGCCCACCCCGCCCGCCGCGCCCGGACCGGCACTACCAGGGGCTGCACCGCCCGCGACTCCGCTTGAACCTGAGCCGCCAGGACCCAAGCCGGTCACCGCTCCGCCAGCGACGGTGCCAGCGGAGGGCACTGACGTTTTGCCGGTATCCAAATCGGTCTGTTTTTGAATCGAGTCAGGAACCAGCCCGCCGTCAGTCCCGTTCGCCGGCACCTGGCCCGCTCTTCCTTTCCCCGCAATGGTTCCTCCGACCGCGCCCCCACCTGGGTTGCCCGGGCTGGAGCCCTCAGCATTCGGTGTTCCTCCCGAGGGGCCGACGCCCACCCCACCCCCAGGACCACTCGAACCCGCGGAACTGGAACCGGCGCCCGGTCCTGACCCAGCGTCCGTTCTCGAGCCAGGCCGGATGGCATCGGTCTGGTTCGCCGAAGTGGAGCCGGAGCCCAACCCACCAAACACCAACTGGCGGGCGCGCTGATTGGGCCGCAGAAACAGCAGGAGCAGCAGAACCAACAATACAAACGCGCCGGCGATAATCACCGCGTCTTTGCCTTTGAAACGCGATGGCCTTTGCGCCGCGCCGCCCTCCGGGGTGCCGGGACGAGACGCGGTGACCTTGCCGCAAGCCGAGCAAGTCAGTATCCCCTCCGGCGACGGGGTCGTTTCAATGAGTTGCCCACAATGGACGCACGAAGTTTTCATGGTAGCTGATGGATGGTGATTTAATTTTGCGGCAGGATGCGCTGGCCCTCCCCGCGACTGAGGCCGAGCCTAATCGGTTCGTCGATGGCGAAGGGGTCCCAGCCGAATTGAAAACCGAGGGTCCCCGCGGTTTCTTTTGCCCGATTGAAAGCGGCAAAGGAATCTGCTTTTACCAGGAACGCGAAATAGAAATTGGTCTTCGAGTTCTTCCGGAAAGTTTGGACCATTTCCGCGACCCCGCTTTCCGGTTCAATCCCTTGCCCCTGCTTGGGCGTGGCCTCCTCCGTGCCACGCCCAAGGCTTTGCCAATCGATCGTCCGAGTGTTTTTGGTTTTATTGTCACGCGCCGTGGGAGAGAAAGACTGCACAGGGTAGAGCTTTCCCTGCGAGACGATCACCATCCAACTTTGCTTGCCGGTCTCATGCTCAACGGGCAAGTGCATGAAATTTGTTTGCGCCGAAGGTCGTGAGTCCTGGAGGTGCTGAACCGTCATGGCAATTTCCGCCTCGGTGAGCGCGTTGGAGCGGGTGACCGCCGTCAACTGGTTGGTCAGTTCGGCAGCTTGTTGCTCCTTCTGCGCGGGCGTTTTCGAAGGTGAGTTGCGGACCAGGACCGCCAGGGTCAAGGTAATGAAGACCACACCACCGAGGATGTTGCACATCGTATCGAGCAACATCTCCAGACTATCCGCGTAAAATCCCGAGGCCTTTTTCATCGTGACGTGAGAATGTATTCCTTCTCTTCCTCGGCGGCATCGTAGCCGACGATGAAACCGCGCTCGGTCGCAAGCTTGCGGCAGGAGTCGAAAGCGGCGACGCCGGAGGGGCGCACATAAAACACCAATCGTTCGGTTCGCGGATTCCACTGCGGCAGCAACTTTTGGAACTCGGGGTTGCTGGTACTGACCAGAAATTCGACAAGGTTAGTCTGCCCCAACCGGCTGCAAGAACCTCGGGTTGCCGAGAGAGCGACCAGGATCGGTTGCCGGCCGGAACGGTCTTCCTCCCGAACCACGAACACCCGGTTGCTAAGCGCCATCAATTCGGCTTGTCGCTGCCGGAGCGCCTCCAGGTTGGCCGCTAATTGTTTAGAGGCCTGATTCAACTCTTCACGCGCCGTGTGGGACGGGCTAGCATCGGCACTGGCGACGCGCTGGCCCACTTCCAAAGAGAGCAGCAGCATCACAATCATCAGCACGCCTGTCACGGTCGTGATCATGTCCTGGAACGCGAAAAACGAGACTCGCGCGGAGCTGTGACGCAACTTGCTGGGCATGGCCTCTTATTCCAGTTTAGAGTCTCGCCGCACGCGAAGTTTGGAAACCACGTGGGCATGGCAGTAATCGTTGCACTCGTCCAGGAAATCGGTCTCCTTTTGCTGCACCAAATCCGAGAGCAGATGCAAAAGCAGGGCAAAGACCAGGCCCACCAGCGTCGTTTCAAATGCCGTCGAGAGACCGGCGATGGCGCCCCCCAGGCTCTGCTTGATTGATTCCGCGTCGCCGGTGCCGACGTTGAATCGCGTCATCGCCATGCTCAGCCCCAATACCGTGCCGACGAAGCCCAGCACCGGGATGGCCCAGATCATCGCATTGATGATGGCGTAGCTGGAGGCGATGTGGTTCTCGTCATTGTCAGCCTGGCTTTTAAGGATAGTGGAAACATCGTTGATGCCGCCGATGTTGTGCAGGCTGGAGAGGGCGCGATCGATGCGGTTGAGGAGAATAAAATGCTTCGTGTCATCGACCAAACTGTGCAGGCGTTCGAGCACCGTTTTGGCGGTAGTCTCATTAAGCACAAAGTCGTGATGTTGCGGCACCGCAGCCAAATCCAGCGCGCGCCGTTGCAGGCGAAGTTTCGGGATCTTGATCACCGCGGTTACTGCTCCCCAAAAGAAGCACAGCGTGGCCGGTATCGTCGCGCAGAGATTGTTCACATCCCGAACGAAGAATTGGCCCAGTCGCTTCGGCAAGCCGCTCCCGTGATGATAAAAGGCAAACATCAGGCCCAAAAAGAGCGTCGAGAGAATCGCCGCCAGGATGAAAGTGAAACCCTTGTTGACGCTGGTATAGCGGCCGCCCTTGAAGAGGCCCCAGCGATTCTCGATGTCTTCTTCGGCCCAACTGAGGGACACCAATGCCGGCTTGGGCATGCCGAGCACCGGACCGGCTGGCTGGGGCTGGCCGGCTGGCGGCTTTCCCGGCAGCGGGCGCGAGGCGGCAGGTTTGGCAGCCCCCAGCGGCCTGGCTGCAGCCGGGTTAGGCGATACGGGTGTTGGTTCCATAAGGTGTAGGTCCGGTTTAGACTGCCATCGGCACGAGGATCCGAAATCCGAGATCCGAAATCTGAATCCCCAGTTCCCGAAAGCCGTTCCGGAGCATCACCCGCGCATTTCGACTTCGGATTTTCGGTCTCGGCCTTCTTTCGGCCTTCGAATTTCGGATTTCAGATTTCATCGCATCTCCCTTCCTTCGCCATCTTTTCGCACCACCGCGGCTTCCACCATGGCCCAGAGCCAGGGCACGAAAACCCCGAAGCCGAGCAGGTAAGTGGCAATGCTCAGGAGCAGTTGCAGTAAGCCGGTCAGCCAGTGGCGTGCGTAGTAATTATGCAGGCCCAGAAAGCCGAGCAAAATTCCCAGCAGGGCGTACAGCAATCGATACCGTGGCCGCCCGGCTGCGGCAGGAGAAAAGGAGGAGGGCGCCGAAAACGTCATGCCCGCCTGGCGCGGTTGGGCAGCGGGCGCCTTCTGGCGCGAGGGGCTAACCGTAGCGGCGGTACTTCCGGCTGAGGGCGCATCGATCGCGCCGCGGTGACTCGGACCCGCCTCCACCGCTGCGGGAGCACTGGCCAGACGCGCCCCGGTCCCCGCAAAAAACTCTTCCAGAGTGATCCAATGACCCTCGCTCTGAATCTCGTGGCCCATGCCAATCTCATGCTCGTCCAGCATGCGATTAATCTCCCGGACCGGGCAGGGGCCAATTTGTCGTCCGCGCCAGCGCAGCAGGTATTCCGCTGAATCACTCATATTTCAAGCCCAGGAAGAGCGGGGGCAGTTCCGAGTCGGCGCCACGCAACGAGTAGAGCGTGGCCCTGGCCGTCTGCTCCAGGAACTCGCGGCGGTCGCCGCGGAAGACGAACAACGGTGTCAAAGGCAAAGGGTCTTCGAGCTTCTGGCAGGCTTGGGCGCCCTCCGCCCGCCGCAACAACAGGACTGGTCCTCGGGAACGGCTGCTCCAGCCCCAGTATTCCCCGCGCACCGCATTAGCCTGGGCCAGAACGGGGTTGCCTTGCGCATCAACGTACCCCGCAAAGGTGAACCCAGCCTCGCAGGCCCGACGCGTAAGCCGATAATAGAACTGGGCTTGTTTTTCAAAGGACATGGCGCGCGACTGCTCAAAGTATTTCTCCAACGGAGCCTTCACTCTCGCGACACGATTCGAAACCATCCAGTCGCCGCTCTGAAGGTTTTGCGCGCCCAGCTCCATCAGCTTTTGAAAGTGGAGCGCTGCCGCCGGTGACCACGTCAACCCCCACTCCATTGGACGCTGTTGGGCAATGTCCCGGAGTTTGAGCGTGACGTAGGCGCGAAAGAGCGCGCTGGAATCCGTGTCCTGGTTCAAATGGTCGAGGAGTTCCAGAACCGACCGTTGATAGTGGGTGTTGTCCGAACTGAGCAGTTCACGCAAGCCCAGTGCCTGGAACGCGGCGCATTCCCTGGTCAGGCCCTTGTAATCGGCCTGGACGTAATCGAACGAATTGAGCACCTGCTGCTCGAAGCGCAAGGCATCCGGTGATTTCTTCCAATCATAAATCAACCCGGCGTCCTGGAAGAACTTATTCTTCTCGAGCCTGCCCCGGACAAACACATGATGGTCTTCCAAAGGATTCCCGGGATGAGGATGTTTCGTCAGGTAATAATCGTTTACCTCCTGCAGGTTGGGATCGTTCTGCAGTTTGGCGCAGGCATCCTTTTCCTGAGCGGTCGGCGCGGTGGGCATGAAGGCAGCCGCGGTGTCCGGCACATTGGTCAGCGAATCCCACCCCTGGCGGTAATGCGGGAGCAGCAGTGCCCCGAGCAAAGCTGGCAATGAGACATCGACCCGGCCCAAATCCGCAATGACGTCCCGCTCCGCCGCCGAGGCGAAGGGCGATTGCGAGATCTGGTTGAGCCGTGCCAGGTGTTCCTCCAGCGAATGGGGAACCTTTGCCGTCAGCTCCGTCCATTGGTCGGCCGCGCGCGCCATCCCATTCACCTGGTTCGTCAATTGTCGGCAACGCCGCTCCAGACCTTCGTCCAGCCCGGCTCGCTGATTCTGCGACTTTGTGAGCTCCGCCACGAGGGCCTGGACTTGTGGCAGGCTGCCTTGCACAGCGGCAAAACCCCGGGCAGCGTTGAGTCGTTCGGCGGCAGCCCTTTCAGCCTCGGCCAGCCGGGCGGCGAACTGCGCATTCTGCTCCGGCTGAAGGGCTTGCAGCCTCTTCTGCCAGCGCTCATCAAACCCCGCCAGTTTGGCTTTGCCTTCTGACTGAAATTCTGGCGCGAGCTGTTCGAGGGCCTGCCCGCAATCGGCGCGCTGGTGATCTACCTTCGCTAACACCTCGGAAGAACTTTGCTGCGCCAAGGCATTGAGGCTGTCGAGTTGTTGCGAAAAATTGCCCTTGAGTTCCATCTCCTTCGCGATGAACTGTTGCGCCTTAACGAAAGCTGCCCCGGCCCGGCCTTGGGTCTTGAACCGCGCCGGCATCCCGGCCAGGAGCCGTTGCGCCTCGCCCACCTGCCTCCGTGATTGAAACCGCCCCAATTGCTCGACCACCTGCCGCTGCTCAAAAAAGTTCCACCCGAACAGGCCCGCCACGACCACGGCCGCACTCGCAACCAGGGCCGTGAGCGCACTGGTGACGCGCTTGCGACTGCGACTGCGGTTCATCGCTCGTTGCAGCCAATCGCAATTTTCCTGGCAGCGCGCGACCAACGGCCCATCCAATGGCCGGCCAAACCGCTCCGCCTCCCGCCATTTGGCCCCGAGCGTATCGAAATCACTTTGCAACTCGGCCGGCGCGCTGCGGCCGTTTGAGCCGCGTTTGGATTCAAGAACCTGCGCCTGATATTGCAGTCCCTCAACGGCGCGCTGAAAATCCTGTTCCTGGACAAGAGCGGTCCGTTTCTGTGCGGTCCAACCTTCCAACGCCTCAAAGAAATCGGCATCCGCCGACGGGAAAACCAGCGCGTGATGCGTCGCCAGCGCCCGGATTTCTTCGACCAGCAGCTCGGCTTCCTCCCAGGCTTCCTGCTCGCGCAGCGCCCGCCCCTGGCCCAGCAGTTTTTGGCAGCGGACGACTTGAGCCCTTTGCCAGATGGGATTGGCCGGAGGAATATTCAGCGCCGAGCCTTCCAGTTTAGCCACGAGCAGAAGCACCGCCTCAGGTTCGCCTTTGTCCAGCACCACCCGAAGTTCTTCGAGCCTTGCGCGCAGGGTCTTCTCCTCGAACCGTCGCAGTTCCTGCGCGGAGTTCTGGTCGGCGGGATTGAGCCGGGCGATCACCCGCAAGATCGAGAGCGCCCGCTCGTCTTCGTTCTGCATCACCGCGCGCCGGTAGTCTCGATAGTAGGGATGATCGCTGGCGATACCTTTCCCATAAGTGGCATTGACCAGCCGGACATACTTGTCAAAAAACGGCTCGGCCCACGGAAGGTTGTGACCCTGGCAGTAAGCCCGCCATTCGGCCGCCTGCCGGAAACTTAACAACGTAATCAAGTCCAGCAGCGGCGGCGGGGCTTCGGCCAGTTGCAAAGCCTGCAACTCGTCGCTGGCCTCAATCATGGTCGCGCATTGCTCGAGCCGCCGATGGGCGGCGCGGGCCAGCTCGGAGTAATCCTGTGCCAGTTTGGCCGCCTGCGCCTCGAGCGCCGGCTGGCCCAGGAGTTCGGCTATCTTGCGCACCAGGCGCTCGGCTTGGTTTAACGTCATCATCGCCAAAACAATTTCAACAACAGCAGGCCAATCAGAAGCGCCAGGGCGATGCCGACACCTTTGGCCGAGGTGCCGTTGAGCCAGGCGGGCCGAGAGGAGGAGCGGGCCGCGTACGAAGCGCTCTTGGAAACGTTGCCCGCCAGGTCGGCCGCACTCAAGGGAGCGGCTGGCGGCGGTCCCAGGCTTCTGGTTGAAGTCGTCGCCGGCAGGGGAGCAGCAGCCTGGGCCGATAGGGCCGGTCGTTGTGGCCCCTCGCGGGCGAGTTTGGCCAGCAGATTGTCCGGCACACGGATGCTCGCCAACGGGATCAGCCGGGCGGACCTCCGAGTGGCCTGTTCCGACGCCGGCGTGTTTTCCTGGCAGCCGCGCCACAGAAAATCCGCAATCGCATCCTCACCTTGAAGAAAAGTGGTAAAGGTATATTGCCAGGCGCGCAAGCCGCTTTCGCCAGTGGGGTTGAGCAATTGAAGCGTCTCGCAAAAACAATCTAAAAGCTGCTGCTCACCGCCCGATGGACAGAGAAGATAACAGCCACGGGCAGATTCACTCTCCAGCAGGCCCGCGGCGCGGCCGGCGTCGCTGGTGAGTTGCTGCCAGGCTTGCGCGGGCCAGCTCGGCCCAGGGATTTGCTTGAACGTGTCCATTGACACGGCCTCCAACAAACGAGGCTCCCCCTCCCAGGCGCTCAACCAGCCGCTCCAATGCCTGAGAACCGCTGCGGGCGAAGGCAGACCGGACAGCTCATCGGCCTGAAAGACCAGGTGGTGGGCCAGGTGGTTCGTGCGCGCGGTGAAATCCAGCCCGCAAGGTTTCAAGCGCGACAACGTGTGGTATCGCGTCCCCCGCACGTCCAGGATGCGGTAAGCTGAAATGGTAGGATTGCGCGTCGAAGGTGCGCCTCCAGAGAGCTCCAGGTAGTGGTAGGAACTGAGCTGCTCGAGCCGCTGCGCCAGCGCTTCCCGCAAATCCGCGCTTCGTGCCACCGTGCAAAAGCCCGATTGGCCGGTGACCAGACCTCGCGGCGCGCTGGTATAGATTAGTTGCCAAGCCATGATTTAAATCGCCACAAGTGAACACAAAGAAGAGCCTCATCTTTGTGTTCTTTGTATTCTTTCGTGGCCATTTGTTACCGAGGGGGTTACGTCGGCGTTGCGGTCCCGTTCCGGCTCTGGACCAGGTCGGGCGCGATCCGCGACAGTATCCATAACAGCGGCACCTCGACCTGGAAGGGCTGCAGCCGGCGCGGGTCGGGCACGTAATCTCCCGGCCCAACCTTGACCGGCGCATGGCCGAAAGAGCTGACTGGGAAAAACAGCACGTGACGGCTGATCGACTCGGCATTGGCGACCACGGGTGGACAGACCCCCGCCATGAACTGCCGTAACTTGTTGGAATTGGCATGCAGGGTTTCGAGGTCCAGAAATCCCGGCCGGATGGGGTTCTGAAACGGCTGCTCCCCCAGCAAATGCAGCCAGGCGTCGCATTTGCCGATGATCACGGCCAGGGGCGCATCGATTCGACGCGTCAAATCCAACTTCAAGAGCTTCGTGATCCGCACCTTCATCTCCGAGAGGATGACGCTCTGCTGGTCGAGGATGGGCTTCTCCAATTGCGGGTCGGTGCGGTCGGCCAGGAGGTTCCGGAACTCGGGGTTGTTGAACGGATCGAATAGAAACAGGATGGCCGCCGAACTGGCGACGTGCTGGGCGCCGGGTGAATCGGCAGAATCGCGGCCCGGTTGGAAATGCTCGCCCGCGTTGTCGTAAAAGATCATCGAACAGCGCTGCATCGGGTCCGCCGCCGACGCGACCGAGAAGACAAAGGGTTTAGGCAACGCCACCATCCGGCCGTAGCGCGGCAGCCGCTCATACATCGCCCCTTCCAATTGCGTTTTGACCAGCCGCGCTCCTTCGGGGGTTTGAGCGCCAAAAAGCGTCTGTTTCATCTGATTGACCACGGCGTTGCCCACCGGGTCGGCATCCTGGAAAACCACCGAGAAATTTTCAAACAAACTGGTTGGCAGCATCTTCAAGAGCACACTCAGGAAATAGGATTTTCCGGCGCTCTGGTCCCCTACCATCGAAATGATATGATGGCTCATTTCGGTAAACCCGGGTGGAAGGATGCGGCGGCAGTGCGGGCACGCGATATCGGTGCAGGGCAGCCCGAGGGCATCCAGCGCCTGCCCGCGATCGTTGAAACGCGTCGCCAGAAAACGCTGTTGCGCATCCTCGCCCAGAACGGGGTCGCCTCTCAACGAATCGTGCGTCGCCACGTGCATGATGTCCCCCAGGTCAAACTTGAGCCAGCACACCGGGCAGGTCAGCAATCCGTGCTCGCCCCGGCCCAGGCCGTCATCCTCCACGGGAACTCCGTCCGTGTGGGGCGCCGCGGCCGCTTGCCGGGCGGCCAGCACCTCGAAAGCCTCCCCGAGCAAAAACCCTTTGCTCAGACCTCCAGGCTGAACCACCGTCTGCGGATGCCGTTGATGTTCCTTGGCAAACCGGCACAGGTCGTCGAAGCTCATCGGACCATCCACCTGATTGGTCGCGGCGTCGCACAGGGACCATTGCCCGAAATCCAAACCCCGGAGCCAATTCTCCACGTTGCGGCCGCCTCGGATCACCAGCAAATGACTCCCGATTCTAACCGGGTAATCCACCTCGGGCGCCAAAGTGCAATATTCAACCGGCTGACCGTCCACCATCAGGGGTAAATTCTGCTCCTGTTTGATCAAGCACAGGCCATGGCCTTTGACCTGGTTCACCGCGCAGTGCCGTTCGGCCACCCCTTGGCCGTTCAGCTTTAAATCGACCCCTTCGCCCGAGCCAATCTCAAAAGGCAAATTCTCGATCTTGCTGAACTCCCCCGTCAGGCAGTTGACCGCCACCCATTGGGATTTTTCAAAGAATTTGATCATAGAACAAATACCCTGAACCTGCGGCTGAATTGCGGTTTCCCCGCCGCGCCGCCTGCATTCTGCGCTGCTTCTTTACACAGCCTGTCACTTTTGGGGGTAACGCAGTCATTCTCTCAAAAAGAATTCTAATGTCAACGAAAACTCAATGAACTGTCGGCGGGAGTTCAAAAGGGGATTTCTGCGCGAGTTCAAAAGGGGACAGATTTTAGAGTGAGTATTTTCCAAGGATTTCGGGCCAGTTGTTGAGGGGAGGGCT
>Ga0210408_10001817_pt1 | contig 21605 bp, 16 predicted proteins | sample IncBWH4MmetaG_FD_155471 | JGI IMG/M metagenome (GOLD analysis project Ga0210408, IMG submission 155471) | Forest soil microbial communities from Barre Woods Harvard Forest LTER site, Petersham, Massachusetts, United States - Inc-BW-H-4-M | ecosystem: Environmental > Terrestrial > Soil >...
CCGCCGCCTCGGGAAAGTTTTCCCGGTATCGCATTCTCACCGATTTGACGGGCGAATTTAACCGCGTCATTTTGGAATATGAAGTACAAAACATTGGCGAGTTTGAAGCCCAATGGAAGGACTACAACACGAACGAGGCTTTCCGCGCGAAAATGAAAGGCTACACTGACATGTGGATTTCCGGCAGCAGAGAAATCATGCAGATCGCTTAAGTAGGACGGGCTTCAGCCTGTCTCTTCTGCGGCGCATCTGAGAGCCAAACCCGAGAGGCTGAAGCCTGTCCTACAGCGGCTCCTAACCCCGCAGAAAATCCAGAGTTCTGGTCCATGCGAGCTTGGCGGCATCGGCACTGTATTGCATTCCCGGTGCGTAGAAACCGCGGTAGACCTGCGGATAGACAAAGTACGTGAATTTTTTCCCTGCTTCGCCCATCGCCTTTTCTGTCACGATCGCATTCCCGGTGGTGCGAAAATCAAACGTAGCGTAATGCGCAAGGACCGGCGCGCGCACCGCGTCAAAACTTTGCGACGGCGTGCTTCCGCAATAGACGACGGCGCGATAGAGCTCAGGCACGGAAACGGCTAGCATGAAGCTGCGCCATCCGCCCCAGCCAAATCCCACCGCGGAAATCTTCGCCCCGTCCACGTCCGGATCCTTCTGCAAATAGGCGAACGCCGCCCGGGCATCCTGGACAGTCAGGTTGGGGGACAACCGGCCCACTGCCTCGGCCATTTGGCCGGGCGTTCTCGTGCCGCCGAGGCGGGAAGTGAAGTCGGGTGCGAGCACGAAAAATCCGGCGTCCGCGAACTGCTTCGCGATATCGAGGATCGAATCGTTCAACCCCTGGTTATCGTGAAACAACAGAACTGCCGGATGCTTTCCCGCGCCCGTCGGCTTGGCCACAAAGGCATCGATATTGAAGCCGCCCGAGTCAAAGCGAATGGTTTCGGTGGATATGCTGGCGGCCGAGGTCTCCTGCGCTGGAGCCGCACGGAGAGGCAAAGCAGGGAGCACAAACAGTAAGGCCGCAAATAAAATTACACCAACTGTGGCCATTCTGGGGGCAAGTGGCTTGCGCCCTCCGACTCGCCGGAGATTGTTGCAAACTTTCTTTGCCGCCGTGTCACTCATGCAGTCTCCCCAAAATGACCGCTCCCGTTACCAGAGCGCGCAAAACGTTGTGGGTCTACGTAGCGCCGGCGTCCCGCCGGCAATTTTGCGACGCATCGAGATCGGAAAAATCGCCGGCGAGACGCCGGCGCTACGCACACCATCCCCATTAGGAAATGCCATTCCAATATTCTGGATGCTTGGCTGCGCGTCCGAATTACACGCTGCGGCAATTTCCACCCCAATTTTGAATTACTGCTTGCTCGCCTGCGCCGACAAATCCTGCGCTTGCGCCTTCAGCGCTTGCAATTCTTCCTTGGTGCGAATTTGCATGCGGGCGATTTTGCTGTTTCGCGTGTAGCCGACGACGATCCGCGTCGTTCCTTCGCGCTCATCGAGCGAAATATGGCGCAAATCGATTCCTCGCGTGGGCAAAGGGAACTCAGTCCACTGTTCGGTTTTGGGATCGAAGCGAGCCACCGAATCGCCGTTGGTGAGATTGACCCAAACATTGTGGTTCTTATCGACGCTCGCGTCGTAGGGCGCGGATTCCGGCGTGGGATACTTGTAGAACGTGGATTTCAGCGTCCGGATGTCGTACTTCGCCAGATTTCCGCCCCAATAATCGCACACCCAGATCACGTCGCCGTTCTTGTCCGCGCCCATGCGCCGCGGGCCCTGCGACCACCATGCGGAAAAGTCCGTCAGCTCCGTCCCCGCGAGTTCATACAGTTTCTTGTCTTCGGCGGTGAGGGCTCCATCGGCGCGCGCAGGCCGCGGCGGCTCATGGAACTCCTGCGTCTTGCCGCTCTCGATGTCCGCGCGATTCACTCGGTCGATATTGATCTGTGTCCACCAGCCATTGCCCATGCGGTCGGCGGCAATTCCGTAGGATCCTCCAGGACCGTTGTCGATCGGCGTGGGCGATTTGAATTCCCGGAACTCATGTGCGATCGGATCGTAGCGAAACGCGCCGATTCCCGTTGTTGCCCACACATTTCCTTTGGTGTCCACGTCGATGCTGGTGCTGGCTCCGCCCATACCTTTCGGCGGCGCGATCACGTCGAACTTCATCGTGGCCGGGTCGACGCGCAGCAGGTTTCCTCCCCCGCCGCGCGGATCACCGATCACCGTCGCCCAGAGGATTCCATTCGGGTCCATCGTAAGGCCGTGCGTCGGCGCGGCCAAACCGTTCACGCCGGCAACTTTGATGTCGGTCACTTTCCCCGTTTTTGTATCGAGCTTGCTGATGGTCCGCGTGTAGCTCGGCTCAGAAGTGGTGAACCAAATGTCGCCATTCCGATCCGTCTGCGAATCGTGCAGGCCGCGCGAACCATTCAATGCGGAGGGAGTTCCCAGCGACCAAAATGTTCCGTCGTTCGTTGGGAAACCATCATCGGTGGGATTGGCGTCCGGATCCGCGATGGGAATGCTGTACTCAGTGACGATGGCACGAGCCGCTTCGCCGCGCGGCCGCGGATGCAGCTTGATTTGCATCGTCGAAGGCCCGGGGCCGCGAACTTCTGAAAGGTATGTTGCGAGGTCCTTTTTGTAGTAGGCCATCACCGGGAACGGCGCAATGTCCGGGCCCGCATACTCACCACCGCCGTTATAAACGCGGGACATCAGGTTCAGGATCGCTTCCCAGCCTTTCTCGTCGAAGCGATTCTGCAAAACGTAGTTTGGTTCGTGGCAACCCGTGCAGGTATTGTAGAAAACGTCCTTCATCTTGCGATGCTGGGGAGTATCTTCCGGCAGGGAAGTCACATACTCTTGCCCTGTCATCTGCTTGACGATTTCCTGATCATCTTTAATCGTGTTGAGCGTAAAATCCTGGCGTCCCGCCGTGCCGATCAAACTGACCTCGGCTTTTCCAGCTTCAAATCCTTCCGCTTGAGCCCAGACCCGATATTTTCCTTCGGCCATTCGAGGAAAATAGAAATTGCCATCTTCGTCGGTAAAAACGCTGTTCGTGATCGTCCGTCCCGCGCCCTTGGCTGAAACGGTCACGCCGTCAAGCTTGGCGCCCGCATCGGACTTCACCGAACCGGAGAGCAGCACGCCTGCCTGCTGAGCGGGCGCGCCATTTGCCCCAACGGCGCACAGCGCCGCACCCGCAATCCCAGCCGCAATCAAGAGGGTCACCCAGAGACGCTTAATACTCGACATCGAAGCCTCCTCGAATTCTTGGTCGCGAGCCACGGTCACTCACCGGGGCTGCCTGGCATTCCTTCTTTCTGATTCGGATTACTCTTTGGCCGAGCAGGACGGCTCACTGTTTTAAGGTATTCAATGATGGAATCTGCCTCCGCGCGAGTCAGTCCATACTTGAATCCGGGCATCAGACCCTCGCGCCCTTCCATGATGGTCTCGCGGATGTTATCTTCGTTGTCTTCCACAATCTCCTTGTACAAAGCGGGGCCGTACCGCTTGCTGACGACCGTCGGCAGGGTGTGGCAAACAGCGCAGCGTTGCTGAAAAATTCGCCGGCCTTCCTTCTGGGTGTCGGTCAATGGAGCGCCGGAAGGTTGTTGTGCGCGGAGCGGAAGCGAGATGCCCAGGAAGAAGGTAAGCCCAACGAGGAACATCGAAGATTTGCGATTCAAAATTCTCCTCCCCGGCAGCGGCTCTCGCGCGAGTTCAAAGGCGATAACAAATTTAAGAATCTACTTAATTTATAATCGAATTTTAGGCGCGCGGAAGTGCCCTGTCAAGGCGCTCCCCAGCTCTCCCCATGCGGGAAACGTCATTCTCTTCGCCGCGGCGACCAATGACCGCCTCGCCATTCAGGAGAATGGCGTTCCCGGAAAAAACGCAAGTTAAGCCTTCGTGGACGGAGACAAAAAAAGGCCGTGCTCGAGAAAGTCCAGGACGGCGCGGCGGCGCTGTTCTACGTTTCGGGGATCCCAGATGTCGCGACTCCAAATCTGACTAGCCAGCGGACCAGTGGCAAAATAGAACATAATCATTCCAAAGATAGTAAACACCATCTGGTCCGGATTGACGGCGCGAAATTGGCCGCGCGCGATTCCCTCTTGGATGGTCTTCACGGCGCGTTTGTGCAAAGGGCGGGAATACGCCACCACCATCCAGTGCAACGGCCTCCGGTCCGGCCGGTCCGCCATCATTTCGCGCTGGATCAACCGGGGATAAGCGGGATTGCGCGTGACGAAATCAAACGTCGTGTTCACCAATGCGCGCACGCGGTCGGCGGGATCCATCAAGAGCACGGCAGGAGATTCCATCTGACCGGCAAGTTGCGCGATCATCGTTTCGAGCACGAAGCGATGCAGCTCCTCCTTGTTCCGAAAATAATAATAGGGAAGCGCCTTGTTCACGCCCGCGACGCGAGCGATTTCGTCCATGCGCGCCCCGGCGAGTCCCCGCTTGGCGAACACCTTTCGCGCGGCCACTACAATGCGCCGAACCGTCGCAAATTGGCGCCCTTCCCGAAGAATTCGCCGTCCGATGGGCGAAAGTTCCCAGAGACGGCCGAGATCCGATTCGGATTTGGATTTTGCCTTGGATTTGGCCATTTTTCGACTGGAAAGGTTTAGTCTAAATACCACCCAAGGTCAAGGAGTAAGAGGGTGTTGCGGACGCGTACCGTTGGCCTGCATGCAATCGCGCAGTTTTGGTTCATGTAGCGCCCGCCTTCAGGCGGGCATCTGCTCGATGGCAAAATGCCCGCCTGAAGGCGGGCGCTACAAAGGCGTACCAATTTTGAGTCCTCGAACTGACTCTGAAGCTCCGACCCGCAAAATGTCAAGAACATCACAACAAATTCCAAATATGACACTCCTAATACGCAGATTGCGTTTCAGCGGGGATTGATCCTGTGGCACAATGATACGAAAGGGGCATGCATGAACTTTTCCCGGCCACTCTTGCAAGTTGTTGAGCGTCGTCCATGGAGAATCCACTACATCGTTCTGCCAGCGATCGGTGCGCTCCTTCTGCTTGCCGCTTCCGCCCTACTGGCGCAAACCCCAGCGGCGCAGGGCGAAAAGAGCGAAGCGGCGCCCGCAGGGAATCCGGAGACAGGCAAAAAGATTTTCACGAAAGATGGCTGTTATGAATGCCACGGGCGCGAAGGCCAAGGCGCCGCTCAAGGAGCAGGGCCCCGCATCGGCCCCTTACAGCTCTCCTTCGAGGCGTTCACCAAATATGTCCACCAGCCCACCGGCCAAATGCCGCCCTACACGAGCAAGGTAATTTCCGATCAGGATCTCGCCGACATTTACGCCTACCTGCAATCGAGGCCAAAGGCCACGCCCTCCAAGGATATTCCGCTGCTGAACCAATAGAACTCCGCCACGAAATGATTTTCGGCAATTTCCCTCTTGGAAATCATTGGGGCGCGGTCGCGCCATAGGACCAGCGTGAGTCTTATGAATCGAGTGTCGCTGAAAATCCAATAGGTGGAACTTCACAGGACTTGGCTCCAAGTGGGCTTGTAACCATTTTGTTTTTGGGACCTACTTTTGGCACCTGGTTCTAGAACCCGGGTCCTTTAAAATTTGAACCCTCCAGGCTATTGGTACTTTTGTATTCCGGCCACGATCATGTGGTTGTCTTGACGTTTCGTCGACCTTAGAAGCGGGCATTTCAGGTCGGCAACCCAATTCTATTCTTAGTTTGGTTTCAGGGCGGAGAAATCCACTTTGTCATCGATGCTCAACGGAAATTCTGAACTATTGCAGATGAAGTGCCCGTCCTGTGGGCTTGAACTAGGAGACTTCCCAACACTAGAAAACACTTCAATCCAGTGTCCTCGATGCGAATACAAGATATCTTGGGATGGGGCCTGCTGGGATGCCTGTGTGGACAGGACTTACCCGAGGGACTTCGCAAGACAGTGGGTTCTATGGGAGGCAGGAAAGCTCGGGGATTCCAATCTCGTCTATGGGAACGATCCGAAGAACTGTTTCAGCGAATTTCTGAGACATACTTCTCTGACTGAGGAAGATCTGGCATCGAAAAAAATCCTTGAAATCGGCTTTGGTCATGGAAGGTTATTGCAGCAGCTTCAGAGATGCAGTCCAACGGCCTACGGAGTTGATTTGTCCAGGCCCCTCGCGTCGGCTCGTCTGCATCCGGGTTCCGCATTCCTCGGCAACTTGTTCAATATTCCATTTGTTCCACGCCAATTCGGTTTGGTTATTTGCAGAGGTGTAATTCACTGCACGCCAGACCCACAAAGGGCATTTGCCTGCCTAGCAGACCAAGTAGCGGATGGAGGCATGCTGTACTTGGCTGGACTCTATGAACCCGGTAAAGGCAATCTGATCCTTAGGACCATATTTCCTCGGGTGTGGAGCTATCCGGAATCGATCCGTCTGGGCCTGGCGAGTCTGTCCAGCGTCCTTCGGGCTGCTCTAGAGTGCTTTCGAAAAAGAACGATAGGTTTCAGTGCCTTCAAAGCTCATTACAAACATTATAAGCTGGATATGTTTGATGTGATCTCCCCGCGATGGACAAGCGTCCACGAGGGAACCGAGGTGCTCGGTTGGTTTAAGTCGCATGGCTTTCTAGCTCACAGAATTGGGTGCGGTGACTATGTGGGGGTAAAGGCAGATCAGTGCTGATCTGCATTCTGATCCTGATCAACAGCGCGGTCGGCCACATCGCTTGAAGGTAATTGTTGGGCGAAATCGCTTGGCGGGCCAATTGCCAGCGGTAAACTTACCACCAGCAGGTCTCTAGAGAAATGCATGTTTGCAAAGTGTATGGCTCTCTTTTTACTGCGAGAAAGTGGGCCAAGTCCCGATAGACTCGGCTTATCGGAATGTAGACCAAACCACTTGTAGATCACCACCAACTCCCTGGGATTCCCAAAGAAATGGCCTACCCGAGTTTCATGCTGCACGAAAGGCGACTCGCTTGGACTGTGGCGGCATGCCACGTTCGCATAGGCGTAAAAAAAGATACGCGGTTTCAGGAAACCTTAAGGGAGTAGAAGTTAGGATACGGATTAAGGACACACTCGGGTAGTACCGAAATACGAATCAAAGGGAAGGCTGGCGTTGTTCTGACGCCGGCCTTCTTTTATTTTGCTGCTGTGGCGTTCCAGTCGAAAGTTCGAAAAAGGGACCTTAGTTAGCATTTTAGCTGCGTGTCTGTTCTGGAATCCGCCCTGACAGCAGTGTTCTCTATCCTAACCGATAGAACTAGCAGCAATGGAAGCAGGGAAGCGGCCAGGTCCTGAGAAGCTGGCTTATCGGATTGTATGGTCCGAGCGGCGGTAGAACACTAGGCCGCTTTTCAGCGTCAGGCGAACAAGAATATTAGAGGATTGAGAAATTCCTACCGCGGCTGCGTAACGGCTTCGACCAGCGCCGGCTCGCCGCGTTTGACGACTTCTTTCGCACGCAAAATTGCCGGCCCAAGATCCTTCGGATCCGTAATCGGACCTTCGGAATAGACGCCCATCCCTTTGGCGACCATGGCGAAATTAATGTTGGGATCGGTAATCGTGGTCCCTATGGAAGCCCGATCGATGCCGCGACTATGCCGGTCGGCCATGCGCTGCACGTGCATGACTTCCTGGTGATACGCACGATTGTTGTGCATGACGCTGAGTAGCGGAATGCGATGATGAGCCGACGTCCAGAGCACACCGGGGGCGTACATCAAATCTCCGTCATTTTGAATGGCGACGGTCAGCCGGCCGTGCTTCTTGTTCGCCAGCGCCGCGCCCAGGGCGGCGGGCGCGCCGTATCCCACGCCGAATCCGCCTGACGCTCCGATGAACTGGTGATACTTGTCAAAATTCCACAGGCGCAGCGGCCAGCGGTTCACCCAAGGGTTCACCTCAGATACCAGCGACCAATCCTCAGTCCGAATCGCGCCCCAGATTTCCGCGCAGAGACGCGCAGTCGTGATGGGGCTGGCATCCCAGCCATAGGCCGCTTCATCGCGGGCGCGCCGCAACGCTTCGTCATGCTGGGCTGCGAGTTTTTTGCCGCGGTCCGCAAACGTTCTCTTGCGGTCGTCGGTCAGTTGGCGCTTGACGGCTTCGATCAGCGAGGGCAGCGTCGCTTCCGCGTCCGCCGCCATGGCTAGGTCCACTTCGGTGTAGCGCTGGAAATCCTGGTAATTGCTCTTCATGTACAAATCGCTGGCGCTGATGCTGATCAGTTTCGCATCCTTCTTGGTGATGGGCTGCGAGGTGCGTTCCAATTGGTCGCGGTACGAATGAATGGTGCCCCAAAAATTCAGGGCTTCGAGACCAAGGATGACGTCCGCATTTCCGATCACCGCGCGCGTCCGCTCCGTTTGATTCAGAGGATGCTGCGTGGGGAAATTCATGCGCGCGCCTAAATCCACGACGGTCGCTTGCAGCGTTTCGGCTAATTCGATCGTGTATTTCAATCCGTCGGCCGTGCGCGCGGTCCGCTCCAATAAAATGACTGGATTTTCCGCGGCGACGAGCATTCGCGCCGCTTCCGCGACCGAGCCGGAATCGCCCTGCGGCGGCATGGCTCGCGTGAGTTTTGGAATGTGGAATTTCGCGTCGTCGGGAATCGCTTCTTCTTGCAGCTTGCTGTCCGCCACCAGAAGCACGGGCGCCATGGGTGGGGTCGTCGCGATTTTGTAGGCGCGCACGGCGGATTCCGCGAAATGATCGAGCGACATCGGCACGTCATCCCACTTCAAACAATCACGGACGATGGCCGCGGCATCCTGCACGCTGTGATCCCATTCCACTCCCGGCCGCCGTGACTGAATTTCCAGCGCGTTGCCAGCGATCAGGTAAATCGGCACGCGATCGCAAAACGCGTTGAAGATGGCCATTGACCCGTGCTGCAAGCCCACGTCGCTATGGAGAAAGACCGCCATCGGCTTGCCTTCAATTTTGGAATAGCCGTGAGCCATGGCGACGGACGATTCTTCATGGCAGCAAGTGATGAACTCCGGATTTTCGTTTCCCCCGTAATTGATCACCGATTCGTGCAATCCGCGAAAACTTGATCCCGGATTGGACGCCACGTATTCGATGCCCAACGACTTGATGATATCAACCATGAAGTCGGACCCGGTGCGGTTCGCCGTCAGAACTTCCAGCACGGGAGGCGTTCCGGTTTCCAACTCTTTCGGCATCGGCTGCGCCGTCCCTGGACGGGAAACATTAGCCTGCTGCGCGCCCGCAACCGCTGGGACCGCCGCGAAAGCGGCTGCTCCAGCCGCAGCCCCCTTCAGAAACCTGCGGCGATCGATCGCATCTTTTTTGTTTTTTGGCATCGTGGTTTTCGTGGGTCTCGCTTCAGGATTTTATACATTTACTTAGGTTTTTCTACCGATATCGCCACCTTATGCCAGCGCCATACCAGAGTCAAGCACGCTCCGATTCCGATGGAGCATGCTTGGGCACATTGAAACTTGCGCTTGGAACTGCCTGATGCCGACTGTTTCACTTCGACCTACTTCGCACACGATCCCCTCCCATAGTACGCGCTAATCGAAAGTACGTTTCGATGTTCGGGGGTTTACAACCGAGGATTACAAATAAAAAAGAGATACTGGGGCTATGAACTTCGACGGAAGGGCTTTTTTCGAGATTTCACAGGCGAATATCCTCTGTTCGCCCCTCTACTGTCTTACATCTTGATATCGAGCGAATCTGAAATAGTCTCCCAGTCGAATTGATCGTCCGACTTCATTGGCGCATCTTGCAGAATCATCAACACAGTGCGAGCGTTCACAACAGAAATCCATATACGCCGCTTCCTCGTGTTATCGGGGGATTGCAGAAAAACATATGCCCAACTGTGCCCCTGGTAGCTGCCATCCTTCTGTTCAAGCAACGCGGAACTGCCCCAGCCTATGGCCTTCTGAGCTTGGCCCACGTAGAAATCCGTGGAATCTTTATCCACGTCGATATCGTGATCCACGATACGCACGCTTACCATCTGTTCAATACCATTGTGAGTGGAATTGAAGGTATAGTTCGTGGAAGTCTTTGCCGTATTGCTATCCGTAGAGGTCGTGACTGGGCCATTGAATTCCGCCGAAAACAGCGGGGTTGTATATGGCGTGGTTCGCGCTGCAAGCACTGAACCAATCATCAAAAGAAACGCGCCCAATGAAAGTGCTTTTATTCTCATGTGATTTTGCACCTCTGAATCCGTCAAATATTTAATTCCAGTACTTTCGGTCGAAACATGCTAGGCCCGCGCTTTGCCTTTGGATCGCCAGAATTCGGCTGGCGGTCTTGCGCCGTGCGAATGCCTCCCCACAACATGAAGGGACGGAGCAGGCTTAGAGGCGCGTTCCGCGGCATGTTTCAAAATGCGGTTGAGGTCGCTTCCTTCCGGCACACTCCCTTGGGCAATCTCTTTCGTCCCGCCGCCTTTCCCTCCCGAGGATTTGACCGCTTCGCGCAACAAAGCGTTCATGTCGCCGGCCACGCCCTCGGATTTGGCCATTACGATGGATCCGTTTGCCTCAGAGGCCAGCAAGGCAACCACGCCGGGCTCGGAAATGATATTCGTCGCCACGGTTCGGAGATATTCCATGTCCGCTTCGGCCAGGATGCCCGTGACCGTCCGCGGAGGATCAGCCGCATGTTGCGCGCGCTCTTTGGCCAAAAGCACTTGAGCTTGCAGGGCCGCGGATTCGGCCAGATAGCGTTGGCCCGTTCGAGCGGCGGCGTTGCGTTCGTTGATAATTCGCGTGATACCCGCGTGAATCGTATCGGGGCCGCACGTCAGGCGCTGTGAAATATCCTCGAGAAGCGCAAAATCGGTTCGTGCCACTCGCCTTGCCCTTTGGCCACAGACGAATTCCACGCGCCAGTTTTCTCTGACCTTTTTCAGTCGCCGAAGGAGAATCAGTCCAATCTGCCCCGTGCGGCAAACGTGGGTTCCCCCACAGGCCTGGATATCAACGCCTTGAATCTCCACAGCGCGCAGGATCCCCTGGCGCTCCGATTCCTTTCGAACCCCGAGCGTCGCAAGATCGGCGCTTGTCCCGAACCGAACATGGATTGGCCGGTCCTCAAAAATGATTTCGTTGACGAATCGCTCAATGTTTTCCAATTGTTCGGACGATATGGAAGAGGTAGCCACGTCGAGCGTGGAGACCGTCTTGCCCATGTGGAACGAAACGGGAGGAATGTCGAATAGAGCCAAGAATGCTGCGGTCAATATGTGTGAGCCTGAGTGCTGTTGCATGTGGTCGAATCGCCGCGGCCAATCCACTGACCCGCGAACACGTCCTGGCGCCAACTCACGGTCGGTTACGTGCACCACCGTGCCATCTTCCCGCTCGAATACGTCCACGATCGCGGCCTCGCCCAGATGCCCAGTGTCGTGTGGCTGGCCTCCAGATGTCGGATAAAACGCAGTTTCCTCCAGAGTAACCCACCAAGTTGGGGCGGCCCCTAGCTTGCCCTCGATCTGTGACCTCTCGCAGGAAATCACCTGTGTTTCAAAATCGCGGAGAAAGGAATCGCGGTAATATAGCCGTTCGCTCAAAAAGGAATGCCTCCGACATTGTCACTGCGAATGATCTTGCTAATCCAGCCAATCTCTTCGCACGATGTTGCAATAGGGGAATCGCTTCTTCCAGGAACTCGGCGCTCCTGATCTGCCTCAACATTGACCGGGCAGTCACAAAACTACCCATGAGACACGGGTTTCAGGAGAACTACCGCTTAGTAGCAATCTGACCACCATACAGGTTACATGATGGGCTCGGGCAACGAGTCAGTCATAGATACATCTTTAAGATTACAATAGGCTTAGTCGGGATATGGAAACCCTGCGCGGGTGTACACCCATTCGCGTCCCCCAGGAAAATCGGCAACCGGAAAACTGTTATCCCATTAGTTCCGAAAAGTTCCCCTTACCTGTCTTCATTCGTTGGCCCGGCATTCTGAGCCTGCGGTTTGAATCAACATCCTAGAGTGCGGTGGCGGACGCCGATGTGCCGATTGGCGGGGTTGAATGACGCTATTCAGTGGAACGGGATTTCCGCGTCACACGCGGAGGGGCTGATAAGAGACATGCATGGGGACTCTCTTCGTTCTTCCGACTGAACCCCGAATCAAGTGTTTGGAAGTCAACGATTTGAACTTTGAATTGGCCTTCATTGAGTGGCTCAGGCAGGATGAATGAGGAGAAAAAGGTTTTTGAAGCATCGGATCCAGACTTCATCTTCCATGTCGAAAGGGAATGTCCCCGGTTCTTTCCCGCAGAAGTGAATCCGTTTCAGACACCGCGCTGTGTTCTGGCAAGTAACAATCTTCGAGTGAACTCGGAAAGATTTTTAATGTCTTGTTCATACCGTTGAAGGATTTTGAAAGAAATATATTTTTAGGAGGCTTTATGCAAACTGAGCGAGATCTTTATCTGGAAGATGTGTATCCGGGCGGACGGGCGAAAACCAATACGGATTTGCCGCCGCCCAAAATTCCGCAGCCAGACCGCGTTTTTTCCGAAGCCCTGCTTGAGCAATCCACGGTGCGCCAGCGACGAAGCCCGATGGATTGGGCCGTTTCCTTTTTCATTCATATTGCCATTCTAGTTTTGCTGCTTTTGCTCCCGCTGTATCTCTCGCAAGGAATCGATATGAAAAGGTTGGAAACAACGCTCCTCGTGGCGCCTCTGCCGCCGATGGCTCCGGCGCCGCCACCCCCGCCCTCCGTTGCGAGGGAGGTGCACGTTGCTCCAAAAGTATTCACGGCTGGAAAGTTGACCGCGCCAGCATTCATTCCCAAGGTTGTTCCAACCGCCACGAGTGACGCCTCCCCTCCCGAGGAAGCGTTTGTGCCGGGGATGGGCGCAGTACCAGGCGGCGTCCCCGGGGGCCAGATCGGGGGTATCACCGGAGGCATGCCGAACCTTTCCGCTCCAGTCGCGGCTGCTCCCGCTGCGGAAGGGCCCAAACGCCCAGTTCGCATCGGGGGTGATGTGAAACCCCCGCGTTTGATCTTTGGTCCCGCGCCGGCCTATCCACCCCTTGCGAATCAGGCACACGTCCAAGGCGTGGTCGTGATTGACGCCATCATCGATGAACATGGCAGCGTCGTCCAAGAGAAAATCATAAGCGGGCACCCCTTGCTGATCCAAGCGGCGCTTAAGGCCGTTTCGCAAAGGAAATACGAACCCACGGTCCTCGACGGTGAACCCACACCGGTTGACCTCAGAGTTGAGATCAACTTCCGCATGTAATGACTCGCCAATACCCGCCAACGACCTGCGCGCGGCCGGTACCAAGGCCGCGCGCAAGTCTCTCCCCAGCAATGCGCGCGTTCACGCTTCATGGAACAGGATTGTCGAAACGCTCCGCCCGTGTGTTTCCCCCCACGAACTGGCCCATCGAGTTCGGCTTGACCCACTTGGCACGATTCCGCAAACTGTAATGCGAAGTGATCCGCGCCGGGTCGGTGGGCAAGGATTGCCCCAGGAAACACGCATCATTTTCCGGCACCGATGGAATCCCTGCGATCAACTCATGGACAAACATTCGGAGACAGGCAAGACCGACCTACGAACGATGCCCGTCGTCCTGGCGGTCGATGACGATCCCGCCGTGCTTCGCATTATTGAAACAGTGTTGTCGCGTCACGATTATGCTGTAAAGACAGCCACCAGCGGCGAAGACGCGCTCCACATTATGCGTGAGCTGACGCCGGCCGTGTTGATCCTGGACGTCATGATGGATGGAATCTCAGGCCATGACATCTGCCACGCCGTCAAACTCGATCGGCGGCTCCAGGATGTCCCTGTCATATTTCTAACTTCCCGCGGAACTCCAAAGGACTACAAGATGGGCCACGACCTGGGCGCAGTGATCTATATGGTGAAACCGCTCAAACCGGAAAAATTGCTCAACATCGTGCAAATGCTGGTCCCCGTGTCCGCCTAGCCGGAACTTCGTGGAGTAGTTCGCGGCGATTCTTATCCGCTCGCAATACAGATCAAATTCAGGATCGCGCGTATTCCTTCTCGAATTCTCCCAATGCCGATCGCAGTTTCCCAAGCTCTCCTTCCAGCGATGCAACCGCCTGCTTGGACCCGGCAACGTAGCCGGCCCTCCCGATTTCCTCTAATTTAGAAGCGGCTTCCACGACTCCCTTCGCCAGCAAGTTCGCCGCTGCGCCCTTCAGCGCGTGCGCCGCGCGCTCGAGAAGCTTTGGATCTCGCTTTGAAACCGCTTCGAGGATTTTTTCCATGTGTTTCGGGGACTGCGCCAGGAAAATGACTGTAATTTCGCGCAGTAGCTCGAAATCTCCGTCAAGAGAATTAAGCGCCGCGTCAACGTCAAACACGGGATCGCGCGATCGAGAGCCCGCATCGTCCGGCTTGGTTTCTATGGGACGCCCTGTCAGCTTGTCGATGGTTTCATAGAGGAGCGCTCTGTCGATGGGCTTGGAAATGTAGGCGTCCATTCCACCTTTCAGACAGCGCTCCCTGTCTTCTTTCATCGCCGAAGCCGTCGTGGCAACGATCGGGATGTGCTCCCCGGTAGTCTTTTCTTTAAGGCGAATGGCCGAGGCTACTTCGAGGCCGCTCATTTCCGGCATTTGGACGTCCATCAAGATCAAATCGAATCGTTGGCTTTCCAGCGCGGCCAAAGCTTCGCGGCCATTATTCGCGACGACGATATGATGCCCCCGCTTGCGAATCATGCGCTGGGCCAGGATTTGGTTGACTCTGTTGTCTTCGACCAGCAGAATCTGCAATTCCTGTTTTCCTGTGCTATGAGATTGCCATGAGGCGGGCAGAGCAGAGTCGGACCCGCCGCCCCGCAAATGCGTCCCCGACGCTTGAACCTTTTGCAGGCCGAAACGCGCGGTAAAGTGGAACGTGCTCCCGCGATTTTCCATGCTCTCCACCCAAATCTTGCCCGACATCAACTTGACCAGGCGCGCGGAAATGGAAAGGCCGAGTCCCGTTCCTCCATATTTTCGTGTGGTTGAGGTATCGGCCTGAGCAAAGGCCTCGAAAATGAGTTGTTGCTTCTCGAGGGGAATCCCGATGCCCGAGTCCGCGACAGAGAAATGCAAGCAGACGTCCTCTTCGGAGTGGGAATCTATTTCGATTTTGAGAACCACGCCGCCGCGTTCCGTAAACTTGACAGCGTTATCGATCAAATTCCACAGGATCTGACGCAGCCGGTTAGGATCGCCCCGCAGCTGGTCTGGCACTTCGGGCACGATGTCGATTGAGAATTCCACCGCTTTTTGTTTTGCCCGCACCTCCGGGATTTTCACCATCTCGTTAATTCCAAAACGCAGGGAAAAATCGGTGGAATCGAGCTCCAGCTTTCCTGCCTCGATTTTTGAGAAATCCAGGATGTCATTCATCAATGTCAGCAGGGACTTGCCCGAATCACGGACCATGGTGAGGTATTCCTTTTGTTCCGCGCTGAGGTCCGTGTCCAGAGCCAGCTCCGTCATACCGATTACCGCATTCATGGGCGTCCTGATTTCATGGCTCATGTGAGCCAGAAAGGCGCTCTTGGCCATATTGGCGGCTTCGGCAGCCTCCTTGGCCTTTTGCAGTTCTTCTTCCGATCGCTTACGCACCGTGATGTCCACCAAGGTTCCCTGGTGGCGAATCATGCGGCCAAACTCATCGCAGATGGCGTTGGAATTGTCGATACAGATGACCGGCGTTCCGTCCTTCCGCCGCAGCGTGATTTCGCGCATGAGGGGCGCGGAATTATGGGTCCGCAGGCGCTCCGGAAACGGGTTCTCGGGCCTTTCGAAATAGAGCTTTCCGATATTGCTTCCCACGAGTTCGTCCCGGTGCGAATATCCCAGCATGCGCACCATAGCCGGATTGACATCCAGCAATGCCCCTCCGGGATCGCAGAAATAGACACCTTCCTGAAGCGTCTCGAACAGCTCCGTGAAGCGTGATTCGCTCTCGCGTTGCGCCGTAATATCCCGCGCCAGACCGCTCGCCCCCACAACCTTGCCGTCCTTTACGATCGCTTGCAAAACGCAATCGAAATAAAGCACAGCCCCCGTTTTCTTCAGGCGTGCCCGCACGGTGCCGGTCCAATGCCTTCTCTCCGCGAACCAGGCGATGGAGTCTTTCATGCGCTCCATTCGTGGTTCATCGAAAAACTCGTCCATGCGATGCCCCACCAGCTCGGAGTAGGAATATCCGAAAACTTGGGTGATGCGCTGGTTCACGGCGCGAATTTCGCCCTCCAAGGAAGTTGTAAAAATCAAGTGATCGAGGCTGTCGATTAAGTCGCGGTAGCCTTGCCTGGAATTGGCTATAACCTCTGCGAGCTTTTCGAGTTGCTCGGCGCTTGGAGGCAAGTCCTGAAGTGTCTGGAAGCCGCGCACAAATCCGCGCAATTCGTCGATCTCCCGTTTTTTCTTCCAAATGTAAGCCCCAAAAAGAGTAATGAGAATTCCAGCACCCACGGGGAGAGCCTCAAGATGCCACGGGCTCGACTGCATTGCCTGTTGGGACAGCACTGCAACGCCAACGGCAAGAATTGCCAACATGAAAAGGGCCAGGCGCCAGACCTCATTCTCCTTGCGCTGGAGGCGGTCGACTTCTTCCAGCGGCTTATTTGGTTGGTGATTGCCAATGTTCATCCGGCGTTTCTCCACTTGGCCTGGACCTGCGATACTGAATAAAAACGGAAAAACTCTATGTACATCGTAGATTTATGTGCCGGAACGGGGCAATTGGATTTGGCTTGCGAGTTTCTATAACGGAATGCGGTTACTTCCACACCAAAGTGACGAGCGGAGGGGTATTTCAAGGTCCTTCTGAGTCGAGCTTCAATGTGAAATGACTTGCTAATTGGGCAGGTACACGCCAAACAACACGCAGCCAGCATAGGCTTGCCTGGCCATACCTTGTGGGTGAGACTTTACTTAGAAGGTCGAAAAAGGCGTCCCCACTTTCCGTACGACGGGCCGAAGAGAAGCCAATACTTCAAGGATCTCGAATCATGTCTTCCGCCGATCCGGCTAACTCCAACAACGCTACTGTATTCAGCCCCGCGGAGCGTCGCCGCAACCTGCGATTTCCATTTTCAGCCACCGTGGAAGCTGTGGAGACCAAGTCCGGCACTAAGGTCATCGGTCGGACAGCCGATCTGGGGCTGGGCGGTTGTTACATTGATACGCTCAGCCCCTTTCCCGTAGGGACAGAGGCGAGAATCCGGATCATGAGGGAGAATGAAACATTCGAGGCTCAGGCCAAGGTCGTCTATTCCCTGATCGGATTGGGCATGGGCCTCGCATTCGTGGCCGCCCGACCCAAGCAAGTGCGCCTTTTCCAAAGGTGGTTGCAGGAAATCAGCGGCCAACCCGTTCCCGCGAAGGAAACATCCGCACAAGACGTGACCGAAACAGCCCCAACCGAACAGACGCATACCCTGAAGAATTTCGTTTTGAGCGACCTGATCATGACGCTGATGCAGAAGAAAGTCCTGACCGAAGGGGAAGGAAAGGATTTGCTCAGGAAACTGTTCAAGTAACGGGTTGTTTCCCTGAAATCTCCAGCACGATTTTCGCTCTGAGGATTGCGAGCAACCTTCCAGGAATTGTTATCATGCTACACGCGCGTCTGTGCGACGCTTGACGTTCGGCAACGAAAAACCATGCGAAGACCTCCGCTTAAGCAGATCGCCCGCCGGGCCGCCCGCTGGCGCTGTCCGAACTGCGGGCGCGGCCAATTGTTTCGCGGCGTTTTTCGGATGTTGCCCGTCTGCCCGGAATGCGGGCTTTCGTATTTTCCGGAGCAGGGATACTACGTCGGAGCGATGATCATCAATTACGTGATCACGACCGCAATCGTCGTGGCGATTTTTCTTTTGTCACTTCTGCTTCCGGACTTCACCACGTTTTCAATCAATTCCAAAATCCTGATTTGGATGGCTTTCGCTATTGTTTTGTCGTTATTACTCGTGCGGCACTCCTACAGCTTTTGGCTCGGAATTGATTTCTGGATCAAACCCAGACAGCCGGATATCTCCTGAATCGAAAAATCCTAGCCGCCACGCAACATCCGGGCGGCGACGCCGATGACGGCCCCGCCCAACACCAGCCATACCGAATTGACTCGGAAGCGCAGCAACAGCACCGCGCTCGCCGTCGCGAGACCGATGGTCACCCAATCCACAATTGCCGAGCGACCCAGTTGGTAGCTGACGGCCGCCATCAACGCGAGCGACGCCACGTTCACTCCATCGAGAAAAGCGCCGGCCGTCGCGGAACGGCGAAGCAGTGGAATGAGTGGGCCGCTGACAGCCACCAGGACAAATGCGGGAAGGAAAATTCCAACCGTGGCCACGAGCGCGCCCGCGGGCCCCTTCAACAGATATCCAAGGAAAGTGGCCGTGGTGAATACGGGCCCCGGCGTCACCTGCCCAATGGCTACCGCATCGACCAGTTGCGCGTCCGTCACCCAGGCGCGGTGAACAACGAGATCCGCTCGCAGGAATGCCAGCAATACATAGCCGCTGCCAAATACGATCGAACCGATTTTCAGGAACACCAAAAACATTGGCCACATTGCCGGAATCACTGTCACCGCGCCTGCGGTCCCTGCCCCCGTAAAAACTCGAGCCAGCCCACCGCGCATTCCGGTCCAAACGGAAATAAGGGTCGGCATGCCCTTCGTTTTTTGGTTTTCAGTCCGATTCGCGAACAGCGCATGAATCCCCGCAAGGATCGCTCCCGTTCCAAACAAAATGAGAAGAACGTTCACCTGCAAGAAGTTGAGCACCACGCAAAGCACGCCCGCAATCGCCAGGACCGAACTCTTGACCGCCGTACGGCCAAGTCCCCAAAGCGCCTGCAGGATCACGGCGATCACGACTGGCTTGACGCCATAAAGCAGCGCTGAAACGGCGGGCAAGTGTCCAAAGCGCACGTAGGCCCAGGCGATGCATGCAACCAGGATAGCGGCCGGAAAGATGAAGCACACGCCGCCCACCAGCAATCCCGCCCACCCGGCCCGCAAATAGCCAATGTGGATCGCGAGTTCGCTGGAACTGGGTCCTGGAATCAGGCTGCTGGCGCCAAGAAGATCGAGAAACTTTTCGCGGGTAAGCCATTTGCGGCGGCGCACCAGTTCATCTTCCATGATGGCGATGTGTGCCGCCGGCCCGCCAAAAGCGGTGATCCCCAACCGAAGGAAGAAAAGCGCCAGTTCTCTTAGAGATCCGTGCTCCGCTGCGGCGCGTGTTCCCGCCTGGGTTTGTTCGAGATCGTCCATTCTGATCCGGCTGAAGTGTATCTCATTCCTGAAGAGAACCGCCTGGGCAGGGCACTGAAAGAGTAGATTATTTTGTCATTCCGAGCGGAGCGAGGAATCTCTCTTTCTCTGTCTTATGCATGCTGCCCCGAGAAATTCCTCGCTCCGCTCGGAATGACAAAAAGTAGGGCGCTTTACCTCAGACTGCGAAGTCTGCCCTAATTAAATCTGCCGACTTTGAGTGGAGATTTATTGTAAATCTTTGAATCAGCGGGAACTCACAGCGGTCATGTACGGATTCAAATTTACCGCGCGCCAATCGCCTCGAATAATCGCGGCGCGAATCTGCTCGGGAGTCTTCCCCTTCTGCGTGAGTTGATAGGAGAAGACCGCTTCCTTCTGGCAGATGTCGCATTCCGCTCCATGCGTGCTCCCGAAGCAGTCGAGCAGGCTCTTGTGCCCCGCGTGCCGGTCACAATAGCAGTAGCAAGGCTGCTGGTATAAAACAGGCCTGATCTTCGCGGCGAGCGCGTACACATTGCGGTTCAGCGCATCGGGAAACTGTTTTGGATCGAGAGTGGCGGGATACGGCGGTTTCAGCGCATAAGCGTGGTAAGAGGGAATCCCCAGATCGGCGGACCCGGACATGTCCATCTTCATCTGTTGATCCTGGCCATCCCAATCGGCACCGAACGCTGGGGGCAGTCGAACCAAGCCTGCACTCGCCAGCGTTAATGCCAAGCCGATCGTCGCTGCAATGTATTTGCCGGTCACAGGAACCTCCGTCACGATTCAAACGGTAGCGCAAGTTGGAGGCGGCTGCAACCGATACCGCCGCTGTAGGCAACGCAAGAAAAAAACAAGCAGGGGCCACCAACTCCGCGGCGCGATTCAAAATCAGCCTCATTCCATCTCACCAAAGATCCGCCAACTCCCTATTGGGTGGGCGTGGCATTTGCGGGCTTCGGGGCCGGCGTTACTGTTGTCTTTTTCGAGATCGTGACAGTGGTAGTGGGTCCTTCATCGCCTTTGGCAGCATTCGAATTGTTGGTCTCTTTTGACTCAGGGACCGTGAAAATCAGCGGTTTACCGTTTGGATCCAAAACGTCAAGTGGCAAGTATATCTGCGACTTCGTTTTCGGATCTGTCCGCACTGCAACCAACGGCAGCACCGTGTAAGCCCCGGCGCCCACTGAAGCGGGCGCTTTGGCATCAGTTGTTGAGGCTTTCGGTTGAGCGGGACCCTTGCAAGCGATTGGATCGGGTTTTACCAGAGGTGGGCCCACCACGGTGAAGCTACCTGAAGCTGTTGCACCCTTGCTGGTTTCTACGGTTACCGCTCCCTTTTTCACCCCGCTGGGTACGTCTACCGTGATCGACGTGTCGCTCCAGCAGTTCTTGCCCACGACTGCTTCCGTCGCGTCAAATTTGACTTTTCCCGCAGCCGTTCCAAAGTTTTTTCCGTTGATTTTCACCGCCGAGTTAATCTTGCCTGAGGAGGGTTGCAACCCGCTGATTGCCGGTGCAGAAGTGTTTGCATCCCCGCTTGCCAGCTTAGGCGGATTGACAGCCGCATTGGGCGACGGTTTTTCCGGTGCAGGTGTCAGCGTTACTAGCGAAATCTGCGCTCCCGACGCCGAGGCGATTGGATTGTTGAAGGCCGTTGGGCCCAGAACCGTCACCGCGTCGATGGCGCCTGCCTGGTCCCCTTCGAGCGCGAATTGATTCTTGCCCACATTCACTACCGTGAGCTTCGTTGGGAATAGCCAGGACTGCAATGCGTGAGCCTTTCCAACCGGGCTCAGAAATGGCCCTCGAAGAATCTGAATTTCCTTCTTTAGGGGAATGTCAAGCAGATCGGCGCGATTCACGACGAATTCGAGGACGATTTGTCTGTCCCGCGATGCCTGGTCCCAGTCTGGCATTGCGGTCGTCGCTACGGCTTTGAGTTTTCCGTTGCAGGTCTCGGAGACAGGCCCTCCAATCTTCCGAACCGGCAGGAGCACCGAGCCAACTTTCCATGTGGCGGTAAGTTTAGAGTCCTCGCCCAGGATGTTCAGCACATCGTTACAGTCCACTCTCCCAGCGGGGATATCGATCGTCCATTCGTCGATCTCGGCGGGCTGCTCCACTTTTCGATGCGAAATTACAGTGGCCGTACCGAAATAAGGCTGAAATTGCGATGTGGACAGCGATTCCGGCAAGCACGTGACTTTCGATGCGCGAGATACGCACGGATCCTCTGACGGTTTCGAAATCCGGGGATTGGTAGTCTGCAGGGTCTCAAAGGGCGGCTTTGACTGGGGGGGCCTT
>Ga0210408_10001818_pt1 | contig 21596 bp, 17 predicted proteins | sample IncBWH4MmetaG_FD_155471 | JGI IMG/M metagenome (GOLD analysis project Ga0210408, IMG submission 155471) | Forest soil microbial communities from Barre Woods Harvard Forest LTER site, Petersham, Massachusetts, United States - Inc-BW-H-4-M | ecosystem: Environmental > Terrestrial > Soil >...
GGATATGGGAGGGGTGGTCGGCCCGCCCATACGCGCCGCGCCCGCCATAGGGGGTCAGCAGCACGTCCAGCGCCGCAATGATGCGGATCTCGGAAGCGCCCGGGGCAAGTGTGAGTGACAAAGAATTGAAAGCGCCATCCAAATCCAGGGCTGTTGCCAGTTCTTTGTAAGGCATCCAAAAGATGCCGTAGGTCCGGTTGTCCGGCAGCGCCGCGCCGGGCCGGGACTCGAAGACGAACTCCGGCGAGAGCACAATGCCTGCAATCTGAAACTCCTGGCGCCGGCCGTTGAGCAGCATCGCAATGGTATTGCCGGGCTGCAGGTGGTTGGCCTCGGCAAATGCTTCCCCGACCAGCACTTCCCGGCGGCTGCCCGGCGCTAGCCAGCGGCCCGAGCGCAGGAACAGGCGGTTGAGTTCAGGCAGCCCAAAATCCGGAACTGAGCGCACATTCCCGCTGGCGGGCTCGTCCAGGCCGGGAATGTCCAGCGTGACCTGGGAGGAAATGCCTGCTTGCACCGTGGCTACCCCAGGAATTTCAGCGACTCGCGCCGCGATGGAGTTGGGCGCGCGCTTGAGTTGGGCGAACACCTCCGCAAACCGGTTCGCCTCGTAATACTCCCTTCGCGTGGATTCCAGCGAGTAAATGAGGCTGCGCGCCATCACCATCATCGCCAGGCCGCACGCCATGACCAGCGCCACGGCCAGCGCCTGACCTTTCATGCGGCTCAAATCGCGCCAGAGCTTGCGGTCAAGGTGAGAAAGCATCGGACCTATACGGACTATTCGACCTCATAGCACATTACCACTTGAGACTGCTGGCTGGCGCGCGTGTATCATTGGCCTGCACGTCCTGCACCCGGCCGTCGCAAAGATGAATCACCCGGTCGGCCATGTCCGCCATGACGGCATTATGCGTGATGATCACGGTCAGGGTCCTCAATTCGCGGTTGACCCGTTGAATGGCTTCCAGCACCACGATCCCGGTGTGCACATCCAGGGCGCCGGTCGGTTCATCGCAAAGCAACACTTCCGGCCGCTTGGCGATGGCGCGCGCGATCGCCACACGCTGCTGCTCGCCACCCGAGAGCTGAGCCGGGAAATGGTCGAGTCGTGCTCCCAGGTTTACCATTTCCAGCGCGGTTTCCGGTGGCATCGGGTCAGGGGCGATTTCCGTGATGAGACCGACGTTTTCCCTCGCTGTAAGGCTGGGAATCAGGTTGTAGAATTGGAAAACAAACCCAATTGTTTTGCGCCGATATTGCGTCAATTGGCTCTCACTGGCGGCGGTGAGGTCCATTCCCCGATACCGGAGTTCACCGGATGTCGGCACGTCCAACCCGCCAAGGTTATTGAGCAGCGTGGTTTTGCCGCTGCCGGACGGCCCGAGCAACACGATCAATTCCCCCTCGTAAAGATCCAGGTCCACCCCCGACAGCGCCCGCACTTCGGCCGCCTCCGTCCCATAGACCTTCCCCAACTCGCGTACCCGAAAAACGGGCGTGCGCGAGTCCGTCGGAACAGACCTATCACCATCGGAGGCCACGGCTGTATCCTTCATAGACCGGGCTCCAGGATAATCCTCCTGTCCAAGGGCGGAAAGCTTTCTATGCCGCCCCGAGTTGGATTCATTCCCCTCCGGCCTCCGCTTCCTTACGGTTCGGTGGCCAATACCTGGGGTGATGGCGATTAGAGGTCCGAAACCGCAAATCCCGTTCGCAAATTAAACTCCTGTTCCACGCCCTTAGCGCCTCGGCTCGGTGGTCGTGAACCGCCCGGCCGGGAGTGCCGCAAACCCTTTGGCGACCAGTTCCGCCGCCTTGGCGTCGCGCGTGTGAGAATCCACGCTGTCGAGCACGATCACAATGACCCGGCGCCCACTGCGGGACGCGGTCACTGCGATCGAGTAACCCGACTGGTCGATGTAGCCGGTCTTCAACCCGTCACAGCCTTCAAGATGGCCGAGCAGATGATTGTGTGTTCGCATGATCACGGTCTTTTTGCCCGCATTTGGACGAAAGGTTCGCTCCCGGGTCGAGGTGTAGCGCAGGACCTCGGGATGTTTGAGAATTAATTCGCGGCAGAGGAGAACAAGGTCACGCGCGGTGGTCAGGTCATGAGGTTGGCCGCGCGCTGGCGGCAGACCATTCACGGAGTGGAACACCGTGCTGGTCATGCCTAATTCTCGCGCTCTTTTATTCATCAGCTCCAGGAAACCGTCAGTCGTACCGCCGAGCTTTTCGGCCAGCGCTACTGCCGCGTCATTGGCCGATTGTACCACCAGGGCATAAAGCATTTCCTCGATGGTGAATGTTTCCCTCGGGTCCAGCCACACCTTCGACGGGCTGGCTTGCGAAGCTTTGACGCTGACGGGGACCGGGTCGCGCAAAGAGAGCTGTTTCTGGTCGACCTTCTCCAAAATGATGAGCAGGTCCATCAACTTGAGTATGCTCGCCGGGTAACCCTTCGCATCGGCCTGGTCCTCGAAAAGGACTTTGCCTGTCCCGGCATCCACGACGATAGCGCCCAGGTAGGGGTCGCGGGAGATGACGCCGCGGCCTGTGGCCCTCGGTTGGGTGGCTTTTCGGGTGGCGGCTTGAGAGGCAGAGGCACCTGCCACCAGCAGCAACACCAGGAAAAGGGACGAAACTTGCTTGTTACTCATCTGCAAAACGACATTCAAAGGGAGCATAGCTTCGCCGGACCCAGGCTGCGGGTCAAGCTTTGACCCTCACCCGCCCAAGTAACTTTCTGCGAGGACTCTTCCCCTATGGCTCAAATCCGGAACACTCTTCTTGCGTTCTGATAAAGCAACTTGCGTTCGATCTGTTTGCTCGCTGCCAGCCGCCGCACCGCCGCAATGGTCCGGGCGCCCTGGCACTGCGGCACGGTCCCGGCCCAATCATCGCAGTCGCTGCCGTAAACCAATTTGTCCTGGTGCCGTTGGAGAAAATCGCGGGCGTGGTCCTCGTCCCGCGATAGCGCATTAAGACCGGAGCTGGCAGACAGGTCGCCAAACATGTTTGGGTAATCGCTCAGGTAACGGTCGGTGATTCCGCCGGGAGTCACTTTGCCTTTGGGATAAAGTTCCGCCTGGTCGGTGAGATTCTTGTCGATGTTCGCCCACCAGGTTTGAGCGTGGCCGATAAAGGTGGTCTGGTGAAATCGTTCGAGCATTTTATAAAACCGCTCAAAACCGTAATTGTACCTGCCGTGTTGCCAATGCATGAGCACTGGTACGTGGTAATCGGCCGCCAATTGATAGATTCCCTGCATTGCCGGCGAATCGCAATCGATCCCGAACTTCTGTTCCGCGATGACCACGCCGCCCAACTTGAGGTACTTTTCGATTTCTTCAACGGCATCGTCCAGGTCGGGAACCTCGTTGGCGCCGAAAAGGAATTTGCGGCGATGGACTTTGGCCAAACGGCAGCAGGCCTGGTTGCCGAAGCATTGGGCCTGCAAACCGTTGGAGAGGCCGTCATGAGTGGACGGGGTGTTGACCGGCCGGCCGGCCGGCAGGAGGATAGTGCGCGTAACGCCCATCGCTTTCTGGTGCGCCAGCAGGACCTCATCGGGCCGGTCGGAGTAATTGACGTGCTGGTGAATGTCAATGATCGGCTCGCGACCGGAGAGCGCTCCGGAGGTTTTGCAGCCCGGCACCGCGGCAGCGAGCATCAGGAGGCTGGAAGTGGTGAGAAACTCGCGGCGGGAGAAGGGAGGGTTTTTAGTTCTTAATTCTGAATTTTGAGTCGGCCGAGGTCCGCGTTGGTCAGGTTTCATTCTACGTGAGTTTGGGAGCGGACCTTGGAAAACTCAAAAGAAAACGGGGCGCAAATCAAAAAGTTTGGTGCAACTCCTTGTTCATCTGCGTCAGTCTGCGTCATCTGCGGGCAACTCGCTCACCAGGAAGACCAAGGGGGCTTTTTCCTTCTTTCCCGAAGCGAAGGGTTAAACGATGATGAAGGCATGGGCCTTTCGCGCAGCGCCGCAAAATCGGTTGGATGCCTTCTCGCTCTGACCTTCTGGTTTTTGCTCGCGCTTTGTGCTGCCGCAGCGGAAACCTTGCCCACCAATTCCGCCCGCGTCACCCACACGGTCCTTACCAATGTGCTGAGCTCTTTTCAAGTTAAGCCTGGCTTTCGACTGGAATTAGCCGCCGTCGAGCCGATGGTTACTGCGCCCGTGGCCATGGCTTTTGACGAAAACGGGCGGCTCTTTGTCGTCGAGATGCGCGATGCCGCCCAGCCCCAGGAAGCGACTCCGCACCTGGGCCGGATTCGGCTGCTGGAAGATGTCGAGGCCGATGGCGCCTATCGTTCCAGCACGGTCTATGCCGAAGACCTGGTCTGGCCTTCCGCGGTGGCCTGCTATGCTGGCGGCATTTTCGTGGCCACCGCCTCGCAAATCCTCTACCTCAAGGATAGCAAAGCCGATGGCGTTGTTGATGTGCGACGAACCATTTTGACCGGCTTCGGCGGCACCAACGCGCTCAATTCCCAAACCGTGTTGAACAATTTCAATTGGGGCCTCGACAATCGTATTCATGGCGCGACCGCGGGCCTGGGCGGTGTCATCACCGCCCCGAACGGACCGCTGGCCAACTCCATCTCGCTGGCCGGCAGCGATTTCTCGTTCGACCCGCGCACGTCGGCGGTTTTTCCGGAAGCCGGCCCCGCGCAGTCCGGCTTGAGCTTCGACAATGACGGGCGGCGGTTCGAATCCGATTTTATCCGCCCATTACGGCTGGCCATGTATGCACCGCGGTACGCCGCGCGCAACCCCTATTTCCCAAGGCTCCCCGAGATGCTCGACTGTGCCGGTACCGCACCGCCGATTCTCCATTTTGTTTCGATGACCGCGCCCAAACCCGGGACCGTCCGTTCCACAGGCGGCAACCGGCTTGGGCCGGCGGTGATGCTCGAAACCAAAGTGCTGGCGCCGGGTTGGCTCACCAACGCCCACGGTTGTGCGGTGTACCGGGGGAGCGCCTTTCCCACTAATTACCTCAACAGCTTGTTCATCGCCGATCCGGATGCGCACGTAATTCACCACGCGGTGCTGCGCGAAAACGGCCTCGAGTTGCTCGCCGAGCGGGCGGCGGATGAACGGAACACCGAGTTCCTGCTCTGTAAGGACAGTGCGTTTCGCCCGGTCCAGGTCATCTGCGGACCCGATGGCGTGCTCTATGTCGCCGACCTGCAGGACGGCTACGAGCGCGGCCGGATTTTTCGGATTGTGCCGGAGAATTTCCGGCGCCCGAAGCTCCCGCAGCTTGGCAAGGCCAGGACCTATGATTTGGTCGCTTCCCTGGCGCAGCCAGATGGCTGGCACCGGGATACGGCCGCGCGGCTTTTGTTCGAGCGGCAGGACCCGGCGGCCGTGCTGCTGCTGAGCAACATGCTCAACCGCGCCAAGGTCCCGCTCGCCCGCCTTCACGCCCTCCACGCCCTGGAGGGCTGCGCGGCCTTCCAGGAAGCCAATTTGGTGAGTGGCTTGCAGGACGCGGATGACCGCGTGCGCGAGCACAGCGTCGCGTTATGCGAACGGTTGGCCAGGGACGGGGCGGTTTCCGACACGCTCTGGGACCAACTCAAACCCCTCGCGGGCGACCCAGCGCTGCGGGTGCGTTATCAGTTGGCGCTCAGCCTGGGCGAAATCAGGCGGCCGGACAAAGCGCGCGTGTTGGCCGAAATCCTGAACCGTGACCGCGGCAACGCGTGGATTCAAAACGCCGCCTTGAGTTCCACGGCCGAGGGCGCGGGCAGCCTGTTCGTCCTTCTGGCGGGGGATGCCTGGTTTCGAAGTGATAGCGCGGAGTTTTTACGCCAGCTTGCGCTCATGACGGGGGCCAAGGGCCGGATGGACGAGGTGATTCAGGTTTTGGACTTCATCGACCAGTCCGCTCTCGGGCGCACCGAGGCCTTCGGGCTGCTGGCGACTTTGGGCGAGGGCCTGCGCCGCACACACAGTTCGCTTGCGCTGGTGGATTCACCGGGACGGCTCGCGCGCTTCTATTCGCAAGCGCTCGAGGCGATGGCCGACGAAAAGGCGTCCAAACAGACCCGGTTGGAGGCCGTCCGGTTGCTGGGGGTCAGCCCTTCCACTTTTGCCGACATTGGCAGTTGGCTGCTGCTGCTGTGCGAGCCGCGCCAGCCGGCCAGCCTTCAATCTGCCGCTCTGGCCGTGTTGGGACGTTACGGCGACCCCAATGTGCTCAATGAACTGCTGAAACGACTGCCGGCCCTGGCCCTCCAGATGCGAAATCAAGCCATTGGCGCCCTGCTGTCTCGCAATGATCGGCTCCCCGCCTTGCTGGCGGCGATTGAAGACGGCAGGATTTCCCCCGCCGACTTCTCCTCGACCCAGAAGAACTTTCTCCGGACACACCACGATTCTGCGATCAGCCAGCGTGCCGTGCGGCTTTTTGGCCCGGTGCCCGTCCATCGACCCGAAACCCTCGACCAATACAAATCCGCGCTGCGCCTGGCCGGCACCGCTGACCACGGCCAGGCAATCTTTTCGGCACGATGTGCGAGCTGTCACCAGGCCCACGGCAACATCCAGCCGTTGGGCCCGGACCTGACGGCCGCCAGGTTCATGGGCAAGGAGAAACTCCTCGAAGCGATTGTCGAGCCGAACGCTGTGGTGGCGCCGACGTATGCGCCCTGGACAGCCGAGACCCAGGCAGGCGAGAGTTTAATCGGCATCAAGGAAGATGAAAGCCTCGCCGCCATCACCTTGCGCCAGTTGGACGGCACGCGGGCGGTTTGGCCGCGGCTGAACCTGCAAGCCATCGAGGCCCGCTCCTGGTCCTTTATGCCCGTCGGTTTGGAAGAGGGACTTTCGCCGCAAGATATGGCCGACCTGCTTGATTACGTCACGACTGGGGCTGATCTCAGAGGTAGATAGATAGCTAATTTGGTTAAATGAGTTAAAGAAGTTAAAAAGGCCGTGAATACCTTGGGATAAGATGCTGCCTTTCCTCAGTTAACTCATTTAACCCTTTTAACCTGCTTAACCCCTTACCCGCTCACAGCCATTCCTTAATTTTCTCCTGGTACTTATTGTAGATGAATCCCAGGACGAGCAGTACGATCCCCAGCGCCATGAAGCTCAAAATCCGGTAAAGGGTTTCCAGCTTCCACACATCAAAGATGAATACGCGGGCAATCGCGCAAGCTAGTATGCCCAAACCCAGCCAGCGATAGAGCCGCTCCCGCAGCACGATTCCCGCTGTGAAAAGTCCCAGCGCCAGCAAAGACCAGCCGGCCGTCAGGTACGCTCCGCCTCCCTCACGTTCTAAATCGCCAACCCAACGTGAGAGAAAAACCCAAAGACTGAGTCCGCCCAGGAGGATCATCGCGCCGTGCACGTTGCGCTCGAGACGATAACGGTCGGGCAGCAGCTTGGCCGCGCGTTGCTGGCCAAGCAGCGCCAAAATCGCAATCAGGTTCGGCCAAAAGACGGTCGGGGCTTCGTACCCCGGCATCCAGAACAATCCCAAACCGCTGAGCGTGAAGACGCCGCCAAAAAGGAGTGCCTCCACATTCTTTCGCCAACCCGCGAAAACGAAGAGTAACAACCCCACCAGCGCCAGGACCCAGATCCGCTCGCGCGCCGGGATATAATCCCAAATCCATACCAGGCACATCACCAATGCCACCCAACGATAGACCAACGCGATTCCCAGCAGAGGCTGGCTCACCCGCGCGTCGGCGCCGGGTTTTCGGTTGAACCACTCGGCCGTGGCCAGCGAAAGGAAAACCAAAGCCCCAATCGGTGCGAGCGGAAAGGCCCACCCCGGCTTGCCCTCGTGAAGTTGCCAGGCAAACTGGGCGCCGCTGACCAGCAGAAAGATTTGACCGCAGGCCGCCAGGAACCACGCCCGCGTGAACACTCCGTAAGCGGTCAAGCCAATCGCCAGCAGGCTGGTCAATGCCAGCCAGGACGGCGGCTGGTATTTCGGACTCAGCCAGAAATAAAGCACGCCCACTATCGCCAGCGCGTAGAGTCCCTGCCAAATCCCTCCCGCTTCGGAAGACAATGTCAGGACTTTCTGCTTCTGCCACCAGTGGCTAAGCAGCAGCGTCATCGCGAGCAACAGCGCCGGGTTCCACCATGGCGGCGATTGGCCGGGCGCAAACCAGTTGACCAGCCACGCAAGTTGCGCGATAAGCAGGTAACTCTGGCTGAGCAGCGAAATCTCGCGCACCCGCAAAAGATAAATCGAAAAAGTCAGCAACAGTCCTTCCGCGGCGAGCACCAGCGGGAAGTTCGCGTGCGTGGAATGGTGCCAGGTGACCGCCAGCCAAACTACGAGCGCCAGCAGGGTTGAATAGGCGATTTGAAAACGTGGAAACCCTTGCCGCGCGGCCGCGCCTTGCTGCTCACGGTCGGCCGCCAGGGCGTCGCCCAGCATGAAGGCGCCGATCGCCATCGGCAGCCATAGCTGGTGGGAATTAACCGCGCTTGCTGAAAAGATTTCCCACCCGCCGGCCAGCCTCACGGCGGTATGCACCCCGGCCAGCAGGACCACGTTTTTCCCCAGGATTGGCACTTGATTCAACTCCAGCCACGGGTCCCGCGGAGGCAATTCCAAAACTTTCTGTTTCTGCCACCAATAACTCAGACCCAGACTGAATGAGAGCATGAGGACCGGGTTCCACCACGGCTCGAGCGGCCCGGAGCGAAACGCGTCGTAAATCCACGTCAATTGGGCTATCAACAAAGAGCCTTGTGCCAGCAAGCTGACCTCCGGCACCTCAAGCAGGTAAATCGAAAAAATCAGCAATGCCGCCTCGCCGGCCAGCACCAAAGAAAAATGCTCCCGCGGCGCGTTGTCCCACGCGGCCACCAGCCAAATCGCCAGCGCCAGCACCGCGAAATAACTGACCTGGGGCCGTAACACGCGGAGTTCGCCCGTCTCGGCCGAACCCCGAGTTTGCCGATGCACCAGCAACGTATTGGCCATCATCAAAGCGCCCAGCGTCATCCCCAGCCAGAGACCGTGGGGATCGGGCTGGCGCATGCCGTCCATCCCCCACCCGACCGCCAGCGCCGCGGCGATGTACGCGCCAGTCAGCAAAACTGCATTCTTCCTTTGCCCGCCCATCATGAGCAGGATGACGCTCTCGGCCGCGAGGATGAGCGCAAGTTGCACTCCGGCGAACCGATCATTCGAAATGATGCCGATGGTCACGAGCAGCAACCCTTGCGTGAGATAAAAGTTTTTCGCCAGCGGTTCCGCGGCCAGGGCGCGCCTCGCTACCTCCGCCAGCACCAGCAGCACCGAACCGTAAATCAGCGAGAACTTCCAAAAGCCACCGTGATGGACTTGCAGCATGGTCAGCAGGAACATGGTGAAAAACGCGCCGTTGTTCATAGTGAGGAACGTGGCGCGGTTTTCGCCGCTGAATTTTTTGTCGCGGGAGAAGAAAACGGCGGCGGTAAACACGAGCCAATAGCTCATCAGGAAGCACGTGCCCGTCCACAGCCCTTCCTGGGGCGTAGGCCATTGCCATTCGCTGCCTTTGAGGAAACGCCAGAAACCGTAAGTCGCGTAGCTGGCCACCAGGCTCGCGAAGGAGAGCACAGCCCACCGATTGCGCACCAGAAAGAAAACGGCGGTGACGGTCAGCACCAGGTTGGAATACAGCGTGAACAGCCCCACCTGGCGTGTGATGATCGAGGTGTAATAGGCCAGCACAACGGCGAAGAGCGCCAGCACCTCGGATTTGCGGTGGTCGGCTATCCAGACCATGAAACCGGCGCAGCCCAGCAGCAGCAACCCATCGAGTAGCGCGCTTTGAATCACCCGCAGCGACTCGATGTGGTGGGCCGCGTAAGTAGTAAAATAAAACGCTGCCAGGCCGCCGGCGAACAGGACCTGGGCATAGTTCTTCAGGCTCTCCTTGGCCGCTTGGCGTTGCCACCACCAACCCGCCCCCAGCAAGCTCCCGCTGGCCACGTAGAGCAACAGGACTTTTCCCCCCGCACCGAAGTTCTGGTAGGCCAGGTTGGCGATAAAAGCCAGGCCCGTCAGCACCATCCCGATGCCGATGCGCACCAGCCAGTAGGTGCCCAGGCGCATTTCGAAAGAAGGGGGCTGCGCTGGAGTGCTCGGTGACAGGGAACCGGTGGAGGGGGGGTGAACGGGCGGCGTTCGGTGAGTGCTCGGTGGCGGCTGGGCCGCAATCGCTTCAGTCTTGGGAGCTTTGACTTCGGACTCCACCTTCTGCGTCACGCTGGCGGCAGGTTGAGGTGCGACCCGAGCGGCAACCGGTGCCTGAATAATTGGTGGAATAGGCGGTGGCGAAACAGGGGCCGGCTTGGGAACGGGCGTTTCCTGTTTGATCTTTTCCTGGGGCTTTTGCCAAGGCTGCAGAACCGGCGCCGCGGGCTGGCTCAGGCGTTGCTCCAGGGTTTTGAGCTGGCGGGAAAGCAAGCCCAGTTCCTGTTCCAACAGCTCCTGCCGGTATTTGAGCCGGGCCAGTTCCGCTCGGTCTTGTTCGTTCATGCTTGGTCGGAGCGCAGAACTCCAGCTCTGCGCCTATCGTTATGACGCCGTCCGATAATTCCTATCTCCCGGCGACGCAATCACCCAAACCCGGCATCTCGCTGACGAGGCCAGACTGCGCCGTGGGCCCGCCGCAGTCACGTCCGAAGCGAAACACCCTGCCGAACTGCAGCAAAACTAAGAACAAAAGCCCCGCTAGACCAGCCCAAATGCGGAACTGATAAACTCGCCAGGCACGCGGATTCGTTTTCATGCCGCCAAGCATACGACCCCTGGCCGCGGTGGTGTTAATCGATAAACTTAGTCGGAACATCAGTTCAACCGATGGCCCGAACATGCGGGTTACTCCGGCTCGCGGACCTCACTCTGTTTTCGTGAAGCGTATGGAGTGCGTGGTGGCTCTTGCCTTGCTGTGATGGGTGAAGATTTTGGTTTCTTGAAAACCCTTTCTGCGCCATGGTGGAGTATGGGCAAACGACGAGAGGCGCGGGAGCGCGCCGTGCAATTTCTTTTTCAGTATGATTTGAACCCGCCGGAAGACCTCCCGGCGGCCCTCGAGCAGTTTTGGGAATCCCAGCGGGGCGCTGCCATCGCCGGAGAAAAAGGCGCCGCCACCTGGGGTCAGCCCGTCCAGTTGCCGCCTCCCACCACCGAAGAAGCTGCCGTGCGCCTCTTTGCCGACCCTCTCATTAGCGGCGCGCTGCAGCACCGCGATGAAGCCGACGCCATTATCACCCGGCACGCCAAAAACTGGGACCTTCACCGGATTGCCGCGGTGGATCGAAATATCCTGCGATTGGCGATTTACGAGATGCTCCATCGAGACGATATTCCGCCGGTGGTCAGCATCAATGAGGCGGTCGATATCGCCAAAAAGTTTTCAACCCAGGATAGCGGTAAATTTGTGAACGGTATTCTGGACAAGGTGAAGAGCGAGCTGATGAGGCCGGCTCGCGCGGTCAAATGACGATGTTCGCTGACCTCCATCTCCATACGCACTTCTCAGACGGCACCTATTCGCCGGAGGAGTTGGTGGCCCAGGCGCGGCGGCACGGCCTGGCCGCCCTCGCCCTCACCGACCATGACACCGTCGAGGGTTGTGCCCCCACCGCGGTTCTCTGCCACGCCGTCGGCATCGAGTTCATCCCGGGCGCTGAGTTGACCGCCGAGCAGGGCGGCGATGAAATCCACATTCTGGGCTACCTCGTTGACATTCAAAATCGGCGGTTGTTGGAGGAGATTGGCAAATTCCAGGGCGTGCGGCAGAACCGGATTCGCGAAATCGTCGCCCGGCTCAAACAAATGAATGTCCCGCTGGAATCTGACGCGGTTTTTGCGCTGGCCAATTGCCGCTCGCCCGGCCGGCCGCATGTCGCCCGGGCGCTGGTGCAAGCCGGGATTTGCGCAAGCCTGGATGAAGCCTTCGAACGCTTTCTGAAAAAAAACCGGCCCGGATGGGTGCCTAAATTCAAAATGTCCGCCGCCGCCGCCATCGAGTTGATTCACCAGGCTGGTGGCCTGGCGGTCCTCGCGCATCCAGGCCTGAACCGCACCGACGACCCGATCCCCGGCATGGTCGAGGCGGGGTTGGACGGCATCGAATGTTTTCACACCAAACACTCGACCGCGACCTCCGAGCATTACCTGGAACTGGCTGACCACTTTCATCTGCTGGTAACCGGCGGCTCGGATTGCCACGGGATGAGCAAGGGCAAGCCGCTAATCGGCACGGTTAAGTTGCCATACCAGCACGTCGAAATGTTGAAGGCCAAAGTGGCGGGAAACCTGATGCGTGAAAAGTCGTGCGTGAAACGTGATGCGTGAACCGAGATGTGCGAACATGATAACTGCTTTTCCCAAAAACCAGCCGGCGATACAAGATTCCGGTAGCTTGAAGCTCACACATCACGTTTTACGTTTCACGTTTCACGTTTCACGTTTCACGTTTCACGCATCACGCATCACGTTTAACCTTTCACGCACCTCCCACTCCGCACTCTGCACTCTCCGCTAACTCCATGGGCCTGTTCGCCAAGTTCAAGGCCGGCCTGCAGAAGACCCACAGCAAGCTGGCGCACGAAATCAAACGCATCGTCACCCGCTCCCCCAAGCTCGAGGCCCACGCCCTTGAAGAATTGGAAGCCGCCCTCATTGCCGCCGATCTCGGCATGGACATGACCACGCAGATCATTGAGGCGGTCAAAAAGGACTACGAAACCCAGGGCGGCTCCGGGTTGGATGTGTTCGCCATCGCCGAGCGCGAAGTCGTGCACAGCTTGGCTTCGAATCACTCCGAACTCCGCCGGGCCCCGGAAGGCCCCACGGTGGTTTCCATCGTCGGCGTCAACGGCACCGGCAAAACCACTACCGCGGCGAAGCTCGCCCATCTGGTCCAGGCGCGCGGCCAGCCTGCCCTGCTGGGCGCCTGCGACACTTTTCGCGCTGCCGCTATCGAGCAGCTCAAGCTCTGGGGACTGCGGCTGAAGGTGGACGTTATCGCCGGCGCCTATGGCGCCGATGCCGCCGCCGTCGCGCACGACGCCGTGGCCGCCGCGCAGGCGCGCAACTCGACGTATTTATTTGTCGATACCGCCGGGCGCTTGCACACCAAGCACAACCTGATGCAGGAGCTCCAAAAAGTGCATCGGGTGATGGGCAAACAATTAACTGGGGCCCCGCATGAAGTGCTGCTCGTGCTCGATGCGACTACCGGCATGAACGCCCTGAATCAGGCCCGCGAGTTCAACAAGGCCGTCCCGCTGACCGGCCTCGTGGTCACCAAGCTCGACGGCACGAGCAAAGGCGGCATGGTGGTTGCCATTCAGAAGGAGCTGGGCTTGCCGATCAAATTTGTGGGGCTGGGCGAGCAGGCCGACGATTTGCAACCCTTCGACGCCAAACAGTTCGCCGAGGCGTTGTTTAGCGAGTGAGATCGAGTACGGATGGATACGCGTGCTACGACCGGCTATATGCGCGTTGCTTTGCGTTTAGCGAAGCGCGGTTACGGGACAACTTCCCCCAATCCCATGGTCGGCGCCGTGCTGGTAAAGGCCGGCCAAATCATCGGGCGCGGCTGGCACCATCGCGCGGGCGCGCCGCACGCGGAGATCGAGGCGCTGCGTGATGCCGAAAAGCGGGGCCATAGCCCGAAAGGCGCGACCCTCTACGTCACTCTCGAGCCATGCTGCACCCACGGGCGCACCCCCCCGTGCACGAAGGCAATTATTGCCGCCGGAATTAAAAAGGTCGTGGTGGCCGCGACCGACCCCAATCCCCGCCATTCGGGCCGGGCTTTTCACCTGCTGAAACGCGCCGGCCTCAAAGTTGTCCACGGCGTGCTCGCCGAGGAATGCCAGCGGCTGAATGAAGCCTTCAATCATTGGATCGTGCATCGAACCCCGCTGGTGACCGTCAAAGCGGCTATGACGCTCGATGGCAAAATCGCCACCGCCTCCGGTGAATCAAAATGGATCACCAGCGAACCGGCCCGCGCCTATGGAATGAAGCTGCGGCAAGGCGCCGATGCGATTCTGGTCGGAATCAATACCGTCCTGGCGGATGACCCGAGTCTGACTCGGCGAACACGAAAACTCCCAACTCCCAACTCCCAACTCCCAACTCCAGCTCTTCGGCGGCTCGTCCTGGATGCCAAAGCCCGGACACCATTGAATGCCAGGGTGGTCCGTGACGCATGGACCGGGCTGACGACGATTGTAGTGAGCAAGTCGGCGCCGAAACAACGGGTCGCCGCTCTGGCCAGGCACGTGCGCGTGCTGGTTGCGCCGCTGGCCAAAGCGCCGCGCGCTGCGGACGGCGTGGCCCGCCAGCCGTGTATCGACCTGCGCTGGCTCTTAAAAAAGCTCGGCTCGGAACAGATTTCAAACCTGTTGGTGGAAGGGGGCGGCGAGGTGAATGCCTCGTTTTTGCTCCCAGGCCTTGCGCACCGTGTCGCCTTCTTTTACGCGCCAAAAATCCTGGGTGGACGCGACGCGCGCAAGGCCGTTGCGGGCGAAGGCGTTCGAACGCTCGGCGAAGCCCCTGTCCTGACCGATGTCAAATGGCGCAGACTTGGGCCCGATTGGCTGCTGACCGGTAAGGTTGAAAGTTGCAGGTTCAGTAAACCCGGGTCCGAGTGAAAGCTGAGCCCTGCGTAAGCAGGCATGGATGTGAGACAACTTTCAACTCTCAACTTTCAACCTTCAACTTTCAACCTTCAACTTTCAACCTTCAACTTTCAACCTTCAACCGGGCGCGAACCTTCCACCTTGAACTTTCACCATTCCACCTTCACCCTTTCCCCCCATGTTTACAGGCATCGTGGAAGAAATCGGCACCGTCGAGCGCATCCGACCCAGCGCCAGGTCGATTGAGTTGACCGTCCGGACCAGGCTTTGCGGGCAAGGCCTGAAAGTCGGTGCCAGCCTGGCGATCAACGGCTGCTGCCTCACGGTGGTCAAGCTTGCTTCGCGCGGCAAACGCAAACTGGCTCAATTCGATTTGCTCAAAGAGACCTGGCAGCGCACTAACCTGCAATTCGCCAAACCGGGTTCGCTGGTCAATCTCGAACGTCCCTTGCGCGCGGACGGCCAACTGGGCGGACATTTCGTCACCGGGCACATCGACGGTTTGGGCACTATCACTCGCTGGGAGCGGGTGGGACAGGACCACGTGCTGGACATCGCCACCGCCCCAGAGGTGATGCGCTTTATCGTGTTCAAAGGCTCGATTGCGGTCGATGGCATCAGCCTCACCGTGGCGGGCGTGCACAAAAAGACCTTCCGCATCTGGATTATCCCCCACACCTACGACGTTACCGCCTTGCGCGAGCGCAAGGTCGGTGATGCGGTGAATCTTGAAGCTGATCTGCTGGGCAAATACGTCGAAAAATTCGTCACCGCGCGAGCATAGCTGCCCCATTCACTCTGCCCTCCACTTCGTCTCGTTTCCCCATCCCCCGTCACTTCTCCTCAGAACGGCCAATACCAGTGTTTCTTGGGCGTCGGGTTGGAGACCTGGAATTGCTTTTCCTGCGTCGCCATCGAAGCCGGCTCAATCTCCACCACCCGGCCTCGCGGAACGAAATTATCGTGGCCGAGGGCATCCTTGAAAACGTAAGTTCCGTGCTTGAGGCGCGGTTTGCTGGCCGTGGTAATGGTGCTCCCGTTGTTGAGCTTCATGACATACTGGTGGGCGCAGCCGCAAAGGACCAGAAGGCTGAGGACCAGCGGTAAAACCATTTTTCTCATAAGAAATCTCTGCTTTTGTATAGCAGCTTCGGTGATGACTGTCACTCAACATCCCAACATCAACATCCTGGCATCGGTCCCCCACTCCCACCGTGACCCCATGCCCATCCCCCTCTCTCGCGTTCGCCCCTGGTCAGAGATTAGTTTGAACATATTCCCCCCTTCCCCTCTCCAATGTTGCAGGATGGGGTTAGGTTGTGGTTATGAGGCGGCCCGAGGGCGGGCCGCCTCTTTTTCGTTCGCGTCCCAGTGAATCCCCTGGACGCTTTCCAGTTTCGCCCCCAATTGCGTCAGACGCGGCCGGGCCGCACGTTTTCCTCAGACGCAATTTATGAAAATGTTGTTCTTCTCCTCCGACGACACCGAGGTCCAACAGGTCACCCGCGAGATGGTTCACGCCGGCATTCCCTGCGAAGTCCGCGATGGCCTGGCCGCCAATGGTGACCCGCCGGACGCCGAAATCTGGATTTGCAACGACCGGGATTGCCACCGCGCCTTCTTGCTGTGCGTCCAGCTCGGTATTGGGTTCGCCCGCCGGCCGGTTGAAGTGGTCGAGACTGAGTGACACCCAGCCGAGCGGTGGGCCTTGGCCCCTGTGACGTCCCGCTGAACAAGGCACCCAACTCGCCCGGATTCCAGGCCCTCATTTACCTCAATTAACCCTTTTAACTCATTGTGGATTAAGCCTCCGGGCCACCTCCTCCAGCAGCTTCCGGTATTGGCCACGATGCATGCTCCCGATTCGCTTTTCTTCCTCGATCGGTGACCCTTTGTCCTGCACCAGATAAGCGTCGCATTGCAGCCGGCAAGTCCCCTCCGCGACCGGCACAACGGACAACTTGACGCGCACCCAAACCGGGGTCTCGCCCATCCAGCCTCCATAGGCGATCTCATTCATCGTCGACCCCTTCTTCTCGAACACGAGGTGGTCGAAACCGGGTTCGGTTGCTTTAAAGCCGTGTTCCTGGAAGACGGTCGCGGTCATCGCGCTGATTTGCCCGGGCGTATTGCCTCGGATTTCAACCGCCGCAAAATGTGCCGCGGACGGCTCCCCTGTGGAACGGCACCCGGTCCCCGAAAGCCCGCAGAGGCAAAGAGCCAGGCCAAATAGCGCGAACAGTCTTCTCATTATTCCGTGCAGCCTAGCATTCTGTCCCCTTTCGCGCCAAGCCGATCTGCTACTCCCTCTCCCCCTCAACGCAAAAAAGCCGGGGAGCGCCCCCAAAGACGCTCCCCGGACTCTATCAACTCAAGCTGGCAAACCCAATCTTACCAGGCTTGTTTCCAAACCAACGCAGGCTCTAACCATGCGTCAGCCTGATCTTGCCCAAAAACGCTTCCGGGCGTCTATCGCATAAACATATGGGTCCCTCACCGCGCCATTTTGTTCTCGTAACGCCGCTGCTCCTGGAGGAAATTCGGGTCGAAAGGCTTGAGATTGAGGCACCATTCTTGAAATTTGACCTCCTCCGGCGGCCGATACAAGCCGGATGGGCAAATCATTTTGGCTATGCGCCACCTCCAGCATAAGCTCAGCATCGCCCGCGGCGAACGTGCTGCCGAGTTGCTCTTCAAACACGCCCGGTTGGTCAATGTCCTCAGCGGCGAGATCTATTTGACGGACGTCGCCGTGGATGATGGCCGCGTTGTCGGCCTCGGAGAATACGACGCCAACACCGTCATCGATCTCGAGGGCGCTTTCCTCGCTCCCAGCCTCATCGACGGTCATTTTCATGTCGAAAGCTCGATGCTGACGGCCCGGGAATTCGCCCGCGCGGTTGTCCCGCACGGCACCGGGGCTGTCGTCATCGACCCTCATGAATACGCCAATGTGCTCGGCCTGGACGGCATCCGCTATGTCATGGAATCCAGCAAAAACCTTCCGGTGGATTTCTTCATCATGCTCCCCTCCTGCGTGCCGGCGACTCCATTCGAAACCGCAGGCGCCCGCCTCACTGCCGACGATCTCCGGCTGATGATCGCCGACGAACGCATCGCCGGCGTCGCTGAGTTGATGAATTATCCAGGGGTTTATCTGGGCGCTGAAAGCGAGCTTGCCAAAATCGAGGCCGGCAAAGGCAAGAACATCGATGGGCACGCCCCCGGGTTGCGCGGCCGCAATCTCAATGCGTACGTGCTGGCGGGCGTGCGCTCCGACCATGAATCAACCGAACTCGAGGAAGCCCGTGAAAAAATCCGCCTCGGCCTCCATGTCCTGCTGCGCGAAGGCAGCACCGAGCGCAATCTCACGACCCTGGCGCCCCTGGTTAATTCTCACAATGCCGCCAATTGCTCCTTCGCTACCGACGACAAGCTCGCCGGCGACCTCGTGTCCGAAGGCCACATTGATCATTGTGTGCGCCAGGCCATTCGCCAGGGCATTCCCCCCATTACCGCCCTGCAAATCGCCACCATCAATACCGCCCGGCATTATCGGTTGCGCAATTTCGGGGCCATCGCTCCGAGGTACTGGGCCGATTTCATCGTGTTCGATGACCTCAACAACCTGGTTGTCCGCCAGACTTACAAAAAAGGCAAGCTGGTGGCGGACCAGGGCAAATATCTGGCCCCCCAGCCGGCGCCGGTCCCACCGCCGCGCAGCACCATGAACCTCCGCTATCAGGCCCCCGATGACTTCGAAGTCCGCCTGGACCACCCCGCCAAAATCCGCGTCATCGAAATCGTCCCCAACCAAATCGTCACCCGGCAAGTCATTGAAACGCCCCGCACTGAACACGGCCTGTTGTTCCCGGACCTCGAGCGCGACCTGCTGAAACTGGTGGTCGTCGAGCGCCATCGCGCCACCGGCAATGTCGGCGTCGGTTTTGTCCGCGGGTTCAAACTCAAGGCTGGCGCCCTCGGCTCGACCGTTGCACACGATGCCCATAATGTCGTTGTCGTTGGCACTAACGACGACGACATCACCCGCGCGATCGAGGAGTTGGAATCCATGCAAGGCGGACAGGTCGCCGTGGCCGGTGGGGCCGTCAAAGCGGCTCTGCCTCTGCCAATCGCCGGCCTGGTTTCGGACCGCCCGCTGGATGAAGTCATCGAGCGAATCGCCGGATTGAACACTGCCGCCCGTCACCTGGGCTGTGATTTGGAAGCTCCTTTCATGACCCTTTCGTTCCTCAGTCTTTCCCCGATTCCAGAGCTGAAGCTCACTGACCAGGGCTTGATCGACGCGGTCAATATGCGGCCGACAACTTTGCTGGTCGAGGAGGTCCCTGCTGCTTAATCTTCCTCCTCCTCATCCGGGGGAACCTTTGACCGCCAATTACCAGCGGGTGCTCAGCCAATAAAGAACAAACGCCAGCACGGCCGATGTGAGCAGGCCGGCCGCAATCGACCACCTCAGGATCAGCTTGCGTTTCCGCCGCAGATTCCTGCCGCCCATCCCGGGCAACAAATAAAACCGTTGCCGTTCTTTCGGTCGTCCAAAAAGCGCCATAAAACCCACAAGGGGCATTATGATGTTTGAACCTTCAACCTTCAACCTTCAACCTGCAACCGCCTTGGAGGCGGCCGCATCCTCCTTGACCCTTTCTCCCGAATCATCAAGCATCCTCCAATGCGCAAGACATTGCTGGCGGCGTTGGCTCTCTCCATGGTCCCGGCCATGGCCGCTCCCAACGAGCCGCCCCCCAGCTTCAAAAAAATTCAGGCCACCGACCAATTCTGGGCCGAGGGCGCCGACATCGGCGATTTCAACCATGACGGCAAGATGGATGTCGTTTCCGGCCCTTTCTGGTATGAAGGGCCCGGGTTCACCAATCGGCACGAGATTTGGCCCGCCAATGCCAGCTTCAAACGCAAGCAAAGCGATGGCACGGAGGAAACGATACCCGGTTTCGAAGGCGCCTTGGGCGAAAAGAACGCCTATTCGGAATGCTTTCTGACCTTCGCGTACGACTTCAACGGCGATGGCTGGACCGACGTCATCGTCTATGGCTTCCCGGGCACCCCGGTCTCCTGGTACGAAAACCCCAAAGGCCGCGAAGGCCACTGGCAGCGCCACGTCATCTTCGATGTGCTCGATAACGAGTCCCCTGGCCTGGCCGATGTGACCGGCGACGGCAAACCCGAAATCCTTTGCTGTTCGCGCGGCTGCATCGGCTATGTCGAGGCCGACTGGAAAAACCCGGCTGCCCCGTGGACCTTTCACCCCATCACCCCCAAAGGCGGCTATCAAAAGTTCACCCACGGCCTTGGTTGTGGCGATATCAACGGCGATGGCCGCGTCGATATTCTCGAAAAGGACGCCTGGTGGGAACAGCCCGCTTCACTCGCAAACGATCCGGTTTGGACCAAACACCCCTTTCACTTTGCCGATGCCGCCGCGCAGATGCTCGTCTATGACGTCAACGGCGACGGGTTAAATGACGTCATTACCTGTAACAATGCGCACGGTTACGGCCTCTCCTGGTTCGAGCAGGTCAGGGAGAACGGCAACATTACCTTCCGCGAACACGTGATTCTCAACAAGGACGCCTCCAAGAATAAAGATGGCGTGGCCTTTTCTCAGCTCCATTCGCTGGCGCTGTTCGATGTCGACGGCGACGGCCTGAAGGACATCGTGACCGGGAAACGCTTCTGGGCCCATGGCAAACACGGAGGCGACCCCGATTCCAACGGGGCGGCGGTGCTGTATTGGTTCAAGCTGGTGCGCTCCGGCAAGGGCGAGGCGGAGTTCATCCCTCACTTGATCGACAGCGATTCAGGCGTCGGCACCCAGGTCACCGTCGGCTACGTCTCCAGCAAGCAGCATCCGGATATCGTCGTGGGCAATAAAAAGGGCGTATTTATTTTCGAGCCTCAGTGAAAGCGCTAACCTCGGAGCGCGGCCTTTAGCCTGCAGAACCCCCGAATTCATCAATCGCGCAATGAAAAAAACACTCGTCACATTGCTGGTTGCGGGCCTGGCCTGGGCCGCCGCCGCGCTCGATAAACCCCAGCTCGACTTCAACGCGGAAAGGCTTCTCGCCCAGTTCCAAACCCTGCAGGCCCAGCCCCACAAACAAGTGCCTGCGGACGTCCTGGCCAGGTGCCAGGGAATTATTCTGTTGGACCGGACCAAAGCCGGTTTCATTTTCGCCTACCAGGGCGGACGCGGCGTCGCCCTGGTGAAGGACAAGAAAGGCAACTGGGGCCCTTTTGGGTGGGTAAAGGCGAACGAGGCGAGCCTGGGCCTCCAGCTTGGCGGCCAGCAAACCTTTGTGGCGATTCTGTTCATGACCGAGGAGAGCGCCAAAACTCTCGTCGCCGATTCGGCCTTTGAATTCGGGGGCGAAGCCCGTGGCACCGGCGGAAACCACAGCAAAGGACTCGAAGGCAAAGTGGAATCCATTGAGCGCTCGGTGTTGGTCTATAACGACCGCTACGGCGTGTTCGGCGGCGCCGCCGTCAAGGGCGGGACCATCTCGGCCGATTACGACGCCAATCGCCTCTACTACGGCACCCGCCTCAACCTCCAGGAGATCCTCTTCGACAACAAAGTCGCGCCAACCCCTGCCGCAACCGCGCTGGCCGCCAAACTCGACCAGTGCGCCAAACCAAAGACGCCGCAATAAACATGGATTCGGATTCCCCCTCTCCCCCTCATAAGGGCGGGGTGAGGGGTTTCTCTTTCGTTCACGCTCCGAGGATACCATGTGCCGTGGTCGTCATAACCAAGTGCGCCCAAACTCTGGGCACCCACCTCGCTTGGGTTGATAAACATTAAGGGCGGTTGAGACGAAGGTCTCCCCACGGTAAAACGTTGTTCGTGAGTTAACAGTCAACAAACAACGCAAAAACCATGAGAAGACCTATAGATAAATTAATCGCAGGAATC
>Ga0210408_10001819_pt1 | contig 21594 bp, 18 predicted proteins | sample IncBWH4MmetaG_FD_155471 | JGI IMG/M metagenome (GOLD analysis project Ga0210408, IMG submission 155471) | Forest soil microbial communities from Barre Woods Harvard Forest LTER site, Petersham, Massachusetts, United States - Inc-BW-H-4-M | ecosystem: Environmental > Terrestrial > Soil >...
CCTCACAGACACGTGTGATCAGGAGGTAGACCTGATCCGGCAGCCGACCACCTCTGTGGTTCGCGGCAGCGGCGGCGCGTTTTATGATCGCATAGGCAGCGATCATTTCGCGTGGCATCAGGTCGCGACCGATGCTGAAATGCTGTAAAGAGCGCTGGGTCTGCGCCCCCCAAAGCTTGTCGGCCGACACATCAACCTGGCCCAGCCCATCGGCTTCCGTTCGAACGTCTGACATGGTGCTCTCATCTGCTCAGCTGGTTGGCGATCCATTCTGCTGTGGGGTGCGCAGTCACGCCGAGCCACAGGATCTGTCGGCGGCCAAGGCCCACGCGATCAGCAATCCGTAGAGAAGCCGGAACGAGACCGTCGGCACCACGAACAGGTCGATCGCGGCAATTCCGTCCGCATGATTGCGCAAGAATGTCCTCCACCCCTGTGACGGAGGTCCCCTCCTCTGCGCCATATATTTGGCGACGCTGGTTTGGCCGATGTCGATCCCAAGCTTGAGCAGTTTGCAGTGGATACGGGGCGCACCCCACAACGGATTGGCGATGCTGATCTCGCGGATCAATTGCCGGACCTCGGTCGCTACCGCGGGACGCCCGGGCCGGCGCCGCGATTTCTACCGCCAATAGATTCGAAAGCCAGCGCGATGCCATCGCAAGACCGTCTCCGGTCGGACGATCACAAGCGCGTCGCAAGCGTTTGGAAACAACCGACAGATCCAACTGAGCACCAGCCCGTCCATCGATGCAAGCGTCGGTCGTTTGGGCCTCAGGCGCTGCAACACATTGATCTGCTGTCGCAGAGCCAGAATCTCTGCCTGCAGACTGGCTCGCCACCGGAACAGATCAACCATCAATCCAAGGATCAGCTTGTAGAAATCCAACATTAGCGCAGGATCGCTCGATTCTCTCGCGACGGCCAACCGAGTTCAATTTGCGATAGGGACGGCCCTTAGAGCTAAAGGTCTGCTGGAATGCGATCGATTTGGCTCATATTCAAATTGGTTATGGCGCGACCGGCCGCGCGATTCTCATGACGTCAATGCCGCGTAATACCGATCTGGCAGGTGATCTGCTATTAATGGCAATAGCAACTGCGAAAATTGCCCGAGCAGGTCGGTGCGTGTTGAAGGCGAAAGTCCTCCCAGCAATATCTGCAGCTTGTCCGGAAGCTGCGCGAGCGAACCCACCCCCAATAATGGCTCGTCGCTGTCGGCGTGGTCCAGCAATTGCGCGGCATCAAACTTCCCGCCTCGCGCACACTGCAGTAGGCGTCCAACATGCCGAAAATCTAACGTTGTCGGCGGAACCGTTGCAACCACATCATGGCCATAGACCAACCGATATGTCGTGCTGCCAAGGGTGTTGATAAATGGTTCAGCAAAATTGGTGTGCCAAACGCGAGGACAGCCGAACGCGTAAATCTCAGCCTCATCGACCTTCTCTTCCGTCCGAACTCGGTCTGCAGTCACCAGGGCAATGGCGGCGCCAAGGCTATGCCCTGTAATAAACAGTGCGCGCCGCTCCGCTATCGATCTACCTACAAAATCGCTGACCTCCCTCCAGACGGACGCAGCCGCATCGACAAATCCCTCATGCGCATCCTGCCCTGGTCGACCGAGATAAAAATCGCTCACCCAATTCAACAGATTGAGCGGATCGGTTCCCGCAAAAGCGATGATCGACGCCTCGCCTCTGAATCCCACAATTCCATGCGTGCTTGACAAAGGCAAGGTCGTCTTGGCCGGTTGCTGAAAGCAGCGGATAATCTCGAATCCCCATTTCTGGCTAACGCGGACAACTTTGTCGGGTAACTGTGTCTCGTATGCAAGTTGAGAGGTCCATGCCATCGCTCTCGCGTTCCCAAGGCTGAAACCCGCTCGCGGAGCAAACATTTCAAATGCATCTGCATTGTATTGCTCTTCCGGCAGCTCAACCACAAAGCTCATATGCGTTCTCTCAAAATACGGGACACAGAATGGTCTGTACGGATGCTAGTACCCGGAATCATAGCTGAGTGATACGGCGGCCTTCGAAGCGGCGTTGACGGACCTTTTTCTTGGTCCAGACGAAGGGCTCAGCTCTGACGTTATATGCTTTGATGTAGGCGTCGATATGCTGCTCAAGCTGTTTGAGGGTCGTGAAGGAAGCGCCGCTGAGCGACTGTCCCTGCAAGATCGAGAACCATACCTCGACCTGGTTGAGCCAGGACGCGCTTGTCGGCGTGAAATGAAATTTCACATTGGGATGTGCCTTGAGCCAATCCTCGTTCTTCTTGTGGGTGTTGAGGTTGTCGAGGATGACGTGAAGCTGGCGGTTCGGAAAAGCCGCGGTGATGCCGTTCATAAAGTCGAGAAACTCGACGCGGCGACGGCGTTTGGAGCGCGTCGCGATGATCTTTCCGGTGGCGACTTCCAGCGCCGCAAACAGCGTGGTCGTGCCGTGCCGCTTGTAGTCGTGGCTCTGGCCGGTCAGGGCCCGACCGTTGGGTAACTTCAGATAGCCCTGCGCTCGCTCCAAAGCCTGGATCGAAGGCTTTTCGTCCACGCAGAGTACAACGGCCTTCTCGGGCGGGGCGACATAGAGGCCAACCACATCGGCAGCTTTGGCTGTAAAATGCGGGTCGTTGCTCTCGCACCAGGACTTGCGAGCCGCGAGATCAATCTTGTGGCTGCGCAAGAACCGCCAGACATATTGGACGTCAACATCGCCAAGTTCCCCTGCCAGCAGGGGCCCGGTCCAGCGCGCGAACCCAGCAGGCGGCGGTTTATCGAGCAACTTCAGAATCCGTTTGTCGGTCGACTTTGTATAGATCGGCTGCTTGCCCGGTCGCGGTTTGCTTTGCAGTCCTTCAAGGCCAAGGTCGGCAAAGCGATGCCGCCAAAGGCTGACAATCCGCGGCTGGACCCCAACTTCCTTGGCGATCGATCGGGTGCTACGCCCGGCCGCCGCCAAAAGAACAATCCGCGCCCGCTTCAAATCGCGCTGCAATGTCACCGGGGAGCGGCAACAGGATTCAAGCACCTTGCGATCTTTCCTCGAAAGGTGGACTTCTCTTGCTTCGGGTATCATCCCGATGTTGAATCATGACTCACGTTCCAAGGAAAGTGCGTACTAGATCAGCGAACGCTCCATCGAACAAGGTCTGCCTGGGTAGTGTATGTTGTCACCTGTCGCCGGGGAAATTAGGCACACAGCTCGGCCGGCCTAGTTCAGCGATGATCGAGTGCCCGGGCGAGCCGCTGCATGTACATTGCAGCCCATGGCGACGTAGCCGTCAGCATCAAGTCGCCAACTTGAAAAAGGCGATCACATTTGGCGCCCTGATCGCTGCAATTTGCAAGACGAAAATATCACCGGGACAACTTGTATTTCACCGCAATCGTACGGGGTTACCGCATCGCGGCTCAACGAGAGGCTGCCGATCACTCTGGACCGGAGGCCGGTCCACATACTCCTTCCAATTGCTAGACACAGAAAAGTGCGGGCCCCTAGTGTCAGCCGCTCGTAAGCTGCGACACAGGACGAAGAGCACAAACGAACATGCCGAGGTTCTTCAGTCAGTTCTCGGGGACGACCGCGTCCGCAGCACGGCGCCGCAACCTTCTAAGCTGGACTTTAACTCTTGTCTTCCAAACACTGCACACTATAATCGCGTAAATTTTCTGATTTAATCGTGTGAACTACCAGTTGATTTTGCCGCTAGGCTTGAACTCTGAGGAAGAGTTTTGAGGGCGTCGTTGCACGCGAAAGCACGCCAGAGAGGCCGAAAGAATCAGAACTGCCTCGTTAAGGTCGATGCGGTTTGAGTGAGGCAAGGCCCGCCAGGTCCGAGCATGCGTTACCAGTTTGCGAGATTTCTTGCGGCCCGGTTCGGATCATCTTAAATCGACGCTATCAGGCTCAGAGGGGAGAGCATGTTGTCGGCGTTGGACCTGATACAGATGCCGTGGGATGAGCGACAAGCTCTGGTCGGCAGGCCCCTACGCTTCCGAGCGCCGCGGCGTTCAATCAATGTGGGCAACCTGCCCTAGTAGCCGCTCGGATGCCCCACGTCGGAAACATTCTCGGAAGTGCGTCAAGGTGAAGCCGATGCCCATAGCCGCAACGCAGCTACTCCAAATGTCGCAGCAGCAGCTAGACGCGCTGTTTGGCGAGCACGACGCCGGTCCAATTCCCGACGGAGAAGCCAAGGGCACCGCGATCATCGTACCCGGGACGCCCATGAGCGAGCCGATAGCGGCGGCTATCAATATTTTCGCTTGGCAGGGTAAGGTCTTCGATGCAAAGGCCGGACTGTTGCGAAACGAAATCCTGCCATTCGGCCTGAAAGCAATCATTGCAAGCGTTTACAAAGGGCCGAGTTGGCTGGACGGCAAGGAGTGCATCGTGCTCGACTATTCGGAGACCTCGCTCGTTGCCTCGCATATTCGGGACGAAATTCGTCAGATCGAGCCTGGTCTTTATCTCGGCAAAGTGTACTGGGACAAGGCGCGCTTGATCGACTTTTCGCTCGACTTCAACGGCTAGAGCCGCCGGAACCGGGACATGATCCCGCAGGACAGCTTCATCATTGTAGCGAAAATCAAGCCTTGTTGCCTTGGTGCTTTGAGGCTCCTCCTGAAAGGGCTGACGTTCAAAAGCCGCCCGGGTATCGCCGACCCGGCCAACCCGCTGATACCTTTCGGCGAATACGAGACCATCCACTTCGCCCGGCTCATTGTCCTCGAAGACAACACGCTGAGCGACCGCGTGGCTTTCGGTCTGCCTCCGTCGGATGAGCCCATCTATCTTTGCTTCATGGTGGATTGCGACGGCCGTGCGGACGAATTGTTGGCACGCATGGCGCAACGGCCCGATGGGCTGCGCGAAATCTTTCGTCATTGCGAGGGCTTTGACGCCGCCGCGGATTTGCTCGACTGGCTGAAGGCGCATTGGGTCAGGCCAGTGGCATCCTACGTCAACTGGGTCGGTCGCAGCGTCCTCCAGACGCTGGAAGAGGCACGACTGCACGTGCTGCTGCGCAGCGCCCTATCAGAAATCCGCAACAATGATCCGCAATTCATATTTGCCCATCTGAAGTCGATCGTAAAACCTGGAATGCTAACTACCCCTCCCCCGACACCCCTTACCTGGCGAATCCGCAACCTGCTGCATTTGTTGCTTCCGTTGGTGGCTACCGCGGGTTGCCTGGTGATTATGGTGGTTTGCCTGATCCTTTTCCCTTTGATCACTATCGCGACTATCGCGCTACTGTTCCTTGGTTTGGTGGCATTTGTCATCGTGTTGCGTCGACACGAGCAAACGGATCCAATTGTCCCCCAGCCTTACGATCCCAAGTGGGTCGCACGCCTTCGCGAGGGCGAAGATCATGATGTAACCAATCAATACACTGCCATGGGATCCATCAAACCCGGCCTATTTCGTCTTTTGACCGAACGCATCATCCTCTATGGGATCGACTGGGTCGCGCGCCATATCTTTACCCGGGGATCGATCGGACGTATCGGCACCATTCACTTCGCACATTGGCTTTTCCTGGATCAGCGTCGACGCGGCTTCTTCTGCAGCAATTATGACGGCGGCCACGAAGCCTACATGGACGATTTCATTAACAAAGCCGGCTTCGGGCTGAACCTATCCTTCTCTAGCTTCATCGGCTATCCAACCACTAACTGGCTGGTCGCGCGCGGAGCGTGGCTCGAGCAGGAATTCAAGAGATTCCAGCGTCACCATCAGATTCCCACGGATGTTTGGTACAAGGCCTATCCGGGGCTAACCGCCCGCGATCTCGCCCGCAACAGCCGCATTCGCAACGGCCTGGAAAAGACCGCGATGAGCGACGACGAGATTCGACGGTGGCTGGCTGAAATCTAGCCGTAGAAGGGACGACGGATGCGCAGCGAAATCGATGCGGGCGACATCCAGGCGATCGCCAGAACCGCCTTCGCCTCGTTCAAGAGCGCCCGATACCTGCTTCTGCGCATCGACAATCCCGCCGCGACGCGTCGATGGTTGCGCGGCCTCGCTCCGGCGAGCGTCGCAGAGGTTTACGAAAACAGTCCAACCGAAAACAACACCGAAATCTACCAGATCGCCCTGACGGCGACGGGGTTGTGCAAACTCGGTATCCGCGAGGAAATCCTGACGCAATTCTCGCCCGAATTCGTCGAAGGCATGGCAAGCAGCGAGAACCGGTCGCGGGGGCTGGGCGATATAGGCGCAAATGCGCCAGAACACTGGGAATGGGGCGTTGGCGAAAACGAGCCGCATATTCTGCTGATCCTGTTTTCAAGCGCAGATCGAGGCGAAGCTTTCGCCGCCAGGATGCGGGATCAGTTGAGAGATGGTGGTCTGTCCGTTATTCTAGACCATCCCGACAGTGACATGGGCGGCCATGAGCCTTTTGGATTTGTCGACGGAATTTCCCAACCGTCGTTCGATTGGGACCGTGCGCGCATCCCGGGAACGACGGCTGATCAGGAATATACCAATCTGTTGGCCCTGGGAGAGCTGCTTTTGGGGTATCGAAACGAATATGGGCTGCTGACCGATCGACCATTGCTGGCGACAGACGAGAAGAATGCTAACCTCCTGCCGCCCGGTCCGCACGACCGTCGCGATCTCGGACGCAATGGCAGCTATCTGGTCTATCGTCAGCTCGCCCAGGATGTCCGACTGTTTTGGCAGTGGGTCGCAAAGGCAGCCTCGGTTTCCGGCATCACCATGGACGAACTGGCCCAATCGATGGTCGGACGCGACCGCGCCGGCAGGCCGCTCCAGGACCTCAACGTCGACAGATCAATTCCAGGGGTCAGTGCGTACAACACTGGCCGCAACGGCTTTCTATTCGATACCGATCCGGATGGGCTGACTTGTCCGCTTGGGGCGCACATTCGCCGCGCCAATCCGCGCACCGGCGATACGTCTGGCGGCCGCAGAGGACCGCTCGATCGCTTCCTGATCATGCTGGGATTGACAATACGACGCGACCACCGGCCAACCTCGTCCACGCTGCCTTGGCCGCGCAACACGACCGTGTGGCCATTCATTCGATCCGAGGACGACGCGGTTGCGTCTGCCCGTTTCCATCGGATTCTGCGGCGCGGCCGGGAATACGGCGAGCAGCTCGACCGCAAGGCGGCGCTCGACCCGACGACTCCTGATCCGCAAGCTGGGCTTCACTTCCTTTGCCTCAACGCGAACATTGCGCGGCAATTCGAGTTCGTCCAGAGCGCCTGGATTGCCAGCGCACAATTTGCAGCCCTCACGGGAGAGCAGGATCCACTGCTTGGCAACCGCGAGCCGTTCCCCACAACACCGATCGCCACCCCAGCGCCGACCGACGGGTTTTCGCGGCCCGGCGCCCGGCCCCATTGCCGACACCTCACCGGTCTTCCGCAGTTCATCCGCGTTCGCGGCGGCGCCTACTTCTTCCTGCCGGGCCTAGCTGCGTTGAAGTGGATCGCCAGCGATTGACGTGCCGTCGAACTGTTCATTGCCAGTCGGCTCGATGTGGATTGCCCCATTCATTTTTTGACGAAATCCCGACAGTTCATCGTACATGCGCTTGCGGGCACGATTCTGGTTGCCGAGCGGGCGGTGATCCGGAAGACAATGCCACGGGTTGAACTTCAGATTGCGGGTAAAGGCGAACTGAGCCGGACTGTCGAATGTTTGCTTCGGAATTCGCAGCGTCGCTACCGGCACGCGAGGAGATAGGCGCTCGGGCCAAAGAACGGCGTTGTTTTCGATCGGCATCTGGAACGCATCCTTCTGCAATTGGATGCGCAACTCGAATTCAACATCCATTTCGTCGAGAGTGCGGATCATGTTGTCGCGCAGATAGTTGGCTGGTGGGCGGAACGGCAGCCGCGGAATCCTGCGGTAAACATTCGTCTTTGACCAGAAGCTGTACTGCATCGCCTGATGCGGCCCCAGAAGATACGGAACACAACTGTAAAAAGTGGCGCCGAGCGGATTTGTCTGCGTTTCGTTCCAAAGCCCCTGCATCGCCATGTCCAACAAATGCGTCCCACGGAAATCAAGGAAATAGAAGGCCGGCAGGTGACGTCGGCTCCAGTATTGCAGTCGTGCATTGGCCTTGACGTCGGGCGTCACGAAGGTCGGCGTGCAGACCCCCGTGAAGTCTTGGGTGCATTTCTCGTCATTCCAGAGCTTTTCGCCCTCGACCCCCATGACCTTGACGCTGATGCTGATAAACCCGACGTCGTCAATGTCCGGCTCGACATGCGGCCCGGGCCCCGAAAACCGCACCCAGCAGTGATAGGTTTTCGGCGTCGCGAACAACCCGTATCGAAAACATGCCGGCAGGTCCTCGTGAATGGTCAACTCGCCGCGCACGAGTCCGTGGGTCTTGGTATTTCCCGCACGCTCAAACCCCCCGGGCGGAAAATCGATAACCAGATGCCGGCGCATCTCGTCGATCATGGTCTGGACATCCTCGTCCTCGCCGGGCTGCGGCGTCTCCTCTGCTAGGGTGACGTTCTCTCGGCTACGCCCGAGATTTATCAGCGCGGTCAAAAGCCGAGCTAGCGGCTCACGAAGCAGGTAGTTGAAGGCCGGTCGCAGAAACGGCTGCTCGAATCGCCGTTCGACGAGCAGTAGAAATTCGATGATGCGGTGCAGGAGCCTAAGAAGCATCGCCACACTCTCCTTAACGCGGGCAGTCCCGCGTACCGGCCATTTTTGTCACGGATTTGCCAGCCCACGACACCCGTTGCAAAACATATAAGAAACACTTCAACTGTAGCTTTCATTCATATTGCCACGGACTTATCGAAACACTGTCAGCCTTGAAGGCCTGCCTGAAGGGAGCAAAGTAGCGCTCTTGCATCTGAGCGATCGCCGCGGTCTGGCTGACCGGCGAAGTATTCTAATTCGTGTCGCAGCAGTGCCTGTGCACGTTCGGTCTGGCCGTTGGCAGCGAGAAGCCCGGCAAGACCGTTTGCCGCGCGCAACGCAAATCCGCGTTGGCCACGCTGGCGGGCGAGCGCAAGCGCTTGCTCGAAGTACCGTTCAGCGAGCGCCGCATCATTGACTTGAGCGTGCGCGGAAAGCCGCCCTTCGATACGAAGGCATTCAACCTCATACCAGTAGCTACCGCCCCGCCCAAAGACATCGCGCGCCTGCTCGAGACAAAGCCTTGATTCCACCGGCCTGTCCGCGCGCACATATGCCTCGGCCAGCCAGCAGAGGTAAGTGGGCAGCCAGTAGAGGAGGTGCGCGGTCTGCAAGAAATGGCGCTGCTTCTCCAGCGTGTCGATGCCCTCCGCCAGGCGGCCGGACTCGACCTCGGACCAGCCGAGAAACGACCGCGCCACCGAGATCCACAGCGGCAGCTCCCGTTTGACCGCGTCCTCAAGCGCCCGCTCCGCGAGGAGCTGGACCGTTCGTACATCCCTCTCCAGTGTGTACAGCGTACAAACGTGAGCATAGGCGTACCCGAGGGTATGAGCGTGCAACAATTGATCCGCGTACTCGAGCGCTTGTCGCCCGTATGCGAACGCGTCGGGAAGTCGACCCACCAGCCAGCAGCAGATGCACAGGTTGGATAGACTCGTGACCTGCACATCGGTGCCGTATGTGACGGCCGTTGCGCGGTCGGCCGTTGCGTCGTAGAGCTTGGTTGCCCGCTCAAGGTGATCGCACGCCTTTTCGGTCTCTCCGTCGAGCAGCGACGTACCGTACAGCCGGTGGCCGACCATGCGATCCGCCCTCGTTCCTTTCAGCTCGGCGAGCGCCAGAAAGTCTCGCGCCAGCGCGCCGGCCTCCCGCACATCGCTCGCAACCCGCAGGTATGACCACCGCGCGTACAGCGCCGGAAAGATGCGCGAATCGTTATCCAAGGCGCGGCAGAGGTCGATGGCGCGGCTGCTCACATCGGCGACCGCGTCGGCACCAAATCCCTGTGTCGCGATCGTCGGTCCGATCAGCGCAATCTGGGCGTTTAGCTCCAGATTGTCCCGCTCAAGCCCAGCAGGGAGCTTGCTGATCTCCTCCCGCGCCGTGTTGAGTTGTGCGATGGCCTCCAGATTTGCCGAGCGCTCGGCTGCTTGTTTTGCCGCTTTAAGCCACATCTGCGCCGCGCGCGAGGTGCGGCCGGCCTCCGACAGATGCTGGGCGAGGTAGTCGGGCTCCCTGTTGGCGACCTCCGGAAATTGGAATTCGATCTCGTCGGCGACGCGGGCGTGAAGCTCCCGTCTCTGCCGCTTGAGAAGCGAATAGTACGCCACGTCCCGCACCAGAGCATGCTTGAAGGAGTAGACCTTTTCGTAGTCATTGCGATCGAGCCCTATCAATCCGGACACGCGCAGCTGCTCGAGTGCGTGTTCAAGGGCGTTTTCGTGCTCAGTCGCAACGGCCGCCAGAAGTCGATGCGAAAAACTGCGCCCGATCACCGACGCGAGCTGAGCGATCGCCTTGGCATGGCCCAGTCGCTCGAGACGGAGCATGAGAGAGTCGTAGAGTGCCGGTGGCACTTCCACCGGCCTGCTGGCAACGGGATCGACCTGACCAGTCTCGAGCGCCGCCGCCGTCAACTCCTCTACGAACAATGGAACGCCGTCCGATCGCGCGACGATCTGCTGGATCAACCGGCTCGGCAGCCGCTTGTCGCGGACGACGGAGCCGGCGAGATCGCGGCAGTCGTCATCGTCAAGGCGCTGAAGCAGGATGCGCCGGATCATCAACGAACCGCTGCGGATGGTAGTCGTGCGGCTGGTGATCATGAGCAGAAGCGGCGCGTTGCCGATCTGGCCAGCAATGCGCTCGACTATCTCGATCGTCGATGGATCGGCCCAGTGAAAATCCTCGAACAGTATCAAGCCCCCGCCGCCGCGGGCAGGTAACGTCAACAGTTGCACAACGGCATCGCGCGTCTTCCGACGCCGCTCCTGCGCATCGGGAACTGTCGCGCTCGGTGTACCATGCGTGGGCAAGCCAAGCATCTGGCCGATCAGCAGATAATGCTCCTCGTCGCCGGCAGCCGTTGTCGCAAGAAATTTGCGCAGGCGCGCCGAATTGGCCTCGGCGTCTTCATCCTTGCGAATACCAATGCGCTGCTCGAGGGTCCTTATGATCGGGTACAACGGCGTGTTCTGGTGTTGGGCTGAGGCTTGGATCGCTAAAATCAGTTCGTCGGCCAGCCCGGTTTTGCCAATCAGCTCCAGTGCCAAGCGCGATTTGCCGATCCCGGCCTCCCCGGTGATCTCCACCGTGTGTCGCCGTCCGGTCTTTGCTAACTCCCAGGCCTGCAGCAATTGGTAGATTTCGGCGACCCTGTTGACCAGGGGGCCAGCATCGCGGTGGCGTGCGCGATGCGCCACGTCATCTGCCAAGGCCTCCCCAAGGACAAGGAAGACTTCAATTTGCCGCGACAGTCCTTTGAGCGTACGCATCCCGAACGGTCGCAAGGAGAATTTGCCGCGTAGCAAGCGCTTGGTTTCACCGCTGATCACCAGTGAATTGGGCTCGCCTATTTCCTGCAAGCGGGCCGCGATGTTGGGCGTGTCGCCGACGATCTCCGTTGCATCGTGCACATGGCCCCGTCCCGCCTTGCCGATCACCGCCACGCCAGTGTGCAAGCCGATCCGGACGCGAAGCGGTTCCTGGATCGTCGCCATCGAGCGCTTGCTGAGCTCTTGAATGCTCCGCAACAACTGGAGGCCAGCATTTACCGCACTCTCGGCTTCGTTCTCCGACGCGAGAGGATAGCCGAACTCTGCGCGAATGCCGTCACCGATGTAGTTGACGACAATGCCTCCGGCATCCTTGATGCACCGGGAGCTGATCGCCTGGAATTCCAACAGAATCTCCCTCAGGTCCTCGATGTCGCAGCGCTCGGAGAGCCCAGTTGAATCAACGATGTCGCAGAACAGAACTGTGACTTGACGGCGTTCGGTTGTTCTGTCGTGAAGATCGTCCATCATTCATCCAGAAATTCTGACGATATTCCGCGGATCGTTTGGGCTCCGCTGCTTTCCCTAAACTCAATATACTTGTTGCCGACCTGCTCGGGCTCGTCCGCTGCAAACAAATCCGCGACGCTTTGAGTGACCAATCGACAGCCACACCGGTCTCGATCACTCCAGACTAGGCCTCGAGCCCAGGCGTCACAAGCGCTTCCCTTGGCGTCGCGCAGCCTCCGAGCGGCCCTCAGCTGCTCAATAGGTCAGCAAAAAATGGATTCAACATGCGCCCCCGCGGATCCGCTTCCTTAACTCGCGCGGAGAACTCCTTCCATCTCGGGCCATAAGCTGCCTCGACATGCCGCCGCTCGACGAACGGGCTCTGGTTGAGCAAGGGAATGCCTTTCAGCTCGTGCGCAAACTCATTGAATTCCTTTAGAAATCCGTCCCAGGCCACCTTATCCGTGTAAGCGTGAATCGGGTCGATCGAAAAGATGTCTCCATCATGCGTGTAGGACAGAATTGCGTTGGGGTCCTTGCGAATGAAGTATGAGCCGAGCGCCATGTTGCAGCGAAAGCCGTATTTCTTGAAATGGGTCTCACTGAATTCCACATATTTACGCAGCGCGCCCAGCCATTGGTCGCGCGGGAATGCCCAAAATGTAAATGCATATTTCGCGGATGCCGGCGTCTTGCTGTAGTCGATCGTCTTGTCGGGATTATACAACGTCGCTCCACCCACGGCGTGCAGCGTCGACATCAGCAGCTTGCTGCCAGCAAACCAGACATCGAGGAACGCATCCCTGAGCGGCTTGGTCGGGATTTGGCTGTCAATGAACCTGCCCACGCGGGCCTCGGTGTGATTCCACAGGTTGCGCCGAGCGGCGGCAAATAGCGATGCGAACGGCCCGACCTGGTCGGCATGCTTTCGCGTCTGAAAGTGTGCCCTTCGGCCGACCGTCCAGCAGATCAGGCCTTCCGACTGATCGATGATCCTATCCACCTCGTTCTCGGTAAGCTCTTTGATCGGACGCGGCAAGTAGCTGAAATGGATCGCTTCCAGCGCCTTGATGCGAAACGTGACCTCATAGACGACCCCGCACAGGCCGTAACTGGAGCGCATGAGGTATAGCAGCGTGGGGGCGTTTTCTTCCGACGCTTCCGCCAGCTCACCGCTGGGCGTCACCCATTTGATCCCCGTGACGTATGAGCCGACCTGCCCGAACTCGCCCCCATCCAAGCCGTCCTTCGTATGGCAGCAAGCCGCGGCACCGAGCGTCATATTGCCGATTTCAATGTTGGTCAGGAATTGGAGGTTCTGCGCGCGGAGCGTCTGCGAGGCGATAATGAACTGGAGGCCCGCCTCGGCCGTAAACGTCATCCCCTCCCGATCGATCTTAACGATCCGGCTCATGCGGGACATGTTGATGATAGTCCCAGTCGAGGATACGCACGGCGTCAGGGAATGATAGCTGCCCATCGCCCGGACTGGGCCAGGGTAGCGGCCGGCATCTCGCAGGACCGATTGAATCTCGGCAATGGTGCTTGGAAACACGAGTTGCGCGGGACAGGCCGTGATCCCGCCATCGTAATTCCGAACCATGTTTTCCATCTGTTGCTACCCCGAGGCCCCCTGACGAGCAGATTCCGGCTCTGCCGACGTTGGGATCAAGCATCGGCTCGGTCATCACAAGACGGTTTCGCCGCGCCAGCGCAAAATCAGACGCGTCGGCGAACGCAGGCTGTGATCCATTTCATACTATCCGAGCATCCATTCGGCTCATACTATCCGAGCATCCATTCGGCCAACAGTGGAAATTGGCGGTTTTTGCCGATCGGACATTCGGTCGCAGAGGCGGAAACGGGCCCTTGGCGCTCGACCTGAAATAAATGGTTTTGCGAGTCCGTTTGGCGAAGCAACCACTTCGTGATAATAGATTGCAATTATTGGTTGCAGCCGAAATCGATTTCAGACGATTGCCTTTGGAGAACATATGTCACGTCAGAACGATGGCTTTATTTTCCATCCTGGCCTGCTGCAGCGGTTGCTGGACGTTGCTTATCGGGCCATCAACTTCTTTGTCAGGTGGGATCGATTGCCGACTCTGATCGGAGCTGTCAATCTGTCGGTGTTCCGCGACAGGCTTCGGGAGCAAAACCTCTACCATACCGGTTACGGCATCAGCATGTCAGGTGACTGGAGTGCGGGCAAGGAACGCTGGCGTTCTGCCGATGGCTCGTTCAACTGCCTCGATCATCCGCGCATGGGCATGGCGGGGTCCCGGTTCGGACGTAACTTCCCGCTGCCTGAATGCGTGGTCGAGCGCGGAGACGATCTACTCGATCCCAGCCCGCGGGTGATCTCCCGAGAATTGCTGGCGCGCCGCACTTTCATTCCCGCGACCACGCTCAATCTTCTGGCCGCCGCGTGGATCCAGTTCGAAACGCATAATTGGTTCAGCCATGGCGTGCCGCAGCCGGGCGGCGAGTTCAAAATTCCGCTGCACCCCGAGGATGATTGGCCCGAGAGGGTCGACGGCTGCATGCAGATCCGCCGTACGGTCGCCGACACGACGGCGCGCGAAACCTGGCTCGGCGGGACCGCCACATTTTGCAACGCGAACTCCCACTGGTGGGACGCCGGGCAAATCTACGGCAGCAGCCGCGCCAGGCAGATGCAAGTTCGTTCGGGCGTGGACGGCAAGATCAAAGTTGATCGGGACGGCATGCTTCCGGCCGATCCGGGACGAGAGGGCGCCGATCTCACCGGCTTCAACGACAATTGGTGGGTCGGGCTCAGCCTGCTGCACAATCTCTTCGCGCGCGAGCACAACGTGATTTGCGATGCCCTGAAGGCGCGCTATCCGGCCTGGAACGACGAAGAGCTGTTCCAGCGCGCGCGTCTGATCAACGCTGCCCTGATTGCCAAGATCCACACGGTCGAATGGACACCGGGCATCCTCGCGCATCCGGCACTGAACTTCGGCATGCATGCCAATTGGTCGGGTGTGCCGTACCGCGTGATGCGTAAGGTGCTCGGCAAGCAAAGCGAAGCCGGCCACGGCATCGTCGGTACGCCGACGGACCAGCACAGCGCACCCTATGCCCTGACCGAGGAGTTCACTTCCGTCTATCGCCTTCATCCGCTCATCCCGGACGTGATGAACGTGCGGCGGCTAGACGCTGAAGGACACGAGTGCTGCGAGCTGGTCAACATGCAGGGACACGGCTCCCGCCAGTTCATGCAGGCGCACGGCTTCGCGAACTTGCTGTATTCCTTCGGCACCGCTCATCCCGGCGCTATCCGCCTCTACAATTACCCCAACTTCCTGCGCCAGTTTCAGAAGGACGGACAGCCGCTGCTCGATATGGCCGCGATCGACATCATGCGCGACCGCGAGCGCGGCGTGCCCCGCTACAATCGCTTCCGCGAGCTGCTCGGCAAGGAGCGCGTCAAAACATTCGAGGAAATCACCAGCATTCCCGGCGCCGCGGACAAGATGCGTGAAATCTACAGGAACGACGTCGACCGCGTCGATCTCCTGGTCGGACTATTGGCGGAAGATCTGCCGAAAGGCTTCGGTTTCAGCGATACTGCCTTCCGCATCTTTATCCTGATGGCATCGCGACGGCTCAAGAGCGACCGCTTCTTCACCGACGACTATCGGCCCGAAATCTACACCGATTTCGGCATGGATTGGATCCGCAACAACGGCTTTAAATCTGTGCTGCTGCGGCATGTGCCGCAACTCGGCCCGGCGCTCGAGGGCGTCGACAACGGCTTTGCCCCCTGGAACGTGCTCTGAGGTTTAGCCGTGGCCTTCACCATTACCATTCCGGGCATCATCCGTCTCGCCGTCGTCAAGACGCCGGCCGAGCTGCGCGCCGTCAACGATGCGAGCACGGTCGATCGCTCATTGTCCGGCTTCGGCGGTTTGGCGAACCGCTCGGTCGCCGCCAAGCTCGCGGTTTTCCGCACGCCGGACGGAGACATATGGCCCGCGTTCCGCGACCGGCTCGATCCGTCGCGCGCAACCCGCCAGGCGGCGCTTGAGGCAACACTTTCCGACGTCGAGCTTTTGCGGCGACGGATCGCACCCGAGATCGCCGAGCTTGGCAGCTACGTTCGCGACGGGACAGCGCATCGCAGCACGGGCGTGATCGTCCAGCAAGCGGTAGGTCGCCTGTTCTTTGCCGATTACGCCGCAAGCGAGGAATCCTACGACGCCGCGTGCACGTTGCAGACCTGGTCGTCGGCCGGGCCGCTGCGCGCGTTCTGGATCAGGCACAGCGGCGCGCTGCGGGCCTCGCTTGACCGGATCATGGACCTTTCGCGCGGCGACACAGCTTGCGCGCACGCCACCGCGCTTGCGATGGGTAACATCGTGAGGTCGATCGAGTTGATGCGCAGCCTGGCTGGCCAAGGTGACAACCTAGCGAAGATCGAACCGCAGGAAGCGCAGGCGCGCACCTTGCGCGCGCCTGCGCACGTGGTCCGCGAGGTGCACGATGGAGGCGGCGCCGGCCCGCTCCGTCTCCGCGCCCGGTCGCTGGTGCTGCTGGCGGTGGAAAGCGCCCGCGAGCAATCCCCCGATCCGGGTTTCGCCTTCTTTGCGGGTGCCTGGAATCAGTGTCCCGCGCACAGCATTGTTCCTGCGTTGCTGGCCGATGTCTGGGAGGCAGCCAGGACCGACGCGAGATGCGGCGCCTGAACAACGCCGCGACTTTCAAACCGATCAAATTGCGCAACCTCGAAGTGCCATGTGCAGCAATCGCGGTCAGAGCATAATTCAGCAACTTTGGCCGTGCGTTCCAACGCCTTCGCGTCGTCTACGCCTCCGTCTTTGCCCGTTTCTAAGGCTTCCTTATTGCCTGCGCAGTCCTGGCGATCGGCAAAAAGGCTGCAGACGTGATTCTCGATACAGCGAAAGCAATTCCGAGGCGCGCGACCACCCGCCCCTCGGATCCAAGCCGCGGAGGAGACGCTTATGCTTGAACATCCTTTGACACTCGATCAACAGGCGCTCGACGTGGTGGTTGAGACAAAGGTCACATGCCCGTTTCTCGGCAGCCTTGTTGACCAGGGATTTCTCGCCGTCAGGGGCGTTGCTGGCAATCCCTTGGCCAGCATTGAGGACGTCAGACGCCTGGGCAATGAGGGCGGCGGCGACCTTGGCGACCTGCTGGTGCTTTTTGCCGCGGGCAACCATGCTCTGATGCGCAATGATTCAGGGACAGCGCTCGACGTACCGGTGCCTGAGGGTTTGTTCTCACTCGAGCTGCCGGGCTCGCAAGGTTCTCACCCGGGTCACAGCAGCATCCTACAGGGCGATCCCAGGATATTGGCCTCGGGACGTTTCAGCGAGGAAAACTGGGACCGGTTGGCCGAGCTAAGCATAAATGGCTGCCTACGGCGATCCGACGTTGGAAGGTTCATCGCGCAAAACCTTGCGAGAGATCCGAACTCGAAAGTCGTCGGCGCAAGGGTGGCCGAACTGTTGGCTCAAGATCTGGCGGGAATTGTCGAAGCAGCTTCGGCAGCCTTCGCAACACTCTTCAACTCTAACGCTGGCAACGATCAAAGAGCACTGGAGCAAAAGCTCACAAAGCTCCTCGGGGAAGACAATCTTGTCGGTTCTTCTGGAGAGTTTGGTCTTCTTTTCGCATTTCTCGCTCATGATCCCGCCACGAAACAAATCGACGGCGAGCCCGCACTCTCCCTGGACCACGTCCGCGCGATGTTTGCACAGAAGCGCCTTCCAGCGGGATGGCAGAACTGGAAGAAATCGCGCCAAGATTGGGTTGTTCACACGACTCCACTCTTGCTTAACGCTGGCAAGGAATTTCTGAAGTTCTCCGACGGCGGCGATGGCGCACTACCTGCGCGATGAAGATGAAGCCAAGCAGGACTCCCAGATGAAGCGCATCAAACGCCGCGCGCGGCAAGCCAGACAGGCGAAGGGAAAGTGACCATTTGTCTGAATGGAAACGCGTCGCTTGTCTGAACGGAAAGTTCTTGATGCGCTAAGCCACTGAAAACATTGGAGCGGGTGAAGGGAATCGAACCCTCGTATTCAGCTTGGAAGGCTGCTGCTCTACCATTGAGCTACACCCGCATGCGGCAGATCACCTAACATGGCCCGGACGCCGCCTCAACCACCATGGCAGGCCGTCATGGGGTGGGGGTTCCCGTGCCGGGGCTGCATATGGCCCTTAACAGCGGCCGATTCGCTACTTATAGTAACCCTCCCAACAACAACGAAAGGAGGTGATCCAGTGTCTTGTCTCAAGCGCTGTCACCTCGCTGGGATCGCCTGACAGGCTGATCTGGCTTTGCGGGCGCTCCCGGCGCCTGACCAGCGAGCACGACGATTGGAACGCGGCGGGAGGTTTCCCGCCGCGTTTTGATTTGCCCCTGTCGAACGCACCTCCCGCCGCCATTTGTCGGCTCCGAGCCCGACCAAACGTCCTTGGGGACACACCAGGTTCAACGAACAAGGAATCCCGTGATGCTCTATGCCCTGCTCGCCTATCACGTCGAAGCCGACGTCACGTCGTGGACGCCGGAAGAAGATGCCGCCATGATGGCCAGCTTGCGCGAGGCGCACACGCGGATCAGGCAGAACGGGGGGCTCGGGCCTGCGGTGCGGCTCGGCGCCACGGCCAGCGCGCGCACCCTGCGCGGCCCGGGCAAGGGCACGGTCATCGACGGGCCGTTCGCGGAGACCAAGGAGCAGCTGCTCGGCTTCTACATCCTCGATTTCGCCACTGAAGAGGCCGCGCTCGGTGCCGCGCGCGAACTGCGCCGCGTCAACCCGAGTGCGGTCTACGAGCTGCGCCCCATCCAAACGTTTCTTCCCGGTGATGCCATTGCGACGAGCGAGGACGCCGACGCCTCCTAGTCCGGCTGTTGACGCCCCATCTGCGATTTCCTCCGGCGCGCGGCGAACAAGCGCACGAACAGGCCGCCGAAGGCCAGAAACCACACATATTGCGCGTATTGCGGGGCGACGAGCGCCACCAAAGTCCCGGGCAGGAACACCAGGACCGGAAAGATCGCCCCGGTGAACTCGGGAGGATGCAGACCGTCGCCACGTGTCATCCACCACAGCCAGGCGTTGAGGCCGGCGATCGCGGTCAGATGCAGGCCGTAAAGCACCGAGACGGCGCTCGAGAGCCGGTAGTTGCCATAGAGGCCATTGGTGACGGGCAGCAGGATGATCGAAAGCAGGAAGAACAGGTTCAGCGTCACCACGCCGCGCGTTCCGTAGGGCTGTCGCGCCAGCCGCCGCTGATGGCTGATCCAGAACAGGCCGGCGATGATGAAGCTCAGGATAAGCCCCGATAGCTGCCCGGCATAGAGCTGATACAGATCGTGCCAGCCCGGCATGCCCTTGAACACGCCGACCTTTGGCAGGTTGTACGCAAGCAGCGTCATGGCCACGCCGAATACGGTGTTGCTCAGCGATTCCAGCCGGCGCATCTCGAAATGGTCGGGGTTTTCTTCACTCATCAGGATTGAATCTCATGCATGAGAACCACGAACGCCGAGAATCCAGCCCTCGATATCAGCCTGAGCGCGCTCGGACACGGTCAGCTCTGGCTTGAGGAATGCCGCCAGACTGCCATTCTGGTTCGCGCGCCACAGCCAGGCGGCGACGCTGAAGGCGTCCTGCTGGTCCCGCGTCGGCGCCTCGCAGGGAAAAACGGCGCGCCACAGGCTCGGATAAACCTCGGCGATCCCGGAGCGTCCGGGCGGGATGTCCCAGCCATCGAACGGCCAGAAATGCCCCCTTGGCCCGAGGCTTTGCCGGATGAAGCGCAGCCAGGGGATCCCGGCATGGGTGGATTTCGCCACCGAACCCGGCACGTCGAAATGAAAGACCGATTTCGCCCCGCCAGCCCGCATTTCGGTCAATCGGCGCCAGCGCGAATCGCCTTGGCGCGCCGCGCCGTTGCCGTGCAGGCCGTCCCGGATGGAGTCAACATACATGTGTATGTTGTCGGTCGGCCAATGACGCTGGAAATCGTCTAGGAAAGTGGGCCAGTCCAGTGGCAGATGATGGGTCTCGAAATAGGCCAGCGGGAAGGAAAAGCCGTGATCGATGCCGACCAGCGTCGGCACATCCTCGGCGAGACGCTCCACGAGCCATTCGGCGATGCCGCGCCGGCTCCAATATTTCCGTAGATTTGACGGCACCACCTCGACCGGCCACGCGTCGCCGTCCGCCAGATAGATGCGAAGGCCAGTCAGCCCATCCTCGGCGGTCCGTGCGCCGGAATAATCGATCCCGATGGTGCGCGCGAAGGCTGACATCAGCAACGCCATATCCCGCGTTGCTCGCGGTAAGCGATCATATCACGACAATCGCTCAAAAGTTGCTCACCCGCCGATCCGCTTCGCAAGTGTCCGCCGTCCCATGCTGGAATTTTCTTCGCGATCGTCGCCGGATGCAAGTGTGCTGCAGGCGCGAAGCGAAAGCGCCCCACGCCTCCTGCGCAATCTATCGTGCTCATTGCACGGAACGAGAGAATGAATTCCACGTTGGTTCCCAGCCGGGTCTGTGCGCGCGATCGCGTCAGGACGCGGTCGCGCTTGATTCCACGCTGCTGGGCCGTTCCCGACCGAAGAGGTGCTGTTCGATGCCTCGCGTCCATCTCCCCCTGGGCAATCTGCGCGCGGTCGTCATCCTCATCGTGGTCGCGTTTCACGCCGTGCTGCCATACCTCGCCTCGCAACCGGCAGAGCCGTTTGCCTTCGACGCCGCGCCGTATCGCTGGGTGGCATTCCCGATCATCGATCGCGAGCGGTTCTTCGGTTTCGACCTGTTCTGCGCCTGGCAGGACGTCAGCCTGATGACGCTGATGTTCGTCCTGGCGGGATCGTTCACCGCGGCGAGCCTGGACCGCAAAGGTCCCCTCGCCTATCTGTCCGACCGAGCTCTGCGGATCGGCGTGCCGTTCCTGCTGGCCGCCGCGGTCCTGGCCCCGCTGGCCTATTTCGCGTCCTTTTCCGTGACGGCCGCCGACCCGACGCCAGCGGCGTTCGCCCGGCATTGGCTGGCCTTGCCGATGTGGCCTGCAGGCCCGGCCTGGTTTCTGTGGCAGCTCTTCGTGCTCTCCGCCATCGCCGCCGCGCTGCGGGCCCTCGCGCCGCAAGGACTGGAAACCTTGAGCCGCTTCGCCGCCCGGTTCGACGATCATCCCCTCGGCTTGTTCGCTACCCTGGTCGCGATCACGACCCTCGGCTACGTGCCACTTGCGCTTGCATTCTCGGCCTGGGACTGGGGCAGCCTCGGCCCGTTCGCGATTCAGCTGAGCCGGCCCTTGACCTACCTCGTCTATTTCTTCGCGGGCTTTGCACTCGGCAGCCAGGGCTTCGATCGCGGCTTGTTGCGAAGCGACGGCGCGCTGTCGCGCCATTGGCTGCAGCTTCTTGCCGCAGCGATGATCAGCTTCGCCGTGTGGGGCCTCGTCACCTCGCTGACCCTGCCGGACTGGAACGCCAGCCCGTTTGGCTACCGCCTCGCTGCCGCCCTGTCCTTCCCGCCGGTCTGCGCGAGCGGCGTGCTCTGCTGGCTCGCGATCGCGCTGCGCTTCCTGAATTTTCGCGATCGTATCCTCGACGGCCTTTCGGCCAACGCCTACACCATCTATCT
>Ga0210408_10001820_pt1 | contig 21588 bp, 21 predicted proteins | sample IncBWH4MmetaG_FD_155471 | JGI IMG/M metagenome (GOLD analysis project Ga0210408, IMG submission 155471) | Forest soil microbial communities from Barre Woods Harvard Forest LTER site, Petersham, Massachusetts, United States - Inc-BW-H-4-M | ecosystem: Environmental > Terrestrial > Soil >...
TGGCCCAGCCAGCCTCACCAGGCGGCAAGACTTGGCCCAGCCAGCCTCACCAGGCGGCAAGACTTGGCCCAGCCAGCGAGACTCAGCCCAGTGGCCCCCGGTTCAGCACGGGCCACCTGGCCCCACCTGGACCTCGCGCAGGGACCCCCGCGGGAATGGCGGCCCACCCCACCCGTAGGCCGAGCACGTACTGGCGCAGCACCAGGCCCCCGAGGACGGCATAGCCGAGATCGGTGGGGTGGATGTCCACGAGCGGGGTGCACATGTTGGTCAGCAGGCAGATCGTCCGATGTTCCTGGGTCCCCGAGGGGTTGAAGACCGGCAGGGGATCCGCGAAGCGGGCCCCCACCCCGGCCGCCACGGAGGCCATCACTTCATTGAGCTCGCCCGTGAGCAGGTCCCCGCCGGGGATCGTTTCCCCAAACGGGTTGTAGAGGCCGAGCACGACAATCTGCGCGTGCGGGGCCGCCGCGCGCAGCTCGCCGAGGATCAGGCCCAGGTTGGCCCCGACGTGCGCGAACGTCGCCGGGGCGCCCGCCGCGATGCAGGCGGGTTCGAATTTGCACGTGCCCTCGATCAGGCCGAGTGCATCGTTGGCGCCGATGTCGATCGTGATCGGATTGACCGTCCCCGGGTGCAAGCCCAGGTAGCCGAGGGCGTCGGAGAGCTGCGAGGACCCGGGGCCACCGCTATAGGGGTGGTGCAGCGGGAAGCCCTCCGCCACATAGGGGCACGGGCCTTTGATGAACGATTCCGTGGTCTCCCCCGGGCAGCCGTCGTTGACGATCTGCAGGGTGTGGTCGAACAGCCTCAGCACCCTGCCGAAGTCATCCACGTAGCCCGTGTTGTACTTCGAGGGTTCCTCGTTGGGCAAGAGGCTGTTGAACTTCGCCTGCGAGTATCCGAACGCGAGCGAGTCCCCCAGGGCCAGGTACGTGGTGGGCGTAGGAATCGGTCGCGAGAGCTGTGGGTGGACCAGCCGCGGCGGTGGCGAACCGTGCTGCGAGGCCCTCGCTTCTGCCGAGGGCGCGAGTAGCGCAAACAGCAGGCTGAAGATAATCAGCACGACGAAGAGCGCCGTCGCGAGCGCCACGCGGCGCCCCTTCAGACGAAAGTCAGAACCGAACCGGGCAGCCATCGCAGTCCTCCTCAGGCGCGTATGGATTCGCCGGACGAGCCGAGCCGCTGCACCCGCCCAGCGCTCTCTGACCACTCAACGTAGCTCGATCCCCGTCGCTTTTCAATGGGTAGGACGCCAGGGTCCCTGAGCCAAGGGTCCCAAACCTACGGGTCCCTCAGCCAACGAGTCCCCCAGCCAATAGGTCGCTCAGCCGCGTAGCCAAGGTGTCGCTCAGCCGGTGGACTACGGGGAACGAGGAGTCGCAACCGGGCGACGGGGGACCGAGGAGTCGAACCTCGCGTTGCGGTTTTGGAGACCGCCGTGTTACCGATACACCAGTCCCCCACAGGGGACGGGAATTGTACGGGCTCGGAGCGCCGCGCCCCGGCAGCCCCGCGCCTGGCGGCCCCGGGTCTGGCGCCCGCGCCCGGCGGTCCCCCGCCCGGCGGCCCGGGACATTCGGCCACCCCGGTACGGCCCCTAAAGCAAGGCGCCCCACCTGCCGAGGGTGCTTTAGACGAACAGCGCAGCGACTTTGTGATGATTCGCACAGTCTTGGATAGACGCCTCTCCAGGTCCCCAAGGCCACCCCTTACGCGCGGCCGGCGCGCCTCCCTGGCCACCCGGCGCGCCTCCCTGGCCGCCGAGACGGGGGACACCCTGATCGAGGTGCTGATCAGCGCCGTGCTGATCGCGCTCATCGTGGTCGCCACGATGGTCGGCCTCAACAGCAACAACCGCGCCACCGCCCTCGACCGGGCTCGCTCCCAGGCCGACGCGCTGGCCCAGAAGGCGGAGGACGAACTGCGCAGCGAACCGGTCAAAGCGCTGTCGGAATTGAACCGCACGGAAGTGGTGGAAGAGGGCGGGACGAAATACACGATCACCTCGACCTCCAAATACATCGCGGACGCCACCGCCACCTCGAGTTGCAACTCCAGCACCCCCCACGCGGACTACCTGCAGACGACCTCCAAGGTGACCTGGCCGGCGATGGGCGTCGCCAAGCCGGTGGAGGAGTCCAGCATCATCAGCCCTCCCCCCGGGGCCGCCCTGATCGTGCAGGTCACCGAAGCCGGCACCGCCCTGGAAGGCGCCCAGGTGAGCGCCATCGGCCCCGCTCCCGCGACGACGGTGCACACACTCGAAACGTCCTCCGACGGCTGCGCGATCCTGGCCCTGCCGCCGGGCGGCTACGAAATCAACGTCCGCAAGGCCGGCTACGTGGACCCCAACTGGTTCCCGAACACCCGCGAAGACCCGAGCACCACCCACAGCGCGTACCTGAGCCCCTACCTCGTGGCCGAGACCACGACCAAGGAGGCCTACGACCTCGGGCGGGCGGGCACATTGGAAGTCGGCTTCCGCAGCGGAGCCACCCCGGTCGAAGGGGATACGTTCGTCGCCTTCAACAGCTTCATGTCGTCGTTCAAGCAGCTTGGCACCCTCGGCAAATACGCGACCACCGTGGCCTCTGAAAAAACGGTCTACCCATATCCCGAATCCTCCCCCTACACGGTGTATGCGGGCACCTGCGAAGCGGACTCGCCTGGCAAGTTCGGTCTGGAACCCACGACGATCGTGGTCCCGCCCGGCGCCACCGGGGCGGGCAGCGTTCCGCTGCCGGCGGTGAACATCAGGGTGATGAGCGGCACCAGCGCCGGCGCGCCCGGGGTGCCCGTGACAAGCGCGACCGGCAGCACCACCGACGAAGGGTGCGAAGTCAAGCGTTCGTTCACCACCACCTCCGCGGGCGCCCTGCCCCGGCCTGGTCTGCCGTTCGGGAAATACTCGATGTGCGTGGGCAGCGGGGGCAGAAGGTGGAAAGGAGCGTTCGAAGACAACACCGCCGCCGGGCCCTCCTCGACGACCTGGACCAATGGGGGCATCAACGCCGAAGGCAACGCGGTCATCTATCTCGGCACGAATCCCAGCGGGAGTCCCAGCGGCACGGAAGCGGGATCCTGTCCATGAGGCCGCCGAGGACGCATCCACCCAGGGGCCTAGCCGATCTCCGATCGACGGGGCAATGGGGCGTCGCCCGAAGCGCGCGGACAACGGCGCAGGCGCCGCGCGGCGAGCGGGGCTACACGCTGATCGAGCTCCTGGTGTCGATGGCCATCGGAACGATCCTGTTGTTGGGCGCGCTCGCCTTCCTGCAGTTCGCCACCAGCGACGTCGCCCGCATCGCCGCCCGGGCGCAGGTGGACAGGACCGGCCGCACGGCGCTCGAGAAGATCATGCTGGCGCTGCACTCCGCGTGCGTCGCGCCGCTGGTCATCCCGATCCAGCCGGGCAGCACCGGTACAACGATCAAGTTCATCAGCGAAACCAGTCCTCTGAATACGAACGGAGAACCCGTGTCCGCGCTCCAAACGGTCAGGCTGCACGAAATCACCTATACGCCGGCTTCCGGCAAAGCGCAGGGCACGCTCACCGAAAGATCGTGGCCGGGCTCGGGTACGGCGTCCAAATACATCTTCAACACCGCCGCAATGCCCACCACGCGCAAGCTGCTCACCGGGGTGACAGAAACCGTGGGTACTGGGGAATCGGGAAAACACGAAAGCCTTCCAATCTTCCGGTACTACCGCTACTACAAAGAAGGCGATACGAAAGCCGCGTTCGGAGTCCTGAATCCCAACCGGACGACCGCGTTGGAAGAAAAAGAAACCGAAGATATCGCCAAGGTGACGGTCAGCTTTACGCTCGCGCCCGAAGGCCATCAATATACCACACTCGGCAACGATCGTCCCGTAGCCCTGGAAGACTCGGCGGTCTTCCGCCTGGAAACCTCCTCCGAAGCGGCCGGCACCTCCAACCTACCCTGCACCCGCCGAGCATGACCACACGCGACCCACAGCCAAGCCCGCCCAGCATGACCACACCCAACCCACACCCAAGCCCGCCGAGCGTGACCACACACGACCCACAACCGACCCGCAGCGCCGCGGCGCTGCGCGGCCAGGAGGGCATCACGATGATCGTCACGATCGGAGTGATGGTCGTGACCGCGCTGCTGCTCGCCGCCACGTTTACCCTGGCGCGCGGCGAAATCCATCTCACCAAAACGGATACAGCCGAGAAGAAGGCCTACTACGCAGCCCAGGCCGGGATCGAGGACTACGAGGACCACCTCACCCAGGACGGCAACTACCTGAGCTACTGCACCAATCCGCCGGCCGCCAACCCGGCGCTCAACCAGGTCGGCGAAACCAGCCATCGCGCCACCATTCCCAGCACCATCACGGGCGAACCGACCAACGAGCAGTACGCGATCCAGCTCCTGCCCGCGGAATCCGCGCCGCATGAAGACCGGAAATGTGACCCCAACCGCTTGGTGGAAACCATGCTCGAAGAGAATCAGACGGGGGCCACCGGAACCTTCCGCATCGAGTCCACCGGTTATTCCGGCAGCATCGAACGCACGCTGGTGGCCACCTTCAAAAACGCCAACTTCGTCAGCTTTGTGTGGTATACGAAGTACGAAACCGGCGATCCGAGCCTCTATGGCGAACCCCCTGGGTCGGAACCCAATCGCTACACGAACTGCGGCCAGTTCTACGGAGAACGTCCGGGGTCTCCGTGTGGGGAATTCGACAACTACTTCATCACCGGCGAATCGGTCCAAGGCCCGATGCACACCGAGGACCACGTCGGAATATGCGGTACACCCACCTTCGGGCGCAACCCGAGCGACCGGATCGAATTCCGTTCCGAGGGCCTGCATGGCGACGAAGGCTACTCCAGCGAGAGTTGCGGTGGAACGGCGTCACCTACGTTCAAGGGCTCCCATATACCACCGAGTGAAGTCCCCTCGATTGAGCCACCGCCGGGCGATGAAGAACTGAAGCATATCGTGGAACCGGCCTACCTCTACGAAGACAAGACCGAAATCGTGCTGCAGGGCAGCACGATGACGGTGAAGAAGCACGTTGGTGTCACCACGGGCCTCGAAAAAGAAACCACGGAATCCGGTGTGCCGTTTCCGCCCAGCGGGGTGATCTACGTCGCCGGGGGCTGCAAAGTGCCCTACTCGCCGTTCGGCCCCGTCCCCAAGTACACCGAAGACAGCGGATGCGGCAACGTGTACGTGCACGGCAACTACACCAGCTCGCTGACGATCGCCTCCGAAAACGACATCGTCATCAACGGCAACATCACCACCCCCACCAACGCCGAAGGGACGCCCACGAGCAACGCGCTGCTGGGACTGATCGCGAACAACTTCGTGCGCATCTACCACCCGGTGGTGGGCAACCGCGGCAAACACTTCTACTACGAATGCAACGGGGCGACAGACAGCCCCGCAGACCTCAATGAACCGACCATCTACGCCGCGATCCTGGCGGTCAAACACGCTGTCATCGTGGATAACTTCGACTGCGGTGCCCCCTCGCTCGGACACCTGAACATCTACGGTGCGGTGGCGGGTCTGTTCAGCAATGGCATGACCGGAGTGTTCGGCGGCGGGGGCACGATCATCGCGGGCTACCCGTATAACGCCAACTACGACAACCGCCTGCAGATCGAGGAGCCGCCGCACTTCCTCAACCCGGTCCAGGCCGCGTGGTACGTCCAGCGCGAGACCCAGGCGCCTAATCCCAAGCCGTAGAGAGAGCCGACTGACCGCGCCGGTGGGCGTCCTAGCGCACGGGGACGGCCGGCTCGACCCCGCGCAGCAGGGCGCCGGGCGGCAGCTCGAGCGCGCGGGCGAGGCGCAGGAGGGTACGGAGGTTGGGGTTGCGCTTGCCCCGCTCGAATACGGAGATCGCGGCGCGATCCACGCGGGCGTCATTGGCGAGCGCTTCCTGCGAGATCGAGGCCCGTTCGCGGGCCCAACGCAGATTGGCGCCGAAGCGGGCCGCGGGGGCGGAGCTCTCGCTGGAGTCTCGCGGTCCCCGCACGGTGGCGCCGTCGGGACCGATCCCCTTCAGCAGCGCGGAGGGCTTGACACCGACGGCGCCCGCGATCCGCACGATCGTGGAGAGGTCGGGGGCGCGCTCCGCGCGCTCCAGGAAGCTGACGGCGGCGCGATCGAGGTTGGCGCGTAGGCTGAGGTCGATTTGGGAGAGGCCCGCCCGCCTGCGGGCCTCGCGCATGTTCTCGCCAAACCGGACCAACTGTTCGTCCAGATCTGGGTCTCCAGTGCTTCGCATGGGCCCATACTCTTGAGTCGCCTACAGAAAGACCACTGCTCAAACACGAGAAAAACGTCGAACGCGTCGATCGTCAGGGGCGAGCCCCCGCGCAGCGGTGCGGCAGACGAGATTCCGACGGTCGGAGACAGACAATCGGAGGTGCGGCGGGTGGGATTCGAACCCACACGCCCTTGCGGACAAGGCCTTTTGAGGGCCCCGCGTCTACCGTTCCGCCACCGCCGCACGCAGCGCTCTCAATATATCTACAGGCGCTCAACGTCTACCAGGCCCACGCTCGACGGGGCGACCGCGGATCCTGGCCACGCGCCTCGCGGGCTATGTGTGAGAACTTGGGGGTGGGGGCCCGCTCCTCAGGCGGGGTGCGGAGCGGCTTCGCGGTGGCCCCCCGCGCCGCGCTGGGGGTCGCGCAGCTCGCGCTCGACGTTCCACCCCTGGGAGAAGCCGCGCATGGCGAAGACGATGAGGAGGATCTGCACGGGGATCAGGATCAGGGTGAGCAGCCCGAGCAGCCCCGAGCTCAGAGCGGGCTGGGCGAAGCCGGATCCGTCGCGGTTGAACCACCCGGGGGCGGAGACGAGCGCGAACGTGGCGAGCAGCACGGCGAGCGCGGAGCCGACGGGGAGCACCCCACGCTGCCAGCGGGCGGCGAAGAAGGCGAGCAGGAGATAGAGCACCGCGAATGCGAGTTGAGCCCCGATCGGTCCCACCCCCTCGAGGGCTGCCCAGCCGCCGATGGTGATCACGAGCAGCAGCGCCGCGGTGGCGAGCATGAGCACGATCACCGTGGCGCGCGTCGCCCGCACCACGGCCTTGTCGCGGTTGGGGTGGGTGATGACGACGTCTGTCTGCGCGTCGGGGGATGAGAGCTTGGGCATGTCACCCATGACCATACAATCTCTGGCGGCCCCGTGTGCGAGCACCACGGTCTCGGTGGCGTGCGCGGGCCCGAAGAAGCTCGCTGGCGTCTGCGGGCGTGGTGGAATTGGCAGACACGCCGGCCTTAGGAGCCGGTGGGCGAAAGCCCTTGGGGGTTCGAATCCCTCCGCCCGCATTACACTTGGTTACTGGCTTTTCTCGGGATCGAGGGGTGAGTTTGGAGAGGTCGTTTTGGCCCCGTGTTCCCAAACCGTGTTCCCCAGGTGCCTGCAAGTGTGCCGCGCGCCCGGGCGGGGGTTCCGGTGCGGCGCCGCGCCCTCCACGCAGCAGGGATGCACTTCCTGCCGTGTATATCAGTTCTGTTATGCTGGCATGATGCGTGCGCGCGACATCATCGTCATAGCCCGCCGACGAGCGGGCCTCACTCAGCAAGAGCTGGGCGGGCGTCTCGGCACCTCACAGGTGACGGTGGCGAGATGGGAGAGCGGCGCCACCGAGCCCAAGTTCCAAACGGTGCAGGACGTGGTGGCAGCGTGCAAGCTCGATCTGACATTTGGGCTCGCAACGGCGGATGAGGGCTCGTGGACATCCTTGATCTACGAACAGCTCGAGCGCGAACCGACGGAGCGGGTCAGGCACCTGACCCACGACCGCTTCGATCGCGTGGCCCCGCTGGGACTCCTCGGGGCCGTTGGCCTGCGCGCGATCGTGGTAGGAGAGACAGCCGGGGCGCTCCACGGCTGGCCGTTGATCCTCAGCGATGAGGGAACGATCGATCTCGTCGTGCACCCCCACGATCGCAGGCTTGCCGAGGAGACCGTCCTCGCTGCGGCAACGGCACCCGAGCGTGTCCGCATCATTGACGCGCCCCCCGGTACCTACGGCTTCGCCGACCTCGCGCGCGCCGCAATCGAGGTCGCGGTCGATGGAACAACCATAGAGGTGGCAGGGCTCGTCGATCTGTTGCGCATCGCACTCACCGACCCCGCGCCATACAGCCAACGATTCGCGCTTGCGTGCGACGCAACGCTGCAGCTCATAGCCCGCGTCCCGAGCTCTACCCAGAGCAAGCCCCCAAGCCTTCGGGCGCGGCGCGCTCGGGCTGAGGAATGGCTGACCAAGCAGACCCGATAGATCGCGGGCGCGAGACCCTGCTCCGCGCGCTGCACGACGGGGGCGTGCGGTTCGTGGTCATCGGCGGCGCCGCACTGCAGAGCCACGGACAGCGTTACGAGACCGAGGACATCGATGTCACGCCCGATCGGGCGCAACAGAACCTCAAGCGACTCGCTGACGTGCTCAACCATCTGAAATGCCGCCTGGAGGTCGATCCCGCGCACCCCGAGAAGGCAGTGTCGCTCCCGCCCGATTACTTCACCGCGGGCGTGCTTGCACAGGCCACCGTGTGGAACCTGCGCACCGCACATGGCAAGCTCGACCTGACGCTCGCGCCCAGCGGCTTCCCGGAGGGCTACACACAGCTGATCGGCGGTGCTAAGCAGCGCCGCGTCGCCGCGACGACGATCAAGGTGGCCGTCGCCAGCCTCGTCGACGTGGAGCACTCAAAGCGCACCGCCGACCGCGCCAAGGACCGCGCGTACCTCGAGCAGGTCGGCCGGCTCGGTCCGCCACAGCCGCCAGCCAACCAGCCGGCGAGCACACCGTCGGTTGCACACAGCCTGCGGCGAGCCTACGCACGCCGCGAGGAGTTGCGCGCTGCGAGAGCCCAGGTCGCAGATCCACTGACCACACGACGCGACCGCGCACGCGCCCTCGCCTACGACCTCGGCCTCAAGGCGATCGACGAGGAGATCGAGGCATTTGAGCAGAGCAACGGCGGTCCACTCACCGCGCAGCAGCGCGCCGAGCTCGAACATCCCAACCGGACCTCCTGAGTCTTGTCTGCCAGCCGCTACGATGACCAAATGAACACAACAAGCAGCACCAGCGGCGAGGAGCGTGTGCTCAGCGACTTCAGGGACGCGCTCGATAGCTGGCGTAAGCGCTTGAGGCGCATCGGATGGCGCCCCCCCGACCACGGCTTCAGCGCGCGCCTGGCCGGTCTCGCCCAAGCCGCGCGCGAGGAGGCCCGCGCCTGTCGGGCCGCCGACGCTGCCGGCTTTGACTGGCCGCCCCATCGCGCCGCCGACCCGCGGCCGCCGTATGAGCTGCAGCCCGGCACCGGGCGCCGCGGACCCGAGGGCCTCTGGCGGCGCTTCGACGAAGCCGTCCAGCAGTTGAACACCACCGCGACCGGACAGAACATGCTCGATGTCGCCCGCGCCTACGACGAGCTCGCCGCCGCCGCCGCAGAGCTTGCAGAGGCGGTCGAGCGCGAAGACGGGGCGAGCGGCCGGCGGCCACGCACCCGCGCACGCCGCTCAACCTGAGCCCACCCGACACGGGCTCCTGTCGCAGGCACGTGTCCGGTTGCTCAGGAGCGCTTGGACGGCAGTGTCGGGGCGCGCGTGTCGTCCCATACCGAGGCTGGACGCTCGGCTCCGCGCCGACGGTGGGGCAACCCCAGGGTCTCCGGCGCCCAGAGGTCGCGGCGTGTCGCCAGCGAGCTGCTGTCGGCTTGGGCGCGTGCGAGCAGCGCGTCCACGTGCTCGCGTCGTATCCGGAAGGCGCGGCCGATCTTCGCCGCGGGCAGCGCGCCGCTGTCGATCCAGTTACGGATCGTCTGAGCGGTCACCTGGAGCTCCTCGGCGACCTGGGGGACGGTCAGGATCTGCTGCTCAGCCGTAGACAACTCAGAGCAAAATAGCAAAGCAAGCACCCTTTGGTGCAACTGTGTGCCGTGAGGCGGAGCGCAGCGACGCTGAGTGGCGGGTTGGCCTTGCCGTGGGGGCGCCGGAGGCCCGGTTGGAGGGGAGCTGGGCGCGCGCGGGCGCGTCGTGGGAGGCGTACGGCAAGAGCCGGGCGATGCTCGGGTGGCGCTTGGCGGGGGCACCGTGGTGAGCGTCGTGTGGCGGAGCGTGCGGGTCGAGCGCTCGGCTGCGGCGCGGGTCAGTGACGCCGGCACGGGAGGATCGCGACGGCGGGAGCTCGATCGGGTGAGCGGGCTGCGACCGCCGAGCAGGCGCGGTGGCAGCCGCGGGACTCCCTCTGTCGATCGAGCAGTCGGCCGGCCCCCGGCCCGGCCCCCGCTGCACACCCTGTCACACCCCTTGTGGGTTGACAGGGTGTGCCACGCTACCCCGCGGACGGGGGCCGGGGGACTGCGCTCCGCCGCGGTCGGGGCCCCCGACCAGGCGAAGCCTGGTTGGGGAGCGGCGGACGATCGACCGTAACGTTGCAGTTCCGTCGATCCGCCGGACATGCTCGGAACGAATGCGACAGCTCATGATCCAGCAAACGGAGCGCTGAGGCATCTGTCTTCTAGCTTCCAGCCAGCACCTGTTTGAGTTGCTCCAGCGCTTTCGCGTGCCTCGCCTGAACATCAGGGGCAAGCGTCATGGTGATCTTGAGCTGGATTTTCACGGGCTGCTCGACGGTACCCCCGGCAGCCAGCTCTGGGAGCCGCGCGATCTGGTCAGCCGCAGAATCGATGAACTCCCGGATCGCTGCGACGGGGGCATCGACGAAGCATGCAGTCACCTCGAGCAACTCCTCGAATCTCTCTGGGACCGTTGCGGCACGCAGCGAGGCAGCCCAATCGAGGAGCGACTCGTACATCGTGATCACGCGCTGCGACAGAGCTTCGATGCGAACCGGGTCTCCCGGCTCGCCTCGCGGTCCGAACGCTTGTTCCTGGAGAGAAAGCGACAAGATGCGATCCAACAGTGTGACTTGCTTGCCCATCCAATCCATCTCGCGACTCAGGAAGCCCAGGGCCGATGCTTGATCGACTTCTCGTCGCTCGCCACGTGGCAGCCGCAGTTCGTGATCGTCCCACTTGGCTTCGAGTTCGTGCTTTTTCAGTACGAGGGTTCCGGCGAAGAGCCGGTACTCCCACCACTTGGGACGATCGGCCACAAGCCTCGCCTGCTCCCCGGGGGTGCTCGGGATCGACAGCCGAGAGACAGCGCTCTCGGGTTCGACCGACTGCACAACAGACGCGCGCGGAAACCCGATGAGAGCCCGCATTCCTGCCCGTTCCAGAGCCCGCGCGATCTTGTTCGCCACGTCCTCGATTCCGGCGCTGGTCAGAGCCCCGAGACGGTCAGCCAGGATTGGCGATCGTTGCGTGACGAACCTGCGATCAACTTCGTGCCAGACCGGGAGGATGACCTTCGATCCCGCATCGACCTCCTTGGCCGCGAGTCCCGCAAGCTCTCGTTGGGGCCACTCCTTGGCGAAGGATGCGGGACTCAACACGACCACCCCAAAGCGGCTGCGTGCGAGGGCTGCGTCGATGCGACCGCTGAGGCTGTCCCCGATGGTCAACTCAAGCTCGTCGAGCCAGACGGACCAACCTCGGGCAGTAAGGGCCTTCTCCAGGGGGCGAGCTACGGTGTCCTTGTCCTCGGTCGCGTGGGAGATGAACACGTCTCTGCGCTCGGCGTCGGAACCTCCCGCTGCGGGCGTCGCCTCCGATTCGTGTGGAGCCCGGCGCCCTTGGTCTCGGCGCTGGCGAAACAGAGCAGCCATCTGGTGCCCGGCGAGGGTGGCGTGATATCCGTTGCGCGACTGGAAGGCGTGGTCTGTCCACACCGCCTCAGGCGGCGGCAGGATGGCGCCACCCTGTTGCGCCTGGAATCCGAGCGCTCCTTGCTTCCACGCGTGTCCGACCACCTCCGCAAAGGACCCGATGCCGTCGCCGCCGATGAGGCCATCGTCGACTGCGGCGCGAAAAATGCCGTGCGGCTGTCCGTGCAAGAGATGTCGCCGAGCAGGGTCGTCTTCAAGACGAACGACAAGATCGACGACCTCGGCGAAGGTGGGCGGCATCGCCAGATAGTGACACGAAAGAGATCTAGCTCTACCGCCATGCGAGCGGGTTACGGTTGCCGTGCAGATGCACGGTCAGTCGTGCGTCGGGGCGCTCAGGTGGTCGCGCAGCCAGGCCGCCATCTGGTCCTGGCTCCAGGCGCCGGAGGCTACGGCGAGGACGGCGCGCTCGGCTTCGTCGATGCTGGGAGACGGGTTCCACGACCAGCCGTTGATCTCGACGAACAGCCGCAGCGTCACCCAGGCGGAGCGCTTGTTGCCGTCGGGCAGTGGGTGGTTCTTGGCGAGCCGCACGACGAGCACTGCCGCCTTGTCGACGAAGTCGGGGTAGAGGTCGGTGTCGCCGAATCCCGCCGCCGGCGCGTGTAGTGCCGAATCGGCGAGATTCACCCCATTGGCGAGCGGATAGGACAGGCGCAGGTTGCATCATGGAACGCGATCGCCGCTGTCAACGCCTACTTCAGCCTGCTGGAGCACGAGTTCGTCCTCGTCAGCGCCTTCTCCGACCTCGACCCAACAGGCGGCGGGCTGCAAGAGCTGATCTCGGCGCGGTGGGCAGACAAGTTCCGTCTGCTATTCGACATCGCTCAACCAGACGCCAAACGCGCGTACGACATCCTGCATCGGATCGCCGAGACCTATCGCAATCCGTTCAGCCATGGGGGATTCGACAAGACCGATGCCGCGCTTTGGTTCCACCTCAGGGGCATCGGGGCCATCCCGGCGCGCCTGAGCGACATTCGAACCTCGCCGCACTTCGAGCTGTTCCCCGTACAGCCGCAGAGCTTCACAACCATCTGCGACGATCTCGACTCCACGGACGGCTGGCTTCGCAGCAGCCGATACGTGGCCGCTTATGAGTGGGTCGAAGCCGGGTTCGATATCGCCTTCGACGCCGAAAGCCGGAAGGAGTACGCCCGCTTCGCGCAAGATCCCCAGCGCAAGGAGACGATCGAGCATTACTCCGAGCTCCATGACCGCGCCGCCAACATGGATTGGTAGCGAAGCGACGGCGCCGCTCTCGCCGCTCGTGCATTCGCCGAGGCGCACGCGTGCTGCGAAATGGGATGCGCCCCGTCACGGCCGCCCGCCCGGACGAGCTCGAGCCGCTCGAAGCGGGTCCCGCGGCGTCTGTCGTCTCGACCGGACGCGCGTTAACCGACATCGCGACTCGGTCTCGAGCCGTGCTGGCTCACGCGGAGAGTGGGTCCCCGCGGAAGGGTCGCTCCGCGAGCGCAGACGCGGCGTGAATCTGGCTCACCACGAACGGCTGCGGGTCGCCCTGGGTGATCGGCTTGTCCCGCGGGCCGGCGGGACCAAACAGCGCAAGACCAATGCGGTGCTCGGGATCCTTCTTGAGCCGGTACCGGATACCGTGAAATCCCCCTTCCCACGCCGCCTGCGCCCACGGCCGGGCGTCGGCACGCTTGAGCTGCTCGATATGCGCCGGAGCGCCAAACGGCTCACCAAGCGGAGAGGTGAAGTCGGCGATCGGCTTCCCGTAGAACGCCTCCAACGCCATGGCCGACACCCGCCGGTCCGCGACCGCATCGCGTGCCTCCGTGGGGGACAGCCCGGCCAAGGCGAGCACCTCCATCGCAACGGCGGTGTCGTGGGTGCCCACGTAGCAGGTCCCACGAGGCTCGTGCAGATCAAAGCGGCCGATCAAGTCCTCGCTGGGATGCGACTCCGCACTCGCGAAGTACCAGGCTCCCAACCCCTTCCCGTGGACGCGCCAATGCTGGCTGTCCGAGGCACTGAACTTAACGTGGGGAAGTCGGTGTGCAGCGGCGAAATCACACGAGAGAGCATATGTGCAGCGCAGCGCGGTCCGAGTGCAACGAGCTCGCCCGCTGCACAGCCGCCCATCGGGTGTATTGACCGTGTGCCGCGCTTTCGCCCAAAGGAGCACGCGCGCGCTCAGGCGCAGCCGGCAACCGCTGGCGAGTGTTCGCGGTGATCGCGCTTCTCACGATCCTCGTCGCGCCGGTCCCGCTGCTTGCCGTCACCGCGCTCTCCTTCGAGCTGCGCAGAGTTGCTGCAAGCAACGCGCCTACGATGGCGACCCCGCCGTATCCCCTGCGACGGATCCTTTACCGCCGAGGTCGCGACAGATCCGATCGCACACGTTGCCGTAGTCCCCCAGCGTCGAGCGCTTGACCTCGCTGTCACTCTCAGCCCAGCGCAGCCAGTGGTCGCACGCCTCGCGCAGCGTCATCGCCGCGGTGGACGACCTCGCGCGTTTGGCCGGGCGTCTCGGGGCGGCGGTGAGCATGTCGCGCAGCGTGTCCTCCGCCTCCGTGGGCGTCAGGTAGCCGTCGGGCTTGGTCCCGTCACGTGCCACCCACCTGACCGCGCCCCGGGGGGGTGTGTTTGCCCGAGTCCCTGACCCACGCCGGGCCGAGCCTCCGCTGCCGGCGCCCGTCGGCGTCGCGCACGAGCGCGTAGAAGGCGCGGTTGCCGCGCTTGCCCTTGACCTGCAGATGGCCCGTCGGGCGGACCGTGTCCTGTGAGCTCATTCGACCCCTCCTCGCCGGGCGCCGGACCCCTGGCGATGTTGTCTGCGGGAACTACGTAGGGGGCCGTCGTGTTCCCTACGTGTTCCCAAATCGCATCAAGCAACTGGACGAGCGGCTTCAAAACCGCTTGAACAAGCCTTATTCTACAGGGGTCGGCGGCGGAATGGCAGAACTTAGGAGCCGGTGGGCGAAAGCCCTTGGGGGTTCGAGTCCCTCCGCCCGCATTATCGCTCGCCGTCCCTCACGGGGAGAGCGCCCGGCTGGCGAGTGGTCGTGGAGCGGCTCTGGCTTCTCGATCTCGGTGAGCCCGAGCAACTCGCCAAAGAACCGGCGGGCCGCAAGCTCACAACCGGCTGGAGCGGCAATTTGAGCCTCAGTCGATCTCGACGTCGAAGTCCCACGAGACGATTGGCCGCCCCCCGAGGGGCGCCCACGTCAAGCTGCCGTTGCCGGTGGGGAGCACGTCGTACACCTTCAGCGAGACGGCCCGGCCCGGCCGGAGGAACCTGGGGGGCGGGCCACCGCCCATGGCGGTCGCGCGGGGGTGGCGAACGTGGCCGTGCTCGTCCAGGAACGTGAACGCGCTCGCGGTGATCGGGATGGCGCCCGCTGGGTGGGCGAATGTGACGACGAACGTACAGGGGCTCGTCGCGGGAACCGGGAAGCGGCCCTCCTCGGGCACTTCCGGCCCGACGGCCGTGGCGAGTACTCGGCCACTGGGGAGCGCGACGGAGACGGTGTCACCCTGGATCGTTAGCGCGGGATGGGCGCGGCTCGCCTGGAGGACCCGGTTCACGGGAACCGTCGCCTTGGGCAGCCAACTCGGGAGACCCCCATACCTGGCCCCTTGGATCCCACCGGGGGTGGTCGCGGCGCTCGCCCTGTGCGTGGCCGCTTGGATTCCCCCATACCTGGCCGGCGATCGCGCGGGGCTCGCCGCGTGCGACGCGGCCGACCGGCCGTGGGGGGCGAGCAGGATGCCAACCAGGGCGAGGGTCAGAATTGCGCCGGCGAGGCGAACCGCGCCGCGGGCGCCGAGCCCGAAGGCTTGGCCCCCGCGGCGGGATGCTGACGGGCTTGGCGGTAGCCCTGACGCGCCCAACCGCAGCCCTGACGCGCCCGCTCGCCGCGCTGACCCAACCGACCGCCGCTTCGCCGACCGCCGCTTCGACGCGCTCAACGGTGGCTCGGCGGGGGGCGCCACGTGGTGGCGCCCGCTACCGATCGCTCTGTCCATACCCATGGGGCCGACCGCTCTGCATCAGTGGTGTTCCTTGGCGGGGCCCTTCGGGTTGTTGAACACGTCTGGGCCGAAGGGCTCGAGCCCGAGCTGGGCGGCGTAGCCGATGTGACCTTGCTTGTCGAGGCCAGGCGAGGCGCTGGCCACCTTGAACAGGTCCTCCATGGTGCGCAGCCAGCTGTAGTGGTTGTAGTAGACGGTGCTGACGGTGCCGGGGTGGATGTAGGGGCTGATCAGCACGCTGCCGGTGTCGCCACCGCCGGTGGTGGCGTCGGTTGCGTCATATAGCGGATCGCTCGCGGGGGTGCGCGCTCCGAGCACGATCCCGCTGACCGCCCCCGTCGTTGCCAGCGGTTCGCCGGAGGCGCTCACGAGCTTGAACGAGCCGGTGTCCGCGAAGCCACCGCTCTGGCTTGTGGCGGTGGCTGTGACGGGGGTATCTGTGACCTGCCCGACGATGGCGCCCGCGGGGATCCCGGCTCCGGTGACCGAGCGCCCCGCGTCGGTGGCCACGATCGCGTTGTCGGCGATCGTCGAGCTCCCTTCGGGGGCGCTCGCTCCGGCGTCGGTGCGGGGACCCGGGACGCTGCTGCCACCGCCGAGCAGGCAGGTGCCGGCGGGCTTGGCGGGGACGGTCTGGGGGACGCAGCCGGCGGGCCGGTCCAGGAACGCGTTGTCGCCCGGTCCGGGGTAGAGCTCTTCCCCGGCTTCGTTCTTTTCGAGCGGGGTGTTGGGGCCGGTGGGCTCCCAGTTGAGGCTGTTGCCGAACAGGGTCTCGCCGGCGGAGTCGGAGGCCACGGAGGTGGTGGCGTCGGGGGCCACGAGGGTGGAGTTGGCGAAGCTGTTGCCGGTGTAGGTGAACGGGGGGAACCCCTCGTCGAAGGTGATGTCGATCAGTCCACCTTCCTTGAACGCGGGCGATTCCTCGATCTCGGGGATGACGTGTTCGAGGAAGAGGTCGGCGGAGTGCAGCCCGCCGGTGTAGTTCACCGGTTCGTTGGGGGTGTTGGGGTCGGAGAACCCGCCGGAGAGGTTGTTGCCGTGGCACACGGCGTCATGGCCGTCGCTGCAGTTGTTCGGGGAGATCCAGCTGAAGGCGGGCGTGGTGGCGGCACTTTGGAGGTCGTGGTAGAGACCGTCGGTGGGTGAGAAGAGGGTGGCGATGTGCTGGGCGTTGCAGTCGCCGGAGTGCAGGATCGATTCAAACCAGGGGAAGGGGAAGTGCTTGGGCACGTACTGGTCGGTGGCGTTGGCGCCGCCGGGGTTCGGCTGGGCGGTGCTGGCGCTTTCACCGGGTGTGGCGTAGGGAGCGCCGCAGTATTCAGTGCCGGCGTCGTGGGTGGGCCCGCTCGCGTCGGGGTTCCCAAGATCCTGGGAGTAGCCCTTCCAGCTGACGCCGGCGGCGTCGAGCTGGTTGAACAGGGTGGGCACGCTGGCGGGGTACACGCAGCCGTTCGAGCCGGCCGCCGCGTTGGGACCCGCGGCGGAGACGAGCTGACCGTAGCTGGGATTGTTGGTGAGCTTCCCCGCCATGTCGACGGCACCCGAGAACTTGTCGTAGAAGGGACAATCCGCCTGGGTGTCCGGCTGGGTGGCCTGTCCGCTCACCATCGCTACGTAGTTGTCGAGGCTGAAGTGGCCGGTGCCGTAGTAGTTCTTCAACAGCACCCCCTGGGAGGGCAGGGTCTGCCATAGGTAGGTGTTTTTGTTCAGTCCGGTGAAGGTGGCGTCGTAGGACTTGTTCTCCAGGATGATCAGCCACACGTGCTTGATCTTGCGCGAGGCGACTCCGAGGCGGTCCTGGCTCGATGCGGACAGGGAGGGCGCGACGGCGGAACCGGACGAGGGGGTGCTGGCCGAGACGATCGCGGCGGCGGCCACGGACGCGACCAGCGCGGCGAGGATGGTCATCAGCGCTCGCTGGCGCCAAGGCGGGGTGTGCGAGGTGGGCGCCGACGTGCGGCGACGGACGAGACGTGCCATACGACCGGGCTTGGCGTTCATCACGGAAGCTCATCTCCTTTTCACACACACGCTGGTTCGGGTGACGCCAGTCTCCGAGATGACCGGGGCGCCGGGGGTGTCAATTGCGTGAACCAGCCGTGAAGGAGTCGAGAACATCCGCCCGGCAGGGAGATGTGGGCGTTATTTTGGGGCGCGTCCGCGCAGGCAGGTGAGGCCACGAAGGTGGTGGGCGCGGGGCGTCCCTGCCCCGCGTCGAAGCGTGTGGGGCCTGACGGCTAGGGGTGGGGCACGGCAATGTGGCACTGGCCGATCCCAACCGCTGCTCCTTGCATGGCGTGGAAGCGAGTGGGGGCCTACCGCAAGCGGTGGGGCACGGCGGTGAGGCGGGGCCGGTGGGCCTTGGGGCGTTCGAGCCCCCCGTACAGCTCGCGCACGGCGGCGAGCGTGGCGTCGGCCACTGCTTGCTGGTCCTCGTGCGTGCTCGAGGCCATGTGCTCGTAGCGGATGGGCTCCCCGTAGCGGACGGTGATACGGGGAAACTCCAGGCGCTTCCAGTTACGGGCCCGCTCAGAGCCGCGGATCGCCACGGGCACGATCGGGGCACCGCTCTCGAGCGCCAGGCGACCCACCCCCGGATGGGCGCGCTCGCCGATGTGGCCGCTGCGCGAGCGCCCCCCCTCGGGGTAGATGACGACGACGTCCCCGCGCCTGAGGATCGCCAGGGCGGTGGCGATCGAGCGCTCGTCGTGGCGCCCCCGCTGCACGGGGAACGCGCCCCCGTGGCGCAGGATCCAGGCGACGACGCCTTTGAAGAGCTGGGACTTGGCCATGAAGCACACCCGCCGGCGCAGGTAGACGGCGCAGAAGAAGTGGTCCAGGGAGGAGAAGTGGTTGGGCGCGAGGATCACCGGCCCGGAGGGGGGCACGTTGGGGGTATCCACGCAGCGGGTGCGGTAGACGATCAGGCACAGCGGGGTGAGGATCAGGCGGGCGAGGGTGTACACCCAGTCGGGACCGTGGGTGGAGGCCCACTCGTAGTAGCGGTCGAAGTGCTCCGGGGGGCGCTCCTCCGCGTACACCTGCGGCTTGAGCGGCAACTGCTCGGACATGCCTGCCTTCTCTACACGGACACCACGCACACGGTTACGCCCGCGCAGCACCCTCCCCGCCGCCGCGGTCACGCCCCCAAGCGGTGCGCCCCGTGCCGCATACACGGACACCACGCACACGGTTACGCCCGCGCAGCACCCTCCCCGCCGCCGCGGTCATGCCCCCGCGCGGTCACGCCCTCCGCGCGCTGTCCGCAATGGTCACCCGCACCGGCGCGCCCTCCGCGACGCCCTCCGCCGCGGCTACGTCCTCCGCGGGGCGAGAGCGCGCCGCACGGCGCTCGCCGAGTGCCACCAGCACCAGGGCGAGCGCGACGGGCACGGTGGCGGGTAGCTCGTCGACAACGAAGAACAGCAGGTCGGACGCCAGCGCGAGGCCCGCCACCAGGGCCGCCCCGCGGAGCTGGCGGGCGCGGGCCAGGTCGGGCCGCTGCCCCGCGGGCCACCCCAGGGCGAGCAGGCCCCCGAGCAGGCCCGCCACGAAGAGGTCCCCGTAGCCCATCGCCGCGGACCCGAAGATCGCCGTCTGCAAGCGCGGCAGACCCGCGGCGGGGTGGGCGGCGTTGAGCGTGTCGTTGGGGTGCCGCAGCAGTTCGGAGGCCACCAACGCGGCGTCCGCGCAGGCCATCAGCACGATCCCACCCGCCAGCCACCGCGGGGGGGTGACCGCCGCCAGCAGCACCCCCAGGGCGACGCAGCTGAGCGCGGAGAGCGCAACCGCCGCGGCGTGCCCCGCGAGGCCGCTTCGGTCGGCCCAGGCGAGCGCGAACAGCGCGGGCGCCAGCAGCGCGAGGGCGGGGCGCGCGCCATGCCCCAGCCACCCCAGGGCAAGCGCCGCGAGGATCGGCACCGCCACGAGGGCGAGGTAGGTGAGGCTCTGCGCGCTCGCCCGCTCGGCGGCGCGGGCGACGAACACGAAAGAAACCACCGACAACGGGGGGATCGCCGCCCACAGGCGGCTGCGCCGCCGCCGCATCCACGGGATGGAGAGCGTGCCCGGCAGCGCCACCACCCCCGCCTGGGCGAGCGAGAGCAGTCCGATCGAGAGCCAGAAGGGGAGCACTGGAGATTCAACATACCCCGACACCCTCCTTGGCCTGACCGGACGCCTGTCCCGGCTCGACCCAACACCCCTCCCTGGCCCGACCGGACGCCTGCCCTAGCTCGACCCAACACCCGCCCCGGCTCAACCCAACACCCGCCCCCGGCTCAACCCAATGCCCGGCTTGACCGTCGACGCCCCGTCCTGTCCTTGCGCTACAACGTGCCGGATGCCCGCCCTGCCCCCTCGGTCGGGCGCCGCCACGCCCCCACCGTCAGGCGCCGCCCGTCCTCCACAACCCGGCCCCAACCGAGCCCGGTATCGCCGCCGCCGCGGTGGCGCGGCGCTCGCGCTGGTGGCGATCATTGCGTTGGCGATCGGGGCCGCCCACTCGCGCGGCGGCACCGGCCCTCACCGTGTCCCCCGGACCCCGCGCCCCGCGGCGGCGGCGAAGCAAGGCCGCGCGGGGCGACCGCGGACGCGGCGGAGAACCCAGCGGAGAGCCGAAGAACAGGCAATCGACCGTGTTCTCGCCTACACCCCGGCCATCACCGAAGGGGGTCACACCGGACACGAGCTCGCGCTCACCTTCGATGACGGCCCCGGCCCCTACACCGCTCAGTTTGTGCACGTCCTCGACTCGCTCCACGTCAAAGCCACCTTCTTCGCGATCGGCGAGGAGGAGCGCTGGTTCTCGGCCGGCACCCTCGCCGAGCTGCGCTCCGGGGACGTGGTGGGTGACCACACCGAGACGCACCCGATGATGGCGCGGCTCTCCGCCCACGCCCAGCACGAAGACCTGTTCGAACAGATCCTCCGCATCCAGCTGCTCGACGGGCCCACCCCGCAGCTCTTCCGCCCGCCCTACGGTTCGTTCGACGCGACCACCTTTCGGCAGCTGCGCGCGCTGCACCTGTTGATGGTGCTGTGGTCCGACGATACCTCCGACTATGCCCTTCCCGGGGTCGCGGCGATCGTGCAGCGCGCCCTCGCGGGCGCCCACCCGGGGGCGATCGTCCTCATGCACGACGGCGGCGGCAACCGCTCCGAGACGCTCGCCGCCCTGCCCGCGATCGTCCGCGGCCTGCGCCGCAAAGGCCTCGAACCGGTGACGGTTCCCCGGCTGATGCTCGACGACCCCCCGCCCCGGGGGCTGCCGATCCCCACGAGCCTCGCGGGAGACTGATCGGCAGGCGCCTCCCTACGTTATGAAAATTTGAAGTTGCGTATAACGATCGTTATACGCAGTTTGAAAAAAATATATTCACCTCTACCCACCCGCCGTGGATGCACCATGAAAAAACGAGCTGCGTATAACATTAGTCAGACGCAACTTGAAAAAAACATATCCACCCCGACAAACCTCCGCCACGGGGGGCGGGGCCGGCCCGCGGCCGGCCGATCCTCGCGAGCCTCGCGGGAGGCTAACTAACCCCCCAACTGCACCGTCTTGACGACCAATAACGCCACCGCGACCACGAGGTAGCCCCGCAGCAACAGCATCGCGGCGCGGCGGCCGGGCGACCATACGGGGCGCTCCAACAGCGCCAGCGGAGGCATCGTCCAGGCCTGGCGGCGCTCCTTCGAGACGCCCCTGCCCTCCCCGTGCCCAGACACACCGCCGCCTCCCCCACCCCCCGTCACCACCCCCCCCCCCCCCCC
>Ga0210408_10001821_pt1 | contig 21574 bp, 14 predicted proteins | sample IncBWH4MmetaG_FD_155471 | JGI IMG/M metagenome (GOLD analysis project Ga0210408, IMG submission 155471) | Forest soil microbial communities from Barre Woods Harvard Forest LTER site, Petersham, Massachusetts, United States - Inc-BW-H-4-M | ecosystem: Environmental > Terrestrial > Soil >...
GAACCCCGAGGTGGAAAAGCGCGTCGCGGACATGCTCAACAGCCATCCGGACCGGTTCCTCTTCGGTACCGACAATGTCGCGCCGCAGGACCAGGCGACGCAGCTGCGCGTCTATCACCTGTGGGATCCGGTGTGGGCGCTGCTGACGCCCGAGGCGAGCCTCAAGATCCGCAAGGGCAACTACGAGCGCATCTTCGACGCCGCGCGCGCTAGAGTGCGCGCGTGGGAGAAGGCCAACGTAAAGCCGCTGTGAGCTGCGCCATGGCGGCGACCCATCAGCGATGATGCGCACTCGCCGTCCCTACCGCGCCCTGGCGCCTCAGCTGCTGCTGCTCTGGAGCGCCTTCATCTGCGGTCTCGCCTGGGGCTACGCCCGTGACAAGACCGACGTCGTGACGCTGCGCAATGGCGACCGCCTGAGCGGCGACATCGTCTCGCTGGAATTCGGCATTCTCACCCTGAAAACGGACAACATGAGCACGCTCAGCATCGAGTGGCCGGCGGTGCGCTCGGTGGCGAGCAAGTTCGAGTTCGCGATCGAGCGACTTGACGGGACCAAGTATCACGGCGTCCTCGCCACCAGCGCGGATGGCGCCGAGCTCATGGTGCAGAGCGCGGAGGGCGCGGCCCGCATCCCGATGCAGGAGGTCGAGCGTATCTCCCGCTTCTCGCCGCGGTTCTGGGATCGCATCAATGGAGCACTGTCGGTCGGCTTCAGCTACAGCAAGTCGAGCTCGATCCAGGTCAGCAGCGTGAACTTCAACGCCAACTATCGCTCGACGACCATCGATGGGGCGCTCGCTTTCAGCTCCAACACGACCAAGGACTCTTCGGGGACCACGACCAATCGAGACCTGCTCACCGGGGAGGTCATGTTTCTGCAACAGAGCCGCAATTTCTGGAGCCTGCTGGCTTCGGTGGAACGCGACCAGTCGCTCGGCATCGACGCGCGCATCGTGGGGGGTGCGGCGCTCGGCCGGCGCTTCGTGCAGGCCGCTTACACCGAAGTGACCGGTATCGCCGGGCTCGTCGCCACGGAGGAGTGGATCGTGGACAACCCCACGCCGAAGGCAAGTGTCGAAGCGGTGCTCGGCGGGACCTGGCAGGTGTTCAAGTTCATCGCGCCGAAGACGCGGCTCGACCTGGGGCTGTACGTATTTCCGAGCCTGACAGAGAGCGGCCGCTATCGCAGCACCGGCAACCTCAATCTCACCCATGAGTTCCCCCACGACGTCACGCTCGGCCTCACCGGCTACCTGAGCTACGACAACCAGCCCCCCGAGCCGGGCGCGCAGAAGAGCGACTACGGCGTGACGCTGAACGTGGGCTACACTTTCGGACAGTAGGCCTGCCCCAAAGGGCAGTAGGCGCGCGGTGGTGCGCTTGTTAGCGTGGATCGGTAACGGGGTGCCAGGGAGAGCCAGTGGCGATCAGCGCAAATCTCTTGAGGGCCGATCTCACGCGGACCCTTCCGAGTCGGCGGCGTGAGCGGACCTATCTGGCTGGGTCGGTCGCCTGCTCGGCCCCACGCTCACTGTTGGCGTCGGTCACGCCACTTCCCTCGAGTCTCGATGCGGGCCAGCCGCAGGTGTCGATCCTCGATAGCGATCAGGCCGTCGCCCAGACGATGGCGCGGATGCTCCAGGCGGAAGGCATTACTGCGCGAGCCTGGTCATCGGCGAGGGAGTTCATGTCGCAGCCCGAGCCCGCACACGATGGATGCCTGGTGGCGAACGCCAACATGCCTGACATGACGGGTCTCGAGCTGCAGCGCGAGCTTGCCGCCCGGCACTGGTCGCTGCCGGTCATCTTCCTCACCGCGGCGAACGACATCACGACGGCAGTCCGGGGCATGAAGGCGGGGGCGATCAACTGCCTGCCGAAACCCGTGCAGCAGCGCGAACTGCTGGAGGCGGTGCGCGAGGCGTTCGCCGAGAGCAGGGCAGTGCGCGCGCAGCATGCGGCCCAGCTGCGCGTGCGCCATATGCTCGATTGCCTCACGCCGCGGGAGCGTGAAGTCCTCGATCTCGCGGTCACCGGGCTCCTGGTCAAGCAGATCGCCGCGCGGCTCGGGACGGCGGAGAAAACCGTCAAGACGCAAAAGGGCCGCCTGATGCGCAAGATGCAGGTACGCTCGACGCTCGCCCTGGTGCAGCTGATGATCGCGGCCGGGCTCTCGCCCGTGCCGTCGGTGCGCTAAGCGCGTCGTGCGGCACCCGCCTGATGGTCAAGACACCCTTCCCGGATAGTTAGCTAAATACCTAACTATCCGCAGGAGCACCCTGGAAGGCGTGCCGGTGTACGAGTCACCGGCTGCGTCCGAGGACCGCGCTGATCGGCGGCGCCGCAGCCGGCACGGCCTGGCGGTAATCCTTGCCGAGGAGCGCGGCGACGGTCGCCGCAATCTGCGCCTGGTGCACCTCGGTCGTGTGGCCACGTTCACCGAGGGGCGGTGTGTCGGGTCCGAGTACCGCGATCCAGATGTTCTCGGAGCCCTTCTGCTCGACACCATGCTCCTTCCACTCCGTAGGTCCGCTGCCGCGGCCGTGATCGGTGGTGATGATGAAGGTGGTGCTGTCGCGATAGGCCGGCAGCGCCTGCAGTCGCTCCCATAGCTCGCCGACGAAGCGATCGAAGAGGTGGGCGCTGTGCAGCAGAAGATCGTAGCGGCCGGCGTGCGCCCAGTTGTCGGTCTCGCCGTATCCCACGAACAGCACGCGCGGCTGTTGCTTGTCGAAGGACTCGAGCAGTGGCACCTGCAGGAACGCGTTGTAGACGTCCTCATCATCGAGACGGGTCGTCGACTCATACAGGCGATTGAGCAGCTCCTGTCGCGGCGTCAGTGAACCCTGGTAGGGCGGATCCCAACCCACCTGCAGTGGCAGATGGCTGCGCGGCACGTTGAGGATGTCCTTGAAGATTGCCCAGGTTGCATACACGCTCACCTTGGCGTGCAGGTCAGGCAGGGTGTTGAGCCATTCGAGCACCGAGATGTTGGGATTGGGGCCGAATTCGTTGGAGTCGATGCGCGCATCGGGGTGTCCGGTGAGCATCTCGTTGTAGCCCGGGTAGGAGAACGCCAGCCCGTTGGTGACGCGCGCGACGCTTCCCAGGGCCTGGTTGCCGAAGATCTGCCCGCGCACGGCGACCGTGTTCCAGAGGAAGGGGAGGAGTGCGCGGCGGCGCTCGCCCGGGTCTTCGCGCCAGAACTCGCGACGCAGGTCCGCCTCCTTGTCCCATATGCCGCCATTCGCTTCGTTCAGCAGCGTGGGGTCCGCACCCGTGAACACCTCCTGCCAGCGAAGACCGTCGCTCACGATGAGGACGACGTTGCGCGTGCGGAGAGGCGGCTGCGCGTACAGCGGCGCACAGGTGAGTAGTGCCAACAATACTGAGGACAGGACACCGCTGAGGAGGCGTGAGATCACGCGGTACGGCATTGCTGTTCAGCTCCCGCCCGCGAAACGGCCGCGGGCACATGACAGGACGATCCCGCGACAGCCGGGTGCAGCTTCCGGGCAGCTACAATAGCCGGGCAACAGGCCGGGGATCCACCTCTTCCTCCATGCATTGCCGCTCAGACGTGCAGATCCTGAGAGTGGTCGCGACGCGCGCCGCGGTTGCGTTGCTCGCCTGCACGGCCGTGCTGTCAGATCCGCCGCTCTCCGCGGCAGCCGCCCCGGCCTCGGCTGCCAGTTCCACACTGGAGGTGGGGCGGCTGACGCTGCATCGCTGCGCACACGACGCGTGGTGCGGCATCCTCACCCGTCCGCTCGATCCCACCGGGAGGGTTGGCGGAACGGTGCCGATATACTTCGAGTACTACCCACGCACCACGGCGGCTCCCTCAGCCGGCACCCTGGTCGCCGCCGAGGGTGGCCCCGGCTACCCGACCACCGAATCCCGCGACGACTACCTTGCGCTCTACGGGCCGCTGCGTGCGAGCTACGACGTGCTTCTCATGGACTACCGCGGTACCGGTCGCTCCGGTGCGATCGATTGCAGGGAACTCCAGCGCGCGCCAAAGCTCACCGAGCACAATTATGGTGCGTGCGGGCGTGCGCTCGGGCGCGACGCGCCGCTCTACAGCGCGGCGCTCGCTGCCGATGATCTCGCCGCCCTGCTGGACGCGCTCACTGTTGCAAGCATCGGTCTGTATGGTGACTCCTACGGAACCTACTTTGCGCAGGTGTTTGCGCTACGTCATCCCGAGCGGCTGCGCTCGCTGGTACTCGATGGGGCGTACCCGCTTTCCGGTGCCGACTATGCGTGGTACCCGAACTACGCGCCGGCGACGCGCCGCAAGTTTGACACCGCCTGCGAACGGGCACCCGCCTGCCGCGCGATTCCCGGCAGCTCGATGGATCACATCGCCCCGGCGCTCCAGCTGCTCCGCACGCAGCCGTTCGCAGCCCACGTGCGCGACGGTGATGACCGCGTGATCGATTTCACCGCCGATGCGACCGCGCTGGCGATCGTCATGTTCAGCGGCTCCCCGGCCTATGCGAGTGTGCGCGAGCTCGATGCGGCAGCGCGTGCCTTCAGCGCCGGTGATCGTCTGCCGCTGCTGCGTCTCATGGCGGAGACGCTCATTAGCGTCGACTCGCGCGATCCGACGCTGGCGCCGGCAGAGTTCAGCGAGGGTTTTGCGGCAGCCGTGTTCTGCCAGGACGCCCCGCAGATCTTCGATATGCACCTCCCGCCGGCGGAGCGTGTGGCGGCGCGCGACCGAGTCATTGCCGCCCGCAAGGTGAGCGCGCCGGACACTTATGCGCCCTTCACCATCGATGAGTACCGCCGCATGCCGCTCGACTACGCCTTCATCGATGAGTGCGTGCGCTGGCCGGCCCTGGCACCTTCGGCCGCGCCGCTGACATTCGATGGGACGCGCTATCCGCAGGTCCCGGTGCTCGTGATCTCGGGCGAGCTCGACAACATGACGAGCGTCGCGGACGGAGAGGCGGCCGCGGCGCGCTTTCCCCACGCGCGTCACATCGTCATCGCCAACAGCTTTCACGTCAATGCGCTGCCGCGCGCGCGCAGCGAGTGCGCGGCGACGCTCGTGCGGCGCTTCATGTCGGAGCTGGCAGTCGGGGACGACCACTGCGCGACGAGCGTGCCTCCCGTGCCGCTCGTGCCACGCTTCGCCCGGCAGCTGGACGAGCTCGATCCCGCGCAAGCTATGCCCGGCCATGAGGCCGGAGAGGAGGCGTTGCGTGTCGTGACCGCGGCACTCTTCACCTGCGCGGATGTCATCACGCGCGCCGCGGAGAACGCGATGGGGCGTGGGGTCGGTCTGCGCGGCGGGGCATTCACGGTCGCAAAACGGGATGCCGGCTATCGGCTCACGCTGCACGAGGTGCGCTGGACGGAAGACCTCGCGGCCTCAGGGAACATTGACCTGTCGGAGAGCGGCGGCGGGGGACGGGCGGATCTCCAGGTGCAGACGCCTCAGGCGCGCGGCGAGCTCCAGCTGACCTGTCCGGAGGGTGTGAGCGGTGCGCGAATCAGCGTGCGCGGCGCGTTTGGCGGCAAGGCGATCGCGGCGGAGGCTACCGCACCCTAGAGACTCACGCGGCGAGTGCGATGTCAACCATTCGCCGCCGCGACGCTCCCCCGCGCGGCGCCTGGGATCGCCGCACGGGTCGGATCGACCATCAGCCATAAGGCCGCGCTCACCGCAGCAAAGCCGGTACCGATCAGGAAAGCCAGCGTCCACGCGTGGTGGCCCGAGAGGTAGGCGACGATCGGAGTGCAGATGAGTCCCCCCAGGTTGCCGCCGGTGTTGAGAATCCCCGACGCCGACATCGTGTCGGCACGTCCGATGTGCATGATGGCGGCCCAGTAAGGACCTTCATTGAACTCCACCGCGGCGAAGCAGAGCGCGAGCGCCGCCACGGCCATGTAGGCGTTGGTCGCATCGACGGCCGCGAACTGCAGCACACCCGCGGCTGGAATCGACACGAGCGGAATGATCCGCAGCCCCGAGCGCACGCCGTAACGCTCTGCCAGAAGGCTCGCGAGGTACCCTCCGATCCCCGCGCCAATCGCGGCGGCGAGCGGCGGCGTGCCTGCGAGCCACCCGCCCTCGAGCCTGGTGAAGTGCCGCTCCTGTACCAGATAGAGGAACGACCAGTTGGCGAGCAGGTAGAACACATAGTTCATGCAGATGTAGGAAGCGGTGAGGGCCAGGATGTCGCGGTTGCGGATGAGGACCCACAGTCCAGCCCAGGAAATGGCCTGATCGACGCGCGGGCCGGCCTGTGAGTCGAGCTCAGCGAGCTCGGCGGTGCTGACCCGCGGATGCTCCTCCGGTGTGTTACGCCCATACCATGCCCACCCGCCGATCAGGGCGAGCACGGGCAGCGTGCTCCAGGCAAGCGCCCGCTGCCAGCCGATACTCACCATGAGCGAGGCGATCAGTGGCGGGGTGAGCGCCGCGCCGAGCTGCAGACCCATGCTCTGCAGGCCCTGCACGAGCGGCCATTGCCGGGACGGAAACCACGCCTCGAACACCCCGGCGGAGACCGGGAAGATTGGTCCCTGCGAGGACCCGAGCAGCAGCTGCGCGGCGAGGAGCGCGGCGTAGAGCGCAGTGCCGGTGAGAAAGATCGGGGCGAGCGGAGTGCTCATCGTTGCGGCGAAGGCGATGAGGCTGATGATCACGAACATCCAGCGCGCCCCGATACGCTGGCCGATGACGCCGCCCGGGAACTGCAGCGCTGTGTAGCCTAGAAGCATCCACCACAACAGCCAGCCGATCTGCATCTGCGTGAGATGAAGTTGCGGCATCATGTCGTAGCTCGCGACCGTGATACCGCGCTGCTGGAAATAGGCGACGAAGCCGAAGCCGAAAAGGTAAAGGAAAATGTTCCAGCGCACGCGCACGCGCGGCGGGGAATGATGCGGGGATAGGGGGTCCGGCTCGCCGCTCACGCGCCATCGACCGCGTCGCCGATCCGCTCGAGGACGTAGCGACGGATGTCGAGGTTGTAGTCTTCCATCGGTGCATAGTAGCCGCGCTCGTGGACGCGCGCGCTGATCCCCTGTTGCACCGCCTCGCAGATCGCCCAGTCCTGGCGGTTGACGAGATCCCAGAACTCCACCGTATCGAGCGGATCGAAGCCCGGCTGCTCGATCTCGTAGGGCTCGAAGAGGAAATGACAGTCGATGCGCGTGTGCGTGGCATCGCGGGGCTGCAGGACGAAGGCCGCGACGTGATCGCAGGCGAGACTCAGGAAGAGGTTCGGATACACCAGCTCGCCCTTGTGGCGCACGCGCTCCTCCTCGCTGAGTGCGGGGAAGGGGCGCCGGCGCGTCGTGCCGGAGCTCGTGAAGGTATAGGCGCCGGCGCGATGCGGTATGCCGCTCAGCCAGTCGAGACCCGCACCGCCACGCTCGCGGAAAGCGGGCACCACCTCACACAGCTCGGGATGCACGCCTGCGCAGTGGTAGCACTCGTTGTAGTTCTCACAGAGCACCTTCCAGTTCGCGCCCACCTCGTAGCGGATCGAATGACCGATGCGCAGCTCCTCGAGCGGGTAGCGTGCAATGCGGGCGGGAATGGGGCCGAGCTGCTGCGGGAGCGATGCCGCGGTCGCCGGAGTCAGATTGAGGAACACGAAGCCGCCCCAGCAGCAGATGCCAACCGGATAGAGGCCGAACTGCGACTTATCGAAACCCGCAACGCCCGCCATGTGCGGAGCACCGATGAGCCGGCCGTCGAGATCGTAGCTCCACTGATGGTAGGGGCAGGTGATGCGCCCCCCGCGGATCCCGCCGGCGAGGTGTGGCACACCGCTGCCCGCGGCAATATCGCTGCACAGGCGCGAGCCCCGATGCCGGCAGGTGTTGTAGAAGGCGCGGAGCTGCTGCGCGCGGTTGCGCACCAGGATGATGCTCTCGCCAAGAACCTCGAGCAGACGCCAGGCGCCGGGCTCGCTGGCGAGCTCCTCATCGCGACCCGCGCACAGCCATTCGCGGCAGAAGATGCGCTCTCGCTCGGCGGCCCACACGCGCTCGGAGCGGTACCAGCTCGAGGGCAGCGCCGGCTCGAGTGCGGGAAGCGGTGGCAGCTCGTGCGCGCTCACGCGTGCCTGGGCAGCGGCGCGTCGCGCCGGTAGCTCACCGTCTTGGGGTCGGCTTCGAGCTCACGGGCGTAGCGGTGGCCGCTGTACACCGCGTGCACGATCGCCCCGGGCGCGAGCGCATCGCCAATGCGCGTCACCGAGCGGATCGCAGCGTCAGCAAACTCGGGCTCGCGTGCCATGAGCTCAGCATACAGCGCATCGTTCGCGAAGCGGGTGCCGACGATCACGAGCGATGCGCACGGAAGAAGCGTCTCCTCACTGGTAAACTGGTTGGCGAGCGTGACGGTACCGGCAGCGAGAGCCGTCACGCGCGACAGGGTGCGCAGGGCAATGCCCGAGGCTGCGAGTGCGCGGTGAACCTGCGGCTGCTCATTGCTCATGATGCCCCAGGCGGAGGCGTGACCCGCCGGCGTCACGTAGCTTACCGTGTGTCCGGCTTTGGCAAGGTGCTCTGCCAGAGCGCTGCCCATGTAGTAGTTGTCAAAGTCATAGACCACTACCGGGCTCGTCAACCGCATACCGGCGGCGATATCGTCGGGAGTGAATACCCCGGGAGCCGAGAGCTCACCGACCGGGATCTCGAGCGGCGAATACAAGAGGCGCGCCCAGCGGCCCCCGGTCGCGATCACGACGTGCGTCGGCTGCAGCTCGAGAACGTCCGCGGCGGTGAGAAAGTTGCCCCGGTAGAGGTTGACGTTCGTCAACCGCTCGAGCTGCCCGCGGCGCCAGTCGAGCACCCGTCCCCAGGCGGCGAGCCCGGGCAATCGCGTCTCGAAGCGCAGCCGTCCGCCGATCTCCTCGGCCGCCTCCGCCACGCTCACTTCATAGCCGCGCCGGCCAAGTGACAGCGCGCACTCGAGGCCGGCGGGGCCGCCACCGATGATGAGCACCGAGGCGTCGCTCGCCGCGGGCTCGATGCGCTCGGGGTGCCAGCCGCGGCGCCACTCCTCACCCGCAGTTGGATTCTGCGTGCATCTCACCGGGACACTGTCGTGCCAGCTCGAGATGCAGATGTTGCAGCCGATGCACTCGCGGATATCCTGCTCGCGGCCGCCGTCGATCTTGCTGGGCAGAAAGGGGTCCGCGATCGAGGGGCGCGCCGCGCCGATCAGATCGAGCACGCCGCGGCGGATCTGACCCACCATGGCGTCCGGAGAGGTGAAGCGGCCGACACCGACCACCGGCTTGCGCGTGAGCTTCTTCACGAAGTCGATCACCGGCTCGTGACTTCCTTCGGGGGCAAAGCGTGAGGGCGGGCAGTCGGTGGGCGAGGAATCCAGCTTCACATCCCACAGGTCCGGGACATCGGCGAGCAGCGCGACCACTTCATGCGCCTCGGATGGCGCATGCTCGCTCGGCCGTGCGCGCAGCTCCTCGAGACTGATGCGCAGCGCCACCGCGCACTTGCCGCCGACCGCATCGAGCGTCACCTCGAGGAGCTCACGCACGATGCGCACGCGGTTCGCAACACTGCCGCCGTAGGCGTCGGTGCGCATGTTCCACTCCGGCAGCAGGAACTCGTACGGCAGGTAGCCCATGCCGGCGTAGACGTACACGATGTCGAAGCCTGCCTGCCGCGCCCGCCGCGCCGCGGCCGCTTGGGCTTCGAGCAGCAGGCGGATGTCGGCGGCGTCCATGGCGCGCGGCCGCTGGTTGCCCATGAAATTGACGTGCGTCGCCATCCAGGAGGTGCCCGAGGGCGACATCGTTGGCAGGCGGCTCGTGCGGTTCATGACCGACCCACCACCGTGCCACAGCTCGATGCCGGCGAGTGCGCCATGCCGGTGGACCGCCTCGGTCATGAGCGCGTGCGAGCGGATGTCATCATCATCCCAGAGCGTCGCGAAGGGGAGTGGTGAATCGTCCGAGCCCGGATCGATCGAGACATAGCCGGTGCAGACCACCCCCCAACCGCCCTCGGCCTTGGTGCCGCGGAACGCGGCGCGCATGTGCGGCATGGCGTTGGTCATGCCGGCGGCGTGCGGCACGGCGTAGAAGCGGTTGCGCGCAGTGACCGGACCGATGCGCACCGGCTCGAACAGCACGTCGTATCTCGGGTTGCGCGCCATGCGGCGAGTCTGCCCGTAGTTGAGCGAATGCTCAATAGCGTAGGATGGCTCCTGCTGTCGGAGCGAAGAAACGCGGCAGTATCACGGGGAAATCGCTCATGCGTCAGGCACGCGTTACGTTTCTGGCTCTCGTCATCTGCTTGCCGCAGCTTGCGGCCGCGCAGTCCTCCGCACCGGACACTCCCGAAGCGGGCTCGGTGGAGGAGATCGCAAAGGCGACGACGGAGGGTCGCTTCCTCTCACCGTGGGTTGCCTACCTCCCGGCCTCGAGCGGGGTGGTGTCGCCGCGCACTTTCCTGCACCGTATTCCCGGGGCGCCGGGGGAGCTGGTGAATTCCGCCACCGCGTTCGCCTATTGCCGCGCGCTCGCCGGCTCCTCACAGAGGGCGCGCCTCTTCACCATCGGCCGCTCGGAAGAGGGCCGCGACATCGTGCTGCTCGCCATTGCGGATGAGGCGGGCATCCGCGACCTCGAGCGCCTGAAAGCGGCGACCGCGGCGCTCGCGGATCCGCGGCGCACCGATGCGTCAGCGGCCGAGCAGCTCATTGCGACCGCGCGACCGATCTACTACTTCAACGCCGGGCTCCATTCCGATGAGAGTGGCTCGACCGAGTCGGTGCTCGAGCTCGCCTACCGGCTCGCGGTGTCCGAGCAGCCGATGATCCGCCGCATCCGCGAGAACCTCGTGGTGCTCATCAACCCGGTCGCCAATCCCGACGGCCGCGACAAGCAGGTCGAGTGGTTCTATCGATATCTCAAAGGCAAGACCGAGCAGGCGAAGCTGCCGCGCCAGGCGCCGCCCTACTGGTCCCATTACGCGTTCGTCGACATCAATCGGGACGCGCACCAGGCCGTCCACGAGACCACCAAGGCCGTGTTCCGCATGATGTTCGACTGGCATCCGCAGGTGATCCACGACCTGCACGAGAGCATCGCGATGCTGCTCACGTGGAACGGCACCAACCCCATCAATGAGCACGTCGATCCGCTCACCTACGCCGAGCGGCTCGAGCTCTCCTTCCACGAGGTGCAGACGCTCACCGGCTTCGGCATGCCCGGGGTATGGACGTGGAACTTCGGTGATGACTGGGCGCATCTCTACCTCGATGCGATCGGCACCAACCACAATGCCGACGGCCGCGGGTACGAGACCTTCGGCAACGGCAGCGCCGAGACCATGCGCTCGGAGCAGCCCGATGCCAACACGAGTGTCGAGTGGTACCGGCCGCTGCCGGCACCGCCGGTCGCTTCGTTTCTCTGGTCAGCGCGCGATAACGTCAACTACAACGAGACCGCCATGCTCGCGGCGCTCGATGACACCGCGCAGCAGGCGAAGACGCTGCTGCACAACTACTACCTGAAGGGTCTGCACTCCTACCAGAAGGGAATCGACGCGGCGCCTTTCGGATTCGTGATACCGGATGGCCAGGGGGATCCGACGCGCGTGGCGCAGCTCGTCGCGAGACTCCTGTCGCTCGGTATCGAAGTCCATCGCGCGACTTCCACGCTGACGCTGAAGGAAGGCACGTGGCCGCCTGGCACTTACGTGGTGCGGCTCGACCAGCCCTACCGCAACTATGCGGTCGACCTGCTCGCCCCGCAGCAGTTTCCGAAGGATGCACCTGAAGCCTACGACGACATCTCCTGGGCCTTCCCCGCCCACTATCACCTGGCGGTGATCGCGACCGCGGATCCGCAGGTGCGTGCCGCGCCGCTCGATCGGCTCACCCAGGCACCCCGTATCGCGGGCACGGTGGCTGGCTCAGGCCCCGTGTTCCTGCTGAAGGACAGCGGCCAGGAGGGACTGCTCGAGGCGCGTTATACGCTGCGCGGCTTCCGCGTCGCCATCGCCGAGCATGCTTTCAACGTCGCCGGGATGGACTACCCGGCGGGCTCGTGGATCCTTGCTGCGCAGCCGGGGCTTGCGGCTGCGGTGCGCGATACGGCCACGAAGCTGGGACTCGATTTCGCCAGCACTTCGGCCGTACCGGACGTCGTCCGGCACGAGGCGCCGGTGCCGCGGCTCGGCGTGTGGATTCCATGGGCGGACACCGACACGGCGGGCTGGACGCGCTATACGCTCGACCAGAGACACATCCCCTATACCTACACGCGCGATGAGGACATCCGCGCCGGCAAGCTCCGCGACAAGTACGACGTGCTGCTCTACCCGCACGTCGATCTCGAGCTCGCCGAGCAGATCGAGGGTCTGCACAAGGAGTGGGGGCCGATGCCATTCAGGAAGACCGCGAGCACGCCGAGCTTCGGCACACCGGCCGCCTCCGATGACATCACCGGTGGCATCGGTTACGGCGGGCTCGCCGAGCTGCAGAAATTCATCGACTCCGGTGGGCTCCTCATCACGCTCGGCAACGGCTCGATGCTGCCGCTCGAAGGCGGTCTCGTCCGCGGCGTGCGGCGCGAAGCGGGCGGTGTACCGCGGAGTACCCAGGGCGGCGGCGCGGCGGCGGCCGCAGCGTCGGAGAATGCCGTGACCCGCACGCCGGGTGTGCACTTGCGCGTTTCCTTCGCACGCCCGGAGCACCCGATCGCCTACGGCTACTCGCCGCGCACCTGGGTTTTCCGGCAGAACTTCGCGCTCTATTCCACCCCGCGGCGCTGGCTGCGTATGGCGTACTGCACCGTGTGTCTCGATGGACCGATCGATCGCAGCGGCATTGTGCTCGAGTGGGGCGACAGGGAGGGGGCTGCGTTCGTGGTGAGCGGCCAGGCGTGGGGCGAGGAGAGTCTCATTGGCCGCGCTGCCATCCTCGACATGCCAGTCGGCAAGGGTCACGTGGTCACGTTCAACTTCAACCCGCTGCACCGCGATCTGAATCGCGGCGATCAGCGCATGCTGTGGAATGCGATCATCAATTGGCGTGCGATCGGTGGCGCGCCGCGATAGAGCACGTGAAAAAGCCCGGTGGCCCGAAACTGTGGTCGTAATGAGGCAGGCTTACAAGGTGGTTCTGCGGATAGTTAGGTAATTGCCTAACTATCCGCAAAACATGTGTTGACTGCGGGAGTGCAGACCTTATCGCTGCTCCGCGTCTGGTCTTCAGCGCACCAGGCGATTGTACTTCGCCAGCACCGCACGCAGCTGATCGTGCGGCAGCCCGCGCACGTGGTGGCCGTTGATGCCGGTCATATCGGTCGCCGCGACCATGGCGTTGACGATGGCTTCCTCGGTGGCTTCGACCGTTGCAGCGAACAGCGGATCGAGCTTGTCGTTCGGCACCATCTGCACATCGACGACGTGATCGACGTCGCTTGCGCCCGGATTCGCGGTCGAGAAGGCGATGAAGATGTCGCCCGAGCCGTTGCCGGCAATGCTCCCCGTGCGGCCGATGCCGAGTGAGACACGCCGCGCGATGCGCTTCAACTGATGGGGCAGGAGCGGGGCGTTGGTCGCGACCACCACGATGATCGAGCCGTAGTCGGCAGCGTCGGAGGGCAGCCAGGCGTAGGGATCTTCGCTATCGATCTCGCGACCCACCGGAATGCCGGCGATGCGCAGGTTCTGCCGCCTGCCGTAATTACACTGGACGAGTACACCGACCAGGAAGCCGCCGTCTTTCTCAATTAGTCGCCGCGAGGAGGTGCCGATGCCTCCCTTGAAGCCGTTGCACACCATGCCCGTGCCGCCGCCGACCGCCCCTTCGTCGACCGGGCCCGAGTGCGCGCTGTCGATGGCGTGAAAGACGTGCTCGGGCTTGACGTGAAAGCCGTTGATGTCGTTGAGCCATCCGTCCCACGTTTCGGCGACAACGGGCAGTGACCACCACGACTCGGTCGCGTCCGCGGGTCCATGGGCGACGCGCCACGCGATGACGGCATCGCGCACGAGTCCCACGCTGTGGGTGTTGGTGATCATGACCGGACCTTCGAGAAATCCTGATTCCTCCACCCAGGTGGTCCCGGTCATCTCGCCGTTGCCGTTCTGTGAGTACCAGCCTGCGAACGAGAAGCGCTCCATGGAGTGGCTGCCCCGGGGCAGCACGGCGGTGACACCGGTGCGGACCGGGCCCTTGCCGACGACGAGCTTGCCGTTGCCCGAGATGAGCGTCGTGTGCCCGACCAGGACTCCCTCGACGTCCGTGATCGCGTTGTACGGGCCAGGGGTGCCATCGAACGGGACGCCGAGATCGCGCGCGCGCGGGCGTGTCGCCTGGTCGGCGGCGTCGGCAGCTCCGCCGGTGAGGGCAGCGAGCAGCAGCATGAGCACAGAGAGGGTCATTGCCAATCGTGGCATCAGTTGTCTCCGCTGAAAGTGAATCGTGCTCGGATCAGGCTCGGGCAGCGACGGCGCTGCCGCGCATCGCATACCACCAGTAGACCGGTATGCCGAGGACGCACAGGCCGAGCGCCCACAGGAGGGACTTCCCGCCGATGCCGATCGAGGCCCATACGCAGTAGATCGCCGCGAGCGCGGCGGCGGCGATCCAGCGCGACTCGCGCGCGCCAGGCTTCGGGATCTCACCGCGTCGCCAGAGCACGAGCACGGCGAGCGCGCAGCCGATATAGATCGGCAGGTTGGCCGCAGTCACGACGACGCTCATCCAGGTGAATGCCGCCGCCATCGAGTCGTTGTAGTTGGTGAGCATCATGAGGCTCGCGAGGATCCCGGTGAGGACGAACGCACGGGTGGGGGCGCGATGCGCGTTTACCTTGCCGAGCCACGGCGGAAAGCCGCCGTGCCTGGCGAAGCTCACCGTCAGCTCACCGAGGATGAGGGTCCAGCCGTTCAAGCACCCGAGTCCGCCCACGATCACGAACGCCGCCAGCAGCTTTCCGGAGCCGGCGCCGAGAAAGCGGGCGAAGAGGTCCGCGAAGGGTGCATCCGAGTGCTCGAGCTCCGCCTGTGGAATGAGCAGCATCGGGACGAGCGATACACAGATATAGATGACCGCGACCAGCAGGGTGCCGGCGAAGGTGGCGCGCGGAATGGTGCGGCCGGGATCCTTGACTCTGCCGGCTGGCATCGCAGCGCTCTCGACGCCGAGCATCGCATAGAGCGCGAGCGTCGAGGCGGCAATCAGGGCAGAGAGAGACGGAGGCGTCGATGGCACGTGCACCACCGGATGCGGGTGGGGCGCAAGAAAAGCCCAGACTCCGAGCGCGATGATGCCGAACTGCGGTACGAGCTTCAGCGCCGTGGTGAGCACCTGCACCCAGCCAGCGGTGCGCGCGCCGCGCACGTTAATCAACACGAAGAGCCAGACGAGCGCGACGGCGGTTGCCGCGGCGAGCGAGCGGTTGACAGCGAGCACCGGGAAGAAAAACGACAGGTAGCCCACGACCCCGGTCGCGAGCACGGCATTCGTCACCCAGGTCGAGATCCAGTAGCACCACATGAGCACGAAGGCGACGCCGCCCCCAAACGCTCGGGCGGTATAGGCGTATGGCCCGTCATCATCCGGAAAGGTCCGCGCGAGTCCCGCAAAAACCCAGGCGATGAACACACAACCGACCGTCGTGATCACCCACGCGGGCAGGGCGTTCATGCCGTAGGGCGCGAGCGATGCCGGCAACATGAAGATGCCGACGCCGATGGTGTTGCCGACCACGAGCGCCGTACACATGACAAGGCCCAGGGCGCGGTCGGAGTCGGCAGCGGCGCGCACGGTCGTCGGCTTTCTCAGCTCATCGCCAGCGCTTCTTTCAGCGCGGCTTCGAGCATCCCCACGGCTTCATCGACGTGGGCGCGGCCGATCATGAGCGGCGGGATGAAGCGCACTGTACTCAGGCCACAGCCGAGCAGCAGCAACCCCTGGTGGTACGCACGCGTCAGTACGGCGTCAGACAGCGCTCGGGCGGGTGCCTTCGTCGTTGGGTCCGTGATGAGCTCCATCCCGATCATGAGTCCCTTGCCGCGGACATCGCCGATGACGGGGTAGCGCGCCTTGAGGTCGCGCAGACGCGCCATGAAATATTCGCCCACCGCCGCCGCGTTGGCTGCGTACTCACGCTCGACCAGGTCGAGCGTGGCGAGTGCCGCCGCGCAGCAGAGTGGATTACCACCGAAGGTGTTGCCATGCGCACCGCGCTTCCACTGATCCATGTGGCGGCGCCGCGCCACCACAGCGCCGATCGGGAGGCCTGAGCCCAGACCCTTTGCGAGGGTCATGATGTCGGGCGTCACGCCCCAGTGCTGGCTCGCGAACATCTTGCCGGTGCGGCCGATGCCCGACTGTACCTCATCGAAAATGAGCAGCATGCCGTGGCGATCGCAGAGCGCGCGCAGCCCGGCGAGGAACCCATCCGGCGGCACGATATAACCGCCCTCGCCCTGGATCGGCTCGACCAGCACCGCCGCCACCTCGTTCGGTGGAAGGTTGTTCTGGAAGAGGACGTTCTCGATGAAGTCGATCACCGCCTTGCCCTGATCGGCGCCGACCAGGAGCGGCCGGTAGGGATTGGGGTAGGGGACGTGAGTGACCCCCGGCATGGTGGGGAAGAATCCCGCCTGCTGGGTGTACTTGCTCGAGGTGAAGGCGAGCGAGCCCATCGAGCGGCCATGAAAGCCCCCGAGGAAGCCGATGAACCGCGGGCGGTTGGTGACGTAGCGGGCGAGCTTGAGCGCGCCTTCGACCGACTCGGTGCCGCTCTGGCAGATGAGCACCTGCGCCGGCTCACCGACAGCATTGAGCGCGTTGAGGCGCTCGGCGAGGCGCGTCATGCGCTCGTGCCAGTAATCGGAGGAGATGTGCAGAAAGTCGTCCGCGGCCTCCTTGATGGCCTGCACGACCTGCGGGTGTGCGTGGCCCGTGCTGCACACTCCGATGCCGCTCATGAAATCGAGAAAGCGGTTGCCATCGACGTCCCAGACCTCAGCTCCTCGGCCCTTCGCCATGACGAAGGGATAGTCGCGTGGGTAAGAGGGCGTAGTGACCGCGCGGTCGCGCGCGATGAGCGCCTGCGCCTTCGGCCCCGGGAGCTTCATGGAAATGTGTGACGGGCTGGTGCCGGTTTTCATGGGTGAACTCATGTCAGTGACCTCACCGTCGCTGTGAATTCACGACGGCAGCTTGATATGAACGGGCTGCGCATGCGCCGCTTCGGTGCGCGCGTGCAGGTCGCGCAGCACTTCGAGCTCGCGCGGCTCGGGTGGCGCGATAACCTCGAGAGTCTTCGCCACCTGGAGTGGCCAGCCGGTGGCGGCGCGTGCGGCCTCGACGCTCACGCCCGGATAGAGCGCGGCCAGCTCGAGCTCCTCGGTGGCGTCGTTGGGGCGCAGCACGCCGTAGTCGGTGATCACGGCTTTGGGTCCCGCGCCCGGCAGGTGACGCGCGCGACGCGTGCCGCCGCCCTCGAGGTAGCCGCAGGAGGTGCGGAAATCGAGCCGCGCGACGAAGCTGCGCGGTGTCTGCTTCATGACCACCAGCACCTCGTGGGCGTGGCTGGCGATTTCCGGTGCGCCACCGGCGCCCGGCAGGCGCACCTGCGGATGGGCGTATTCCCCGATCACCGTGCTGTTGAGATTCCCGAAGCGGTCGATCTGGGCGGCCCCGAGGAAGCCCACATCGATGCGGCCCCGCTGCAGGTAGTGGGCAAAGATCTCCGGCAGCGGCACGATGCAGGTTGCCGTCTCCGCGAGCTCGCTGTCGCCGATCGAGAGCGGTAGCACCACGGGCTGCGTGCCGACGGTGCCCGACTCGTAGATGAGCACCAGATCCGGCGCGTGGGTGAGGCGGGCGAGATTGCAGGCGGCGCTCGGCAGCCCTATGCCGACGAAGCACACCGCACCGTTGCGCAGCTGCCGCGCAGCGGTCACCGTCATGATCTCATCGCGGCTGTAGGCGGGCGCGCTCATGGACTTTCAGCCGGCCACACCGAGTTTGCGCAGAAGCGTGGCGTGATCCGCTACCTGGAGGACATGGCGCTCCATCCAGGCGCGGTAATTCGTGCGATCGCGCGCAATCTCATCCCACGCGAGGTAGAACGCGTTATCGCGCGGATAGTAGCCCTGTGCATAGGAGGGATAGGCGCCCCCTGGCACGACACTCGCCGCCGTGATCACCCAGGACGGCAGGATCAGCGCGTTCATGTCGGCGTGCAGCGTCTCGACCTGCTCTTCCACCGTGACGAGCAGCTGCCGAGCGGCCATAGCCGCTTCCTTTGCGGCCCCGACGATGCCGCGGATGAGCACGTTTCCGCGCGCATCGATCTGCTGCGCGTGCAGAACGCAGACATCGGGATTGATCGCCGGCACGAGCGCAAGGGCTGCACCGGTGAAGGGGCAGTGGAGCTCGCGCACCGTGGCTCCCGGAACTGCGGCAAGGTCGGTGGCCACGTGCTGGCGCATCACTCCGCACGGCAGCCCACTCGCTCCTGCCTGGTAGGCGACCGCCATTTCGGCGTGGGTGAATTCCGAGAGCGCGAGCGGCTGCGGCCAGCCACGCTCCACGGCGTCACGCAGACGGTGGAGTGAGCCGACGCCCGGATTCCCGCCCCACGAGAAGGTGAGCCGTGCGGCACAGCCCATACCGATCATCTGGTCGTACACCAGATCGGGCGTCATGCGGATCAGGTGCAGCCCGCGCCGCTGCTGGCGGATGATCTCGTGCCCCGCGGCAAAGGGGATGAGGTGCGTGAAGCCCTCGAGCGCAATGCTCGTGCCATCCTTCACATAGGTGGCGATTGCCTCGCGCAGTGACAGCAGCTGCATCCGCTCACTCGACGATGGTCTGTGACTGCTCGCGCAGATACTGCGGCAGGTAATAGAACGAGCCGATCGCCTTGCCGGTCGACCCCGAGCCCTTCCAGCCGCCGAACGCCTGGTAGCCGGGCCACGCGCCAGTGGTCGCGCCCTGCGGGCGGTTGGCATAGGTGACGCCCGCTTCGATGTGCTCCTGAAACCACGAAATCTCATCGCGGGCCCCGTAGAAGCCCGCCGTGAGCCCGAGCGGCGAGGCATTGGCGAGCGCCATCGCCTCATCGTTCGAAGACACCCGCTGCAGCATCACGATCGGCAGAAACATCTCCTTCTGCCACAACGGATGCTGGGCCGGCGCCTCGACGAGCGTCGGCCGCACGAAGAAGCCGTGCGCGAGCGGCCCGTCGCGCAGCTGCTCACCGCCGCAGAGGATGCGTGCGCCGCCCTCGCGCAGCTGCGCAGCGTAGCGGGCGTAGTCCTCGTAGCCGGCGCCGGTCGCGACCGGGCCCAGCCAGTTCTCTCGTCGCGCGGGATCGCCGATGCGCACTGCGGTGATCTCTCCGAGGAGCTTCTCGGTGAGGGCGTCGGCGACCTTGCGGTCGACGTACAGGCGCGAGAGCGCCGAGCACTTCTGCCCGCCCATGCCGAAAGCCGAGCGCAGGATGCCCGCGGCCGCACGCGAGAGGTCCGCGCGGGCGGTGACGATGCAGGCATTCTTCCCGCCCATCTCGGCGATGCACGGCCGCGAGTAGGGACCGGACTGGAGCTTGAGCGAGATCTGCCGCCCGACCTCGTAGGAGCCCGTGAAGGTCACCCCGGCGGTGAGCGGGTGGTCGACGAGCGCGCCGCCAATCTCGCCGCTCGAGCCACTGAGGTAATTGAACACTCCGGCGGGCAGGCCCGCATCGCGCAGGCAATCAGCGAGCAGCCGGCCCGCCCAGGGGGTCGCGGTCGCACCCTTCAGCACCACGGTGTTGCCGGTGATGAGTGCGGCGGCGGTGGGACCCGCGGCGAGCGCGATCGGGAAATTAAAAGGCGTGATCACGACCCATGCGCCGTAGGGCTTGAGCACGCTGCGGTTGCGCGAGGTGTAGCCGCTCAGCGGATCATTTGGCAGCTCGCGCGCGAAGCCGCGCTCGCGTTCGAACTCATCGCAATACACGTGGAAGAAATCCGCCGCCTCCTGGGCCTCGCCGAGCGCTTCCATGCGGTTCTTGCCGACTTCGAGCGTGAGCGCAGCCGCGATGTCGTAGACGCGCTCCTCGATGAGACTCCCGGCATGGCGCAGCAGCCGGGCGCGCTCCGCGGCGGGAGTGTCTCTCCAGCCCGGCCACGCAGCCTGCGCTGACCGCAGCGCGGCATCGGCATCGGCGCGGGTCGCCGCGGCGAATTCCCCGAGGAGCTGCTGATCGTTCGCGGGATTCATCTTGCGCAGCGCTTCGGCGGTATCGCGGTCCTCGCCGCCGACATAGAGGAGGTGCCGGCGGCCGAGGTCTCCCGAGACGCGCGCCATCGCAGCTTCGAAGCGCCGATGCAGCTCCTCGGGCGGGTCGAACATCGTGGCGTACGTGAGCTTGAAACTCATGAGTGCCTTCCTTCCAGGTCGCGGTTCAGCTCTCCGAGCAGCCGATCGAGCAGGTCGAGCGCATCGATAAGCTCGCGCTCGCGGATGACGAGCGGTGGGGCGAGCAGCAGCAGATTCCCCCGTGCCGCGAAGGAGACCTCGCGGCGCAGCGCCTCCTGCAACAGCTTCCGCAACGAGGAATGCAGCTGCGGCCAGGGGGCGAGTGGCTCGCGCGTGAGCCTATCACGTACCAGCTCGACCACCGCGAAAAGTCCATGCCCGCCGCGCACGTCGCCGATAATGGCGTGCCTCCCCTGCATCGCTCTCAGGTGTCCGAGCATCACAGCTCCGAGCTCGCGCGAGCGCGCGATGAGATTCTCCTCGAGGTAGCTCTCGACCGCGGCCACGCCCGCGGCGCAGGCGAGTGGATGCCCGCAGTAGGTGAGCCCGGTGTAGAGCATCTGCGGCTCGAGCAACCGGGCGATGGCGGGCGACAGCACCACGGCACCGAGGGGCAGGTGGGCACCGGTCAACCCCTTGGCGAGGGTCATGAGATCCGGCCGCGCCTCCTCGCCGTAGCGCTGCCAGGCAAACCACTCGCCGCAGCGGCCGAAGCCGCTCATCACCTCATCGGCGATCAGATAAACGCCGGCCGCACGCGTCGCCCGTCGCAGCGCCGGCCAAAAGCTATCCGGTGCAATGATGCCGTTGGTGCCGGCATTCGGCTCCATGAGCACCGCCGCGATCTCATCCGCGCCACGCTCGGCGATGAGCGTCGCAATCTGGGCCGACGCGGCTTCGCCGCAGTCGGTATCGGTGCGCGTCCCGAAGGGGCAGCGATAGGCATAGGGCGGCGGCACGTGGAGCACGCGGAACGCCTGCGGATCCGCCTGTGCTGCGGTGCGCGCATCGCCCGAGAGCGCCATCGCCGCGTAGCTCGCCCCGTGGTAGGAGCGGTCGCGGGTAATCATCCACCCGCGGGGCTTTCCGGATGCCTGCCGCGCGAACTTCACCGCGTGCTCGTTGGCATCGGTGCCTCCGAGCGTGAAGAACACGCGGCCGCCCTCGAAACCCGAGCGCTCGAGGAGGAGCGCGGCGAGCCGTGCGCGCGGGTCGGCGCCCCAGGCGCTGGTGACGAAGCAGATTTTCTCCGCCTGGGCGCGGATCGCGGCGATGACGCGCGGATGCTGG
>Ga0210408_10001823_pt1 | contig 21567 bp, 23 predicted proteins | sample IncBWH4MmetaG_FD_155471 | JGI IMG/M metagenome (GOLD analysis project Ga0210408, IMG submission 155471) | Forest soil microbial communities from Barre Woods Harvard Forest LTER site, Petersham, Massachusetts, United States - Inc-BW-H-4-M | ecosystem: Environmental > Terrestrial > Soil >...
AAGTTGGATTGCTTCGTCGCTTGCGCTCCTCGCAATGACGGTGGTGGGTTTCGTGCTCATCTCACGCGGCCTCCGCATTCTGCCCGAGCCAGGCGCGCACCCGCGCGTCGGGGTCGGCATTCTGGGTGACGTCGCTGACGACGGCGATCGAATCGGCGCCGGCGGCAAAGATATCGGCGGCCTGTTCGAGCTTGATGCCGCCGATAGCGACCAGCGGAATGCGGCCTATGCGCTTCCTCCATTCGGTGATTTTCGGAATACCTTGCGGGGCAAAGCGCATCGACTTCAGCGTGGTCGGGAAGATCGGCCCAAGCGCGACGTAATCAGGTTTTGCGCGCAACGCGGTTGCGAGTTCTTCATCGTCATGGGTGGAGAGGCCGAGCGTGAGACCCGCATCGCGGATCGCCTTGAGATCGGCGTCAACTAGGTCTTCCTGGCCGAGATGCAAATGCTTCGCGCCGGCCACGATCGCCGCGCGCCAATAATCATTGACCACGAGTTTTGTCGGCGTGCCCTTTGTCACTTCGAGCGCGTCGCTGACGATTTGCAGCGCCTCGCCGTCGTTGAGATTTTTCGCGCGCAGCTGGATCGTGCCGACGCCAAGCCTGGTCAGGCGCGCGACCCAGGCGACGCTGTCGACGACGGGATAGAAGCGATCAGGATACGCGTAGCGATCAGGATACGGCATGCCAGAATGGTGTCCCAACAACTGGAGTGGAAGGTGAGGCGAAGTCGCGGGCTTCCATAAGCCCGGCTTCAAAAGCGGCTCGTCCGGCCTCGACGCCTGAGCGGAACGCGCCCGCCATCGCGATGGGATCGGTGGCCTTGGCGATCGCGGTGTTGAGCAACACGGCGTCATAGCCGAGCTCGAGTGCATGCGCCGCGTGCGACGGCGCGCCGAGACCGGCGTCGACCACCAGCGTCACGTCGGGGAGGCGGTCGCGCAACAGCTTTAGCGCGTCGCGGTTGATGATGCCCTTGGCGCTTCCGATCGGCGCTGCCCACGGCATCACCACCTTGCAGCCGGCATCGATCAGCCGCATCGCGACGGAAAGATCCTCCGTGCAATAGGGGAACACCTCAAAGCCATCCTTGATCAGCACCTGCGCTGCCTCGACCAGGCCGACCACATCCGGCTGCAAGGTGTCGTTGTCGGCGATGACTTCCAGCTTGATCCAGGACGTCGCAAACAATTCGCGCGCGAGCTTTGCGGTGGTCACCGCCTCGCGCACGCTGCGGCAGCCGGCGGTGTTCGGCAATACCGTAACGTTAAGTTCGCGGATCAGCGACCAGAAGGCGTCGCCGGTCTTGCCGCCAGCGGATTCGCGCCGCAGCGACACCGTGACAATCTCGGCGCCCGAGGCCTGGATCGCGCCTTGCATGATCGCCGGCGACGGATACAGCGCGCTGCCGATCAAGAGGCGGGAGGAAAATTCGCGGCCGTAGAAGTTCAGCATGGCATCAAGGTCCCTGCACATAGCTTGTCATCCCCGCGAAAGCGGGGATCCAGTATTCCAGAGGCGGGCGCGCATGAGCCGAGAAGCCGCGGCGCACTGGGTCGCCCGGTCAAGCCGGGCGATGACAGTTGAATGCGAGGCGCGTGCGTCATCCTCACCCTCCCTGCCGCGGCGTGATGATCTCGATCTCGTCGCCGGCCCGAAGCGGCGTTTCCGCCCAGCGGCTCTTCGGCAGGACGTCGTAATTCAGCGCGATCGCGAAATGCGTGCCCTCATATTCGAGCTCGCTTAGCAACGCATCGATGCGGCTGGAAGAAATCTCCCGCTGCTCGCCATTAATCATCACGCGCATTGCATCACCTCATTGTCGATCACGCCGCGCTCGACGTAACCTAGCGCGAGCTCCGCGAGCGCAGGCGCCAGCAGAAAGCCGTGGCGATAGAGCCCGTTGACGGCGATCTTGTCCTTGTCGATCGAAATCCGCGGCAAATTGTCCGGATAGGCGGGGCGCAGCCCCGAGCCGAATTCGACGATGCGGGCTTCGGCAAAGGCCGGATGCACGGCATAGGCGGCGCCGAGCAGTTCCAGCGCCGAGCGGACGCTGACGCCGGTGTTCTCGGTTTCGATCGAGGTCGCCCCCAGCATGAAGCGGCCGTCGCCGCGCGGGATCACATAAAGCGGCCAGCGCGGATGGATCAGCCGCACCGGGCGCGACAGCTCGACCTCGTCGGTCTCGACGATGATCATCTCGCCCTTGACGCCGCGCAATTCCGGCTGCCGGTCGCGCGCGGCTAGTCCCCGGCAATCGATCACGATGCCGTCGAGATCATCGCCGTTCGCTTCGCTGTTGAATTTGATTTCGCCGCCGGCAGCCAGAATCCGCGCATGCAATTCCGGCAGGATGCGCCGCGGCTCGACATGGCCTTCATCCGGATAGAACAGGCCGTCGCGGAAACGGCCTTCCAGCGAAGGCTCGAGTTCGCTCAACGCCTGCGCGTCCAGCCGCCGGTGATTTGACGTGAGCCTGGCAAAGCGTTCGAAATCGCTGCGGTCGCGCGCATGCGCCACCACCAGCGATCCCTTGAACGGAGTCTTTGGAAAATGCCGACGCCAGAGATCGAGCGAGCGGATGCCGAGCCGGCTGATCACGGGCTCGGAGGTTTCTGCCTCGCACCAGGGCGCCAGCATGCCGCCGGCCCAATGGCTTGTGGACTCCGTCATCGCGGCGTCACTGCGCTCATGCACAGTCACCGCATGACCAGCCTGCGCGAACAGTAGCGCGTTCCAGGCGCCGGCAATGCCTGCGCCGATGATGGAAACGGGGGAATCCCCGCGCGGTCGAAAACTCTGGTACATCCCTGTCCCTTCGCCGGCATGACCCGGATCAGGTTCAAAGGGTCACCGCGGTCTTGAGGCCTTTCGAAACGGGCCCTAAGCGTGCGGTATCTCAGCTCCTCGTCGGAACTCCCCTCGGAACAGGGCTAATGTAGGCCTGTGGGCTGAGCTGTCAACGGACACGCCGCCGCCATGCCCGGACTTGACCGGGCCATCCACGCCATCCGTTCGCCTGGCGGGAGACTTTTATCTCGCTGGAACCAGTGCGTTGGCGTCGATCGAGCTTCTTGCCTGCCGCTGGCGCTTGGCGGCGTAGTAATAGCCGCTCGCATAATAATGCATGGCGCGCGCATGATCGCCGTGTGCAGCGCGGTAGGCGCCGGCGAGATATTTGACCCCATAGGTGAGGTTGGTGTTGGGGTCGCGCAGGCCGGCGGCATCGCCCGTGTAGCCGAGGCCGCGGGCGGTCGAAAGCTTGATCTGCATCAGTCCGATGCAGCCGCAGCGTCCGACCAGATGCGGCCGATAGCGGCTCTCGCGCACGATCACGCGATGCACCAGGGCTTCCGGCACGCCGTTGGCCTGGGCTTGGGCGGCGACCATCGCATCATATTCGGAGTGACCGGCATGCGCGGTCCCTGCGAGAGGCAGCATTGCGACGGCGATCAGCCATGCCAGCAATAGCGAACGTTTCATATGGATCGACCTTTAGAATGCGTAACTTCGGAATGGTTCACGCATCCGGATTGGCGCGTTCGCCGGGCAAGGATGTGGCTAAAACCGGGCTTTATCAGGGGTTTGGGCCTCAATCCCGGGGCAGGATTTACGCCAAATTATGCTCTGACGTGCTTCGATCCCTCGAATCCAGCCCTTGGCTTCAAACCGCGAGGGATCAGCCGAAAATGACGATATCCGTCGCCCATTCTGACGCCGCCGCAAGCCCCTCGCGGGGGCTGTTGCCGCTATGGGTCGGCATCTCCGTCTACGCGCTGTTTCTCGTTGCCGGAAACCGGCTTTTGATCGACCCCGATACGATGTGGCAGATCACGGTCGGGCAATGGATCATTGACCATCGCGCGGTGCCTGAGACCGATGTCTATTCCTTTACCATGCGAGGCGAGCCCTGGATCTCGACGCAGTGGCTGGCGCAGGTGATCTACGCAAAGGCCTATGCCATCGCCGGCTGGAGCGGACCGGTGGTGCTGGCGGCGTCCGCGATCGCGGCGACGTTTGCGCTGCTCGCCAAATTCTTGAGCCGGCGTTTGAGCGAAAGCACCACGCTGGTGTTCATTGCCGCGGCGCTGGCGCTCACCGTGCCGCATCTGCTGGCGCGGCCGCATGTGCTAGCGATGCCGCTGATGGTGGCCTGGGTCGCCGGTCTGATCGCAGCCGCAGATCGGCAAGACGCGCCGTCCTATTTTTTGCTGCCGCTGATGGCGCTATGGGCCAATCTGCATGGCGGCTTTGTGTTCGGGTTGATGCTGGTCGCGCCGGTCGCGCTCGACGCGGTCGTGAGCGCCGAAGTAGCCATGCGCAAATCGCTGGCCCTGCGCTGGATCGCGTTCGCGCTTGCCGCGCTGGCGGCGAGCTGCCTGACGCCCTATGGCTGGAACGCGCTGCTGGCCTCGCAAAAAATTCTGGCGCTCGGCGGCGCGCTGCCGCTGATCATGGAATGGAGACCGGCGGATTTCGGCAGCGTCGGGCCATTCGAGATTTGCCTCTTGCTCGGGATCGGGCTTGCGCTTTATCGCGGCGTCACGCTGCCACTGACGCGCATCGTGCTGCTGCTCGGCCTGTTGCACATGGCGCTCTCGCAAGGCCGCGCCGGCGAGATCCTGGCGCTGCTTGCGCCGCTGGTGCTGGCCGCTCCCCTGGCCAACCAGATCGGCGGCCTCGAGATGCCGCATTCGACCGCGCCCCGGCCTGCGCGCGGCGCGCTGTTGGCCGGCGTTGCCGCAGCGCTGGTCGCGGGAACATTTGCCTATGCATCGATGCACCGCTTCGCGCCGCATATGCACAGCTCGCCGGTCGCAGCCGTCACCGAACTGAAGAAGCTCAATCTGACGCGCGTATTCAACGATTATGATTTCGGGGGCTATCTGATCGCAAATGGCGTCGCGCCCTTCATCGACGGCCGCACTGAACTCTACGGCGAGAAATTCTTCGTCGATCACAACGCAGCTTCCGGATTGATGGAACCGGAAAACCTGTTCCGTCTGCTCGATCAGTACAAGATCGAGGCGACCTTGATGCGCACGCAAAGTGCGGCGAGCAAATTGCTCGACCACATCGACGGCTGGCAGAAGATCTATTCCGACGACATCGCAACCATCCACCTGCGCAAGGTGGATGCAGTGCACACGGTCGAGCCCCCGGTCGCTTCGAAAGCTAAATAAAATTGTTCGCATTTTTCTGTGCGGCGAGATGTCCATCGCCGCTTTATCGACTCAATGCTATTGTATGCGCTCCCGCCGCAGGACGAGTCGAGTCCGGCAGCGAGCCTGTCCCATTCGCAAAACCTGCGACACGGAACAAAACCAAAAAGAGAGTAAGGGGAAACGCGCCATGGCCAGACCAGCCCTCGGCAATTCACCTCGACAAAATCCCTGCGCTCAATGCGGCACACCGATCGCCGCGCCCGACTGGGTCGAAAGCTTCCCCGGCCATACGTCCTATCTCTGGTGTTGCCGGGCCTGCGACTACCGCTTCGAGGCGGTGGCGTATTTCGCGGACCAGAAGTCCGAGCCCGAGCCGATCGCGGCCTGACGAAACCACTGCCGCATCAAGCGGCGGGACGTTGGCGCTGCTGGTGAAGCGGAATCTCGATCCGGGCCACCAATCCGTGCGGCTGCCGGTCATGAAGCGACAATTCGCCGGCATGCGCCAGCGTGATCGCGCGGGCGATCGAGAGGCCGAGGCCGAAGCCTGCGGCTTCATCCATGTTGCGGGCGTCGTCGCCGCGCACGAAGGGCTCCAGCACCTCGCCCTTGTGGGCATCCGAAATGCCGGGACCATCGTCTTCGACATCGATGATCGCGCTGTCCGACGATAGTTTGAGACGGATCGTGGCTTCGGCGCCGAACCTCACCGCATTGTCCACGAGATTGCTGACGCTGCGGTGCAGATCGTCAGGACGCGCCGTCGCCATGGCATGGTCGGGACCGGCATAGCTGACCTTGTGCCCCATGTCGGCGAATTGATCGGCGACGAGCTGCAGCGTGCTTGCGATATCGACCAGCGTCATCGATTCGAGCCTGCGATCGTTGCGCAGGAAGGAAAGCACCGACTCCAGCATCGATCGCATCTGCTCGAGGTCGCCAAGCATGCGGTTGCGATGGACTTCGTCCTCGATAAATTCGGAGCGTAGACGCATTCGCGTGATCGGCGTGCGGAGGTCGTGACTGATCGCGGCCAGCATCCTGGTGCGGTCGTCGATCAGGCCGGTGATGCGCTCGCGCATGCGGTTGAGCGCCCGCGCCACCGAGCGGATTTCTTCCGGCCCGCGTTCGGGAAGCGGTGCCGCGGCACCGTTCAGGCTGAAGGTTTCGGCCGCCTTCGCGAACGCAGACAGCGGCGCGGTCAGCGCGCGAGCGGCCCACAGCCCGAGCAGGGTGACGCTGATCACCGCAAACAGCAGCGTCATCATCCACGGTCCGCTCCAGAACGGTCGGTGCTCCGGGGTGAGTTTCGCGGAGATCATCGCGCCATCCGGCAACACAATGCCGATCCTGTTCGTGTCCTGCCTGTTCGTGTCCTGGCTCGGTCCGAGCGCGAAGATCCGATAGCCGGGACCGAGATGCCGGTGCGGGCCATGCAGGTCGAAGCCGCGCGGTTCGTCCGTGGAGGGCGGTGGGCCGGGTGCAAGGTTTTCGACATCGAGTTGCGGAAATGCCCGCGCGATATCGGCCGAGAGCAGCGGTCGTCTCGACGGTGGGGCCGTGCCGAGAAGTTTTATCGCCGCCACAAGCTCGTCCTGTCTGCCGTCACCCGGCGGTTCCGGCCGATGCATCAGAAAGGCTGCCGTGATGACCAGGTGCAGTGCCGCGATCGAGACGATGACGAGCGCGGCGATCTGTCCGCTGATGCCCCTGAGATTCAGAAGGCCCGATAGCTTCATGGTCAGTTGGCGGCGGTGGTCGCCACCGCTTCGACCCTGGGGGTAAACATGTATCCGCCGGAACGGACCGTCTTGATCATGGTGGCATCCTGCGGATCGGGTTCGATCTTGCGCCTGATGCGACTGACCAGGACGTCAATGCTGCGTTCGAAGGAGCCGGCGTTGCGCCCTTGGGTGAGGTCGAGCAGGCTGTCGCGCGACAGCACCCGCCCGGGCCGTTCGCAGAAGGTCCGCAGCAGATCGAATTCAGCGCTGGTCATCGCGACCCGCGCGCCCACGGGATCGCGCAATTCCCGTAGGCGTAAATCGATGCGCCATCCCAGGAAAGCGAGGGCGGTCGCGCCCTCGGTGGCGCTGGCCGTGCGTGCCGCCGCCTGGCGGCGCAGCACCGCGTTGATCCTGGCGAGCAGTTCGCGCGGATTGAACGGTTTTGCGAGGTAGTCGTCCGCGCCCATCTCGAGGCCCAAAATCCGGTCGACGTCCTCGCCGCGCGCGGTGAGCATGATGATCGGCGTCTGCGATACGGCGCGAACCTTGCGACACAGGCTGAGGCCGTCCTCGCCCGGCAGCATGACGTCGAGGATGAGAAGATCGACGCGGCGATCCGTCATCGCCCGCGCCATTTCGCGGCCGTTGCCCACTGTCGCCACGTTGCAGGCGTTGGTGCGCAGATATCTGGCGATCAGCGCCCGCGTCTCGCGGTCGTCTTCAACGACAAGGATGTTGGGCGTTGCCTGGGCCATGCCGACCTTTGTCGATGATTCGGGCCGGCGAGCGAAAGATTTTTGTTTCTAAATGTTTCTGACGCCGCGCTTGCAACAGGGGGCAACATGGGACAAGGCCTCGTTAAGGCCGTTAACCGTACCGTCGAGGCGTCTTATTCGAACCTTTCGGAGCTATCATGACCTCAATCTCGGCGGCCTCCGGTACCACCTACCAGTCACCCCTCCAGAAGCTGCAGGCTGAGCTGCAGTCGGAGGTAAATTCCGGCACCATCTCCTCGTCCGATCAAACCGCGCTGTCGTCCGCGCTGACCGATATCGACTCCTCGCTGCAATCCAGCCGCGCCAGCGATCAGGCGAGCGGCGCGCGGCCGTCGCCCGGCGATCTTCAAACCAAGATCAATGACCTGATTTCCGGCGAAGTCTCCAGTGGCAAGCTGACCAGCGATCAGGCCACCGAGCTGCAAGGTGTCTTTAAGGCCGCGTTCGGCAATGGTCCCGGTGGACCCGGTGGCGCCGGCGGTCCGCCTCCGGGCGGTCCCGGAGGTCCGCCGCCATCGGACGGCTCGCCTTCGACCGACGGTACCAGCGGCACGTCCGGTTCGAGCTCAAGCTCCAGCTCCGGCAGCGGTTCCATCGCTGATCTCTTGCAGCAATTTCTTGCTTCGCTGCAGAGTTCGCTATCCGCATCGTCTTCGACGTCGTACGGCGCGACCGGCACCACCTCCGGCGACAGCAGTTCGTCGTTCTCGGCGCTGCTGATCGACTACCACACCTGACCTCTGGGCGACGCGCTTGCGGCAACCATCCTCCCTCGAAGGGGCAGGGTGGTTGTCGCAATTTCAAAACGAGGTGGGAACCCGTTCAACGCTCGGGCGTTATCAGCGTCACCAACCCGCAAGGGAGGGTGATGATGCCTGACGTCATGACGAGACCCCACCCGTTGATCGCGAGCGACCGCGTCGAGGGCACTGCGGTGCGGCGGCCGAACGGCGACATGATCGGCCATATCGAGCGGCTGATGATCGACAAGGTCACCGGCAAGGTGTCTTACGCGGTGCTCAGCTTCGGCGGCTTCCTCGGCATGGGATCCAATCTCTTGCCGTTGCCCTGGCCGCGGCTCAACTACAATACCCGCTTTGAGGCCTATGAGCTCGACATCGACGATGACGAGCTGAAGAAGGCGCCGTCGTTCCGCGCCGACAAGGATTTCGACTGGGGCGATCGCTCGCAGGAAGCCGCGCTGCATCGCTATTATGGCATACCGCCTTACTGGGGCGGCTTCTGATCGCGCGGCTTTAAGAAGGTTCGCGGCACGCGGCAAATGTCGCATGCGGGCAGACGCGGACACATTCCGCAACACCCTGTGATTGTCTTGCGCATTTGCGAGAAGTGAAATGGCGCGCTGCGGCGGGAACGGCCGGCGCATTGAAAGGTTTTCTCCTCACCAAATTCTGATCAGGGAGAAACCTCATGTTCCTAAAATACATCACGGCCGGTTTGGCCGGCACCGCATTGCTTGCGGGCGTCGGGTTCGCGCAAACCCCGACCACAACGACCGATCGCGCCAACATGACGCCGTCAGCCGCTTCCGACTCTTCGTTCAAGGGTGACTGGCGGGCGTCGAAGGTCGTTGGCTTAAGCGTCTATAACGACAACAACGAGAGCATCGGCTCGATCAACGATCTCTTGATGGACAAGAGCGGGAACATCAAGGCGGCGGTGATCGGCGTCGGCGGTTTCCTCGGCATGGGCTCGCAACTGGTCGCGGTGCCCCTTGACAAGATCAAATTCGTCAATGAGCCGGTCGCCTATACCGGCGCCGCCAACGCGCCCAATGCGCCGGGCACCCGTCCGCCTTCGACCACGACGACGGGCGCGGCCAACCCACCGCCGGCGATAGCAAACACGGCAAAGCCGAATCCCTGGTATCCCGATCACGCGGTGCTCAGCGCGACCAAGGACGATTTGAAGGCGATGCCCGAGTTCAAGTATTCAACGGAGTAGGGCACAGCACAAAATAAGCGCCACGTGACAGGACTGGATGGCCGGACGGCAACGCTGTCGTCCGGCATTTTACGATTCCGTCACGATGTGTCCTTGGCGGCTTTGGTCCGAAACGACGCCACGCATCCTGTCACGGCTGCTTGCCTTTACCGCCAAAATGCTGAAAAACCTCGCCCTGAGGAGTTGGCGGGGGGACATGCAGTCTAAAATTCTGATCATGGGGCTGCCGGGTGCCGGCAAGACCGCTCTTGCGAGCGCGCTGGCTCCGCTCCTCAACGCGGTGGTTTTCAACGCCGACGCGGTTCGCGCCAATCTGTCGCGCGACCTCGGCTTCAGCCATGAGGATCGCGTCGAGCATGCCCGCCGCATGGGCTGGATGTGCGACCGCGTGGTCGAAGCCGGCGGCACCGTGATCGCGGACTTTATCTGCCCGACGGCAGAGACGCGCGCCGCCTTTGGCGAGGCCTTTGTGATCTGGGTCGACCGCATCGATGCCGGACGGTTCGAGGACACCAACCGGATGTTCGTCGCGCCGGAGCGGTATGATATCCGCGTCACCGCCGATGGCGCGCCGCAATATTGGGCCGAGCTCGCATTGGCGCGGCTGCGGCCGGCGTTCGATCCGCAAAAGCCGACCGCCTTGTTCATCGGCCGCTATCAGCCGTTTCATCCCGGGCATCAGCGCCTGATCGAGGAGGGGTTGCGGCGGGTCGGACAGGCCTGTATCGCGGTGCGCGACACCCACGGCATTGACGCAAAGAATCCGCTTCCGTTCTTTGCCGTGAAGCAGCGCATCGAGGCCGCGCTCTCCGCCCATGCCGGACGTTTCGTGGTGGTGGCGTTGCCGAACATCACCAACGTGTTCTATGGCCGCGACGTCGGCTACAGCGTCGAGCGCATCGTGCTCGACGAACCCACCGAAGAGATCTCCGCGACAAAGATTCGTCAACTCGCAGCGCGTCCCGGTAATTTCCAGCTCTAGCCTGCGGCGGGTCAGGCCTTCCAGCGTCGATATCCCGATGTTAGGCTCGAAGCCGGCAGGAGCAACCTGCTTCCTGCTTCATACCGAACGGGAGGACGACATGCCGGAGAGCGTCTACAAAGTCATTGAGCTGATCGGAACCAGCCACGATTCCTGGGAAAAGGCCGCCGCCGCCGCGCTCGACAGGGCCGGGAAAACGCTGCGCGACCTCCGTGTCGCCGAAGTCGTCAAGCTCGACTTGCAACTGGATGCCAAGGGCAAGGTCGAAGCCTACCGCGCCAAGCTCAACGTCTCGTTCAAATACGAGGATTGAGACGGCGATGTAGGGTGGGCAAAGGCGCTCTTCGCTCACCTCGCCCCGCTTGCGGGGAGAGGTCGGATTTTACGCGCAGCGAAAAATCCGGGTGAGGGGACTCTCCGCGCATTCGATATTCGTGGAGGCGGCCCCTCACCCCATCCCTCTCCCCGCGAAGAGCGGGGCGAGGGAGAAGACAAACCTCAATGCGTCCCGACCAGCGCGCAGCCGCCCTTGTCGAGCGGACGGAAGGCCTCGTCGCCGGGAACGGTGGCGATCAGCTTGTAGAGATCCCATTCGCCCTTGGATTCTTCAGGCTTCTTCACCTCGAACAGATACATGTCGTGGACCATGCGGCCGTCGATCCGGATCTTGCCTCCCTTGGCGAAGAAATCGTTGACAGGCGTCGAGCGCATCTGCGCCATCACCTTCGGCGCCTCGTCGGTGCCGACAGCCTCGATCGCTTTGAGGTAATGCATGGTCGCGGAATAAAGCCCGGCCTGGATCATGGTCGGCATATGGCCGACCTTGTCGTTGAAGCGCTTCGAGAACGCGCGGGTCTCGTCGTTCATGTCCCAGTAGAAGGCGTCGGTGACGATCAGGCCCTGCGTTGCCTTGGCGCCGAGCGCGTGGGTGTCGGTGATCTCCTGCAACAGCGCGATCATCTTCTGGCCGCCCTGGGTGATGCCGAATTCGGCGGCCTGCTTCAGCGCGTTGGTGGTGTCGCCGCCGGCATTGGCGAGCCCGATCACCTTGGCTTTGGAAGCCTGCGCTTGCAGCAGAAACGACGAAAAGTCCGACGAGTTCAAGGGGTGGCGGACGTCGCCGAGCACCTTGCCGCCGCTTTCCTTGACCACATTCGCCGCGTCACGCTCCAGCGCCATGCCGAACGCGTAATCGGCGGTGACGAAGAACCAGGTGTCCTCGCCGCGCTTGACCATGGCCTTGCCAGCGACATTGGATAACGCGTAGGTATCGTAGGTCCAGTGCACGGTGTTGGGCGAGCAGGCGATGCCGGTGATGTCGGAGCTGCCGCCGCCGGAATTGATGTTGATCCTGTTCTTCTCGCGGGTCAGCGCCGAGATCGGCAGCGCGACCGACGAGGTCGGGACGTCGAAGATCGCGTCGACCTTCTCATTGTCATACCAGTTGCGGGCGATATTGATGCCGACATCGGGCTTGTTCTGGTGATCGGCGGCGATGACCTCGACCGGCTTGCCCTTGACCTTGCCGCCGTAATCGGCAACCGCCATCTCGACTGCGGCCAGCGAACCCTTGCCGGTCGCGTCGGCATAAAGGCTCGACATGTCGGTCAAGATGCCGATCTTGACGACATCGTCGGAAATCTGTGCGTTCGCAGCACCACTGAAAACGGCAAGCGCGAGGCCAGCCGCGACCGCGGCCAAAGTTGATTTCATGGTTTCTTCTCCCAGGCTTCTTGTTGAGGGCTTCGGTTGAAGTTTTTCTTCTAGCCGCCTTCGGCGAGGGGCGCAAAGTCAAAGGCGATGCAGAAACACGACAGCCCTGATCAAAAAACGGGTGGCGTTTCTTACCTCGCCCCGCTTGCGGGGAGAGGTCGAAATTCAAGCGTTGCTCGAATTTCGGGTGAGGGGGAATCTCCACGAGTCCGAATGCGCGGAAAGAGCCCCTCACCCCAACCCTCTCCCCGCGAAGTGCGGGGCGAGGGAGAAGAACTTCAAGGCGCCGGCAGCGCGGTGACGAAGACGTTGATCGAGCCCTCGGCCTGGGCGATCACGCGCAGCGTCTTGGAGTCGAAGGCGATGTCGGCGAGCTGTAGGCTGTCGATCTTCGCCTCCACCCGGATACCGTCCTCGTTCTTCTGGAAATCGGCGATCGCAGCCGCGATCTTCTTCTGCGCATTGGTGGCGAACGGTTTCAGATCGATGGTCGCTTTGTCCGCCAAGGCCTTTTGCAGATGCGGCATGACCGCGCGCGCGGCGGCGCCGAGCAGCCCGAAGGCGGCTTCCGATTCGACCGCGAGCTGGATGTCGGCAAGGCGCAGCGTCTGCTGCGCCTGATCGAGCATCGGCCGGCCCCAGATGTGCACCGTGGCTTCGCCGCCGAAGCCGAAGAAACTCTTTTTCTCCTTGGCTCTCACCAACAGCGCGATCAGCAAGCGCTCGCCCGAAGCCGTGACGCTCGCGCTTTTGACGGTGACGTCGACCGGGCCGGAGCCGTCTTCCGGAAACGTCCGCCCCGCAAGCTGGGTCTGTAGGATCTGGTTGAGCTCGGTGAACGGCATGTCGATCGGCACGCCGATCGAGACCCCGCCCGAGGTTGGCGGGATGATCGATATCTTGTCCGGGAACGGACAGTCGGGCTTGGTCTGGGTCGGCGTGATGCGCGTATCGGCCTGGATGCCGAGCATCAGCGTCACCGCTTTCGCATCGACATTCGGCTGCGCCGCGATGGCGCGGGTCGGCTTCAGCTCGAGCCAGAGCGGCGGCATCGACGAAGTAGCACCTGTGCCCTGCAACAGGATCGAGCGGCAGGCTTTGGCCCATTGGACCCGCGCATTCTGCACCAGCGTCTGGTCGGCCCGGATGCGGTCGCCGACCGCATTGAGCTGCTCGCCGACGGTTTTATCGATCAGCGGCTTGACCTGCGCCGGCACGTTGACCTTGGCGCCGGCCACCGAAAGGCTAGTATCGCCGAGGTTGACCTGCGCTCCCAGATTAGGCTCGAGGTGCCAGTTAGCCGCAAGCTTCGGCCGTGAGGTGATGGTGACGCTGCCCTTGATCTCGGCATTGGCATTCAGCGCCTTGATGTTGACGGCGCCGATTTGCTTGGCGGCGGTGCCGCCGAGCAGGCCGCCGATGGCGTCGCCGACCGCGCCGGTTGCTTTTGACGACAGCGAGCCCGTGACGTTCAGTTTTCCGGAGATCGGCGTCGACAGCGACAGCACGTCCTGTCCGCCGCTCGCGAGCAGCGGTCCGCGGGAGGCCGACCAGCCGATATCGGCATTTTGCAGGACCTGCGATACCGGATTGTCGGCCTTGCCGTTGAAGTTGCGCGGCGCGGCGTGGTCGGCGATCTCGCGAATCATCGATAGCGAAATCGCAACCGGCGCGACGATGACGGAGCTGCGCGAGACCGGCGGCAGCGGCGGCATTTCGACGATCGTTGGAGCCGCAGACGAGGCGCGCGGCGACAACAAGTCCATCGCCTTCAGGCTGATGAAAAACGAGACCGCCACCACGGCGATGGCAAGCGCGATCGTTGTTGGCCCCACCTTGATGGGCAGACGCATCGTCCCCCCGGACTGATTCAAGTGCTTGATTCTATAGGGCGGGTGGGGGCGGCGCCAGAGCGCAGGGCGGAACGTGAACACAATTGAAAGCGGCCCCGGTTGATGCCGGAGCCGCTTTCGAAACCTTAAATTTTCGCAATGTCAGCGAACGGCCGAGCCGAGATCCGCGCGGCGATCGGTCATCGGCAGAACGATCACTTTGGTGCCGACGTTGACCCGCGAATAGAGGTCGGTGACGTCTTCGTTGGTCAGGCGGATGCAGCCGGACGAAACATGGGTGCCGATCGTTCCCGGCGCGTTGGTACCGTGAATGCGGTATACCGTGCCGCCGAGATACATCGCCCGCGCGCCAAGCGGATTGCCGGGTCCGCCGGCCATCTGGCGCGGCAGATAGGGCTGGCGCGCGATCATTTCCGGGGGCGGGGTCCAATCCGGCCACTCGGCCTTCTTGGTGATCGACTGCACGCCGGACCAGGTGAAACCGTCGCGGCCGACACCGATGCCGTAGCGGACCGCCTGGCCGTTGCCGAGCACATAATAGAGATAGGTGTTGGGCGTATCGATGATGACGGTGCCGGGGGCCTCGCGGGTCGCGTAGTTGACGACCTGGCGCCGCAAGCGCGCCGGCAATTCGACAGCGGTGCCTTCATCTTCGGAAGGCGCAGCCGCGACCGGCGGCGGCGCATATTGCGTCGGCGGCATCATGATGAAGGGAAACAGCTCGAGCGGCGCGGCCGCCGCAGAGCCGGAAAAGGCAATGGCGCCAATGGCCAGCGCGCCGAAAGCGGCGGCGCGGCGGGAATTCCATGTACGGGAATCCGGCTTGAATGTGTCCAGCTTGAACATTGGTCGTCCCCTGTTTGATCGGCCCTGTCAGCCCCGGCGCCAGTTCGGCGCTTCATTCACCGGATCGTTACCGATCAAAGGTTTCGGGACGTTTGCGTCGGACCGGCAAAACGGTTTCGTCGCGGTAATGAATTGTTTCATGACAGTTTCATGAGGGGTGGGGCGCCTCAGGGGTTAACAAAAACCCGCTCAACATTTCGATGACGTCACACGTTTGAAATATCCATGGTTGAACGTCGGAAACTGAGAATCATCGAACTCTCAGGTTTTCCCGATGCGGATATTAATCGCGACTGATGCTTGGCATCCGCAGGTCAACGGTGTCGTTCGCACGCTGACCTCGCTCGCCCGCGCGGCTTCCACGCTGGGGGCCGACATCGAGTTTTTGACGCCCGAGGGGTTTCCCTCGCTGGGCGTGCCGACCTATCCGGGCCTGCGCGTTGCGTTACCGAACCGCCGTGAGATCAGAAAGAGGATCGAAGCGGTGGCGCCGGACGCGATTCATATCGCGACCGAAGGCCCGATCGGCTGGTCGGTGCGGGCCTATTGCATCAGCAACAAGCTCGCCTTCACCACGTCCTATACGACGCGCTTTCCGGAATATGTGTCGGTCCGCACCGGCATTCCGGCGAGCCTCGGCTATGCCGTGCTACGGCGCTTTCATGCTGCCGCCGCCACCACCATGGTCGCGACCGCCTCGCTCCGGCGGGAGCTTGGTTCGCGCGGTTTTCGCAAACTCGGGTTCTGGACGCGCGGCGTCGATACCGAATTGTTCAATCCGGATTGCCCGGCGAGAATCGACCTGCCGCGGCCGATCTTCATGACCATGGGCCGCGTCGCGGTCGAAAAGAATCTCGAAGCCTTCCTGTCGCTGGACCTGCCAGGCTCCAAAGTCGTGGTCGGCGACGGACCGCAAAAGGCATCGCTCGCGCACAAATATCCGGACGTCAGATTCCTCGGTGAGAAAAAGGGCCAGGACCTGACCTCGCATCTGGCGGCCGCCGACGTCTTCGTGTTTCCGAGCCTCACCGATACGTTCGGCGTCGTTCAGCTCGAAGCCTTGGCTTGCGGCACGCCGGTCGCAGCGTTTCCGGTCACGGGCCCGCTCGACGTGATTGCCGACCATCCGATCGGCGCGCTGGATCAAGACTTGCGCAACGCCTGTCTTCGCGCCGCCGGCATGTCGCGCCAGGTCTGCCGCGATTTTGCGCTCGAGCGCTCCTGGGAAAACTCTGCGCGGCAGTTCATCGGCAATCTGGCGGCGTTGCAGCCGAGCCGTTCGCTGCAACCTGCCTGGCGGGCGGCCGGCAGAAGCGCCGTGCAAGGCTAATCAACGTCAAGGCTAATCAACGTAGCGGCTGACGTTAAGGTAAAACTAAAGGCTGAACCAAAGGCTGATTGAACCATTAGATCAAGGAACGAGAGTTACCATGGCTGAAACTATGAAGCTTGACGACGCAGGCGAGTTGGATTTCGACCGTGCCACGGTCGAACATGCCTACGACCGCTGGGCCCCGGTCTACGACCTCGTGTTCGGCGGCGTCTTCAGCAAGGGCCGGCGCGCAGCCATTGCCGCCACCAACAAGCTCGGCGGCCGCGTGCTCGAAGTCGGCATCGGCACCGGCATTTCGTTGCCGCTCTACGCGCCGCACGTCCGCATTTTCGGCACCGATATCTCGGAAGCGATGCTGGAAAAAGCCAAGCGGCGCGTCGCCGAATTCCACCTGAAGAACGTCGAGGGGCTCGCCGTGATGGATGCGGAGAAGCTGGAGTTTCCCGACGATTCTTTCGACGTGGTGATGGCGCAATATGTCGTCACCGCGGTGCCCAACCCGGAAGCGGCGCTAGATGAATTCGCGCGCGTGCTGCGGCCGGGCGGCGAGCTGATCATCCTGACGCGGGTCAGCGCCGATGCCGGCATGCGCCGCTTCATCGAGCAACGGTTGCAGCCGGTGGTGCGTCCGCTTGGCTTCCGGACCGCCGAATTCGCCTGGTCACGCTATGCGCGATGGCTGAAAGGCTCGCGCGGGATGGAACTGGTGGAGCGCCGCCTGGTGCCGCCGCTCGGCCACTTCTCGCTGGTCCGTATCCGCAAAATCGAGATGGCCGCCGCCGCTTAGGGGGTCAGGCCGCCGGGATGCTCGCAAGGCTGTGCCATTGCGAGACGTCATATGACATTTTGATGATGTCACATGACGTACATCGAATCCCTGTATAACGAATCAACCTTATTGGGGGAGAGAATGATCAAGAACTTCCTGGAGCAATTACGCATCCAACGCTGGGACGACCACCGCTATTATCATCATAGCCGGATCAACCAGAGCCTGCACTTCGTCAGCGCCGTCAGCTTCCTGATCGGCTATGTGATGATGTTTTTCGATCCCCTGATCGCGGCGCTGATCGGCTGGCTGGTCTCGATGACCTCGCGTCAGGCCGGCCATTTCTTCTTTGAGCCCAGGGGCTACGATCACATCAATCAGACGACCCACGAGCACAAGGAAGAGATCAAGGTCGGTTACAATTTACAGCGCAAGGTCGTGCTGATGACGATCTGGGCGGCCTCGCCGGTGGTCTTGTACTTCGATCGGACCCTGTTCGGTCTTTTCACGCCCTGGGTCTCGCCGGCCGACTTCATGCGTCAGGTCGCCAAGATCTGGCTGGCGGTGGGCGTCGGCGGCCTTCTGTTTCGCACGGTTCACCTGTTCTTCATCCGCGACGTCGAGACCGGTCTGGTGTGGATGACCAAGATCCTCACGGATCCGTTCAACGACTTCAAGCTGTATCACAGGGCGCCGCTGTTCCTGTTGAAGGGCGAACTGATCGACCCCGGCCTCGATATCGTCGAGCACGGGCTCGAAGAGCAGCACGCCTGAGCTTGTTACACCGTCATTCCGGGATGGTGCGTAGCACCAGACCCGGAATCTCGAGATTCGCAGATGTGCAATTGCACATCATAGTTCGATGCTTCGCATCGCCCCGGAATGAGGCGCAAGCCTCAGCGGCGCGAGAAACGCTTCGCGACCATTTCTTTCAGGATCTTGCGACGGATTGTCTTGTTGGTGAGCGAAGCATCGTGCCACCACCAGCCGTCCGCTTTCATCTTCTCGGTCGCGGCGACAAAGCGATCGGCGACCTCGGCAAAATCCGCGTCGGTATAGTTCAGGCTGAAGATCAGCCGGCCGGTGCCGACCCAGCTCAGCGCGAGCCCTTCGGCGCGCAGGTAATATTGCAGCATCCAATTGTAGCGGGACGGTGTGGTGTAATGGACCATCCAGATCGACGACAGGTTGGAGACGCGGACCGGCAGGTCTTCTGCGGCAAGCCGGTCGTTCAATTGCGCCGCGCGCCCGTTCCAGGTCTCGTCGAGCCCGCCATAGATCGAGCGGAAATTGGGGCTGGCGAGCCGGCTCAGGAATTCATCCATCGCCGTCATGACATAGGGATGCGAGTTGAAGGTGCCGCGTGCGAAGCAGACGTCGGCCGGGCGATCGTCGCGAAAACGCCTCATCAATTCCTTGCGCCCGCAGACGACACCGACCGGCAGGCCGCCGGCGAGGCTCTTGCCGTAAGTCACCATGTCGGCGCGCACGCCGAAATATTCCTGCGCACCGCCGGCGGCAAGACGAAAGCCGACAAACACCTCGTCGAAAATCAATACGATGCCGCGCTCGGCGCAGACTTGCCGCAGCGCCTTCAGCCACTCGGTGTAGGCGGCTCGGTCGAAGCGGCCGGTTCGGGTGCTGTCGACGAGGGCGGAATCGCCGGGCGCGTTGGAATTGGGATGCAGCGCCTGGAGCGGATTGACCAGCACGCAGGCGATATCGCGCCGCGTCCTCAACACGTGCAGCGTCCGTTCCGACATATCGGCAAGCGTATAGGTCTCGTGCGGCGAGACCGGATTGCCGACGCCGGGCTGCACGTCGCCCCACCAGCCATGATAGCTGCCGGCGAAACGGACCAGATGGGTGCGCTTTGTGTGATAGCGCGCCAGCCGCACCGCCTGCATCACGGCTTCAGTGCCCGACATGTGGAACGAGACCTCGTCGAGCCCGGAAATCTCGGTGAGCCGCTTCACATTGTCGGTGATGACGGGATGGTAAGACCCGAGCACCGGGCCGAGCGTATGGGCGCGCTTCTCGCCCTCCGCGATGCACTCCTTGTAGAAATCATTGCCGAAGACGTTGACGCCGTACGAGCCGGTCAGGTCGTAGGACACATTGCCATCGACATCGGTGACGGTGACGCCGGACGAGGATTGCGCGAAAGCGCTTATGGCGAGATGCTCGCGGACCAGCCGGCTGTACTGGAACGGCACCCGGTAGGCTTCGGTGAATTGCAAATCGGAGATTTGCGTCCTCGCCTCGGCCGTCATCTGCCGGCCCTTGGCGTAGCGTTCCCCGTAAAGCCGGGCGAGCCGGAAGAAGCTGTCCTGGCGCCTGGTGGCGACGTCAGCCGGCGCACCGTCGGAACAGAAGAAATCGTTGATGTCGAATTCGTAGAACGGTACCAGCCGCGCGACCATGCGCGACATCTTGGAATGTCCCGTCAGCGAGCGGTGCTTGGCGCGCGACAGCGCCAGCCGCGCCTTGACTTTGGGAAATACGGCCGCGGCGCCTATAACCGCAGCGGTGGACCAATAGAGAATCGGAAGGGGCGAATCCATGCCACCAGCGCTAACCAGACCTTCTGACAGATTCATGACAGTGAAAGGCCTGATCTCCGCCCTGACCGAGCAGGAGGATCTCAATTTCCTGTTGACCAACCGGATCCCGCGGGCGGCGGTGACGCGCTTCATGGGCTGGTTCAGCAAGATCGAGAATCCCATTGTCCGGGACGTCTCGATCGCCTGCTGGCGGCTGTTCTCCGACCTCGACCTGTCGGAAGCCAAAAAGTCGGAATTCAAGAGCCTGCACGACTGTTTCACACGAGAGCTGCGCGCCGGCTTGCGGCCGTATGACGGCGATCCGCAGGTCGTGGCGAGCCCCTCCGACGCCATCGTCGGCGCGTTCGGCACCATCCGGGACGGCGAGCTCTATCAGATCAAGGGCGCGCCCTATTCGTTGCTGGATTTGTTGGGCGATGCCGCGCTGGTGGAGCAACACAAGAACGGCCGCTTTGTCACGCTGCGGCTGACCTCGAGCATGTATCACCGCTTTCACGCGCCGTATGACTGCCGGATCAAAAGCGTCAGCTTCATCCACGGCGACGTCTGGAACGTCAATCCGATCGCGCTGAAGCGGGTCGAGCGGCTGTTCTGCAAGAACGAGCGGGCCGTGTTGCAAACCGAGCTTTCGACCGGGGACGCGCTGACGCTGGTGCCGGTGGCGGCCATTTTAGTGGCCAGCATCCGGCTGCATTTCCTTGATCGCGTCCTCAACGCGCAAACCAGGGGGCCGGTGGTCTTCCCGTGCGACGTCAGCGTGCGCAAGGGTGACGAGCTCGGCTGGTTCGAGCATGGATCGACCATCATCATGCTGGCGCCGGACCATTTCGAGTTTTGCGACGGCGTGACCGACGGATTGCGGATCCGCGCCGGCCAGCCGCTGCTGCGAAAACCGCCTGCGAAGTAATCTCGCTTTCCGCCGCGCGTCTCCCTATATAGTGCGCTGTTCGAATCGCGATTCGAATTCAACGCTTCGAAAATTCACTATTTGGGATTTCTTCGAGATGGCGCGTGCGCCGGTTCTGGCGGCGGGAGGCATTGTGCTGCGGGGGGAGAGATCGCCGCGCATTGCGGTGGTGCGCCTGCGCAAGCGCAACGAATGGGTTTTGCCCAAGGGCAAACTCGATGCCGGCGAGACACCGCGCGATGCCGCCGAGCGCGAGGTGCTGGAAGAAACCGGGCACGACGTCTCGGTGCATGAATTTCTGGGCACGCTGGTCTACGAGGCCGGCGGCCGTTCCAAGGTCGTGCACTATTGGCGCATGGAAGCCGATGGCGAGCAGGTTCATGAACTCATGCCGGACATCAGATCGGTGGATTGGCTGCCGCTTGCCGATGCGCTGGCGCGGCTGTCGCGCGGATACGAGCGTGCATTTCTCGAATCGGTCGGCCCGATCGCGCTGCAAGCCGCCGCCCTTGCCGAGAAGGCCAAGCGAAGCCGGGCCAAGCCGCCGGCGCTGGAAAAACGAAAGGCTCGTCGGCCGCCCGCGCCAGCGCCTTCGACAACGCCCTCGATCGGCGAGCCGGCGCCGGCTCCGCTGCAACCGGCGCTCGTGCCCGTGATGGCGGAGGAGGCACAGCTGCCGCCTGCCGGCGATGTCGTCGAACTCGACGGCTCGGTTTGCCCAGAGGATTCCGCCATCGAGCTGTTTGCGCCGACGGTCGAGCCTCAATCGGGTGCAACCGAAGCGGCGAAAACAGCCCGCGGCCGAAATCTGATCGCGCGGATGCGGGACTGGTTGCGCCGCATCGCGTGAGCATGATCCGCGCCTAGAGCGGGATGAGGTTAGGTTGATTCGATTTGGGATTCCCAAATCAGGTTGGCTCTGATTCAACATGCTGGCTGGGAGGGAGGCCAGCATGGATGGG
>Ga0210408_10001825_pt1 | contig 21543 bp, 25 predicted proteins | sample IncBWH4MmetaG_FD_155471 | JGI IMG/M metagenome (GOLD analysis project Ga0210408, IMG submission 155471) | Forest soil microbial communities from Barre Woods Harvard Forest LTER site, Petersham, Massachusetts, United States - Inc-BW-H-4-M | ecosystem: Environmental > Terrestrial > Soil >...
GACCGAATGATCGACCACTAGATCGACCGAGACGAGCGGCTCGATGATTTTGGGATCGCCGCCAACCTGTTTCACCGCGCTGCGCATGGCGGCAAGATCGACAACCAGCGGCACGCCAGTGAAATCCTGAAGAACGATACGCGCGACCACGAATGGGATTTCTTCATTGGCCGGCTTCTTCGCGCTCCATTTTGCCAGAGTCTCGACATCTTTGCGTCGGACTTTTTTGCCGTCGCAATTTCGCAGCACCGACTCGAGAACGATGCGGATGCTCACCGGCAATCGCGAAATTTTTCCGACACCTTGTTCTTCGAGCGCGGGAAGCGAATACAAAGATCCGTCCAGGCCTTTTCCGGCGTCGAATTTCGTCAGCGTTTTAAATTCGTCGCTCATTTCAATTGCTCCAACTTAGTCTTGATTTTATCGAAATCAGGGAGCTCACGCGCGTCTTCGCGGACGTCCGCGTGTTGGATCACGCCATGTTTGTCGATCACGAACGCCGCGCGTTTCGGCACGCCGCCCATCCCGAGATTTCGCTCAGGCAGGAACGAATCGTAAACGACGCCGTAATCCTTCGCGACCTTATGCTCGTAATCGCTCAAAAGCGTGACGCTGATCTTTTCCTGTTGTGCCCACGCTTCCTGCGCGAACGGATTATCGCCACTGATTCCGTAAACGATCGCGTTCAGTCCGCTGTAATTCGGAAGGTCCTTGCTCGTGTCGCACATTTCGGTCGTGCACGTCCCGGTAAATGCCATCGGGAAAAAGAGCAGGAGTGTGTTTTTCTTGCCGAAATTATCGCTCAACTTGATCTGCTTCGGGCCGTCGGCGGTTTTCGTCGACAACGAAAAATCTGGCGCCTTGGTTCCGGCTGAAAGTGGCATATTTCAGTATAAGATTGTCAACTGACCGGTCAAAAATATTGCGACGAAATTTCAGCAGTGCTTGGGGTTCGATGGTACAAAGCTTGCAGCCCTGAGCGCGACAGATGTCTCGCGGAATCAAGATAGGCATTATCGCGGCTGGGATTGTGGTCGTGTTGCCGATTGTCGCCATCGGCATGCTTTTCGTTGGCATGTCGCAGTTCGAGCCGTCGCCGACCGTTCGTCGGGAAATGGTCCTGGCAAATCACGGTAGTTTAATCATCGACGGAAACGAGCGTAGTCGGAGCGAACACGGTTTTTCGCAGAGCGCCGGATACCGCCCGCCGGGATCGGCTGAGATCGAATGGTTTGGAGATGTGTCAGACGGAGTTGAGCCGCAGGTTTATCAAGCCGGACCGCTGCTTGTGGTGATTGATCTTCCGGCGGCCTGTCTATTCGTTCGCAATCCAAATTGTCAGGAGAAGTGGAAGAGTCTCGCATTAGTTTTCCCCAATGATCTTGGCCCGTTCCCGATTTCCTTTTACGTGGAAAGGAATGGTCTGACGACGGAGGAGGTCTCGCGGATCAACGAGCTGGGCGGCAAACGGGAGCAAAAGTATCCGACAACCTACGTCCAAAGCTTCGACCCAGAGACGCGTGATTTGAGGTGCTCTTACCACGTGGATAACAAGAGCTCATGGCCATTGCACCTCGACTGTCGGAGGACGGGACTCACCTTGCCCTGATTGGAATCGGCGGATCATCGCCCTGATGCCCCCGCAAATGCAGTGAGAGCGCAATGTGCTAGAATACGACCGATGGCAGATGATCGCTGGTGAATCGCGAGATTCGCTGGAGGAAAGTCCGAACACCATACGGCAGCATGCCGCGTAGAATACGCGGGCAGCGTTCGTGAAAGCGGGCGTTGACGGAAAGTGTCACAGAAAAGACACCGCCGGTTCTTTGAAAGAAGCGCAGGCAAGGGTGAAAAGGCGAGGTAAGAGCTCACCGCGTCTCGCGTAAGCGGGACGGCACGAAAAACCCCATGCGGTGCAAGACAAAACAGGGGGAGGGCAGCCGGTCCGACAAAGATCCTCGGGTATGTCGCTTAGATAAATGATCATCCACGACAGAATTCGGCTTACCGCCATCTTAATCAAAATGAAGGGCGTCTTCGGGAACGAGGGCGCCCTTCGCTTTTTATTTCAAAACGTCATCCAGGCAGCTGAGCATGTGCGAAACGGTTTCTTCGGTTTCGTCGCCCATGTTGGAAAGACGAAAGGTTTTGCCGCGCAGTTTGCCGTAGCCGGCATCGATCACGAGGTGATGTTTTTCGCGCAGCTTCTTGGCGAAGCCCAGCACGTCGATGCCTTTGTTGTTCGCCACGCAAGTCAGCGTCTTTGATCGGAAACCCGCTTCGGGGAAGAAATCGAAGCCAGTGCGTTTCACCCAATCGTGAACAAGCGCGTTGGTGCGGGCGTGACGCGCATAGCGCCCATCCAGACCTTCCTCGAAAATTTCGTCCAGCTTTGATTGCAGCGCGAAGATGTGACCGATGCTGGGCGTGCTCGGTGTCATCCATTCGGCTTGTTGTTTTCTAAACTCGAGGAAATCGAAGTAATAGCCGCGATCTTTTTGCTTCTCCGCGCGCGCGAATGCCTTTTCGGAAACGCTGAACAGCGAGAAACCGGGCGGCAGCGCGAGCGCTTTCTGCGCGCCAGTCAGCATCACGTCGATGCCAAGCGCGTCCATTTCGATCTTCATCGCGGAAAACGATGAGACGGTGTCGAGAACGAGGACGACATCGGGATATTTCGCGAGCGTGCAGCAAATTTCCGGGAGTGGATTCATCACGCCGGTGGATGTTTCGTTGTGAATCAACGTCACGGTATCGAATTTCCCGGACGCCAGCGCGCGGTCGAGATCTTTGGGGTCGATGTGCTTTCCCCAATCGACCTGAAGCGGCTCGGCGTTTTTCCCGCAGCGGCGCGCGACATCGAGCCATTTGTCGGAGAACGCGCCGCACATGCAACAAAGCACGCCGCGACTTACCAGGTTGCGGACCGACGCTTCCATGACGCCCCACGCTGACGACGTTGAGAGAAAAACCGGCTGCTTTGTCATGAAAAGCTTTTGCAGCTTCGGGTAAATGTCGCGGTAGAGGTTCTTAAAATCGTCGCCGCGATGACCGATCATCGGGCGCGAAAACGCGGCCATCGTTTTCGGCGAAACTTCGACTGGGCCGGGAATGAAGAGTTTGTCGTGCGGAATCACGGATCAATCATCCGCAGATTTGACAGATTTGCGCAGACTTTTTTAATTTTCGATGAAGCTGATGTCGCCGCTGCGCTCGACGTAGCCTTTCTTGATGTCTTTCAGATCTTCGGTGCGGGCGTCGAGACGCATGTCTTCTTCCACATCATGTTTTGAGATGTGGTTGCGACGCATTGTTCGCAAAACGAGATCCCCGTCGTCTATGATCAATTCGGGAGCTCCCTTGATGAGGACGCCAAACGCATGCGAATGAAAAGCGATAAGCGCGAATAATCGGTGGACGATTACGAGGATCACACCCCCGCCAAGCGTTGCAAAGAACGCTGCGCTTCCATTGATCGCTCGCGACAAAACCGAGGCGAGGATCACCATGAGCACGGCATCAAAACCAGTCTTGCGCGCCAGGGATCGTTTATGACCGAAACGAATCATGATTAACGTTGCGAGAAAAACGATCAGAGCTCGCAGCGAAATTTGTAAGAAGGTCAGCTCTTTGGGTTCGAGGCCGAGGCCGAGAATCGGTGCACAGAAATCGTAGATCGTGTTCATACGCAGATTTTATCGCCGGCAAAAGCTTTGGCGAGCGCATGTCGATTTCTTGGTTGGGCGCATCCGTTCAGGCGCGCTGCGGCGTGAGCAAGAAGGGAGCGTCGCGGGGGGCGTGGGCAACGGTAAGCAGAACGAGCTGCAAAGCTGGCAAGTTAGATTCGTTTGCTTGGGAAAACCGGATGCAACGTCACGTTGCTTGCGCGGCAAGGCTTCGCGTGGCATAGAGCAAACTCGCGCGCCCCAAAGCGCTCCGTTACAAGATCGACATCGCCATGCCAGCAGCTCCTCCACCGACCCACGACGTCGCTGTCGACGCGCGTGTCTTTTGGTTGCGATTTCAGAAGGAGATCGCAGCTGCGCTGATTGTCGTGGTCTTGGCGATGATTGGATATACCGGTTATCGCTTTTACAAGAACCGGCGCGAATCCTCCGCGGCCGAGCTTCTAGGGACAGCCAAGACTCCCCGCGATTTTCAGGAAGTCGCCTCGCGGTATCCGAACACACCGGCCGGCGCGAGCGCATATTTGTTATTGGCCGAAAAGTTCCGAAACGAAAAGAAGTTCGCCGAGGCGAACGCGGCGTTGCAGGAGTTCATCGACAAGAACCCGGAGCACGATTTCGTTCCTACGGCAAAGCTGGCGAAGGCGGCCAACCTGGAAGCGATGGGGAAAAGTGACGAAGCGCTCGCGATTTATCAACAGGTTGCCGCGCAGTATCCGAGCAGTTTCACCGCGCCGCTCGCGCTCATTTCGGAAGTGCCGTTGTTGAAAGCGAAGAATCGGACTGACGAGGCCCGACGCGTTTGTGAGGACATCTTGACGAAATATCGAATGCCGGGTCAGCAGCTCGACGCGGCGGCCGCCGACAATCGAATGGAAACGGTCTGGGCGGTGGAAGCGATGCGGCACTTGCGTTCGTTGAAGCCACCGGAACAGCCAAAGTCTTCGTCGGCCTCAATGCTGCCAACTCCGCCGCCAATGATTGCTGCGCCCCGCCCAATGGCACCGATTTCTTCGGGAGCGCCAACGCCGAATAAGCCGAAGTAAATGCAGCCCAGACGGCGGCCGCCACAGACAGAAAAGATTAGCGCTTCGAGAACTGGAAACGTTTCCGGGCGCCGGGTTGGCCGGATTTTTTGCGCTCTTTCATTCGCGGATCTCGCCGGAGCAAGCCTTCACTCTTCAATCCGCCACGCAGGTTTGGGTCCGTTTGCAGCAATGCGCGGGAAATGGCCAGACGCGCCGCGCCCGCCTGACCCACCACGCCACCGCCGGTGGCATTGATCGACAGATCGTAAGTGCTAACGACTTTCGCCGCTTGTAACGGTTGGAGCACGATGTTTTGCAAAGGAACGCTCGGAAAGTAATCCTCAAAATTCCGGCCGTTGATGTCGATCTTGCCGCTGCCCGGAGTCATCCGAATCCGTGCGACCGAAGTTTTGCGGCGACCGGTAGCGATAAATTCTTGTGTTTGAGCCATAGAGTTTAATTCAGGCGAGCTTGACCGATTGTGGCTGCTGCGCGTTGTGTGGATGCGAGTCGCCGCGATAAACCTTGAGTTTTCGATAGACCGAGCGCCCGAGACGATTGTGCGGAATCATTCCACGGACCGCGCGCTCGATGAGTAACTCCGGGTGACGGGCGCGCCGCGCACGAACGTTTTCGGATTTGTGGCCGCCGACATAGCCTGAAAAACTCATGAAGCTCTTTTGTTCCTCTTTTTTGCCCGAGACGCGGACCTTGTCGGCATTGATTACAATGACGAAATCACCGGTGTCGACATGCGGCGTGAAAATTGTTTTCTCCTTGCCGCGCAAGAGCTTTGCCGCCTTGACCGCAACACGGCCGAGGACCTGATCTTTAGCGTCGATCAGCCACCATTTACGGTCGACCTCACTGGCTTTGGCGGAAAACGTCTTCATTGGCGTTTGAAAAAGGGCACGGAAGCTACTGGTCAGGCGGACGACTGTCAACCGATGGAATCGGGCGCGATTTGGGCATCGAGGGTGCTTTATGGAAATTATAATGCGCCTCAGTATTCTATCCGTCTCCGCCGCTATCCTTTCTCTCAATTTCCTTCACGCAAAGGAGCCCGCCCCTTCCACCGATGCCGAACAGCTTTCGCCCGCGACCATCATTCGTGAGCTCAATCTGGCCCGCGAAAATCCCCGCCTTTACTCCACTTTCGTCCAAGAATCGCGACCATTTCACATGATCGAGCACGGTCGCGCGGTTGATGAAGCCGTTCGCTTTCTGAAAGAGACGCTACCACTGCCACCGTTGACCCTCTCGACGGGAATGTCTCGCGCTGCGGCCGATCACTGCGCCGAACAAGGTAATGGTCAGCTTGGTCACGACGGGAATGATCACAGCAGCCCTGGGGATCGAATCAGCCGCTACGGCAGTTGGATGAACAACTGGGGCGAAAATATTTCCTACAGCCAGAAGACCGCGCGCGGCGTTGTCCTAGCATTGATCATCGACGACGGGGTTCGTTCGCGCGGGCACCGCAAAAACATCTTCAGCCCGAAATTCAACTACGCTGGTGCGGCTTTTGGTCCGCATGCGCGGTTTCGCACTGTCTGCACGATCGATTTCGCAGGCGGTTACGCGGAACGCGCGGAACCGCTCGTTGCGAAAAATCCCTGATCTCTCGGTCGTTTATTTTCCGTGGCGATTCTGCGGGATTTTGTTCAGGACTGGCTGAATTGACGGGTCCGCTTTGAGCATCGCGGCGTGCATCGCATCGCGAAATTCCTTGTGGGCCGCGCGCATCTTGTCGTGGGCAGCTTGAACCGCGGGATCCTGCATCGCTTTCTCCCGAGCTGCTTGCAACTTCTGGCGTTCCTCCGGTGAAAGGTTTGCCAGTCGCTGTTCCCAACGATGTCGGCCCATCGGTTGATCTTCATCCTGGCCGAAAACCATTGGTGCGATTTGCAATGTCGCCGCCAGGATCGACATCGTAATCACTGACTTAATTCTCATATCTTGAAATAGAGACAGCGGGCGGCGGAAAAAGTTACAAAAATGCCCGCTGGCCATTTCGGCGGCGCGAGATTAATTCGTTGACGCAATGTCGAATTCCAGTGCCCAAAAAAGCGCGATCAGTCCACAGCGCGCTGAAGATTTTCCAGAATGGTATCAGCAGGTCGTACGTGCTGCCGAGCTGGCGGAGCCGAGCGACGTACGCGGGTGCATGGTCATTCGGCCCTGGGGTTACGGCATTTGGGAAAACATGCAACGTCAGCTCGATGCGATGTTTCGAGCCACCGGCCATCGCAACGCTTACTTTCCGCTGTTCATCCCCCTGAGTTACTTCGCGAAGGAAGCCGAGCACGTCGAAGGCTTCGCTAAGGAATGTGCCGTCGTCACGCACACCCGGCTCGAAGCCGATGCCGATGGAAAATTGAAACCCGGCAGTGCGCTCAACGAACCGCTGGTGGTTCGGCCAACATCGGAAACGATTATCGGTGCGAGTTACGCCAAGTGGGTACAATCATATCGCGATCTCCCGATCCTGTTGAACCAGTGGGCAAACGTTGTGCGTTGGGAAATGCGGCCGCGATTATTTTTGCGCACGACGGAATTCCTGTGGCAAGAGGGGCACACCGTCCATGAAACCGAACAGCAAGCGCGCGCTGAAGCAACGCTGATTCTCGAGCTCTACGAGCGATTCTCTCGCGAACATCTTGCAGTCCCGGTTTTCACCGGCGCGAAATCCGAAAGCGAAAAGTTTCCTGGCGCGGTCGAAACACTGACGCTCGAAGCGATGGTCCAGGACCGGAAAGCGATCCAAGCCGGTACTTCGCATTTTCTCGGACAAAATTTTGCGCGTGCGAGCGGCATCCAATTCCAAAATCGCGAAGGCAAACAGGAATTCGGTTGGACGACGAGTTGGGGGATGACGACGCGCATGGTCGGAACCGTTGTCATGATGCACAGCGACGACGACGGACTTGTTTTGCCGCCGCGAATCGCGCCGACCCAGATCGTTATTTTGCCGATCACGCCAAAAGAGGAGACACGCGTGAAAGTGCTGGAGACTTGCGACGCGCTCGCGCTCCAACTCCGGGGAAATCATTTCGCGGACGCGCCGCTCGAAGTTGAGGTGGACCGGCGCGACCTCGGCGGTGGAGTGAAGAATTGGGAGTGGATTAAGAAAGGGGTGCCGATTCGAGTGGAGATTGGCCCGCGCGATCTCGAGAAAAACTCAGTTGAAGTTTCGCGACGCGATCAGCCGATCAAATCAAAGGAAACGATGTCGATGCAGGAGTTCGCCGCCAACGCGCCGGCAATTCTGATGTCGATCCAGCAAAATCTTTACGACCGCGCGAAAAAGTTTCAGGAGGAAAACACATGCGTGATTGAATCGAAAAAAGAACTTTACGATTTCTTCACTGCAAAAAATCCGAGCAAACCTGAAATTCACGGCGGGTTTGCCCTGGCGCATTGGAACGGTTCACGCGAAGTGGAGGAGCAAATCAAAAACGAGCTCAAGGTGACGATTCGCGTGATTCCGTTCGGTGCCGGAGAACCGGGCAAGTGCATTTTCACCGGTGAGCCGAGCGCGAGGCGGGTCGTCTGGGCCAAGTCTTATTGAGTTCGATCTTATTGACGCGCATCCGTGCCCGTCGTTTATTTCCGCCCTTGATGGAATTAAAGCTCTATAGCCGCGAGTGGTGTTCGTGGTGCATCGATGCCAAGGAATATCTCGAATCGCGCGGCTACAAATTTCTCCACATCGACGTCGGCGAAGATCGACAGGCGTACGAAGAGATGAAGATGTTATCCGAGCAAACTTATGTGCCGACGTTTGTCGCCGGTGACAAAGTGCTGGCGAATTTCGATACCGATCAGCTGGAGCGATTCCTGACCGAGCATCAAATCAATCCCTAATGCTCTTTAAGCTTTTCATCCTGCTTGGGGCAGGAGTTCTCGCAGTTGCGCTACGCAGTTTTCAAAGCTCTTTCGCTCAAAAGGCTGGGGCGATCGCGATCCTGATCGTTTCCTATCTGCTCATTTACTTCGTCACCGATAGTCACATCCTTGGCGCGGTCGCTGCTGCGGCCTGGTTCTTTCTGCCGTGGGTGGAAATTCTCACCCGGATTCGCACGCTTCGTTTGCCGAAAGAGAAGCAGCTTCGCCCGAAATCGCCGCCATCAAGCGACACCTTTCCGACGCTCAACGAAATCACCCGCGAGATTGAGAACGAAGGATTCGCCCACATAAACGACGCCGGCTGGGACTGGGAGGATTACCGCCAATTCTTTAGGCTTTTTTACAAAGCGGAAGATCGCGCGCAGGCGACCATCTGTCTGAACGAGCAGCATGATCTCTCATTTTATTACTTGCGGATTTCGTCCCGAGCCCGAACCGGCGTGATCTGGACGACCTGGAATTATCCGCTGTCCTACGGCCTGAAACTAACGCCGCAATTCCGCATCAACCGGCAACGTCCCGATCAATCATTCTGGCAGCTTTATCAAAGTCACCGCGCGTTTTTGCGCAAACATGGCGTGCATCTCGACGCGATCGATCCGCTCGATGAAGAGCGCATCGAGAAAGAAATGGAGAACGACTTGCGCGAACAGATTGCCCACAACATCCACAAGGGTGTGCTCAAGCCGACGCCCGAAGGCGACGTGAAATATTCCTGGCGCGGGATGATCTATCTGTGGTGCCAGTTCCTGCTCGATCTCGTGCGGCTGTAGATGTCGATCTTCGCGAGCGAGGCGAGATCAGACTTTCATGATCTCAGCTTCTTTGTGCTTGAGATGATCGTCGATTGATTTGACGAAGCGATCAGTCAGTTTTTGGATCTCGTCCTCGAGGTCGCTCATTTCATCTTCGCTGATTCCGCCGCCGCCTTTGAGTTTTTTTGCTTCATCCAGTGCCGCGCGGCGATTACTCCGTACGCGAACTCGCGCGTCCTCGGCCATCTTGCTTAGCGATTTTGCCAGTTCCTTGCGCCGTTCTTCCGAAAGTTCGGGGATCGGCAGCCGAATGATTTTGCCGTCGACCGCCGGGGTAATTCCAATCTTCGATTCCTTGAGCGCGCGCTCGATGTCCTGAACAGTGCCCGCGTCGAATGGCTGCAGCACGAGCAATCGCGATTCCGGCGTAGTGATCAGCGCGAGCTGTTTGAGCTTCATGGTCGAGCCATAAGCCTGCACATCGATGTTTTCTACTAACGCCGGCGACGCTTTGCCCGTGCGTACGCCCGAAAATTCGTGCACCAGATAGTCGACGCTTTTTTCCATCGACATCTCGGCCTCGAGAAGAATGTCGTCTCTGCTCATGCGTTTTAATTTCTACTTCGGCGCGGCGTCATCGCAAACCAGCGTGCCAACTTTTCGCCCGAGCACCGCGTCCCTCAGAATCCCGGGTTTGTACATGTCGAACACGACGATTGGAATTTTGTTGTCCATGCAAAGACTGAATGCGGTCGAATCCATAACCTGCAAACGTTTCGTCAGCGCTTCGCTGAACGTGATGTGATCGAATCGCTTCGCGTTCGGGTCCTTGGTTGGGTCGCGATCGTAAACGCCGTCCACTTTAGTTGCTTTCAAAATCACGTCCGCGCCGATCTCGCTCGCGCGCAGCGCCGCGGTGGTATCGGTCGAAAAATAAGGATTCCCGGTGCCGGCGGCGAAAATGACTACGCGGCCAAGCTCGAGATGCCGGATCGCGCGACCGAGAATGAACGGTTCGGCCACGTTTTTCATTTCGATTGCGGTCTGGACCCGTGCTTCGCTTCCGAGCTGAGTCAGCGCGCTCCGCAATGCCAGCCCGTTGATCACCGTCGCCAGCATTCCCATGTAATCCGCCGTCGTGCGATCCATTCCCCGCACCGCGGCCGACGAGCCGCGCCAGATGTTTCCCCCGCCGATCACAATCGCGATTTGGACGCCGAGTTGACTAACGTCTTTGATTCTTTCGGCGATCTCGCGCACGATCGCTGGCGAAATGTTTTCCCGCGCGCCCCGTTCTTGAAGCGCTTCGCCGCTCAACTTGAGCACAACGCGTTTGTAGGCCGGCGCTTCGGTCTTCATGGCAAGGGAAATGAAACAGGAGCACGCCCCGTTTTGAAAGCAAATTACCTGATTGGCTGGCCCCGAAGAAAGTCCGCTGCGGTCATCCGCCGTTTTCCTTCCAACTGCACCTCAATGAGCGATAGCGCGCGATCAGTCGCGCCGATGACGAACTCCTTGTCTTTGCGCAAAATTTCACCCGGCTTGCCGCGAAGATCGACAACCGACGCACTAAAGATCTTCAAATTGCGATCGTTGAACTCCGTAAACGCGCCTGGCCACGGATTGTAAGCGCGAATTTTTCTTTCGATTACTTTGGCGGATTCATCCCAATTGATTCGGCCAGACTCGCGATTCAGTTTCGGCGCGTAAGTCGCTAGAGTTTGGTCTTGTGGAGTTCGTGGCGCGTTGCCGCTCGCGAGGAGTCGCAGCGACTCAAGTAATGCTTCGGGCGCGATTTCAGCCAGACGATCGTGAAGCGATCCACCGGTGTCAGTTGGCAAGACATCGATCTTGTGTTGCAGCAGGATGTCTCCGGTATCGAGACCCTCGTCCATGTACATGACCGTGATTCCAGTTTCGCGATCGCCAGTAGCAATCGCGGCTTGAATCGGCGCCGCGCCGCGCCAACGCGGCAAAAGAGACGCGTGCAAATTCAAACATGTGAGCTTCGGAATTTCCAAGACTGCGCGCGGCAAGATTTGACCATAGGCAATCACGACGATTGCATCGGGCCCGAGCGCCCGAATCTGCTCAATCGCTTGCGGATCCTTAATCTTCCCGGGCTGCAAGATCGACATCTTGCTTCCGGCAAGCGCAGCTTTGATCGGCGGTGGCGCAATTTTTTGCTCGCGCCCAACCGGTTTGTCCGGCTGGGTTACAATGGCGACAAGTTCGTGCTCGGATTTCTGCAGCGCGCGAAGTGTCGACACGCCGATCTCGCCGGTGCCGATGAAAACGATCCGCATGTGCGGTTTATCGAAGTCGACTTGGAATGCGATGACGAGTTCGGCCGGCTGCGGCGTCGGACATCATTCTTTCGCCCGCTGTCACTTCGCGTTGCCCCACCGACGAACCGCATTCAGTGCAGAGGTAATCGAAAATCTCGCGATCGGGCAGAACTAGCAGCAACTTCTCGCGTACCGACGTGGTAGCCTGGCACTTTCCGCAATAAAGAGTCGACGCCGTGAAATTTTCAAACTGCGACTGCTGCCGCTGCTGTTGCTGACTCATCTTCGATTCCGTTTACGCTCGCTAAAATGTCGAATAACACTTTGGACGGCGGCTGCATTGCGTCAATCACCGTAATGCATTCCTTCGGATAATGAGTCAGCACCGGCTTGGATTCGTTTTCGTATATATCGAGCCGCTTCTGAATGACTTCCTCGTTCGCATCGTCGAGCCGGTTGTCTTTCAGTGCGCGCTTTTTCAGACGGCCGAACAATGTCTCGCGGTTTGGACAGGCCAGATGAAAGACTTTTTCCACGTCAATCAACTCGCGCATGATCTTGGCCTGATTCACGTTTCTCGGAATTCCATCGAGCACGAGGATGTCGATGTCGGGTTTGAATTTGTGCGCGTCCACCGCGGCGTCGATCGCTTCCTTCCATAGCTCGACCGTGATGTCGTCGGGCACGAGCTTGCCCTTGCTAGAATATTCGAGAAAGGCTTTGCCGACTTTGGTGCGGGTATCTATCGAACGAAAAACGTCGCCGCACGGGCAATGAAAAAACCGCGGGATCGTGCCGAGCGTTTTGCCCTGGGTGCCTTTGCCGCTCCCCGGCGCGCCAAACAGAATAAACGTCCGGTATTTCATGAAAGCGTCTGGTTATACCGCACTAACGACGAATCGGGAAGGGAAGTTATTTCGCCGAAATCGGATCGATATTAACCCGACGGCCACCGCGATCGAAGCGCACGTTGCCATCGACGAGCGCGAAAATGGTATAATCGCGGCCGAGGCCGACGTTCTTGCCCGGAAGAAACTTCGTTCCGCGTTGGCGGACGATAATGTTTCCGGCCACGACCATCTCGCTGCCAAATCGTTTTACGCCGAGACGCTTGCTGACGCTGTCGCGACCGTTCTTAACGCTGCCTTGTCCCTTCTTATGTGCCATGGCTTAGGATTTCTTCGATTTTGAACCGCCGGTGATGCTTTTGATTTTCACTCGCGTGAGTTTCCGACGGTGACCGACGGTGCGGTGATAACCTTTCCGGCGCCTGTATTTGAATGCGATGACTTTTTTGTCTTTGCGCTGCTCGACGACTTCGGCTGTGACCTTTCCGGTATCGCTGATTTTCCCGCCGTCGACGTGCATCAAGACTTCAAACGTCGCCGTTTTGCCCGGTTCGAGATCCAGAAGATCGACGTCGACCGTGTCGCCTTCAGCGACGCGATACTGCCGTCCGCCAGTCTTGATGATTGCGTAGGTCATAAGCTTATTTTCCGGGGAGAAAAAGCCGCGCAAAGTCTCATAGAATCTCTCCGTTGGCAACCAGAAACGTTGCGGGCGAGGTCAATCGTCCCTACCTGAAATTAGGAGAACAATCTCGCCTTTAGGTGGGTGCGCTTCGTAATGCGCGAGCAATTCGGCGGCCGTGCCGCGACGAAATTCTTCAAATTTCTTGGTTAGTTCGCGCGCGACGCAAAGTTGTCGATCTTGCAGGAGGTCGATCGAAGCCCTGAGAGTTTTTGTGAGCCGATAAGGCGATTCGAAATAGACCGATGTTTCTTCGCGCGCGGCCGCGGCCCGCAATTCGCGCTCGCGCTGTCCGCTTTTCACGGGAAGAAAGCCGCCGAAGAAAAACTTCTCGCAAGAAAACCCCGAGCCGGCGAGTGCAGTCGGGATCGACGACGGTCCGGGAACGATCGTAAAGTCGAGTTCGCGCCTGATACATTCGCGAATCAATCGCGCACCGGGGTCGGAAAGCCCCGGTGTTCCCGCGTCGGTAATGAGCGCGATTTTTTCACCCGCAGCGAGTCGTTCGACCAGTTGCGCTGTGCGCATTGCTTCGTTGTGCTCATGATAACTAATTAGCGGTTTGTGAATTTCGTAGCGTTGCAACAAGATCCCGGAGTGCCGTGTGTCTTCCGCGGCGACAAGATCGACATCTTTCAAAATTTCCAGAGCGCGTAAAGTGATGTCGCCCAAGTTTCCGATTGGAGTAGCGACTACGTAAAGCATTGCCGTGAATTTGGATAAGACCAGATCGTCTAAGGAGAGACGAATTCAGATTATACAGAAGGGAACATTATGAGAATACGGATTTGGATGTCGGCGTTGTTGCCATTCGCGTTTATTGGCTGTGCCGAGGAAACGCCGCCGGTCACAACAACGACAACTGTCACGCGTGAAGTTACAACGACTGGTCCGGCAACGGGCGAAGTCCTTGTCACCCAAGCGCCGCCCGCGGTGCGAGTGGAAACGCAAACCGTCGCGCCAGGTCCAACTTACATCTGGGTCAAAGGCCACTGGCAATGGAACGGAGCGCGCTACGTTTGGATCGGCGGCCACTGGGTGTCGCGCCCAAGACCGGCAGCTGTTTATGTGGAAGGTCATTGGCTGCGCCGGCCCGGCGGTTGGATTTGGGTCGAGGGTCACTGGCAGTAATTCGCTCCGGATAGAATCCGGTTTGCATCTCGTCGCAATGAGTACGTTGTTTGCGGCGCGATGCGTCATCGCTCGTTCGCGCGAAAAATAATTCGGGGAGTCGTCGGCATTGGCGTGCTCCTGATTGTCGCGGTGTCGATCCTCTATTTTCGGCAGCACTCGCTGGTTTATCATCCGCGCCCGTACGACGAGAGCTACGCGTATGCGCTGCCCGGCGACGGCGTCGAGATCGACTACACAGTCGGCGGTGCGAAATACTCCGCCTACTATCTTCCTGGCGGCAAACCATTACCGAAACGAGTCTGGCTGGCGTTTTGCGGCAACGGTTCGCTGGCCCTCGATTGGACGAGCATCCTTCGCGATTATCCTTGGAACGGCGACGCCTTCCTCTTGATTGATTATCCCGGCTACGGAAAAAACGGCGGCTACGCGACGATCGCGAGCACGCGCGCTTCTGCCGAGGCCGCGCTCAAAGCCCTGGCCGAACGGCTGCATCAAACTGAAGATCAACTCACGCTTTGCGCGATCGGTCATTCGTTAGGCTCGGCGCTCGCACTCGATTTTGCCGCGCGTCACAAAGTCGAACGCATCGTTTTGATCGCGCCGTTTACGACATTGCGCGAAGAGGCGGCCGCGTTGGTCGGAGGTTGGGTTTCGCGATTGCTTATCGAAAGCTACGATAATCGGGCGAACCTCACTGAGGCGATGAAGGTTAATCCGAATGCGCAGGTTGCAATTTTTCACGGCACCGATGACGAAGTGATTCCCGTACGAATGGGACGCGAGTTGTCCCGCGAGTTTCCGTTTGTGGAATTTTCGCCGGTCGAGAACGCCGATCACGTGAGCGTCCTCAATCACGCGCACGACAAAATCACCGCCTGGATGGCTCGCTGATGCGACGTGGAACGATCCAAGCTGTAGAGCAAATAGAGTGAAACCAAAACCTGAGATTGACGGCAGCCGATTTCCACGGTCCGACTTCTTTTTCCACTCTGGCTGGAACGGAGGCCACGGTTACTGGTCGAGCGATGGTGGCCAACAATTTAGCGGGTACAATCTGGGCCGCGAATATTTGATCGAATCAGCGCGGGAGCGCGCTAAAGAGATGGCGGTCTTCGCGATCATCCTGGCCGCGGCGGCGTGGCCGGTCATCTACATGATTGTCACGGTCGTGCAGGTTCTGCACAAAGTCCGACCGTAGACGGCGGTTGTAATTCAGCGGCGCGGAGGCCAAAGAAATTCGTCGCGATATTGCGGCGTGGTTTCGGGAGCGAAGCCGTGGCGGGTGATGTTTTCGGTGACGACGCGCGGGACCACGAATTGCAAAAGGTAATCGGCGCCGCCCGCTTTGGTGCCACCGCCGCTCATTTTGAACCCGCCGAACGGATGACGACCGACCACCGCGCCGGTGCAGGAGCGGTTAACGTAAACGTTGCCGGCGCAAATCTCGGCCTTGGCTCGCTCGATATTAGCTGGACTGCGCGAGAAAAATCCGGCCGTGAGTGCGTAATCGGTGCTATTGGCCACCTCAAAAGCTTCGGTGAGATCGCGCACTTTGATCACGCTTAACACGGGCCCAAAAATTTCCTCGCAGGCGATTTTGGTTTGCGGACTGACGTTGGTGAAAATAGTGGGCGGAATGAAATAACCCTTCTCGGGAACGTCTGCTCGTTGAAACGCGAGCCGGGCCTCTTGTTTGCCGATTTCGATGTATTCCAAAATTCGTTTGTAGGCCGCGCCATCAACCACTGGGCCGACGGTAACGCCCGGGTCTTCGGGATTTCCAACATGCAAACTGGCTGCCGCATTGAGCAGGCGCTCAATAGCGCGCGGATAAATGTCTTCCAGAATAATCAGACGCGAACAGGCCGAACATTTTTGCCCCTGATATCCGAACGCCGAATAAATCGTGTCGATGGTCGCTTCATCCAGGTCGGCATCGGAGTCAATGATGACGGCATTCTTGCCGCCCATCTCGCAAATCACGCGTTTGAGTTCGCGCTGACCTTCACGGGTCTCTCCGGCGCTCTTCCAGATACGCAGACCGACTTCGCGCGATCCTGTGAACGCGATAAGATCGACATCCTTGTGATCGACGAGATGCTGGCCGATGAGGGACCCTTTGCCGGGCATAAAATTAAGAACGCCGGGCGGAACACCAGCTTCCTCGAAAATTTCCATCAACATCGCGCCAATAACCGCTGATTGTTCGGCCGGCTTGATAATGACGGTGTTTCCCGTCACGAGCGCTGCTGTCGTCATTCCTGTTAGAATCGCGAGTGGAAAATTCCATGGCGCGACGACAAAGGCGACGCCGCGCGGCCAGTAATGCTGATAACTTTCTTCGCCGAGCACGTGCTGGGTCAATCGCGGCCGGCCGATCAAACGCATTTGTTGCGCGTAAAATAGACAGAAATCCATCGCCTCGCGGATGTCGCCATCCGCTTCGGCCCAGGCTTTGCCGACTTCGAAGACTTCCAGCGCCGAAAGTTCGTAACGACGACGCTGCATGATGTCGGCAGCGCGCTCCAGCAAGCGGCAGCGCGTTTCAAATGACGTGCGACTCCAGCTATCGAAGGCATCACGCGCAGCTTTGACCGCGCGTTCCGCTTCGGGAATTCCCGCTTCGGCGACATGCCCGACCACTTGGTCCGGATCGCTAGGATTAATGGAAGCAATCGTTTTCTCCGTCCAAATTCGTTCACCGTCGATGACGATTGGATATTTTTGGCCGAGCTGAGTTCGAACATGCTCGATCGCGGCGCGCATGCGTTCCTGATTCTGTTCGTAGACGAAATTCACCAGCGACGCGTTTTCATAAGTATCGCCGGCCGGCGTGTCGAGGGAAGCGCCGTCGCTGCTAACTTCGACATGACGGGCGCCATTTGGACCCTGCGAGACCAGATCGGCCGGATCGCGCAACAATTCGGCCTCGGAAACGTTGTCGGAAAATTTCGCGCGCAGGAATCCTTCGTTTGAAGTGTTTTCGAGCAAGCGCCGAACGAGATAGGACATTCCGGGCAACAGCTCGCCGACCGGACAATATTCGCGGACGCGATAACCCATTTCGACGAGCGCCCGCTTCACCGGACCGGCCATGCCGTAAAGGAGCTGAAATTCGAACCGGCTGTGATCGATGCCGAGCTGATCCGCTAGCGCCTGAGCGTGGGCGATGCTGCGGACATTGTGCGAACCAAACGCCGCCGTCACGATCGACTCGTTCTCGAGCAAAATGCGGGTGAGCACTTCGAAATTGAGATCGCTTTCCGGCTTCTGCAGAAAGACCGGACAAGCCCAACCGTTCTGGCGGGATTTAATTTTTTCGTAGTCCCAGTAGGCGCCTTTGACCAGGCGAACGGCGAAACGCGTACCGCGGCTTCGCCCCCACTCGATTAGATCGCGCAAATCTTCTTCGGCATCCTGCAGATAGGCCTGGCTGACAATTCCGACATGAGGCCAATCGCGAAACTCGGATTCGGTGAAGAGCATTTTGAAAAGTTCGAGGGTGGCATTTTTGTAGGCAAAACTCTCCATGTCGAAGTTGACGAACGCGCCCAGTTCGCGCGCGCGCCGCAAAATCGGCCGCAACTTCGGCGCGAGGTGGGCGATCGCGTCTGCCGGCGCGGCCGGATTCATTTGCGAGTAAAGCGCGGAGATCTTTACGGAAAGGTTCACAACTGGAAATAAGTCCGCGTTCTTACGAAGCGGATCGCTCCAGTCGCGCGTTTCGCGGCAAAGATGTTCCAGCAAATCGAGGCAGCGCGTAGCGTACTCGGCGGCTTCTTGTTCGCTGACGACTGCTTCGCCGAGCAGATCGACGGTAAACCCGATGCGTTGGGCGCGGCGTTTGCGCAAAGTTTTCATGACGTCAGCGGGATTCTTTCCAGCGATAAATTGCCGGGCCATGCCGGAAACGTTCCAACGCAAAGCCTGGCCGCTGATCCACGGAACGATCTTCGCCAACAACACGCCGGTCCGAATCAACGGCGTGTAGCCGTTTCGCATGTCGGCGAAATATTCAGCCAAGTGCTGGACGATGTCGGTGCCGCGACGAAGCGACGCCAGCACATCGACAAAACGGAAGAGCTGCACTTTGAAATGCTCATCGCGCATCGAGAGCGCCATCATCCGTTGATAAAAACCGGCCTTGCTGAAGAGCGGTTCCGGATGTTCGTCGATCAGCTCAAAAATGCGTTCGCCGTGTCGTTCGACTTCGGCTTGGAATCCGCCCATGGACGAAAACTAATCGCGCGACAATCGGAGGTAAAGCGCCGGGAATTCGAGAGTAAGAAAAAAGTTGTCTAACGATACGGTCACCTTGCAGCCGAGTTCCGATTATTGGGATTAAATAGCCGTCTTGCAGTAGGCGGCTCAGATTCAGGGAGCAGTTAGAGTGATTTGCCTGGCGGGCCCCGCAGGCCCTGGGGCTCGGGTTCGTCAGGCAATTTCCCTTTTTCAGGGAGTTGCGGTTGCTGCGCGCGGCGAAGTCGACTAGCAAGGAATCGACATGAAGCAGCCCGCGGAGCACCAAGAATTCGCGAGCGACAATACGCTCGGAATTTGTCCCGAAGCACTGGCCGTGTTGAAGGAGGCCAATTGCGGCGCGACCCAATCATACGGCGATGACAAATGGACACGACGTCTCCGCCAATCGGTCTGCGATCTTTTCGAGACCGATTGCGACGCCCACCTTATTTTCAACGGCACTGCGGCGAATGCGCTGGCTCTCGCCCAGCTGTGTCAGCCGTTTCACAGCGTTGTTTGCTACCAGCAGGCGCACATTCAGACTGACGAATGCGGCGCTCCCGAATTTTTCACTGGGGGCTCCAAACTACTGCTGGTCGGTGGCATCGGCGGAAAGATGGACGTCGATGAAGTGAAAGCGATGATCGACAGACAGCCAGAGCCGCACGCGCACAAGCCGCGCGTCGTCAGCATTACGCAGGCAACCGAATTCGGAACCATTTACCGACGCGATGAGATCGATGCAATCGCTGATGTTGCGCGAAACCGGGAAATGTTTTTGCACATGGACGGCGCGCGATTCGCCAATGCGATTGCAACCTTGAACTGCGCCCCTAAGGAAATTACGTGGCAACGCGGCGTCGATGTTCTCTGTTTTGGCGGAACCAAGAACGGCTTGGCCGCGGGCGAGCTCGTGATTTTTTTCAAGAGAGAGCTGTCGCGTGAATTTGATTATCGTGTGAAACAAGCGGGGCAGCTGGCGTCGAAGATGCGCTTTCTGGCGGCGCCGTGGATTGGACTTCTGGGGAATGGCGTTTGGTTGCGGAATGCTCAACATGCCAACGCGAAGGCGCGGAAGCTTGCCGAGCGTCTGCAGCGGGATGCCAAGATCGACATCGTTCTTCCAGTTGAAGCGAACGCTGTGTTTGTTCGGTTGCCTGAGGTAATCGTACGCAATCTGCAGACGCGCGGTTGGCATTTTTACAAGTTCATTGAGCCCGATGTCTATCGGTTGATGTGTTCGTGGGCGACAGCAGATGCCGAGATCGATCGATTGATCACCGACGTGTTGCACTGACTAAAAGAGTCTGTATAAACACGGCAATGAAGTTCGGCTTGTGGGCGATTGCCGTGATTGCGCTCGGTTTGACTGGTTGCGTAATCGGCCGAGCCATCACCGCGCCGGTGCGCTACGTCTTCAGCGGTCCGGAACCGACACCGGTCCCGAATGCATCCGATGTCACAAATCCGGGGCAACCGCTGCCAGCTCCGTCGCCGACGCCACGAAAGGTGGCTTCGCGCAAAACAGCTAATCCGTCCGCCAGCGCGACACCGCGATCAGCGGAGAGCAAGCCGGCTTCATCAGCGACTACAGCAGCACAATTTCCAGTGGCTAAAGCGGTCCCTGGGAAACCCGGTCTGGTTTTCAATCCATTCAAAGCGAATGGAGGATACATCGATGTGAGCGGTTATGCGCCGGGGAGCAAAGTGAAAGATCCCGAGTCACAAAAGATCTTCGTCGTTCCATAATCCGCCAACCGCCGCTGGCGTCGTCGAAAAAAATTATCTAGTGGCGTGAATAGTTTGCCCCTGCGGTCGACTAATGCTTCCTGTTCGCAAAAACCCCTAACCAGAATTAATCCGCATTTTTTCAGCGCGCCTGTGCATGGATATTGCTTTTCTAGATTCCATAAAAAATATGACCCCTTCGCTTACTACGAGATCGACTCGTGCCTCCAAGCTTAGTCTGGCCGTTTTTGGCAGTGCTGTCTTTGCGATGGTTTTACTCCAGCTCGCACAAGCCTACGTGTTGGAAGGCCCCAAGTGGCCGAACGGTTCCAATCCTGTAGTGCAATTGGAACTCGGATCGGCTGGCCGAACTTTAAGCGACGGCAATACTTCTTGGAATTCCGCAATCTCGCCAGCGATCGACATGTGGAACCAAGTAATGGGGAGCATTCAACTCGGACGGGTGATGGACTCCACCGCGCCGATTGCTTCGGGTGACGGCCGTAATTCCCTCTCGTTTGGCAGCAGCTTTTTCGGACACAGTTTTGGAGGGAGCACGCTGGCTGTGACCTACTACAGTTATTCCGGTTCGAGAATGACCGAGGGCGATATTGTGTTTAATACCGCATGGACATGGGATTCCTATCGCGGCGCTTTGAGGTCGAATCCCGACATTCAGCGTGTCGCGCTTCATGAAGTTGGCCATCTCCTAGGCATGGCTCATTCCAGCTTGAGCAGCGCGATCATGTACGCCTACATCAACAATTCTTACCAGCTAACAGCCGATGATATTGCCGGCATTCAAAGTTTGTACGGAGCACCAACCGGCAGCCCAACTCCTACACCGCCGCCTACGCCAACGCCATCAGCGAGCGCTACCCCTACGCCGACTCCGAGCGCAACAGTAAGTCCGACGCCGACCCCAACCCCAGGCGCTGGTGGGGTAATGACTAGTCCGGCTCCTGGCTCAACATTTAACTCCTCCAGAGTTACGTTTTCTTGGACCGCTGGAGGTGCTACGCAGTATGCGCTTATCGTAGGCAGCTCTGTTAACGGAAGTGATATTTACTATTCCGGCATCATCAGCGCGCAGTCGGCCACTGTGAACACGATGCCTACGGATGGCCGGACGGTCTACGTATCGCTTTACTCAAGGGTGAATAATTCCTGGGTGGCAAAGCAATACACCTACCGCGCCCTCTTTGCGTCAGGAACACCCACGCCTACACCTACACCTGTGCCT
>Ga0210408_10001827_pt1 | contig 21534 bp, 17 predicted proteins | sample IncBWH4MmetaG_FD_155471 | JGI IMG/M metagenome (GOLD analysis project Ga0210408, IMG submission 155471) | Forest soil microbial communities from Barre Woods Harvard Forest LTER site, Petersham, Massachusetts, United States - Inc-BW-H-4-M | ecosystem: Environmental > Terrestrial > Soil >...
GGACGCTGCGGTAGTTACGACGGTCAGAACAATTGCGCCAAGAAAGCCAAATGTAGTCAGTGCATCCACCGACCAGTTGAGCTCACCTTTGTCACGCAACAGCGCCAACAGACCGGCTCCCAGAAAAAGAACACCGATCGCACCCGAGAGACCACTTACGTTCATGCCTAACAAGTTGAGCTTCGGTCCAAACAGCTGCTCCAATGCGAATCCGCTTAGAGCCGTGATGCCGATAATGACTAGCGTCGCGCTCAATCCGCCAACGAGTGGTAAAAATCGCTTCAGCGCGTGATGCGATTCGAGCAAAAGCGCACAGCCGCCAAGCAAAAAGCAGAATGCCGTAGTGGGCATCATCCGCCCCGGATGCGAACTGCCCATCGATACTGGAAAACTGCGAACCAGCCACTCATCAATTCCAAAGTTCCAATTCAAAAAGTGCTCGCCCAGAGTCGCCACTGCCAAACTCATCACCGTTATCGCCAGGACTGACGCGACCACACGAAGGACGGTTGGTCGTTTCTTCAAGGACGAGCACCCGAGCGCGACACCGCAAAGGAGAAATCCCGCGGCAATATTCGGTTTCAAGGGCAGAGAGCCCGGAATCACGCAGCGCAAAGCTTCGATGTCCTTCCACCATCCGACCATAGCGGCCAGACCAAGGGCAGCCACGGCTGCGGCCGTGGCAAACGGCGCAACGCGCAACGATCCAGAACTAGGTGACGGAATGGAGAAGCCCACCGAGCGATCTGAAAGAGCAATTTTTCGGCCGCAGCGTCCTACCGAATGCGCGCAGCAGGTCTTAGGCAGTTAAGAATTAAACAAAACGAGACAATCGGTGCAGACTATGAGTAACGCCCGCTGGGGTAAGGCGATCTACTAAACCGCGCTCTCGGCTTCCTGGAAAAGTTTCGCAACCGATACTTTTAACGCCCACGCAATCTTTTGAATGCTTCCAAGCGAGGGATTCCGCGCCCCGCGCTCCAGATCGGAAATGTAAGTTCGGTGGAGGCCCGAGCGTTTCGCGAGCTCGTCCTGTGAAATACCGAGAGCAGCCCGCTGTTGTCGAATTGCGTCGCCCAATCCGCTTCTTAGACTCAATTCAATTCTCTCCTGTTTTTTGAAGTCCGACCGAAGTCGGGTCCGTTTGGTCTTCACAAACCTCCTACGACTTTTGGAGACCGAAGTTCGCGGAAATCTTCGCGTACTGGGGAAAAAACTGTGAAATAACGCGAGTTCTTACGAGCCGAATACTTCCAGGAACGCGACTTCGAAGGCGAGTGCTTCCTGAATATTGCGGCCGAGATTATCGCGCAGTTCTTCCACCAGTTGAATCCGGCGCAGCACGTCCGACGCGGTAAAACGCTCGGCCAGCGCTGCGGTTTCTTTTTTCGCCGCACGCAAATCCCGTTGCGGAACCATTGTGCAGGCGCGCAAAACGTCCGACCAAAATTCGAGCAAGACTTCGATCAGCTCGGCGCGACGCTGGATGTAGCGACTCTCGGTCAGCGCCTTGTAATAATCTTCGCGATCTTCCAACCACGCTCCGTCGGTGGAATTGCGGTAACGCGCTTCCTCATTCTTGAGCGCCTCCTCATTTTCGGCTTTGATCCGCTCCCGAATCCCGCCGAGCAACGAATGCATTCCCTGGCTCAGTCGATAAGCTTGCTGGACTCCCCAATTTTTCTCGCGTGCCGCGCTCCGAAGTAAATCGATCAGCTCGCTGCGCTCGGGCAATTCGGCTTCGTGGCCATTCGCGGCCAAGGAAATCGAGATGCAGCGGGAGACAATCGTATCCGGCAAAGCTTCCGGCAGCGCGCTCAACAGAAGCAGGAGCGAATTACCCGGCGGTTCTTCGAGAGTTTTAAGAAACGCGTTCGCCGCCTGCGGTTGCAAACGGTCGGCCTCAGCAATGATCGCCACCTTTTGCCGGCCTTCGGCACCGCGCATCTGCAGCCCGTGCTCGAGCTCGCGGATTTGCTCGATCAAAATTCGTCGCGACTTCGATTCCGGTTCCGCAACAAAAATTTCGCGCGCCTTGTTTGAGAAAATATCATCGACATTCGTTCCGTTCACGACGCTCGCCAAAGCTGCCGCGACTTTGCGTTTACCGCTCCCAGCCGGGCCCGAAATCAAATATGCATGCGCTAGCCGCTTGTTTTCGTGCGCGCGTCGCAGGAATCCGATTGCCGCTTTGGGGGTCAACGCCATCGGTCAGGTCGGCGATTCTTGTTTGGTCACCGCTGCCTTCAAGGTGGGAAAACGCGACAACACTGTTTCCCAGATTTCGCTTTGGATCTCCTCCTGCGATTTCCAACCTTCAATGACCACAATGCGATCCTTCTGCCATTTCGCATGTTCCAGATAACCGTCGCGAACCTTTTCGTAAAATTCATCCGCCTCTTGCTCCATGCGGTCGGGTCGTCGCCATCCTTTCATCCGCGCTTGCGCCGTCTTTAGATCGACATCTATAAAGAATGTGATGTCGGGAATGGTATCGCCGACGGCGAAAGCGTTCAGTTGCCGGACTGTTTTTTTGTCCAACTTTCGAGCCACGCCTTGATAAACGGTCGTCGAATCGAAAAATCGGTCCGCGATAACACACTCGCCGCGTTCCAGCGCCGGTTTGATCAATTCGCGAACCAGTTGTGCACGGCTTGCCTCGAACAGAAGCAATTCTGCCTCGGGCGTCATTCCCGCGCTTTGGGACGCAAATTGGAGTAGCTCACGAATCGTTTCCCCAATTGCGGTTCCACCGGGTTCGCGCGTCACCAAAAACGGAATGCCGGCAATATCCAGGCGGTTCGCCAACAATTGCACCTGGGTCGTTTTCCCGCACCCATCCGAGCCCTCAAATGTGATAAATGGTAGCCGCTCCATGCTAGTGTCGATCTTCAAACAAAGATCGACAATTGTCGAACGAGGTTAAGTTGAAACCGTGAAAAATTATTGGCTCGTGAAGCAGGAACCATCCGATTATTCGTGGAGCGATTTTGTAAAAGATGGGAGCACGAGTTGGACCGGAGTCCGAAATTTCTCGGCTCGAAATAGTCTTCGCCGCATGTCCAAAGGCGACGAAGTTTTGTTTTACCACAGCGGCGACGACAAAGCCGTTGTCGGCATTGCCAAAGTAATGCGCACTGCTTACCGCGATGCCACTGCGAAGGAAGGCGATTGGAGCGCAGTCGATCTTGCCCCTGTTAAACCGCTGCCGCGGCCGGTCACGCTCGCCGAAATCAAAGCGAAGCCGCAGCTCAAGAACATCGCCCTGGTCCGCCAATCGCGGCTCTCGGTGATGCCGCTGGGCGCCAAAGACTTCCAAACCATCCTCAAAATGGCCGGTTAAATTGCGCTTGTTCGGGGACGAGCACGGGCCGAAATTTCCCAGAATGACCTCGGCGGTGGCCACGCAGTTTCTACCGGTCGTGGCGGCGGCGAGCGCGACCAAAGATTTTCTGGTGGTTTCGCTCCACGACGTCGCACCGGCGACGCAATCGACAGCCGCCAAGATCATTTCTGAACTGAACCAAAAAGGAGTTCGCCACTGCTCCCTCCTGGTTGTTCCGAACTACCATCACCGGGGCCCGTCAATGCACGATCGGCAATTCGTTTCCTGGCTACGCGATTTGGCGGCGAGCGGACATGAAATCGTGATTCACGGATATTTTCACGAGCGGCCCTCGCGTGAACGCGAAAGCTTGTTCGAAAAGATAATCACCCAGCTTTACACCCAGGGCGAGGGCGAGTTTTACAATCTCGGCTACGACGAAGCTCTTCGCCGAATCAAAATGGCGAGCGACGAATTTCAAGCGGCCGGTTTAAAACCTCGCGGATTTGTTGCGCCGGCCTGGCTCTTGAGCGCCGACGGCGAACGCGCGGCCCGGGATGCGGAATTGGAATATACCACTCGACTTCGAAACGTGCGCGATTTGCGCTCCGGCGAAACATTTCCGGCGCGGTCGTTGGTTTACAGCGTTCGAAACGGTTGGCGTCGCACCACCAGCCTGATTTGGAACACGGCTTTGCGTCGCGCCCTCAAAAACAACCCGCTGATGCGCCTGAGTATTCATCCCCCGGACTTTTCGCATCCGGCCATTTGGCGCCAGATTATCGATCTTGTCAGTGAAATGGTGCCCATTCGAACGCCGACCACCTATCAGGATTGGGTTGCCGAGCAGCGCCTCAGCCGGGGTCTCTAAATATATATGAGCAAATGTGACCTCCACATTCACTCTCGCTTCAGCGCCCGCTCGGAAGAATGGCTCTTCCGCCGCCTCGACTTTCCGGACAGCTATTCCGATCCCCGCGAGCTTTATCGACAATTGCTCGAGCGCGGGATGAATTTTGCAACCGTGACCGACCACGACACGATCGATGGCTGTCTCGCGATCCGCGATTTGCCGAACACCTTCATCAGCGAACAGGTCACGACATATTTTCCACAGGATCCCTGCAAGATTCACATTTTGGTTTGGGGAATCACCGAAAAGCAGCACGAGGATATCGTCGTGGTCCGCGACAACATCTTCGCTCTGCAACGTTATCTGAGCGGCGCGAATATCGCCCACGCGGTCGCGCACCCGCTCTACAGCATTAACGGAAAACTCGAAGCGACTCATCTGGAGCGACTCATTTTGCTCTTCAAACATTTCGAGGGGATTAGCGGGTTGCGTGACGCGCTCCTCAGTGAGCTCGCGCAACAACTTTTTGGTTCCCTGACGCCGCAAAAAATCGAAGAGCTGGCTGGGCGACACAATCTCGCACCCACGCATAATGAGCCGTGGAAAAAAGTCTTCGCCGGCGGTTCGGACGATCACGGCGGACGATTCGTTGCGTCGGCTTATACCGACACGCCACGCGCAAATTCCGTCGAAAAATTTCTCGACCATATCCGCGCCGGAAACTGCCAGGCCCATGGTCACGGCGGAACGCCCCTCGCCCTGTCGCACGGATTCTACAATACGGTCGGCTGTTTTATTCAGGACCGGTTCCACGAAAAGCTCGGACCGAGCGCGGCGCTGGTGGAGCAAATGTTCTCGCGTTTCATGGAAGGCCGCGACCCAACCGAGTTCACGCTCGCGGAAAAAGTGAGCTTCATCGCGCAAGGGGTACTCTCGGGAAAAATTTTCGAGCTGGCCAAGCCCGCCAACAGGTCGCTCTGGAAAGAGCTTTCCGGTTATTTCTCGAAGCCGGAGCTGAAAGCGAAAATGGCCACCGAGCTCGACTCAATCGCCGAACCGGAACGGCGCACGTTTGTGATGGCGAACATGGTCGCGGAGCAACTCGCGTTTCGCTTCTTCCAAAAGTTCATTCAGCAACTGACTGCCGGAAACATGCTGGAAAGCATGCAGGCATTGAGCGCGATCGCGCCAATCTTGATCGTGCTCGCGCCTTATATCTACGGATTTCACAGCCAGGCACCGTCGCGAAAATGGTTGCGGGGAATTTTTCGGGAATTGACCGGCTCGATTCCCGAACCGTTGCAGAACAACAAGCGGGCCTGGTTTACCGACACACTCGAAGACGTCAACGGTGTCGCCAACACGATTCGAAAAATGACCGCCGCCGGCGCTGCCGCCGGAAAAGAGCTCGTGGTCATCACTTCGCGGACCGAGCTGACGGTCGACGACATTCCAATCAGAAATTTCAAACCCATCGGCGAGTTCGAGCTTCCCGAGTACGAACTGCAAAAACTGAGTTTTCCGCCGATCCTCCAAATGCTCGACTACATTCAACGAGAGCGATTCACCGAAGTGATTATCAGCACGCCCGGACCGATCGGTCTAACCGCGTTGCTCGCGGCCAAGATGCTCAACTTGCAGACGAGCGGCATTTATCACACCGACTTTCCGCAGTACGTTCGCATTCTCACCGAAGACAGTTTTCTGGAAAGCGTGACCTGGCGCTATATGCACTGGTTTTATAACCAGCTGGATACCGTGTTCGTAAATTCGGAAGAGTATCGCGAAAGCTGGATCAAGCGCGGTTTCGAGCCGCAAAAACTGAAGATTTTTCCGCGCGGTCTCGATACCGAACTGTTTCATCCCACGCGACGTAATCCGGCGTTTTTCGAAAAGTTCGGCGCCAAAAACGGCCAGATCCGATTGCTTTATGTCGGCCGCGTCTCGCGCGAAAAGGATCTCGATCTATTGGCGGAGGCTTATCGCCGACTTCGCGATGAGGGGATGTCGATCCAACTTTGCGTGGTTGGCCACGGGCCGTACTCGAAAGAATTTTCTGAATTACTACCAGACGCGCTTTTCACTGGCTATCTAACCGGTCCGGAGCTCGCGGCAGCTTATGCGTCGGCAGACATCTTTGTTTTTCCGAGCACTACCGACACGTTCGGGAACGTCATCATTGAGGCGCAGGCATCCGGTGTTCCAGTGATCGTTTCCGATTCGGGCGGCCCAAAAGAGTTGGTCGAGAATAGCCGTAACGGTCTGATCACGAAATCGCACGATGTAGAAGATCTCACTCGCGCGATTCGCGAATTGGTAGCCGATCCGCCGCGACGGAAGCAAATGGGGAATTTTGCGCGCGAAAGCGTAATCAACCGCACCTGGCCGGACGCGTTCCGCAAATTCTGGGCCGCGACCGAATTCTGATTCGTTAATTCGGTAACGGGGGCGGCTCGGGCGCGGATGATGGGACCCCGGCCCACACGTCGTATTCGGGGCCGAATTGCCGAATAAAACAGAGCCCGAACGCGCGCAGACAGACAAAGATCGGCAGCATGATTACCGTTCCGATGTAGGGAAGCAACGCGACGCAACAGGTCGCGAGAATTGTGACACAACTAGCGATCACAGTTGCAATCCCAAGCGCGATCCAAAATAGACAGTAAAGTGTGATCTCGCCCGGATAACTGGCAACCAGCGATACCGTACTTCTGAAAGCTTCGCCAGCGAGACATCGCCGGCGATACATCACTGCGACCATGAAATGGGAGATCAAGCCCCACGCGAAAACAAGTAACAACACGAAAGCAACCCACAGCGCGATCACGCAAATCACATAAACGTCGCTCAGATGCGGGCGCGTTCCGGTTCGGATAACCAGCACCACCAACGGTAACGCGGCCGTAGCTGCAAGGATCGCGATGATGAGCCCGATAAGCAGTGCAAAAAGAAAATAACTGTTCCCCTGTTTCCGATACTCACGCCACGGTTCTGCAATCGCGCCGCGATTTCTTACAATACAATCCACAAGCATGAATCGGCCACGCGCTCTGAGCCAGGCCAACAGAATCACCGCCGCGAACACCAGGACAATGAAGGCGACCAGACCAAAGATCAGAATGGAATGTGGAGTTTGATTGATCGTATCGCGAAGATCCTGAAAAACGGGAACATTCTTCCAATCGGAATCTCGAAAATTGAAATTGTAATTACCGCTTCCCAGGTGGGACAGCCACGCGGCAAACCCGATCACAAACCATTTCTTGAAATCGAACGGTTGAAACAGAATCTTCTTCATCAAGTCGAAGGCCTCCCCGAATGGCTTGAGGAGCTCGATTTCCATTGCGCCGCCGTACATGTCGCGATTTGAATCGCTGTGCCAATTTTGATCAAGCTCTCACTGCGCATCCAGCGATATTGTGTAGGGTTGACTTCCTATGGAGAAACGGATTTCGCGCCGATATCCGATCGGGGCTGAATTAGTCGGGCCGAACCAGACTCACTTTCGCCTTTGGGCGCCGAAAGCGAACGATATCGATCTTGTTTTGGAAGAGAGCGCCGACAAAGACGCCAAGCGCTCGTTTCATCCGCTGGCGCGCGAAGACGGCGGATATTTTTCGGGAGTCGCCGACGCGGGCGCGGGCGCGCTGTATCGATTTCGCGTAAACAAGGCCGACCATTTTTATCCGGATCCGGCGTCTCGATATCAGCCATACGGTCCACACGGATCATCCTGCGTTGTCGATCCGGCACAGTTTCAATGGACGGATTCCAAATGGCGCGGCGTGAAAATGAAAGGCCAGGTCATCTATGAAATGCACATCGGCACTTTCACGAAAGAGGGCACGTGGCAGGCCGCGGCCGAACAGTTGCCCGAGCTCGCGCGAATTGGCGTCACTGTGGTCGAGATGATGCCGATCGCCGATTTCCCTGGAAATTTCGGTTGGGGTTACGATGGAGTCGATCTTTTTGCGCCCTCCCACTTGTACGGAACAGCGGACGATTTGCGGCGATTTATCGATAAAGCACATTCGTTAGGCCTGGCCGTAATTCTCGATGTTGTCTACAACCACTTCGGTCCGGACGGCAATTATCTTGCTGTTTACTCGAACGATTATCTCATTCGCGAAAAGGAAACCGACTGGGGCGATTCAATTAACTTCGATGGACCTAACTCGGCACCGGTCCGGGAATTTTACATCAACAACGGCCGCTACTGGATCGACGAGTTCCATTTCGATGGCTTTCGTTTCGACGCCACCGACGCTATTCATGACAAATCGGACGAATACATCATCGGCGCGGTTGGCCGCGCCGCGCGCAAAGCCGCCGCGCCGCGATCGATTATTTTGATCGCGGAAAACGAGAGGCAGGTCATCAAATTGATACGGCCAGGCAGCGAAGGCGGTGACGATCTCGACGCGGTTTGGAACGACGATTTCCATCATAGCGCCGCTGTCGCGCTGACCGGAAGACGGGAGGCCTATCACACCGATTACCTTGGCACGCCGCAGGAACTAATTTCCGCGGCCAAGTACGGCTATTTGTTTCAGGGACAACCCTATTTCTGGCAGGAAGCCCCACGCGGCACACCAACTTTCGGTTCCCCCCCGCACGCATTTGTCGCCTTCATTGAGAACCATGATCAAGTTTCAAATACCGCGACGGGCGAGCGGCTCCGGTTTCAGAGCTCACCCGGCCGCTACCGCGCGATGACCGCGCTGCTTTTGCTCGGTCCGTGGACGCCGCTGCTTTTCCAAGGCGAAGAATTTGGCGCCTCAACTCCGTTTGTACTTTTTACTGACGTTGGCGACGGACCGATGCGCGAAGCAATTCGCAAGGGCCGCTTCGCGTTTCTCGCGCAATTTCCCTCGTTGGCCACCAAAGAAGTACAAGACCGCCTTCCGGTCCCTTCCGACCCAACCTCATTCGTCAGTTGCAAACTCGATGTTTCCGAGCGTCAGAAAAATAAGGAACTCTACGATCTGCACATCGATCTTCTGCGATTGCGGCGTGAAGATTCGCGCTTTCGCGAACAAATACCGAACGGCGTCGACGGCGCCGTTCTTGGACCGGCCAGCTTTGTCCTTCGTTATTTCAGTGACAGCAAGAAAGATGACCGGCTTTTGGTGGTTAACTTTGGCGAACGTCGCGAACTGAATCCAATTCCTGAGCCCTTGCTCGCACCGCCCCTTGGGTTGGAATGGGAAATTCTCTGGTCGAGCGAATCCGCGTGCTACGGCGGATCCGGGACGGCCGCCGTCGCAACCCAAGACAATTGGACATTACCAGCGGAAGCGACTGTGGCTCTTCGATTGGTGCCAGAGAAAGAGCCGAGGAAGCAGCCCAAGTGGCGAAAATGGGGCTGATCCGATTTGCAATCGATGAATAAACAATTTGAAACGCATCGGCCGATTGTCCGCGCGGTGCCGTGGGATGGAACGCGGATGTCCCGCGAGGTCTTGCTTACCCGCGAATGGCTGGTGACCAACGGACTTGGCGGTTATGCCTCCGGCACCGTTTCCGGCGCAGTCACGCGTCGTTACCATGGATTGCTCATTGCAGCTCTACCGGGGCCACTCGGACGCATCGTGATGTGGTCGCACGTTTCGGAATTTCTCCGCTTCAGTGACGATGATGTCATTTCGCTCGGCGCGGAAGAGCGTGCTGGCGGCCAGCTCGATTTGAAAAGCGCCGATTATTTAACTGAGTTCCGGCTTGAGGATGGACTTCCGGTCTGGACTTATCACGTTCGCGATGTCGTGGTTGAGAAGCGCGTCCTGCTGCCCCACTTGCAGAACACGGTCCATGTCAGCTATCAAGTGATCTCGAAAGGAAAGCCGCCGCGACTTGAGTTGCGTCCTGCTTTTCATTTTCGGAATCATGAAGCCCCGGTCGATTCCGACCTCGGAGCCCCTTACAAACTCACAGTTGTTGATGGTCGTTACGAAATCGCGGCGTCCCGCCGAAAGTTGCCGGCGCTTCGAATGCAACTGCACGGTCGGCAAGCTGCGTTCACCAATGCTCCCGCAAAAATTCCTCAAGTCGTTTACCGAATTGAGCAGCAGCGCGGTTATTCCTACGAAGGCGAACTCTGGAGTCCCGGATTCTTTCGCGTCGATCTAACCGAGCAAAGCACGGCGACGTTAATCGGCTCAACCGAGCCGTGGGAAATCATTAATGTATTGGGCCCGCAAGATGTTCTCGCAGCCGAGCGCGAGCGCCGCGCTCGCTTGCTCCACGGTGCGACTCCAAAGGTGCGCGAAAGTTTTCCGGCGGAACTGCTTTTTGCAGCGGACCAGTTTGTGATTACGCCCGCGGGGCGATTCGAGGAAGCTGCTCGCGCCCACGCTGCCGGGGACGAGGTCCGCACGGTCATCGCGGGGTACCATTGGTTCACCGATTGGGGTCGCGACACCATGATCAGTCTGGAAGGATTAACGTTGCTGACCGGTCGCTGGCTGGAAGCCGGTTACATTCTGCGCACCTTCGCCCGTTACATTCGCGACGGTCTGATCCCGAACATGTTTCCTGAGGGCGCGAAAGAAGGCGTTTATCACACGGCTGATGCGACGCTCTGGTTTTTCCATGCACTCGGGCGCTATCTTCAATTCACAAGAGATTTCAACACTTTGAAACTTCTTTTGCCGTCGCTGATCGACATTGCCGAACATCATATCCGCGGCACGCGGTTCAATATTCATGTCGATCCAAATGATGATCTGCTCGTGCAAGGCGAAGAAGGTTATCAGCTCACGTGGATGGATGCGAAGATGGGCGATTGGGTCGTCACCCCGCGCCGCGGAAAAGCCGTCGAGATCAATGCGCTTTGGTACAACGCGCTCTGCCTGCTCGCGCATTGGCTCCGCGAGAGCGATAACGAAACTTCAGCAGAACGTTACCAGGAATTCGCCGACAATGCGCGCGCTTCATTCAACGATCGGTTCTGGTTTGCGGACGGAGGCTATCTCTATGACCTGGTCGATTGCGACGGAAAGCCAAACACCTTCGACCGATCGTGCCGGCCCAATCAGCTGTTTGCCATTTCACTGGATCATTCGGTGTTGAATCCTGAGCGCTGGAAGTCGGTTGTCGATGTTGCGGAAAAAAAACTGGTGACTTCTGTCGGATTACGCACGCTTTCGCCGGACGACCCCGCCTACAAACCGATTTACGCCGGCGACCTTCGGTCGCGCGACGGCGCGTATCATCAGGGCACGGTTTGGGCGTGGCTGATCGGTCCTTTTGTCGACGCCTGGCTCAAAGTTCATCCGCACGACCGTTCGGCCGCGCGCAAATTTCTTGAAACCTTCCCGGTGCATCTGGGCGACAACGGCATTGGCACGATTAGCGAAGTGTTCGATGCAAGGGAGCCGCACAATGCCGGCGGTTGTATCGCCCAGGCCTGGAGCATCGCCGAAGTCTTGCGGGCCTGGCTTGAAACGGCCTAACCAACGGTCACAAGATCGACATCTACTCGCGCGCAAACTCTCTCTCGCGTGCGATTTAATAATTGATGCCAGAGACCGAAATCGCAGATGAGATTTCCAGAAAACCGGAGGTCCGCGAAGAATTGCAGCGAACTGGCGAAAAAGAACCCGGTCAGAAAATCAAAGCGGCGGCGGCGGACAAGTTTTGGTTTGTGACTCACGGGCTGCTCCTGCTTGGCTGCGCCGTTATTTATTACTTGATTACTTCGAAGCTAATTCCGCTCCCGCAAGCCCAAGTGGAACTAAGTCAGCGGCTTCTTCGCGGATTCGCTCTTGTTGTGATAGTCCTAATGCTTGCGAAGTCGGTCCGAGTCTACGCGATTGGTCGAATTGAGGATTCGGCAACCCGATTCACGTTGAGACGCATTTTGCTTCTCGCCTCTGGACTCCTGATCGTGGTCATTGGCGTTTCGGTCGTCTTTGTCAATTGGTATCCGGCTGTAGCGGCGCTTGGCGTTGGTTCAATCATCGTCGGCCTTGCTGTCCAAACGCCGATGAAAAGTTTTATCGCGTGGATCTACATTCTAGTCCGCCGCCCGTTTCGTGTCGGCGATCGAATTCAAATTGGAGACGCCACCGGTGATGTCATCGACGTTGGTTATCTCGACACCACCTTGTGGGAGTTCGGCGGCAAATATATCTCCGGCGATCATCCGAGCGGACGCGTAATTCGATTCCCGAACGAAAAAGTGCTCGACGAAATCGTTTGGAATTATTCCTGGCCGCTCTTTCCCTATATCTGGAACGAAATAAAATTTCAGATCGCGTATCAAAGCGATTTGAAATTTGTCGCTGATACGATGCAACGAATTGTGGCGGAAGAACTCGGCCAAGAGATGGCCGATCGCGTCGAAGCTTATCGTCAACTGCTCGCGCGGACGCCGGTGGATGAGTTGGAAGTGCGGGAACACCCGCGAGTCATCTTTCGGGTCGATGAAGTCACCTGGATCGACGCAATCGTGCGCTACGTGGTGTCGCCGCGCGAATCCGGGCGAGTCAAAAGCCGGTTGATTCCAAAGTTACTCGCCGCTCTCAACGCCGCGCCGGAAAAGGTGATGTTCCCCAAAGGCGACGCACGATAAGATCGACATAGGCCTACTTCGACAATTTGGTGCGCCCGGACAACGCTTGTTGCAACGTCAACTCATCGGCGGATTCCAAACTCGCGCCGGCCGAGAGACCCCGCGCGATTCGCGTGAGGCTGACCGGTTTGTCTCTCAAAAGATCGACAAGGTAGTTCGTGGTGGCTTCGCCTTCCACGTCGGCGGCCAGTGCGAAAATGATTTCGCTGAATTTTTCCTTGTCGAACCGATCTAGCAGCTCTTTGATCCGCAAATCTTCCGGGCCGACGTGATCGAGCGGCGAAATCCGGCCGCCTAACGAGTGATAGCGGCCGCGAAAGGCGCCGGTTTTCTCGAGCGGCAAAATGTCAGTCGGCTGTTCGACCACGCAAAGCAACTCGACGGCGCGCGACGGGTCTGAGCAGATGTCGCACAGCTCGTTGGTGCTGAAGTAGCCGCAAAGCTTACAGGGATGAACTCCCTTTCGCGTTTCGGAAATTGCGTGCGCGATTTGTTCCGGTTGGTCGCCGCGGGCCTGCACCATCCAAAGCGCGATCCGTTCGGCCGAGCGAGGACCAACTCCAGGCATTTGTCGAAGTTGCGCGACCAAATCCCGCAACGCGATTGGATATTCCGTTTTTCTCAACGCACCGCCCCGCTTACCCGTGCTTCATCGGCATTTCCGAGAGATTAAGGGCGAGCGGTTCGAGACGGCGGAGATACAATTGAAGCGGCATATCTTCTTCCTCGTTAGGCCCGCGCGCTTTTTGAAATTCCGAATACGCTTCGGCCCAGCGTTTCTCCCGATAGAACACGACGCCGTTCCAGAAGCAATCGCGGCGCGCCAGTTGTTCTGGTTTCGCTTCGGCCGCCGGCCAGAGCGGTTCGTAAATTTCGTGACGTTCACGCGAATTTACGCCACTCAGAAAATCGATCGGTCGCGCGACGACATACCTGCTCGCCAACTCAAATGTTCGCGGCCCAATCAAAACCTTCGACCCATAGAAACGGTTCGCCACACAAAAACGGCGCGCGAGTTCAACGGGTTCGCCGCTCGTGATCAGGCCAGGACGTTGGCCATTCTGAAGCGGCGCGACAATCATCGAGCCGGAGCTCACGCCAACGTGCACGTCGCATTTCGCTGCCCCTTCGGCGAGACGCGCCTGTCGAAATTGCTCGACCATGTCGAGCGCTACGCGCACCGCTTTATCGCCATGATGGGCGTCGATTTCAGGAAAACCAAACAATGCAACTACGCCCTCGGCATCGGCGGTTTGAATGTAAGCACCCGCCTGCATGAACAGGTCGGTGGCCCGGTTAATAAATTCTTCTGTGATGCGGCCGAATACTGGCGGCTCGCAGTCGTCCGCCAGATCGTATTTGTTCGCCACGTCGCAGACGACGACCGTCGTTTCGTAAGTTTTTGCTTCCGGATCAAACGGAATATCGCCGGCGGCGACGCGCTGGAATTGTTCCCTCGATAACCGATCACTGAAAAAGGCACGCGCGGTTGCGGATCGGCCGCGTTGAGTGAGAGCGGTATAACGATCGGCCAGAATAAAAGCGAGCACCGCCGCGAGCATCGAAGGGATCGGTTGGAAAAGTACTTTGTAGAGCCCGCAGATCCACGCGACCGCCGCCAGCTCGATCAACAATCCGATCACGAGCAAACCAATCCGGCCGCGGCGCAAACTTGTGGCCGTCAACGCCGCCACACCGAAAGCCAAGATCGACATGAACACGTATTGCCATTGTTTCGGCACCACGTGGGCAGCTGAACCGTAGGAAGAAATGGAATCCGCAACGCGCGGTTCGAACTGCACGACCTGTGGAACGAGCTGCAGTGCGCTCACCGCCACCACCACAAAAATACCAACAATCAAAGTCGCTATCAGCGGGCGTTTCATGAAGAAAACAACTCAGGGCTTAGCGTTTGCCGTGCCCGGATAATATGACTGCACGACCAGCTCGCTCAAGCACCTGTCCGGCGCATCCACCGCGTCTGCCCCGAGAACAAAGTGATAGCGCCCAGTGTTCTTCTTCACCAAATTCAATCCGAATTGGTAATCCTTAAACAGATGGGCGCAGAGATCCTTTATCTTCATCCGCTCGGTGTGGGCGCGTTCCACCAAACGCTGCAACGCCGACTCGTCAAAAACAATTTCGATGCCGTGCTCTCTGCCGAAAGCCTCAGCCCACTGTCGGGTCGCGCCTTCCAGCATCTTTTCCTCCTGCTTTTCGCCTTCGACCATGAGCCGATCGAGCACCCGCTTCGGTTCGCGCACCAGTTCCGCGGTCACACGCAATTGGCTCAAACCCGACCCGGCCAGATAGTATTTGTAATCTCGGAAGAGTTTTTCGAAAACGGTAAGTAGCCCTCGCGCGCCCGTTTTTTCCACGGCCGCCGCGTCGGCAATCAACCGAAGCGCTTCGTCATCAAAACTGATTTCGATCCCGTAGGCGCGAAACGCCCGCTCGTACTGGCGCAGCAGACTGCCTTCCGAGAATTTCATGATCTTGAACAGATCGTCGGCGTCGAGATCGAGACAGACCACTCGAACCGGCAAACGTCCGATGAATTCCGGCTCGAATCCGTACTCGACGAAATCCCGTGTGGTCACGTGCTGGAACAGTTCGTTGTCCATAACCTGCACTGGCTCGGCCCGAAAACCGATCTGTCCCTGACGAACCCGCCGCGCCACTTGCTCCTTCAATTTTTCAAACGCGCCGCTGACCACAAAAAGAATGTGTTGCGTGTTGATTGTCTCGCGTTTGGCTTTCCCTTTGCGCTGGAATTCAAACGCTGCTTGCAACTGCGCCTGGAGATCGTTCATGGAACGCACCGGCACTTCGGTCTCTTCCATTAACTTGAGCAGCGTCGTTTGCACGCCGCGACCGCTCACGTCGCGGCCGATCAGGTTTCCTGCCGACGCGATCTTGTCGATCTCGTCGATGTAGATGATGCCGAACTGCGCGAGGTTCACGTCGCCATTTGCCTTGTGCACCAGCTCGCGCACCAGATCTTCCACGTCGCCCCCGACATAACCGGTCTCGCTGAACTTGGTCGCATCCGCTTTCACGAACGGCACTTTGATCAAATCGGCGATGTGCTTGATGAGATACGTTTTTCCAACGCCAGTCGGCCCGACCAGAATCACATTTTGCTTTGTGTATTCGGTTTGCTCGGCCGCTTTCGGATTCTCTTTCTCTAGCTGACGCAAATATTTCGCGTGGTTGTAATGATCGCAGACTGCGATCGAAAGCACTTTCTTCGCTTCATCCTGCTTGATCACGAACCGGTCGAGGTGCGCCTTGATATCGCGCGGCAGAAAATTGAATTCGAATTCTTGATTATCGATCTTCGCTTCCGGCTTCTCTTCGACTTCAGCTTCCGCGGGCTCCGTGGCAGGGAAAGCCGCGACCGAAACGCGGTCCCCGAAGTTCTGTTTCATGAACTCGGTAATCTTCGTCTTCAGTTCCTCGGGAGAAGGAAACGGCGGTGGTGGCGGATTTTGTTCCATTGTGCTGCGGCGATTCTGACCGCTTGGCTTTGCGCCACGTTCAAAAACACGGGCCGCCAGAAAAGCTATCATCAGAAAGACTGGTGTAAACCGGCGTAGGCCGCTCACACCGGAGCTACGCTTTCCCGGCCGTGGCGAAGAACGAGGGACATCCAGATAAGTTCGTTTAGGAATGCGTCGACACGGCTCACGAAGTTTTCGTCAAGCAGGTTGCCACGTTCGTCGAAGAGGCTTCCAATTTTCCCGAAGTTGACGTCCTCGAAGATTGTCACCAGGCCGAGCTCGCGCATCACGGGCAGCAAAGATTCAATAACGCGCGAACCGCCCATCACTCCAGCGGAGACGCCGCAGATCCCGACAGCTTTGTGGATGTATTCCTTAAGACACATATCGAGCGCGTGTTTCAGCAACCCTGGGAAACTGTGATTGTATTCCGGGGTGACGATGATTAGCCCGTCGCAGCGCTCAATCGTGGCCGCGAATTTAGGATCCTTCATCTGCTCGCCCGCGTCATCGAGTTTCATCGGCAACGTGCGGACGTCGATGAATTCGGTTTCCACGCCAGCACGCTTCTTCGTTTGTTCAAAGACAAACCTCGCCGCGTGCTCGCTTTCCCTGCCCTGCCGCGCGGTTCCGAGAATCAACGGAATAAAGAGCGGTCGCTCAGTTGTCATATCGATGTCGTTCGAGATCGGTCGTTAGCGATCTGTTAACTGCCGATGGCCGGACTCGAACCGGCACGGGCCGTTTAAAGCCCAACGGATTTTAAGTCCGTCCATTTGCCTCGCAAGAATCCCATGTTGCCGTTTCGTTGCCGATCCTCGGATCTTTCTCTCTCTATATATATACGACAATCTCCTTCTTCTCGTCACTCTCAACCGTCGGTGGACAACGACGTTGGACAAAGGTTCTCGCTCAACACTTTTCTACGAGGCGGCCACGAGGCTTGAGCGTCTCATACGCTCTGAGATCTAAGGGGTTACGGACCCTTCATTTAATACCCTTTTGACATGGCTTCGCTGCTCCAACGAAAAAATCTCAACGAACCGAGACCTTCCCTCCATTCACGAGCTTGACGTCTGGTGTGATGACGACGGAATCACCGTCTTTCAATCCTTGCCTCACCTCGATTCCGGTTTCCGTAGTTAAGCCGCAAACGACGTTGACCCGTCGAACAATTCCTTCGCGAACAGTCCAGACATAAGCTTCGCTCTCATCGTGCCTGACGGCACTTTTGGGAACTGTTATAACCGGTTCCAGTTTTCCCGGCGGCCTGTTTTCCAAAAAACTTACCTTGACGCTCATCTCCGGCTTGATGATCTGCAAATCCGGCCGAGCGATCTGGACCTCGATTTTGACCGTGCCCTTCTGGCGGTCGGCTGCGGGATAAACCTTCACCAAAGCTGCATTAAATTGCTTGTCGGGATACGAGTCTAACACAACAACTACCGGCGAACCGATACCCACCTTCGCAATATCAGCCTCATTGATGTCCACTTCGGCTCGCATATCATCCGTGTCAGCCAGTTGGGCGATGTCAGTCGAGCCTCCGCCGGCCTCAATCTGACCGCCAAAATTGATGGTGTCGCCCAGTTCCCGATATTTCTTCAAGACAATGCCGTTTATAGGCGAACTGATGACGCACTGGTTCACATTGAACTTGGCGTAATCGACTGCCGCCTCATCACGTTCAAGTTCGGCTTGCCCAACTCCTGCGGCGGTGATTGCAGTTTCAAAGTCATCCTTCGAAATAGCACCAGTCTGGATCAGGTACCGCGCGCGGTCGGCTTTGTTCTGAAGGAGATGAAGGTTGGCTTTGGCAACGTCTCGACTAGCGATGGCCTGGCGCAGTTGCGCCTGATAGTCCCGATCATCAATTCGCGCCAGAACATCACCAGCTTTGATGTGCTGCCCCTCCTCGATGGGTTCTTCCACAATCTGTCCCAGGACTTTTGTGCCGATAATGATGTATTTGTGGCGGGTGACTATATAACCAGAGCCTGTTAACAGCACGCTGGATTGGCGGTCCGTCCTCGCCACTACCATCATCGTTTGCACTGTGGGCGACCGGCCAATCGTCTTGGCGTAAATGACATAGCTTGCAGCCCCAAGAACTGTTAGGAGCAACATCAGGATCGCAATTGAAACCAACCGACTGCGCTTGCGGCGCGGTTGCTCCTGCGGGCGCACAATGCGCAGTGTTTCCAGTTCGTGATTCGTTTGCATGGCTTCGATGGCCATGACTCAGTTCCTTCTCAAAGCGTTGACTACACTCACGCGCATGGCCTGTCGCGCCGGCAGCCAGCCGCCCAATGCGCCAATAACAATCGCAAACACGAGCGCTTGAATCGCGATAACGGGGGTTACATGAAAATTAAACGCAAGGGTTGGCGCCGAAACGGCGCCGCCATTGAACTTGGTCGAGAGTCCGTTGACAGGCAGGGCGAGAATCACTCCGATGATGCCGGCCGCGAACGCCAGCGCTGAAGACTCCGCAAGGAACGATGTCATGATGGCTAGCGGGCTGAATCCCAATGCCCGCAACGTCCCGATTTCAGTCGTCCGCGCCGCCACCGCCGCGTACATCGTATTCATTGCAGCAAAAATGGCAGCGAAAGCCATGATTCCCGCCACCAACAATCCGAGCGCCCGCAGGTTGGCGGCTATTCCCGATTGCTCCTTGTAATACTCTGACTCCGTCTTGGCTTGCAGGTTGATGCGTGGATCATCCCCACATCGCTGAATCAGCGAGTGAACATCCGCGCCGGGAACGAGCTTGAGACGGATGCTGTTGAAACTCGAACCTCTCCGGGAATCCTCCTGCAAGCTATGCAGGTCGCCCCAAACCTCCGATTCAAACGAACTTCCGCCAGACTCAAAAACGCCCACCACTTTCCAAATGCGTCTGCCAACTTTCAGGTCCGCCCCCAATGAGCAGCCGGGGTATCGATTCAAAATCAATTTGCCGATGATGACTTCATTCAGTCCAGGCGCAAACATTCGACCGGCGATAATGCGCACTTTTTCATGGGTTTGGGTGCTCACGGGCAGCACTCCGCGAACGGGAAGGTTGTCCAAAGTGTCGCCGGAAGGCATAAACACCTGTTCGGCGAGTTCTGGCGAAACAAGCGGATTTCCCGCCGCATCGCGTTTGATGGCCGGTAGAAATTTGAGCGCGTCCAACTGGTCGAGCGTGATAAACGAATTGGCCTCTGAATCCGCGCCGCGTCCAATAAGAATCATATTGTCCGGCGAACTGCTGTCCTTAATCGCGGAGTCGAGACCTCCGACGATCGCCATTCCAGCAACGAAGACGCCGACGACGATCGCAATTGCACCCACGGTCATTGAGTTGGACACGCGACGGATGAGCAGGCTCCGGCGATTGTATTTGAAGGGAATGGCCATATTAATCCACCAGTCTGAGGGTCTCAACGATGCTGCGTTTCGCGGCTGCACGCGCGGGAACATACGCGCTGAACAAACCGATAAGCGCCGCCACGCCTAGGGTCTCGGCCAATACAAAAGGAGGAACATGCAATGAGACAAAAGGGCCAAGGGCATCAGCGTTGAACGCGAAAACCTTGAACAGTCCAAACGCCACCGCGCAACCAATCGCTCCTCCCAATAAAGCAACAATCAGCGATTCGCCCACAAGCAGACTCAAGATCACCCACGAGGGAAATCCTATCGAGCGCATTACTGCGATTTCGCTGCGACGCTCCCGAATGGACATCGCCGCCGTGTTTGCCGCGACCAGTCCAATTGCCACGACGGCGACCAGGCCGATAAACTCGGCCAGCTTCATGAAAATACGGTAGCGACCCAGAATGCTGCCAATTGCCGCTGCTTCAGAAGCGCTTCGTGTTTCTGCCGCAGAATTGGCGAATTGCTTGTCAAGCGCGGCACAAACTTCAGGAACCACCCTTGAGTCATCCACCCGAACCCAAAATTCATGCGCGATTCCAGGGTTACCGGCGGCTTCCTCAAAATAGTCTAGTCGGAAGATTAAGAAGCTTGGAACGGGTCCCTTGTCGATAGTACCGACGATCGTCAAAGTAACATTGAATGGATATACGGTTCCCCGAAGTTGGATTTGCTGACCGACATGAAGATTGAAGCGGCGCATCGTGCCTTGCGCGACCAAACAGGCGGTCTTAATCTTTTTGAACTCGTCCACGCCGGTGAGACCCCAATCGGACCACATGTCAATCTGTGCCGCTTCGGTAGCAACACTTGGAAATTGATCGCTGACCTCATGGTAAATGCCGCCGTAAATCACGAGCGGTGCAACGGCAACGACATGGGGGATCGTGGCAATTTTGGACTTGTAAGCTACGGGCAGAGGATAACCCAATCCCATCTTGGTGCGGCAGAGGATACGAACGGAGGAGGTTGTATCAGCGAGCATCTGGTTGGCAAAAGTTGGCAGACTCACCAGCACCGAGAAGATAAAGAGCGACACCGCAATCGAAAGAATCGTGAGGATAGTTCTTCGTTTGGTGCGGAGCAGGTTTTTGAAAATCAGCGTCAGATATTTCGTCATATTTCCTTGCTCCGGTTATGCCGAAGTCTGGACCGCAGCAGTCGCTTTTGCAGATACACCGCCTTTTTCCGCTCCGGTGAATACTCCCTTGTCCAAACGGTAAACGGCATCCACGAAACGCTCGGAACGCGGGTCGTGGGTGACCATCACAATAGTCTTGTCAAACTGTGTCTTGAGTTGCGTCAACAGGATTAGGATTTCCTCGGCAGACTTTGCGTCCAAATCGCCCGTTGGTTCATCTGCAACCAGAATGGTCGGATCGGTCACGATTGCCCGCGCAATGGCCACACGTTGCTCCTGCCCACCCGAAAGTTGACGCGGATAATGTCCCATGCGTTCAGCGAGACCGACCGCTTTGAGGGCGGATTCGACATGCGTCTTTCGGTCCGCTTTGCTCAAATGCGTCAGAAGCAGAGGCAGTTCAACATTCTCGAAGGCCGTCAATACGGGAATGAGATTATAAAACTGAAATACCAATCCAATATGACGCGCTCTCCACGCGGCAATTTCGCGTTCGTTCATGGTGGAAATTTCTTCGCCCCCGACCGCCACGCGCCCGGAAGTCGCGTGATCAATTCCGGTGACCAAGTTCAGCAGTGTCGTCTTGCCGGAGCCAGATGGCCCCATGATCGCCACAAACGATTTGCGGGGAATGTCGAGGGTCACATCATCCAGCGCGCGCACCTCGAATTCATCGCGCTTGTAGGTCCGAGTCACATGGTCAAGCGTGACAGCGCT
>Ga0210408_10001828_pt1 | contig 21524 bp, 17 predicted proteins | sample IncBWH4MmetaG_FD_155471 | JGI IMG/M metagenome (GOLD analysis project Ga0210408, IMG submission 155471) | Forest soil microbial communities from Barre Woods Harvard Forest LTER site, Petersham, Massachusetts, United States - Inc-BW-H-4-M | ecosystem: Environmental > Terrestrial > Soil >...
GATCTCAAGCACGAACGATATCATGCGGACATCGACGATCCGAAATTGACGGCGAAAGACCTTCAGGAATTGGTGGTTCGCTTCAAGAAACTGATCAAGGACCGTACCGGCAAGGAATTCCCGCAGGACGTTTGGAAACAACTCTGGGGCGCGGTGGGCGCCGTGTTTGGTTCCTGGATGAACGATCGCGCCATCGTGTATCGCCGCAAGTACAATATTCCATCTGAATGGGGCACCGCCGTGAACGTTCAGGCGATGGTCTATGGCAACACCGGTGACAAGTCCGGTTCGGGAGTGGCGTTCACGCGCGATCCCGCAACCGGAGAAAAAACTTTCTACGGCGAATTCCTCATCAATGCCCAGGGAGAGGACGTGGTCGCCGGCGTTCGCACGCCTGAACCCGTTGCGCAGCTCAAGAACTACCTGCCTCAAGCTTTCCACGAGTTGGAAAAAATCCGCCAAACCCTCGAGAAACACTTTAAGGACGTGCAGGACTTCGAGTTCACCATTCAGGACGGCAAAGTCTTCATGCTCCAGACGCGCAACGGCAAGCGCACCGGCCTGGCCGCGGTGCGCATCGCCGTGGAAATGGAGAAGGAGAAACTCATCGACTGGATGACCGCCATCCGGCGAGTGCCCGCCGACCAGCTCGACCAGGTGCTCGCGCCCGTGTTTGATCGCAAGGCCGTCCAGGCCGCGAAGTGCATTGCCAAGGGACTGCCGGCCGGACCCGGCGCTGCTGCCGGTAGAATGTATTTGAACGCAGAACGTGCCGTGGCGGCTGCAGAAAAAGGCGAAAAGGTTCTGCTGGTACGCAACGAAACCTCGCCGGAGGATTTGCGGGGCATGATCGCCGCCGAGGGCATTCTCACGGCCAAGGGCGGCGTCAGTTCGCACGCGGCGCTGGTCGCTCGCCAGATGGGCAAGGTTTGTGTTTGCGGCGCGGCGGCGCTTCAGATCGATTACGCGGCCAAGACCATGACCGTCGATGGCGTAACGTACAAGGAAGGCGACTTCCTTTCCATCAACGGCACCGCGGGTGAAGTGTATCCGGGCCAAATCCCAACCGCCGCTTCCGAAATCGTACAGGTGCTGATCGAGAAATCGCTCGATCCCAGCAAAAGCCAGACGTATCAGAACTTCAAGAAGCTGATGGATTGGTGCGCGAAGGTCACCCGCCTCCTGGTCCGAACCAACGCCGACACTCCCGAACAGACGGCCCATGCGATCGCGTTTGGCGCCAAAGGTATTGGCCTGTGCCGCACCGAACACATGTTCTTTGAGGGCAATCGCATTGACGCCATGCGCGAAATGATTTTGGCCGACACCAAGGAACACCGGAAAGAAGCGCTCGCCAAGATCCTTCCTTACCAGAAGGAGGATTTCGTCGGCATGTTCAAAGAATTGAAGGGACTGCCGGCCACCATCCGTTTTCTCGATCCGCCGCTGCATGAATTCCTGCCGCACGAGGGCTCCGCACAGAACGACCTAGCAAGGAAGATGGGAGTGCCGGTCGAAAAAATCAGACAACGAGTTAAAGAATTACATGAGTTTAATCCCATGCTCGGTTTCCGTGGCTGCCGCCTGGGGATTGTTTATCCCGAAATATCCGAGATGCAGTCCCGCGCCATATTCGAAGCCGCGTCCGACGTTCAGAAAGCCGGCATCAAGGTGAACCCCGAAGTCATGATTCCTCTCGTCGGGTTCAAGAAAGAGCTCGACCTGCAGGTCGAAGTTGTCCACCGCATCGCGAGCGAAGTCATGAAGGAAAAGGGCGTGAAGCTGAACTACCTCGTTGGCACCATGATTGAAGTGCCGCGTGGAGCCCTAACCGCCGATGAGATTGCGCAGACGGCCGAGTTCTTCAGCTTCGGCACCAATGACTTGACCCAAACCTGCCTTGGCATGAGCCGTGACGATTCCGGTTCCTTCCTCGGGCCTTATCAGGAATTGGAGATCGTCAAGAAAAATCCTTTCGCCACGATTGACCAGGATGGGATCGGCCAACTGATCCAGACTGCCGTGGAGAAGGGGAATAAGACGCGTCCCGGCATCAAGCTGGGCATCTGCGGCGAGCACGGTGGAGACCCCGACAGCGTCAAGTTCTGTCATCGCGCCGGGTTGAATTATGTGAGTTGCTCGCCGTTCCGAGTGCCCGTCGCACGTCTGGCAGCAGCTCAAGCAGTAGTTGAAGAAAAGCAAGCCGCCAAGAAGAAGGGCAAATAGCGAAAGCAATCGATTCGAATCAATCTAAAGTAGTACTAGAAGTCGCTGACAGGCAAACATTCTCATAATATTTGCCTGTCGGCGGCTTCTTTTCTACGTCGGCATCTTGAAGAAGAAATACATCCCGAGGAAAAAGAAAATAATGTCCGGTGACCACCCCGCCAGAAAAGGCGGAAGCTGTCCGACACTGCCCATAGCTTCCAGGAGTTTGGCCAAGGACCAATAAGCGATCCCAAAACCCACCCCAAGAGCCACGCCTCCCACGGCGCCGCGCGTCCCCACCAGGAACGCGAAGGGAATCGCCAGCAGCATGCTTACGGGCGCGAGCAGCGGGAAGGCAATCTTTTCGTGCCATTGCACGGTCAGCGTCGAGACGTCAAAGCCCGCGCGCTGCAACCCGTCAATGTAACTCCGCAATTCCCGCCAGCTCATCTGGAACCCCTGCTTCCCCCAACGATCAGGATTGAAATAAGCGGGTGGCTCGGCAAGCTCCGGCAGGGAGGTGACCGGCGGCAGCCGCTCGTAGCGGACAACGGCGCCGTCCGCAAAATCGCGCACCCAGCTCCCCTCGAGCACCCACACCTTTTGCGTCTCCGACCACCGCGCGCGCGATGCAAAGATACGGCGCCGCACCTGGAACGTCACCGGGTCGATCTCCAGCACGGTGAGCCCACCAAAGAGTTTCTCCGCGGGATCAAAGAGATCGTAATTGTAAATTTTCGAGCCTTCTCCGAATATCCACCGCTGCGGGTGCGTGTACGTCTGCGGCGGGCGGCCTTTGATCAAGTTGTGAAGCGCGTCCTGGCGCTGGTTAGCATAGGGAAGGTAGGTGTCGTCGAGCACGATCATGGTGGCCGCCAGCGCCAGCCCGGCCAGCAGCAGTGGCAAGGCCAGCCGGTACATACTGATGCCGCTGGCCTTGATGGCCACGATTTCATTGCTCTTGCTCATGATCCCCAGAGTGACCAGTACGGCGACCAGCGCGCCTAGGGGCGCCAGTTGATAGAGCAGGTAGGGAGCAAGGTAGCGGAAGTAGTCGACCACGATCAGAAAGGGAACGCGGTGGCGGGCAATGTCGTCCAAAAGCTCGAAGAATGTGAAGGTCTCAAATAGAAAGACAAACGCCGCCATGAGCAGCGCAAAATAAGAAAAGAAACGCCGCAATACATAAATGTCCAGCAATTGCGGGAAACTTCCGCTGGACTGCACCAGGATTTCTTGTGTTGCGCGTTCTCCGTTTACCCCGTTTGCCGTGGCGGCTTTGGCGCGAGCTTGCGCACGTCGGCGGCGTAACAAGCGTCTTCGAGATTGAAAATAAAGGATTGGCCGGAGCCACCGGTTTTCGCCCCGGAATTGCTCCATCCGCGGCATGAGCGTCAGGCCCAATGCGAAAAGAATCGCATTGGCGATCCACACTCCCGCGGCCGGGGGCAGCGTGCCCTGTCGGGCCCCCATTACGGATAGCAAGTAATACGCAGCAATGAGGATTACTGCGAGGAGGGCTCCTGCCGCCCGGCCGCCGCGCCGCGGCTGGGCACCCAGCGGAACGCCTACTAGCGCAAACGCAAAGCAGGCCATCGGAAACGCCAAGCGGCGGTGCAGTTCCACGCGGGCTTCCCGCCAGCCCGGGCCGTTGTCCTTCCAAAGCTCGCGCATGGAGCGCTCGGGATTGTTGAGCTGCCGCGGCGGGGCTGCCGCCAAGCCATTGAACTCGATGGGCCAATCGCTTTGGCCGAAAGCCGTGACGGAATAATGGTCTGCGTCGTCACGCGAGAATTCGTGCGTCGTGCCGCCTTGCAGATGCAGCTCCAGCTTGCCCTGTTTCGGTTCGGCAATGACGATGGCGTTTTCCGCCAACGTCAATTGCGAACCGCTCTCCGAACCGGTCTGCGCGAGAAACACCCCGTGCCACTGCGTGCCGCTGGCGCTCACGTCGTTGACGTAGAGAACCTTGCTTGGAAAACGCTCGTCGAACACGCGCGGCTGCAGTGCAAACGAAACCTGCGAGGTGATCAGGTCGGCTTGCAGCGAGCGAAACGTCCGCAGCGCCAGCGGCCCCAGCCAGATGGTCATGGCCAGCGTCAATACCGCGCCGGTGAGCGCCAGCACGCCAACGGGAAGTAGAATGCGGCGGCGGCCGATGCCCAGCGCGGTCAGCGCGATGATTTCGCTGTCCGCCGACATTCGCCCGAGCCCCAGCAACACGCCGATCAGCGTGGCCATGGGCACAGTAAATACAAACACGGCGGGAAACAGGCAGAGAAAAAGCGTCAGAATTTGTGCGCCGGAGCCGCTGTGGCGCACAAAAAGCTCCATTAAGCGCGCCAGTTGCGGCACGAAAAATACAAATGTAAATACGACAAGTCCGAGGAGGGCGTGGCGAAATACTTCGCGGACGATATACCGGTCCAGGATGCGCATGACGCGAACGGTGAGTGTATCACGGTCGCGGCGGCGTTCGCCCCGCCGCGCCGGTGCACACTTTTTGGAAAGCTGCCAGCCAGCTCCTTAATTTCCCAACTCTAGCTGCGCACCGGGTGCGGACCCTCCAAATACGCCCAGCGCTCCACGATCTGCTGGTTGGCGATCCTCCAAATCACGATTCCCGAGAATTCAAGCCGTTGCTGCGTAGCCGCATCTGTACCCGTCCAATGGTTGCGCACCACCACTTTGTCGTCTTCGGCGATCATGTCTTCGATGCTTACGTGCAGGTCGGGAACCTTTTTCAGCGCGGCGCCGACGTACTGTATCGCGCCAGAGGGTCCCGGAGCCATTCCCGCCGGGACGTCCGCCCCGTGGTCTACAAATCCTGGTGCGAAATTCGTCTCGCCTATGCGCAGGTTCTTCCGGTTGACGAATTCCTCAAAATGATTGCGGATGAATTCCCTCATTTCCGCGTGAGTCATGCCGGTCTTGGGGTTTTTAGCTGCAGATGCGCTTGCCGATGCCGTCATCGCGGCTCTCCCTTTTCAGGCCGACGCGGCCTGATCTCGAAATTCCCGCACGTTGGCCGCCAGATATTGATCGAGCGTCACCGGAGCGCGTTCGATCAATGTCTGTAGCAGGGAATCGGTCTTTGCGCCGCCGCCCTGCTTGTAGTACTGCTGAAGTTCCAGGAGCGCCGTCACCTGCCATTCCGGCATGCCCAGGCCGAGCATCGCCTCGCGCTGCGCCGATTCCGGAATGTCTACATAATTCACGGCGCGCCCCGCGGCCTTGGATATTCGCTTGGCCAGCTCGCCGTTCGATATCGCTTCCGGCCCGTTCAATTCATAGGTCTTCCCGGCGTGCGCACCCCCTCGGAGCGCCTTGACGGCAACAACCGCGATATCGCCAACGTCCAGATAGCTGACCTTCGCATCTCCCATGGCGGCGTAAAATGCGCCCTGCGCGCGAATGCTCGGCGCATTGTAGACCACGATATTCTGCAGAAAACCATTGGGCCGCAGGATGGTATAACTCATTCCTGTCGCTTTGAGCTTGTCTTCCACCTTGCGGTGCCAGCCCGGAAACGATTTTGCATAATCTCCCGCGCCAAGCGCCGAATTCAGCACCACGTGCTTTACCCCGGATTCCTTACAGGCGTCCAGCATATTGCTCTCCAGTTCCACGAGTTGCGGAATCGGGGAACACACCACGTACACGGCCGTCACGCCGTTAAGAGCTTTGCGCAGACTTTGGTTGTCTCCATAATCCGCCAGCACAGGCTCGCACCCCGGTGGCGCCTTGGCGGCCTCCTCTTTTGACCTGTACATGGCGCGGACTTTGGGCTCCTTGCGTATCGCTTCCTGCAAAACCGTTTTGCCAACACTCCCGCTTGCACCAGTGATGAGAATCATTTTTCTTGCTCCTGCTTGTTCTGTGAAGCGCGTCTCGGGCAGCTACCTTCAGGCTGGCACGCGTGGCCCTAACGACTCCGAGGACATGGTATAACGACACTTTGGGGAGTTGAAGTACGCACAAATTTGTAAGCCCGGAGCCCCACCATGAAAGTTCACCACGGCTGTCCCGTGCAGGCCACCATCAACGTGTTGAGCGGCAAATGGAAAGTCCAGGCGGTCTGGCGTCTTTCCTTTGGCCCGCTGCGCTTTGCCGAACTGCGCGATCTTCTGCGAGGCGTCAGCGAAAAAGTTCTAACCGCTCAGCTCCGCGAATTGGAAAAGGATGGCATCGTCAACCGGGCAGCAGTACCTTCCTCACCGCCCAAGGTCACCTACTCGCTCAGTCCCTCTGGTGAAACCTTAATCCCGCTCCTCGAAGGCCTTTGCGATTGGGGTTCCAAACAATTCGGCATCAAGCCGAATCTCCCGCGCCATCCCCAGTCATAAAGTACGTGAGTATGCGAATTACCCTCTGGACTAAGCGCACTTACTGGCGCGCTGCAAATGCTCGTGGGCCTTCGGTAACGTCGGTGCTAACTGCGACCGATGAAGCGATAGGCTCGGCGTTCAGGTGAGACGTTTTGCGCCAATCAACTTCCGCGGAGTCTACTGACCCCTGGGCGCCGTTGGACAGCACATAAGTCACGCTGCCGTTATGGATGCGGTAATTCGTGACCGCATACACATTGCCCGGCTTGAGGGCAATCCACTTTGTCCGCGCTGGTTGGCCTATGGTCGTGGAGTTTGGTGTCGACGGTTCAGTCTGAGCTAATGGAGCAGCAGAAATGTCTAGCTGGTCCTTCTGAGCCGTCGCATTCACAGCGACGTAGCTGACATCCGCAGTCTTGTTCTCCGGGTTGAGCGCCTGCAGCGGTTCGGAGGACCGCGGTCTGTCGGTACCCGGAGGCCGATCAAAAGATTGAGGCCTATATGTCGGGCGCGGCCGGTCGTAAGAAGCGGGCCTTTCATAAGCTTGACCGGAGGCTACCAGTCGAGGGATCTGGATATCATCCATCAAGCGCACAGTGATCTGCTCTTCGCCTTTCAGCGTGGGACGCGGACCCCGGGCAGGCAGGGTAATGATCTTCCACGGCCAAAGTGGCGGAATGAGCCATTCCACGACGTCGCGCGTCGCGTGGCCGCGGCCCACGATGTCGCCGTGGCGATCCACTTTGTACCCCTTGGCAGCGATCACCTTGCTGGGAACGGGGATATCCGAGGTAGGGAAACCGATGCGGTCGAATTGCAGCTTGAGATAGCCCTTGCCGACGAAGTGTCCGGGCTCCTTATCCGCCTCTAGGTGTCCGCCGAGGTAGCTTCCCCGGGGAAAAACATTCTGTCCGAATTCACGGAGGCCGTTCAAATGGCAGAGCACGGGGTCGCCTATATCGGCAGTGGCTGAGGAAAAGTTTGGCTCGTCAAGCGTACAGCGAAGAAGGGTCCCGGCCGGCACCAGGATGTCCTGAGCCTTTGTGCTCGCCTGGAGCCCCAGAAACACCAATGAGAAACTCAAAAACACAGAAATGCGTTTCATTTGTTACCTCCCGGTTAGCGGGCCGGCTTGCAATACCTGAAGTTCTGGGACACGAGAAGAGTCTGCACAACCAGGACCCGACAACGTTCCGCTTCGCGAAAGCTACTCTTCGCGTGGCTGCTTGGCAATAGGGAAATTCACATTAGTTAAACAAAATAAAGGAGTTACACGTACACACCTAACCCTAAACCCTACGAACCCGTTTACTGCAGAAAAGTTGCTGGCTTGCACTTATATCGGGATTAGACGTGAGCATTTCTCTTGAATCCGCCACTTGCCCAACCTCCTAGCGCCCAGGCCCGGCGCCGATTTCACGGCAGTAAACTGCACCCTCGACATCAATATTCATCCAAAATCTAGCCCTACTCCCTGCAATAGGGCGCCAATGTTTGTTCTGCTCCGTTTCTCTTACCGTCGATTACATGATAGTTTTTCTTACAGCGGGTTTTTTAAGGCAGGTTGGTGCGCCCGATTCAATCGAATCGCGCATAGACCGCAGCTTTAACCTTCAACTGTCAGCCGGACACCGCCCTCCGGTCACGCGACTAGCACGGGAGAGACGCGAGCAATGAAGCAGGTTCATCTGGTTGTCTTGTGGCACATGCATCAGCCGCAATACCGCGACCCCGAGACAGGGCGCTACGTCCTCCCGTGGACGCGCCTGCACGCGCTGAAAGACTACTGGGGCATGGTCGAAGTGCTCCGCGAATTTCCCAACTTTCACGCCACCTTCAACGTTGTGCCGGCCCTCGGCATGCAACTCGAGGAATATGCTAGCGGCACGTTTAATGAGCCGTGGTTTTCCCTGGCGTTCAAGAATGCGGACGAATTGACCCGCGAGGACAAGGCGGAAGTCCTCGCGCGCGCGTTTCACTTGAACCACGAGCGTTTGATGTCGCGCTGGCCTCGCTTCGTCGAATTATTCGAATGGTCGCGGCCTGCCGGCGGCGCCCAAGCGCTGGTCTCCTTCACCCCGCGCGACTGGCGCGACCTGCAGCTGCTATCACAACTGGCCTGGATGGAAGAGTCCTGGTTCGCATCGGACGAGGTCGTAAGCCGCCTCTCCGCGAAAGGGAAGGACTTCACCGAAAATGACAAATCCGCGCTGCGAAAAAAACAGCTCGAATTCCTGGGCCTGGTGCTCCCTGCCTACCGTGACGCCGCGAAGCGTGGCCAGATCGAGATCAGCACAACGCCGTTCTATCACCCGATCCTTCCGCTGATCTGCGATTCGGATATCGCGCGCGTCGCCAATCCCAGCACGCCTTTGCCGCGCCGCGCCTACCGGCGTCCCGAAGACGCGCGCGAACAATTGCAGCTTGCCCGCGATTATCATGAGCGGGTTTTCGGCGTGCAGCCTGTCGGCCTCTGGCCCTCGGAAGGCTCAGTCTCCGACCAAGCGCTGACCATTGCCGCGGAACAAGGCTTTCAGTGGTTCGGAACGGACGAAGGCGTTCTTGGCCGCACGCTGAACGTCGGATTTTTCCGCGACGGGAATGGCCTCCCCGCCAATGCCGATCGCCTATTCAAACCATGGCGTGTCCAGCTCGCGGGCAACACCATTGCCGGATTGTTCCGCGATCACCATTTGTCTGATCTCATCGGTTTCGTCTACAGCCGCATGGATGCCAAATCCGCCGCCGCCGATCTCCATAATCGCTTGCGCCATCTCGGCGAAACCGTCCAGAGCAATTTGCCGCTCACAATTTGTCTTTTCCTCGATGGTGAAAACGCCTGGGAATACTATCCGGGCAATGGGCGCGCCTTCCTCCGCGAATTCTACGGCCGTATTCAGGGGGACCAGGATTTCCGGGCGCTGACCGCCTCAGAAGCCATTGCCGCCGCCGGCGAAATTCCCACGACCACTGGAATCTTCCCCGCCTCTTGGATCAACGCCAATTTCGACGTCTGGATCGGCCACGCCGAAGACGTGGCCGCTTGGGAATTGCTCTGGGATGCACGCGAAGCCTACGCTCGCGCTTGTGAAGCCCGCAAGCAGGGAAGAGCCGACGCCCCCTCCGAAACCGCCCTCAAGGAAGCCCGCGAATCGCTCCTCGCCGCCGAGGGCAGCGACTGGTGCTGGTGGTTCGGCCCCGAACATAGCACCGCCAACGACGCCGAATTCGACGCCCTCTATCGAAAACATCTCACCGCGATCTACCTCGCGCTGGGTCAGGTGGCCCCCGGGGAATTGGCCAAACCCATCAAGCGCCAACCGGAGCACGCCGTGCAACTGGCTCCGACGGGGCGGCTGAATGTGAAAATCGATGGCCGGGACACGTCGTATTTCGAATGGCTCGGCGCCGGCCTGTATTCCCCGGAGCGTCGCGGCGGATCCATGCACGGTCGCGTCTTCTACCTGCACGAATTACGCTACGGATTCGAGCAAGGACGCTTCTGTGTGCGAATCGATCCCTTCCTCGAAGTCCTTGGCGAGCTAGAGGACCCTGAGTTTCGCATCACCATCGGCGGCGCCGAAGAAGTGACCATCGTCGTCAAGCTCGATCGCGGCCACCTCCGGGAATTCGCTGTCGAAAAAAAACTCGTTTGCCTGTTGAATCCGAGCGCCGTCGCTCAAGCCGCATTCGAACGCGTCCTGGAAGTCGCTATCGACAAGGACCAGCTCGACCTCAAGGGCCAGACCAAGCTGCGCCTGGGCGTGGCGCTGTGGCACGGAGGATTGCCCGTCGACGTTCTGCCCGCCGAAGGATTCCTCGACGTAAACCTCGGCGAAGATCATTCCGCCTGGCCACCGGAGTAGCTGGAATTCATTGGGCTACGCTTAAAGTCTTTCTTGAATTGTTACGGGACCGCTTCTCGGCCCGAGAATTTGGTCATTAAAGCCTTACTTTAAGTCCTACTCTAGGCGTTTTCTGCCAGTGCTTTCAACCACACCCTAAAACAATTTCACGGCCAGTTCCTGCGGATGATCCCCCACGGGGATCATCGTCAGCAAAAAATTTGTTCGGACCCGAATTACGGCCAGGTCACCCGACCCTGCGCTCACCACCAGCAGCAAATTTTCTTCCGGATCGAATCGTAAACTCCCGGGAGCATCGCCCGCGGGAACCGGGAACCCCTTTCCGGGCTCGCGCACTATACGCCGATTGAAAATATCGACCGGCGTAACCCGCCCCGCCGCCGTATCCGATACATACATCAACGAGGCATCCTCGCTCAACACTCCGCGCGTGGGCGCCGATCCCAGCACCATGTAGTCGCCCACCTCGTGGGTTGCGGTATTGATGGCTTGCAAGCCGTGTGCCTCCGGCGAAATCACGTACAGCTCGCCTCCATCGGGCTTGAGCAGCATGTCGGTAGGCGCGCCCGCCAACTGCAGATTGGTTACCAGAACTCCGCGCCGCAGATCGACCACGGAGATCCGCCGCTCGGAACGGCTCAGCACGAACGCCAGGGAATTGTCCGGCAAGACGGCCACGTCTTCTGGCTGCGCCACTACGGAAATGCTGCCTCGCGGCGCAAGCGTCGCCGCGTCATGAATGCCAAGTGTCCCGTCTCGCCGGTTCACCACCAGCACGGTTTTGCCGTCGGGCGTGACGTGCGCGAGCACCGGTTCGCGCCCGGTCGCCGCGCGCGCCACGACGGCGCGCGCGCGTGCGTCAATCGCCAGCACCGTGTTGTTCCCGGATGCTGTTGTATAGATGCGGCTCCCATCCGGCGAAAAATCCAGCGCGTAGGGAAGCGGCCCCACGGGAATGCGCGCGCTGATTTGCCCGGTGAAGTGGTTGGCCCGCGGATCGAGGATCCAAACATACCCGCCGGCGCTGCTGACGCCATACACCTCCGGGCGCGTGGGATGCTCGCGCATCCCGGAAAGCCCCGGCCCGACCGTGACACGCGCTACGGCTTTGAGCTTCACCAGATCGACCACCGTGACGTTTCCATCTGCGGTCGTCACGTAGGCACAGAGGTGCAGGTCCGGCCGCAGGAAGGAGGGGCGATGCTCGCGAACAAGCAGCACCATCCCGCCGATGGCCAGCGCCGCAACCAGAAAGTACACGCGGAAGTTCTTGGGGCGATTCATGCCGGAGTCGCAATTCTCCCATGCTTCGACGCCCCGTCAAATGCCGCTCGGTTAAATCCCACCCGCGCAACACGCACCGCGCGCAAGTGGACCGGCTCCTAAACCCGAAAGCCGCTTCACGCTTTTTGGCCTGCGAGGAGCGACAGGCATGTCCGGACGGGGCGATGATCGAGGTGGTTTGACAAGATGGAACTACATCGGCCACAAAGTCGACGAGGTGCGGGGATCTAGGTTCTTTGAGAGCCTGCGAGTCTTAAATTTGTCTCTAACTTCCGGCTAACGGGCCGAGTAGTAGCCGTCCGCGTAGCCCCTTCGGAAAAAGGGCTCGAACCGGGGATCGAAGCGATCCGCGTAGCGCATATAACTGGGCTCCCTACCGTCACGGTGATCCTTCTGCCCGAGGCGATAGGCATCGTCGTAGGAGTCCTTCTCCTCCCCCCGCATTACATTGGTATCGGGCCGCGCGGCGTCGTAGCCATCATAATATCCCTCGATGAAGGCCTCTTCCCATTGAGGATTGTACTGGCCCTTGTGGCGGGCATAGGTGCGGCGCAGGCGCGCCTTGAAGTCCTCGGCGCCGGAATGGTAGCCCCGTTCGTAAGAGCGTTTCTCTTCGGGCACAGGGCTATCGGCGCCATAGGTGTTCGGGTTTGCGGGAGCCGGACCGCCAACCAACACGAAGCGGAATCTTTGACTGTCCTTGCCTTCCTCGTTCCAGACTTGGTATTCGACACCATCATCGTGCGAGCCGTTGGGCAAATCCAAAGCGATGCGGAGCCGCGAAGTGAATCGCCGTTCGCCTCCTTTGCCCTCGACTTTCCACAGCTGGCTGTCGCTCCCCGAAGGTTGCGAAGTGATGACGCGCGCGCCATCGCGGGCACGCCCGCCGTCAATATCGATGACCAGGCCGGTGACTGCGGACTTGATGAAAACGTAGCCGTTCCCGGCGTCCACGATGTCCCACTGCTGACTTGGGGCGTGCGTTCGTGGCCATTGGATCACCGTGCGCTGATCCTGCCGATTCAGGTCCAGGACCTTGCCGGAGGCCACGTTTTCAATCTCATAGCGTCCCGGGCCGGAATACACGTTTTGCGGGGCCGCTGGCCATGCAACGGCGGATGCGGCGACGAGACCGGTAGCCACAATCAACATCGCTGAAAATGAGAAAGCCCTATTTTGGGCGACAGTTCCACTCATGACGATTTCTCCTCTTGGAAAAGAAGGTTTCCTTAAGGCGATGATATCGCCAACCCGATCGTTCCGAAGGATTGCGATGAGCAGGTGTTTTCTAAATGCAACCTGCCATAGGGCGCGGCGCACCCTTTGCAAGATTCAGCGGCTTTCGCCCCAGCAGCCCTGCGCGATCGCGTGTCGCTACGTCCCCATGTAGGTAACGTGAACGTAGACGCCCGTGTGCACGTTGTAAAGCAAATACCAGCCTGCGTGGTCGGTATCCTCATAGACTACGAAATCATCTGCGCAGTCCCAGCACCAGTCCGCGCACACCGGCCAATCCCAGGAAGCCACTTCAAAGTTGAAACCGCCCGGAAGCCAGAAGCGGTGATGGTCGCGATCGAATCGTTCGACGCGATAGCGATACGAGGGGCCGAAATGCTCGAAGCGCCCGTGCTCGAAAGGATGGTCCACGTGGAATCGTTTGTCGTCCGGACGGTCGTGGCCGTACCAGTGGTCGTTGTTGACGTGCGGCAGGGTATTCACATGGCCGGTCACGTGGCGCTCGGGTTCGGGTTTGGCGTGCGGATCGTCCCGCCTTGGAGGCGGCGGCGGAACGCGGCCCTGGTTGGCGCGCGGCGGATTCTGCCCGCGCTCCCCACCGTGCTCCTCACCGCGCTGTGCGAGAACGGGGAAGGCTACCAGCAATGCCAATACCATCGAGAAAATCAACCGTCGTTTCATTTTCTTCTCCTCGCTCAAGTTGAGTACAGGCCGATTTACAGCCAATGTGAATGTCAATGGGGAAGGACCAGGACCTGCTGATGCGACGCACCGGACACCCCGGTCGGGTACATCACGGAATTCGCAAAATCACAATCAAGAACCGGAGGCGCTCCAAACTGTGCAATAGTCGTTCGAGAAGAGTCGTTCGGCGAGGTTCGTTAGCGGGATAGATCAGGTGTTGCCGTAAGCGTTGTACGCAGACCAAGTTACGCGGCGACCCTGGAAATTCAAGCCGATCAAATAGCGGTTGTCGTGAAGCTTGTGGCAATACACGACTTTTCCAGCGAGCGTGATTTCATCTTTCAACGATGTGACCTGCGCCATGTCGCCAACTTGCCATGGGTGCGTGGACACCACCCGCGCGCCATGAACACTTACATTGTCGGTATAGGTCATCTCCGTACCGTTGGAAGACTCACCCTGCGGTGCGTGTGCAAGGCGCACAACAATAGCAATAGGTAACCGTTTTTCCATACGCCCGACGATTCTGCTCTTAAAGGCCATACGGCCTGAGCCTGGCTCGGTGGCGGAGATCTGCGACGCTCGGCTGGTGGTGGTGCCGCGGACCGCATACCCGGGTGCCGACTGTCCTCTCGTTCCAAATAACATTGGGAGTCCCCACCGCCAATCCGGTAAATACCTGAATTCGGAATGATGACAGATTCTTAGTACTTCGGTAGTACTTGGTGCCACCGCCTGTCTGGCTCAGGAAGCGCCCGGCCTTTACCTGGGACGACGGGCCTGACGGAGGGCTGTAGCTGAATGCGTCTAACCTTCCAAAATGTGAATCAGTTGATGGTGCGGTGGAGGACGGCGGCGATTTGGCGCATTTCCTCAGCGAGGGCGATAAATTCCTCGGGGAGCAGGGACTGCATGCCGTCGGAGAGGGCTTTGTCTGGCTCGTGATGGACTTCGATGAGCAGGCCGTCGGCGCCGACCGCGACGGCGGCGCGCGACAGCGGCAAAACTTTGTGGCGCTTGCCTGTGCCGTGGCTAGGATCGACAAAAATGGGGAGATGGCTGCGTTTTTTCACGGCGGGAACGACCGCGAGGTCGAGCGTGTTGCGCGAAAAGTCGGAGAACGTTCGCACGCCACGCTCGCAGAGCATCACATTGTAATTGCCCTCGGAGAGCACGTACTCGGCAGCCATCAGGAATTCGTCGAGCGTGGCGGACATTCCGCGCTTGAGAAGAACAGGTTTCTTCGCTCGCCCCGCCCGCTTGAGCAGCGAAAAATTCTGCATGTTGCGCGCGCCGATCTGAATGACATCGGCGTACTCCTCAACTAAGTCGAGCGATTCATTGTCGATGGCTTCGGTAACGATGCCGAAGCCGTGAGTGGCGCGCACTTTCGAAAGAATCTTCAGGCCCTCTTCGCCAAGGCCCTGAAAACTGTACGGCGAAGTCCGCGGCTTGTAAGCCCCGCCGCGAAAGAGCCGCACTCCGGATTCTTTCAGCCGCTCAGCGATGGCCAGGCATTGCTCCTCGGTTTCCACGGCGCACGGGCCAGCGATAAGGGCAATCTTATCGCCGCCGACGATCACATCGCCAGAAGGCGTCGGAATTCGAAAGATGCTGTCTTCCTCCTTCGTGTCACGGCTCACCAGTTTGTACGGTTTGCTGACCGGAATGCACTCGACGACACCGGGAAGGGATTCGAGGATGCCAAGATCGATCGCCCCCTTATTTCCGGTGATGCCGATAGCCGTGCGGATGGACCCGGGCATCGGATGGGCCTTCAGGCCAAGGCTTTCAATGCGTTTGCAGACTTCGCGGACCTGTTCCTCGGTGGCGTGCGACTGCATGACGACCAGCATGGATGCTCCCCCAGCGCGGCGTGTGAAAGGAGAGTTTACGGCAAGCCGCAGTAGGGCCGCAAATTAGGACAATTCCATCGCCGGTTACGCTAGAGCTAATTCCTTGTCTTTTTCTGTGCGAGGGAAGGGACGCACTTTCGGCTGCCTGGCGCGCTGAGCCCGCCATAAATCGTGCTGGATTTGCATGCGCAGCCAGAATTCAGGGGAAGTGCCCAAAGCCGCGGACAATCTCAAAGACATAGCCGCGGTAATGCCGGCATGCCGATTGAGAATTCGAGACAAGTGAGCGCGGGTGATGCCGAGGCGCGAGGCGGCCTCCTTGATGCTCATCTCTCCCAAATAATCTCGCAAGACTTCCCCGGGATGCGCTGGATTGAAAATCATAAGCTAGATCTCCTCTAGTGATAATCCTGGTAGTCGACGAGGATCACGTCTTCGCCCTTGAAAGAAAACGTCAGCCGCCAATTACCATTTACTTTGACCGACCAAAAGCCAGTGAGTACGCCCTTCAAGGGATGCAAATTGTTGCCTGGAGCATCCATGTCTCCCGGTCGGCTAGCCACGTTCAAAGCGGTAATGAGCCTTCGCAGTTTCGCAGCGTGCATTGGTTGAATTCCCGCTTTAGAGCCGGTTTCAGCGAAGAGCTTCAGCCCTTTGTGGCGATAGCTCAGGATCACGCGTATAGTGTATCCGTACACTATACGAAGCGCAAGGAGTGCGTTGCGGGATTCTTTGACTGAGTGATGGCAACAAGTCACGTGCATCGCGGGGCCAGCCGGTCCCTGGGGGTCCTCCCGAATTCCATTGACGACGGCGGGCGAAAAGGCTTCCAATTAGATAGTTGTCCACATTAGCCCCAGCCGGGAGGAAAAATTGCTCTCGGACCATGTTTTCCATTTCTTCAGCCGTACCATCACCATCACAGGTCGTGAACAATTCCTGGCGACCCTCGCGCTGGTCGTCATTGCCACCGCATGGGCGGTGCAGCAGTTCCGACGCAGGCGTTCGATCGTGTTGCAAAGGTCCGTGGTTAGCGACCAACTCGTCTATGAACTGTCGCGCATCGCGGACGCGCTCGATCGCATCTCGAACCGTCCTGCGGACCAGATAATTGCCTCGGCTTCCGGCAGGCAAACCGAGGAATCTACCGGCGGGCGCATTCCGCTCTCCATGTTCGGGCGCTAGTCTGCAGTTACAAATTGACCGATAGCTTCCGCCGGCGGTTTGCGCGCTCGAGCGGAAGGGCTGGGGTGTCGAGCGTCTGAAAGACTACGTATGGGTCAATTCCCCTGCAACAGTGATCTGCGAATCGGCTTTGTTAGTTTCAACAGGCCTAAATAACGCGTTCACTATTTGCTTGGCTCGCCTAAGGGATGCATCGTCATGGCCGCCATCTGGCAAACACCGCCATTAGCTTTATAGACGTGAAGCATCACAGCATCAAATTCGTGGTGTCCGTCCTTGTCGTCATAAGAGACGTGGCGCGTGCCGTATTCATACGCCATGTCGCCGGATGACGAGGACACAATCCGATGTTCACCAATCCAGGAGCTCTTGACATTCGTCCGGTCCGAGAAGCTCTTTTTGTTGGCATCGTCCATTGCCGGCTTGCCGACAACAGGCTTTCCATATGGAGGCATATACGAGAAAGCGTCATCCGCCATAGGCAGATGGCCTTGCTTTATGGCACTTTCAGTACATGGCCCCGTTTGGGCTTGCGTCATTGCCGCAGAAAGCAAAAGGAACAATGCAACCAAGCTGTAGCGCATCACATTTCCTCCTTGCGAACGTACGAGGTTCTCTTGCCGCGAGGGTTCGTTGGGACCGATGGGATTGAACGACCAGTGGGCGCGGATTTTAGCAGGAAGATCTCGGCGGTATCAAGTGGCGCGGTGACATTTCGGCTCCTCGCAAACTGACCCATTACCGAAAAATTGAGGCAAAGCGAGTGATTTGGCGCGTATGGTAGAATAGCTAGTTTATGACGGAGCTAAAATCTTCCACAGGCATGCCTGAGCAGCCCCTCGTTCAACCGCCAGAATTCGACCCTGAAGACGAATATCGCCCGGAACCGGCACCTGAGCCGCTGCCGCCGGCGTGGATGGATGGGAGCTTCCGGATTGGGATTCACACCTCCATCGGCGGGAGCTATCTGAACGCTCTGGAATCGGCGCGCAAACTGGGTTGCAACGCGCTGCAAATTTTTTCGGCCAGCCCGCGGATGTGGCAGGGAGGGTCGGCGCGAATTCCTGAAGTGGACGCGCAGGCGTTTCGCGCGCGGCGCGACGAGCTGCGGCTCGGGCCGCTGGTCATCCATGCGAATTACCTGATCAACCTGGCGTCCGAGCAACGCATGTTGCAGACGCGCTCGATCCAAGCGTTCCACGATGAGATTGTGCGCGCGCTGGCGTTGGGAGCGGACTTTCTCGTAGTACATCCAGGATCGCGAGGCGAGGCCAGGATCGAGCAGGCAATTTCGACGATTGTGGAGTCCGTGAAGCAAGCCTCCAAGCGCGCTCCGATGAGCGGCCTGCGCATATTGATCGAGAACACTGCGGGGATGGGCACGGCGGTTGGCGCGCGGCTGGAAGAAGTCGGAGAAATACTGGCGGGATTGCGCAACTTGCCGGTGGGGGCATGCCTGGATACCGCCCATCTTTTTGCCGCGGGATACGACATCAAAAGTGAGGCTGGACTGGCTTCCACGATCGGGCAGATTGACGGCGCGATTGGGCTCGAGAACGTGCCGGTGATTCACGCCAATGATTCGAAGATCCCGCTCGGCGGCCGCGTGGACCGCCACGAGCACATCGGAAAAGGGAAGATTGGCGCGGAGGCTTTTGCGAGGATTCTGCAGCATCCGCGATTTGGGGCCGCGCCGCCGGAAGGGTTGACGGGGCGCGCGTTTGTCGCCGAGACGCCCATTGATGATCCAGGCGATGACCGGCGCAACGTGGCGGCGCTGTGGGAATTGGCGGGTTTGCAGCAGCAAGCGCCAGAAGCGGAGAAGGGATTTTCCATGCTGACCGCGGCATTGAAAAAAAAGATTGCAGCGCAGAGAGGCATAGAGAAAAAAGCACGGACGAAGAAGAGCGCGTCGAAGAAGAGCAAGGCAAAGAAAAAGAGGGGATAGGGCGGCGTGGCGGAACAGAACACACCAAGCGGCACAACTGTCGCAGGGTCAGGGTACGATCCGCAAAAAATCGAGATGAAGTGGCAGAAGCGTTGGGCGGAAGCGCGCGTATTCGATTCGGACGTGGACCCGTCGAAGCCCAAATACTACGTGCTGGAAATGCTGCCGTATCCGAGCGGCACGATGCATATGGGCCATATGCGCAACTACGCCATTGGAGACGTCGTGGCGCGCGTCAAGCGCATGCGCGGTTTCAACGTGCTGCACCCAATGGGCTGGGACGCCTTCGGTCTGCCGGCGGAAAACGCGGCGATCAAAAACAACACCCATCCGCGGGAGTGGACCAACAAGAATATTGCGGAATTTCAGCGCGTGCTGCGGCGCTTTGGCTTCAGCTACGATTGGCGGCGGGAGATTTCCACCTGCGAACCGGAGTACTACCGCTGGAACCAGTGGTTTTTCCTGCGCATGCTGGAGCGTGGGCTGGCTTACCGGAAAAAGAGCCGCGTGAACTGGTGCCCCAAGTGCTGCACGGTGCTGGCCAACGAGCAGGTGATAAATGGCGGTTACTGCTGGCGTCACGAAGACACGCTAGTGGAATCGCGTGAAATCGAGCAGTGGTTCCTGAAGACGACCGCCTACGCGGAGCAATTGCTGGATGATTTGAAGCAACTCGAAGGCGGATGGCCCGAACGCGTCATTCTGATGCAGCGTAACTGGATCGGGAAGTCGCAGGGCGCGAAAGTAAAGTTTGCCGTGGCGGACGTGGCGGGCGCGGAACCGATCGAAGTGTTTACCACGCGCATTGACACCATTTACGGAGCGACAGCCGTTATCCTCGCGCCGGAACATCCCCTGGTTTCAAAACTCCTCGAAGGTTCATCCACCCGAGCGGAAGCAATTCCAAAGCTGGCCAAAATGCGACAGACGTCGGTGAAAACCGAGGATCTGGCGACGATGGAAAAGGAAGGCTTCTTCACCGGTCGATACGCCGTCAATCCTTTTAGCTGCGAGAAGATCCCCATTTGGGTCGGCAATTTCGTGCTGATGGAATACGGGACGGGGGCCATCATGGCGGTGCCCGCGCACGACCAGCGCGACCTAGAATTCTGCCGCAAATACGGGCTGCCCGTGCGTGTCGTGGTGGAGCAAAAACAAGTTGAAGGTTCAAAGTCGAAGCCTGAAGAGGGCAAGAAACTACCGGGCGCCGCTCGCTCGGGCCGGGACGTTGGCGAAGAGGCCTTTACCGAGTACGGGGTTAGCGTGAACTCCGGACCCTACAGCGGGATGGATAGCGGGACGGCGATTGCGAAAATGGCGGCTTTTGCGGAGCAAAAAGGATTCGGGCGCGCCGAGACCATATTCAGATTGAAGGACTGGGGCATTTCGCGGCAGCGGTATTGGGGCACGCCGATTCCCGTGGTCTATTGTCCAAAGGACGGCATCGTGCCGGTTCCGGACAGCGATTTGCCGGTGATCCTTCCGCAGAACGTCAAGCTGACCGGAGAGGGCGCGTCTCCTCTGGCGGCGCCGGAGTTTGTGAATGCGACCTGCCCGAAGTGCGGCGGGCCCGCGCAGCGCGAAACGGACACCATGGACACCTTCGTGGACTCCTCGTGGTATTTCTACCGCTACTGCGATCCGCACAATGACAAAGCGCCGTACGATCCGACGAAGATTGCTTACTGGTTTCAGATCGACCAATACATCGGTGGGATCACCCACGCCATCCTGCACCTGCTTTATTCGCGGTTCTGGTGCAAAGTCATGCGCGACCTGGGTCTAATCACTCACAACGAGCCTATCGCGCGGCTTTTTACCCAAGGTATGGTGCAAAAGGGCGGCGTGGCCATGTCCAAGTCGCGAGGAAACGTGGTAGGCGCGGAAGAGATGGCGCAGAAATATGGCGCGGACACGGGGCGGCTGTACACCTTGTTCGCTGCACCGCCGGAGAAGGACCTGGAGTGGAGCGAGGAGAGCATCGAAGGCTCCTGGCGATTTCTGAATCGCGTCTACCGGCTTGTGGAACGGCACGCCCCGGCGCTGCAGGAAGTGAAAAGCGGAAACGCGTTTGCTGCGACAGCTTCTCCGAAGGAAAAAATTCTCCTGCGAAAAGCGCACCAGACGCTGCGCCGCGTAACACAGGACTTCGAGACGCGCTGGCACTTCAATTCCGCGATCGCGCTGATCATGGAGCTGACCAACGAAATTTATTTGCAGGAGCCGCTTGAAAAAGACGTGCGGCCGGAAGTTCGCAAGGACGTGCTGGAGTTGCTGACGCTGATGCTGGCGCCGATGACGCCGCATCTCGCCGAAGAGCTCTGGGAAATGCTGGGACATAGCAACGGATTATGGAAGGCGAGCTGGCCGGCATTCGATGAGGCATTAACGCGCGAGGACGAAGTCGAAATCCCTGTGCAGGTCAATGGGCGTCTGCGGGGCAAAGTGAAGGCCGCCGTTGGGGCAAATGCGGATGAAGTCGAAAAACTGGCGCGAGCGGACGCGGCGATCGCCCCTCATCTCGCAGGCAAGGCTATCGTGAAACGCATTTTCGTGCCGGACAAATTATTGAATCTCGTCGTGGCGTAAGGGGGATGGCATGATGGAGAGCGCGGCAAAGTTGGCGGCGGAGCAATCGCGAGAGCAGGGAGGCAGGATGAAGGCGGAACTCGGGGGGATCGTGGTTCTCGACTTCGGCGGGCAGTATACGCAGCTGATTGCGCGCCGCATCCGCGAACAGCAGGTATTCTCCGCCGTTCTGCCATGCATGTCTTCGATCGAAGAAATCCGCAAGCTGGAACCTGCGGGAATCATCCTTTCCGGCGGACCGAGCTCAGTTTATGACGCTGAAGCGCCCAAGTGCGATCCAAAAGTCCTGGCGCTGGGAATTCCCGTGCTGGGAATTTGCTATGGGATGCAGTGGCTCACG